>Ga0224508_10000032_pt1 | contig 172171 bp, 165 predicted proteins | sample SF_Jan12_sed_USG_4_FD_170157 | JGI IMG/M metagenome (GOLD analysis project Ga0224508, IMG submission 170157) | Sediment microbial communities from San Francisco Bay, California, United States - SF_Jan12_sed_USGS_21 | ecosystem: Environmental > Aquatic > Marine > Sediment | place: USA... | reverse complement strand
GCCATTGCCTCGGCGTAGTTGGCGTCAATCTGCGGCAGGCTACTGCCACGAGCTTGTTTGATGATGGTTCCGCCGCCCGACTCTCCCAGCTGAAAGATCGCCAGCGACTTCGCCAGAGACTCTGGCAGGTTTGAGTACACGGACAGATTGTCCGGCACCGGAAGTGGTCGTGTGCTCCGTCGTTCGAAAAGAGTGCGCCAGTCTTGCCATTGCACATTGAAATTCTCCATCCATAAGCCCCGTTCTTGTTGCTTACGAATGGTTGTAGCGAATCGTTCTGGCGATCCTGGGGCGTGTTTGTGTCAAATTGTGGCAGTCGCTATGCGCTTCCGATCAGTCTGAGACCTCATTACCGGCAGCGTCCAGCTCGACAATCTCGTAACCGAGTTTCTCGAGCTGCGGAAGAATCACCTGCTTGTCGCCCACAACAACGATGATCATCTCATCCATGTTCAGGTGTTTGGCGGCTAGCTGATTCAACTCATCCTGGCCGATGGCGGCGAGAATCTCGTTCTGCACATCGACAAAATCGTCCTCGAGATCGTAGACAAGAATCTGCGACAGGAAACCGAGTTTCTGGCTCGGGGTTTCGTAGCTGCGTGCGTCTCTTTGACCGATCGCCCGACGCGTGAACGTCAGCTCCGGTTCGCTGATCCCGGACTCCGCATAGTTGCGAATCTCATCCTCGAATTGCACGATACTGTCAGCTGTTGCATCGGTGCGTACGCCGGCTTGCGCCGTATACGTGCCGAAATCCTCGGTGCCGCTGAAACCGGAACGGGCACCGTACGTGTAGCCCTTGTCTTCGCGCAAATTGAGGTTGATGCGGCTGTTAAAGGCACCGCCCAATGGAAAATTCATGAGATACGCGCGGTAGTACTCCCCCGTTGCGTCATAGTTCAGCGACTGCTTGCCAATTCGAATTTCTGACTGGGCTGCACCTGGTTTGTCGACAAGATAGATCTTCGTCTCGCCAACATTCGGAAATTCGTTGAGCGCCACTTCGGCAACGTCCGGTCCTTGCCACCCCTCGAACACTTTAAGCTTTTCGACGAGTGTCGCCCGCGGCTGATCGCTGACGGCCACGATGCTGCTGATCTTTGGCGAATAGTGATCCTTGTAAAAAGCTTTGACGTCATCGAGGGTCAATGCGCTGACTGATTCTTCGGTGCCAATGTTCAGGTAGGAAAAGCTGTTGTCATTGCCGAACAACAGCAATTGGTAGACTGTTGCTGCTGTTGCCGCAGCCTGTGTCTTGCTTTGCCGAATGGCCTGTAGCGTTTGATCCTTGCGGCGCGCGAAGTCTTCCGCATCGAACGCTGGCTGCAGCAGACGCTCGGCGGCGATATCCAATGTCGCGTCCAGGCTCTCAGTGAGTGTCCGAATGGTCAGCGTCGTGTCGTCGTTGCCGGCGCTAAACTGCACAGAAGCACCGAGTTTCTGCAGTTCGTTACTCAATACCTCGTTTGTTCTTGCGACTGTAGATTCGTTCAGCATCCCTGCGGTCAGCGCGGCCAAGCCAAGTTTGTCGAGTGGCTCGTTACGTTGTCCTGCCTCGATCCGCAACTGGATCGCCGCCGTCGGAGTCTCGGAATTCATCGCACCCAGCACTTCGATACCGTTGTCGAGTTCAACGCGCCAGATTTCCGGCAGTATTACGCTCGGGTTGTCACCCGATGGCGGCATGACGCTACGATCAAATTCGTCTTTCGCAGGGCGAAAAGCGAGGTCACCCTCGCTGATTGATTCGTAGTCAGGCAGCTGGCGGTCATACCGGGACCAGGTGTCTCTCTTCGCGACCATTGACGTTTGCCCCCGCGGCACGATGCTCATAACGACAGCTGGTTCGTCCTTGACGTACTGACGATATACGCGCATTACGTCGTCCTCGGTGACGTTTTCGTAACGCGCGATATCCTCGGCCGTAAAATTCGGATTGCCCGTATAGGTTTCGTACATCGCCAGCTGCGTGACCTTGCCCGCAACACTTTCGAGGTTATAGATCATGCCCGACACGATGTTCATTTTGACTCGCGCAAGATCGTCTTCGACCACGCCGCGCTCTTCGAATTCGGCCAGTGACTCGCGTGCAATCCTCTCGAGGTCCGCGAGCGTATTGCCGGATGCCGGGTTAGGCAGCGCTAGAACCGTGAATGTGCACGACAGCTCGGCACACGCGTGATTGGCAGCCGCCTGCACGGCAAAGCCGTTTTTGACCATGTTCTTGTAGAGCAACGACGTCTCACCCTTGCCCAGGATGAACATCAGCACATCGAGCGGCGCCTCGTCCTCGTGATAGAGATGCACCGTTGGATACGACATATAGAGGAGTGGTAAAGCAACGTTGTCTTCCATTGAGAGGTAACGATCGGCATCGAGCGTCACGACCGGCTTCTCGGGATTGTCGACTTCGGGGCCCTTCGGAATCGGCCCGAAGTACTTGATTACCCAGGCAAGCGCCTCTGCTTCGTCGAATCGTCCACCAATCGTCAGCGCGGCATTGTTGGGACCATACCAACGCAGGAAGAACTTCTTAAGGTCGTTGACATCCACACGATTCAGATCCTCAACGTAGCCAATGGGCTGCCACGAGTAGGGATGTCCCTCCGGGTACAGTGCCTCGTTTACACGCTCGATCAGGCGCCCATAGGGCCGGTTCTCATAATTTTGACCGCGTTCATTCTTGACCGTGTCACGCTGTACCTCGAATTTTTCCTGTGTCACCGCGTCCAGAAAAAAGCCCATCCGATCGGCTTCGAGCCAGAGCATTTTTTCCAGCTGGTTGGCCGGCACGGTTTGAAAATAATTCGTTCGATCGTAACTGGTTGAGCCGTTCAGCGTGCCGCCGGCCTCAGACACGATCTTGAAATGCTGCTCGTCGCCAACGTTTTCTGACCCCTGAAACATCATGTGTTCGAAGAAATGCGCGAACCCGGACTTGCCAATCTCTTCACGGCCCGAGCCGACATGGTAGGTCACGTCGACGTGCACGAGCGGATCGGACAGATCCTCGTGCAGAATGACAGTCAGCCCGTTCTCGAGTCGAAACTTCTTGTAGGGAATGACGATGCCGCTTGCATCGGCACTCTCGACGGACTCGAGTAACACGATGCCTTGCGGCAGCGGCGTCGCGTCATCTGCTGTCCCATGGTGATCTCCGGATTGGCAGCCCGAAAGTGCCAATACGAGGCCGACCATCCACATGGATACTTTGGTCAATTGCATGTTGTGATCCTGCGTTTTGAATCGTTTATTGGAAAGATCGGACCCGTTTGAGGCCCCGGGGTTCACGAATCCGTAATGATGATCTCGGGATATTCTGGCAGCCAACGGTATGCCGCGATCTTTGCCTCGAGCGGATCGTCGTCTGCATAACTCGCGACACCATCATCGATCGCCTGTTGGGCCACGGCCAACGCAACGTGGCCACAAATTTCCCACAGGCGCGATACTTCAGGCATCAGGCACTGACTCTGAATTTCATCTTCACTCAGTGTCTTCGCCAATGCTCTTGATGATGCTGCGATCATCTTGGTTGTGATCTCTGTCGCGCCAGAGACGATCGCACCGAGTCCAATACCCGGAAAAACGAACACATTATTCGCCTGGCCGATGCGGCGCGGGCCGTCGCTTGTCTCCACCGGGTCAAACGGACTGCCGGTCGCAACCAGCGCATTACCGTTACTCCATTCGAGGATATGCCGTGGATCCCCTTCGCTGATCGCGGTCGGGTTGGACATCGGCAGGATCACGGGTTGCTCGGTATTGGCCGCCATGGCCTTAACGATCTCTTCGGTGAACGAGCCACCCTGCCCTGATGTGCCGATCAGGACGGTCGCCTTGTAGGCACTGACAACCTTGCCGAGACTTGCCCGATCGCTTTGCGTAAGACCGAGTTGCGCCGCCATCTCGGCCGGCCACGCGAGTTCCTTCTTGAAATCGTCCAGTCGTTCTCTATCGCTGGTGATCATGCCACGACTGTCCATGGCGATAACAGCGCTCGTCAGTTCATTTCCACTGAGTCCGGTATCTGCGAGTTGGCCGCGCAGTTGCCGTGCAATGCCCAATCCGGCAGCACCCGCGCCATAAATGACGATACGACTGTCGCGAAACGGGTTGCCACTAATACGACAGGCTGCGTGCACACAAGCGGCCGCGACCGCACCCGTTCCCTGAATGTCGTCATTAAACGATGGCAACGAGTTCCGGTAGCGATCGAGTATCATCAGGGCGTTGTCTTTGCGGAAGTCCTCCCATTGAATGACGACATCCGGAAAGACGGCTCGTGCGGCGGTAACGAACTCGTCGACAATTGCCAGGTATTCAGCGCCGCGTAGTCGATTGTGGCGCCATCCAAGATAGAGCGGATCATCGAGCAGTGTCTGATTGTCAGTGCCGACATCGAGACTGATCGGCAATGTCTGTGCCGGGTGGATGCCTGCGCCAACACAATAAAGCGCAAGCTTGCCAATCGAGATGGCCATCCCGCCCACACCCTGATCACCGATGCCGAGGATTGCCTCGTTGTCAGTTACGACCATGAGTCTGACGCCGCTGTATGGTGCCGATTTCCGCAAGACCTCCTCGATGTGTCCCGCATGCTTGGGTGTGATGAACACGCCACGAGCACGGCGATACACGCGCGAGAAGAAGCGTGAGGCCTCGCCCACCGTCGGCGTATAGATGACGGGCATCAATTCCTCGAGATGCATACTCAGGATCTTGTAAAACAGCACCTCGTTGCGATTGAGAAGCTGCGACAGGTCTATGTGTCTGCCAACAGGGTCCGGGTTGAAACAGATGGACAGATACTGCCGCTCAGCCTGGGTCTCAATATCATTATGCTGTGCGGGCAGCATTCCTTCTATACCGAAGCGGCGGCGTTCCTCGTACGTGAAACCAGTGCCCTTGTCATACAGCGGCAGGCGCAGCATCTCGCGACCGCTCTTGGACGTACGCAGCTGATCACCCGTCGGCGTTCTTGTTAAATTGAATTTTTCCACTCGACCGGCACTAGACGCGCTTACGATAGTGCTGTCAAGCAGCTTCTTGCATCTGTTGAGTCAACTGGCCTTTGGCCCGCGGCGGCTTCGTGCGCATGACAAACAAGTTGCCAGCCAGCACAAGTGCCGTGCCCAGCACGATCGTTGCATCCAGTTTCAGCCCTTCGAACAATATTGAGAGAATCAGTGCGACAACGGGGAACATGACCATAGCGTAGCCGGCTTTGTGCGCACCAACGCGCCCAAGCAAGGTCAGATACGCGCCAAACGCGACGATCGATCCGAACACCGATAGATAGGCCAGTGATGCCATGTAGTATACGGACCAGTCGAAATCAAATGGATGGCCTTCGACCGCAGCAATAATTGCCGTGAGTACGGCACCGTATAACATGCCCCAGGCGTTGGATTGAATTATCGGCAGTTCACGCCGTTGCGCGGCCTGGGACAGAATATTGCCGAACGATGCGACAAGTGCTCCAAGGACGGCCAAAACGGATCCATAGAAGACCGTATCTGTGAGTGTCATCTCGCTGATCTGTGGCGTAAATAACGTCAGTATTCCGGCTACGCCAAGCAATGCCCCAATCAACACTCTGCGCCCCGCCCTGACCCCAAAGAAAATCCGCGCATTCAGGATGTTCATCCAGACGATTGTCGAGAATGCAATCGCCGTCAGTGCCGATGTAATGTAAATCTGTGCCCGGTAGGCGAGCACGTAGTTGAGTCCGAACAAGAATAATCCCAGCAACAGGAACCAACCATGTTGACGCAATCCGAACGCGAGATTGAGGCCCCGAAATCGGGCCCAGACGAAGAGCAACAACGAGGCGGCAACATATCGATAGACGATTGATACTTCGGGTGCAACGGTTCCGAGCTGGAACTCGATCGCGAACCACGTCGAACCCCAGATCAGGACCGTGATGACGTATAGCGCAAGATTGCTCACTTTTCGTCCTTGCAGTCAAGGTCGCGCAATGCCTCGTAGAACATCGTTTTGTGAAGGTTGCGGTATTCGTGTACCCGAGTCGCCGGCGAAGCCAGCGCCTTTAGCGCTTCGCGCCACGTCGGCTTCGGCAGATTATGAAGGTCAACGCGGTGATAGTTTTGCAGTTTCATTGTGATGTCCTCCGTTTTCTTGCTACGAGGAGTTGACTATACGAGCATACTAGGTATATAACAGATACAGTTTTTACGAAATGTTACCTATACAGTTATGCATACCGTCGACAAACAAGACTGCGCCTATCTTTACCGACAAGTTATTGATTTAGTTGGTGACAATATCGAATCGGGAACGCTACGCCCCGGTGACCGCCTGCCCTCACTCCGCAAAATGAGCCAGAATGCAGGCGTCAGCGTACCGACTGTCCGTCAGGCCTATGTCGAGCTCGAGCGCCAACGGCGCATCGAGTCCCGACCGCAATCCGGATTTTACGTCCGACACCGGGCGACCAATGAGATCGTGCACCCTGCCCCGTCGTCACATGGCGAACCGGTTTGCCTGAACTGCCGCCCGCTCATGGTCCGCGTTTACGACGGCATCAATCACCCCGAATTGGTTCCCTTGGGCATCGCCAACCCGAGCATGGCCAAACCTGCAGCCAAGACGCTCCACCGGGCCATGAAACGCGTCATGGCGAGAGCTGAAGAGCGCAGTCTGGGCTACGCAAGCACTCTCGGTGAGCTGGGGTTACGCCGCCAAATCGCCTATCACTATTTTGATTGCGCCGGAGTGCAGGTGCAGCCCGAACAGATCGCTATTACTAATGGCGGCCAGGAGGCCCTGCTACTTGCGCTCAAGGCGGTCGCATCACCCGGTGATGTCATTGCAGTTGAAACACCGACCTATCACGGCTTGCTCGAGTTGATCGACAGCCTGGGCATGCTCGCTATCGAAATTGAAACCTGCCCTGAAGAAGGTGTCGTGCTCGGCGAATTACGACGTACTTTGCAGGAACACCCCGTCAAGGCGTGCATGTTTTCGACGACGCTCTCAAATCCTTTGGGCGTGACGATGCCCGAGAGCGATCGACGCAGGCTTGTCGAAATTCTCGAAGAGTCTGACACAGTACTCATCGAAGACGACGTTTACGGCGACCTTCGATTCGATGGCAAGCGACCTGTACCAGCGCAGTTCCTGGGTAATAGTTCACGAATTATTACTTGTGGTTCGTTTTCAAAGACTGCAGCACCGGGCTATCGCATTGGCTGGATCGTGGCTGATCAATACATGGAAGAGATTACGCGTCTAAAACGAGCGTTTTCATGTTCATCGGGCCTGTTGCAACAACTGACACTTGCGGATTTTCTCGCTTCAGGAAACTATGCCCGTCACCTGAAAACGCTACGACCTGTTCTGAAACGTAATGCGGAGCGTATGAGTGCAATGGTCGCTGAGCACTTTCCGGCCGATACCCGAACCTCAAAGCCGGTGGGCGGATCCGTACTTTGGCTCGAACTACCTGTCGATATTGATTCTGTGGAGTTGTTCGATGACGCGATTGAAGCCGGTATCAGCATCGCACCCGGGCAGATTTTTTCTCCGTCGAATCGATACTCAAACTTCGTTCGACTGAGTTACGGCCATCCATGGGGCGAGCGAACCGAAACAGCATTGCAGTGGCTCGGTCGACGTGTAACCGAATTAACATCGTAAGATCTTGCTCAGGGAGTGACGATGTTGAACCAGAATTCAAAGTTGTCAAGCAGTCCGATCATTTCCCGCACTGCCGCCACCTCGCCGTCGATTTCGATAACACCGCTCTTTACGAGAGCTGGTAGCGGAAGACCCAGCATCGCCATGGCAAGAAGCCCTTCACGCGTGAGCGTTACAGTTGCATCAGCATCCCGGCTATGTTTCGACTCGGCGTGATGCAAAACGCTGTTCACCACGGTAATCAGATAGTCGTCGTCCGTATCCCGAAATCGGAAATTGATTGCAATATCCCTGCCGGCCGCATCAGGTCCATTCAATCGGACAGCCAGGTAATCAAACAGATTGCCGAGCGACAACGCGCTTATCATGTCCGGGCTGAGCGTCTGAGTTGTGCCGGCGGTCGTGACACCGTTGCGCAACTCGCTGGCTGCTGTCAGATAGAAGTTGCGCCATTGTCCCGACTCGGCCTGGAAACCAAGTTGCTCGAGCGCGTCAGCCTGTAGTTGTCGCGCCTCGACATTCGACGGATCGGCGAAGACCAGATGATTCACGACTTCGGCAACCCAGCGGTATTCTGCGTTGTCGTAGGCTCGGCGTGCATTTTTCAGAAGTTCGTCCGGGCCACCCATGAATTCGACGTATTTGGCCCCTGACTTTTCGGGGGGCAGCGGGTGCATATTTGCCGGATTACCGTCGAAAAAACCCAGATACTTCTGATAAACGGCTCTCGCGTTGTGGCTAACCGTGCCGTAGTAACCGCGGTTGTACCAGGCGTGTGCGAGTTCGGGCGGCAGTTCGATCTGTTCCGAGATCTCGTCCATTGTATAACCGTGATTCGCGAGACGCAGCGTTTGATCATGGATGTACTTGTACGCATCGCCCTGTTTCTGCAAATACGCAACGATATTGGCGTGTCCCCAACGCGGCCAGTGATGCCCACCGAACAAGACTTCTGTCTCGGCATCGATCCGATCGACGGCGTCATGCAGATAACCGCTCCACAGTAAGGCATCGCGAACCTGCGCTCCTCTTAGCGTGTACAGATTGTGTAAGGTGCCGTTTGCTTCCTCGGCTGCGTAGAATGCCTTCATATCCGGCAGCGAAAACATCAATTCAGCTGGTGCTTCGGCGAACGGTGTATTCATGAACACGAATCGCACGCCATCAATCACAAGCTCCTCGCCGGTCTCGGTAATGATATCGGTCGGCTCGATCAACGTTACCTGACCGCTGGAGATCGCCTTGCCCAGACCAACGCCGACGCCGCCCTTCTCGTCTTTGGGAAGCAGCGAACCGAACATATAAGACGCACGGCGTGTCATGACGTTGCCGGCCAGGACGTTTTCCGATACGGCGAACTCCATGAAGCCTTCAGAGGCAACGATACGCGCCTTGCCGTCCAACACGTCCTGTTCATCGACGACGCCTTTCACGCCACCAAAGTGATCGGCATGGCTGTGGCTGTAGATAACCGCCACAACGGGTTTCTCCGGCAGGTGCTCGAAAACGAGTTCCATCGCAGCAGCGGCGACCTCTTTCGTTATCAAGGGATCCACGACGATGTAACCGGTGTCGCCCTCGATCACGGAGAGATTGGATAAATCGAAACCGCGGACCTGGTAAATCCTGTCGCTTACCCTGTACAAGCCATGTTTGGCATTGAGCTTCGCTTGCCGCCACAGACTCGGGTTGACCGTGTCCGGTGCGTCGCCGTTTTCAAACGCGAACTGATCCATATCCCAGACCACGTTCCCCGATGCATCTCGAATGACGGTGCTTGACGGCCGGGCAATGAGTCCGCGTTCCGCCAGGTCGAAGTCGTGGGCATTGTCGAACGGTAAATCTGCCTTTACAGCGTCGTTCGCATCTCGTGTCGCGGCAGAGGCATCGTTACGTTCTGCTTGCTGAGCGCTCACGTATAAAGGTGCCGTCAAGACTGTCAGCGCGGCGAAAGTCGCGAAGGTCAGGCCACTCCTATTCACGGGCGGCGTCCTCTTGCGGATTCCGACATTCGTAAGCGATGCCAGCGGCCGTCACCGCTCCAGGCACTGCAGGCGAAAATCAGAAACGTCAGTAGCGTCAATATCTTGCTGCTCATATCTACCCCTGCTTCTTGACTGCTCCCTGCGTCGGGCGTCTAATACAGGACATTGCCAATAATAAGAATATTGCTTTGATCAGGGGGAGCATTATGGAATCTCACCAACTGCGCAAGTTTTTTGCACTTGCTATCTTCACCAGCGCCGCATTGCCCGTTTCTACTGTGCAGGGTCAGGATGGCGCTGTAATTGCACTCGAAGAAATCATCGTCACAGCCGCTTATCGCGAGCAGGGGCTGCAGGACGTGCCCATTTCTATCTCCGCGGTAACCGGTGACACCATGGTCGCTGCCGCGATTCAAAAGGCCGAGGACATCCAGTTTCTCGTACCCAATTTCACATTGACTGAAACCGGCATAGGCACGAACGCATTCATTCGCGGCATTGGCTCGGGCATTAACCAGGCATTCGAGCAATCTGTCGGTACTTACATTGACGGCGTTTATTTTGGCCGCGCGCAGCAATGGCGTGCACCGTTTCTTGATGTTGAACGTGTCGAGGTCCTGAGGGGTCCCCAGTCGATTCTGTTCGGCAAGAATTCTGTTGCAGGCGCCCTCAACATTACAACGGCGAAGCCGGCGGATGAGTTCGAAACCAGTCTCATGGTTTCTAACGAGTTCGAAAACAACGAGTTAATAGGCGAAGGGATGATCTCAGGGCCCATTTCCGACCGGGTACGATATCGCTTTGCAGCGAGAGCACGCGATCTTGACGGGCATATGGAGAATGCGACCCTCAACAACGACGAGCCGTCGCGTCAAGACTGGACGGCCAGGGGAATACTCGAGTTCGACGTGTCCGATACATTCACAGCGACTCTCAAAGCTGAAGTCGGCGAATTCGAAGTCGTGGGGCGCCACATCGAGATCGTAAACGAACAAATTGCAATTGCTGGACCCTTCGCCGGCGTTTTTGCGTATAACGAGATTCTTACCGGGGTTTTCGGTGCGGACTCGAGCGTTAGCAACGTCGTCCAGGATGAAGTGCGTTCTTCGAACGGAGACTTTAGTGATAACGAGTCGGAGAATTTCGTCCTGACACTCGATTGGACGGTCGGCGATTTTGATCTGAAATCCATTACCGCATTCTCATCGTTTGAATACGACGAATTCTGCGACTGCGATTTTACAGGTGCGGTCGTGTTCGGTGCGGCACTGCAGGAAACATACGATCAGTTCAGTCAGGAATTCCGCTTGTCGTCACCTCTCGGCGACAAAATCGACTATATCGCCGGTCTTTACTACCAGACAAGTGACCATGATTTCGCTGACCAGATTATTGTCCCTGGCAATTCCGTGTTGGTGCCGGCTTTGGGCGCGCCTGGACCTCTTATTGCAAACACGCAGGCGAGCCGACTTGCGACAGTCGAAAATGATGTGTTGTCGGCGTTCGCACAGGTCAACTGGCATCTGAACGATACAGTTACGCTGCAGATAGGCGGTCGAGTAACGAACGACGAACGCGACGGCGACAGGACCTTGTCAATTGTCGACGCGAATTTCGATCCATTACCGGCAGGCCAGGCTACTGCACCGTTTGTGTATGCCCAGGGATTCGGCATCACGTCGACGAATCTGGTCGCGTTTAGCCAGTCGGGTGTTCCGCAGTTAGCCGTACCGGCCGACGCCTTCCTCTTCTACGGATGGGTCGACCCGTTCCCGGGCGGATACACAATGCCCTGCACCGCCGCAAGCGACCCTGATGATTGCTCCGGCGCACTCGGTGAGTTGCCGGTCGAGGGCTCGCGAGACGAGACCAAATTCTCGCCAGAAGTGAAGTTTATCTTCAATGCCGGCGACAACGTGCTTGTGTATGTTGGTTGGTCGCAAGGCTTTAAGTCTGGCAGCTTTGATTTCCGTGCCAATAACAAGAACTTCTATGACGATATGGCGACGTCTTTCGAGTTCGATGACGAAGAAGCGTCCAATTTTGAAGTCGGCGGCAAAAATACACTTGCCGGCGGCGCGCTCGAGTTGAACTGGACCGCGTTTTTTACCGAATATGACGATCTGCAGATATCGATCTTTGACAGCGTTTTGGGCTTCAATGTTGGCAACGCTGCGAGCGCGGAAATCCTGGGATTGGAAGTCGATATGCGCTGGGCGGCCACTGACCACCTGACAATAGCGGGCGGTTTTGCGTTGACGGATTTCGAGTTTACCGATTTCGAAAATGGCCAGTGTTATTTCGGGGCAACGCCCAATGTCGATCTGGATGGGAATGGAACGCCAGAGCTCTGCAGTTACACCGGCAATTCAAACCAACTCGTGTCAGACGTCCAGGGCAACGTGTCATTCGATTTTCGCGTCCCGGTTGGCAACAGCATGGAGTTTGGCGCGCTGTTTGATGTGTTCTACACCAGTGAATACGATGCCTCGGCCACGTTCGATCCTGGCCTGGTGCAGGACAGCTACGCCCTGTTCAATGCCCGATTCGGCATTGGCGACGCGTCGGGCAGGTGGGAAATCGCCGTGCTCGGCAAAAATCTGAGCGACGAAAAAGTGCTCAGTTTCGGTGGCGACACACCGCTGGCAGGTAGTTCCTTCGGAGCCAAGTCTAACTACGCATTTTACAATCCTGGCCGCACCATCGCAGTGCAAGGATTGCTGAGGTTCTAGGCCAGACCGGAGTTTCTTAACGGCAACTCGCGAATCCGGTTGCCTGTCGCTGCGAAGTACGCGTTGACGATCGCAGGCGCCACTGGCGGGACGCCGGGTTCACCGACACCGCCTGGCGGTGCGTCAACGTCCATGATATGGACATTGATCGCCGCCGGCGCTTCGTTCATGCGCACAACCGGATAGGTGTCGAAGTTTCCTTCCACGACTGCGCCGCCTTTGGCCGTAATCTCCCCGTGTAACGCCAGGCTCATGCCGAAGATACCGGCACCTTCCATCTGTGATTTGACCCGGTCCGGATTGATGACCGTGCCCGCGTCGATCGCTGTCCATAGCTCGTGCACGACGAGTTTGCCGTCGTCGTTAACGCTCACCTCGGCAACTGTACCAACAGTGCTCAGGAACGAGCGATGCACAGCAATACCAAGCCCATGGCCCTGCGGCAGTACCCTGCCCCATCCTGCCATGTCGGCGACTTTTTCAACGACCGCCGCTATGCGGGCCGTGTCGATAGGATGCGTATCGAGTCCCTGGCCGTAGTTGTCGTACTCCACGCCCTCAGCAGTGGGATCGACCTTTCGTGGGGAACCGAGCAGCCTCAATAAATGATCTTTCGGATCGCTGCCGGCCTGATACGCAAGCTCGTCAACAAAACTGCAGTTGGCGAACGCGTGATAAACGTTGCACACCGATCGCAACCAACCGATTCGCAAGTGCGCCTTCGCATCCCCGGCTTCGAGTCGCATATTCGGAATTGCGTAGGGGTTGTCGGTCATTCCGAGCCCTAGTTCACCGGCACTAGGGCCTGTCGCTGCGGCATCGAAGGTCGATCCGATCGAGGGGAACACCGTGCAGTGCTGCCACGCGGTCGTGTTGCCGTCTGCATCCAAACCCGCTTTCAGGCATTGCGCACTGACAGAGTGCAGATAGCCATGACGAATATCGTCTTCGCGCGTCCAGGTCACTTTGACAGGGCGTCCGGTCTCCTTGGCCAGCCAGGCAGCCTCCGCAATGAAATCAGGCTTGGACTTGCGCCCAAAGCCGCCGCCAAGCAGGGTCACATTGACCTTGACCTGCGCCTTGTCGACACCGAGAATCGCGGCAACGGTCTGTTGTGCGCTTTGTGGGTCCTGTGTGCAGGCCCAGACTTCGCAGCCTCCATCATCGGCCATTCTGGCCGTCGCCGCTGGCGGCTCCATCGGCGCCTGTGACAAATGCGGCGCAAAGTACTCCGCTTCGTGGATCGTCGCTGCATCACCAAATGCTGCTTCGACGTCACCTCGATTCAATACGCTTCTGCCGGCATTCCGCGCGGTTGCCGTCAGATGCTCGCGGTAACTCGCGGAGTCGTATTCAGCATTGGCGCCGAGGTCCCACTCGATATCCAGCGCTTCACGGCCCTTTTGGGCCGCCCAGGTATTGCTGGCGAGCACGGCCACACCGCCGAGCGGATTGAACACCGGCGGCGCTGTGGCGTCGGGCATCCTCAGTACGTGACTGACACCGGCAACGGACTTCGCCGCGGTGTCGTCAAGCGATTTGACTGCTCCGCCAACGGCCGGGCAGCGCTCAATTGACGCATAGAGCATGCCGGGTAACGCGGTATCGATACCATAAGCGGCTTGCCCGGTGGTCATCGCGAAGCCGTCGATAATGTCCATCGATTTGCCGATGTAACGGTATTCGTTCGGTGATTTGAAGGTGGCGTCCGTCGGCACTTCAATCTCTGCGGCTGCAGCAACGAGTTCCCCGAAGCCTGCTGAGCTGCCGCTGGCCTCATGGTGCACTGCGTGCTCGCGTGCCACACATTCCGCTGCGGGCACGTCCCAGGTTGCCGCGGCGGCGGCAATGAGCATTTCTCGTGCACTTGCCCCGGCGGTTCGCAACAGGTCAAAGTGCCTGCGGATGCTCGTCGAACCATCGGTGTTCTGGTCGCCGTATTTTTCATCGCCGAGCGCCTGAATCAGCTCGATGCGGTCCCAGTCAGCGTCCATTTCGTCGGCGATGATCTGCGGCAGGCAGGTGCGAATTCCCTGACCCATCTCGGAACGATGACAATAGATTTCGACGATACCGTCATTGCGAATATTGACGTAGACATTCGGCGCGACGCTCGACGTATCGGCGATATCTTCTTCGCCCGGCTGGCAGGCCGACGTCAGCGTCAGCGCCAGAACGAGTCCGCCGCCGGCTTTGCCGGTGCGTTGTAGAAATTCGCGCCTGCTGATGTGTTCAATGTTGCTCATGACTGATCCTCCGCTGCACGGTGGATCGCCGCACGAATACGGGTATAGGTCCCGCAACGACAAATATTGCCGCTCATCGCATTGTTGATATCGGCATCTGAAGGTTTCGGATTGCGCTCAAGCAATGCTGCAGCGCTGATAATCTGGCCAGACTGACAGTAGCCGCACTGCGGCACATTGAGTGCCCGCCACGCAAGCTGTACCGGGTGATCACCGTCTTCGGATAAGCCCTCGATCGTCATCACGTTCTTGCCGGCCGCCGCCGAGACCGGGAAAACACAGGAACGCACGACTTGACCATCGACATTGACGTTGCAGGCACCGCACAGTGCCTTGCCGCAGCCGAATTTTGTTCCGGTTAACCCGGCAACATCGCGTAGCGCCCAAAGTAGCGGCATCTGCGGATCAACGTCGAGTGATACCGACTGACCATTTATTGTTAGATCGACTGCCATCAGAAAATCCCCTCTTTCGGTAAGCCTGGCGCGGCCCCAATGCTAGCACCAATGGCGTAAATCGCAGCATAATCAGCCAATGCATCAGCTGTTACTGATCCTGCCTATTGCGGTGCCCGTTCTTTTCTGGGCCGGCTACCATTACCACAAGGATCGCTATTTGCCGGAACCGGTCGGATACCTGCTGCTGACCTTTGGGCTGGGCATGCTCGCGGTCGGACTCTCGACGGTATTTTATGAGGGACTTGGGGTGCTCGGCCTGCGCTTCGATGCAGGTGAACTTGCAGTCGACAGTCCGTTGCGGCTAATCGCGTACACGATGCTCGCGATCGGGCCTATCGAGGAAGTGTCGAAGCTGACTCCGTTCTTGCTGATTGTGCTGCGTTTCAAGGAGTTCGACGAACCCCTGGACGGCATCATCTACGCCTCATTTATCGGGCTCGGCTATGCCGCGGTCGAGAACTGGCAGTATCTGCAATACCTGACGCCAACAGAAGCGTTTGCTCGCGGCTTTGCGAGTCCGGTCATACACATTCTGTTCGCATCGATCTGGGGGCACTGGATAGCCCAGGCGCATCTCACCGGTCGTTCGGTCGCCAAGGCGACCATCGCGGCCCTGGCCGTGGCAGCCGCTCTACACGGACTCTATGATTTTATTGTTATTTTGAACCCGCACAATTCGTTGCCGATTGCCGCGCTCATCATCGTTGCGATCTGGCTATGGCGCCTGAAACTGATACGCGCCCTGCAACAGAAGGCGTCTCAGGACCGATGACGATTATAAGGGTCGTTTGAGCGAGGGTCTGCGACGGGCTCCTCGAGCGTTAGTTCTGATAACGCATTGGGTTCATGCATGAGCTCGTTGCAGCGCTTTTGAATCTCCTCGAGTTTCAACGATACGCTGGACTGTGACAGCGGAGTTTCCGTGACCTTTGTATCCATACTGGTTTTGGCTCTTCCTCTGTCGCCGTATTGCGACAGTTCAATATGTCGCAGTATAGAGACAGGGGTGGCCTGCAAGTGTGAGCCGCATCACACAAAAATCGCCAGACGGACGCTTTTTCGGGGTCTTATGTCAACTCTCGCATTGCCGAGCTGTGGCTAGGCGCTGCAACCAAAGAAAGGGCTGCTCCAAAGAAGCAGCCCTTTGCGTCCTTACACCTGGAATCAGGCGTGATTTTGTTACGGTTTCAATCTGTCGATCGTACCCAGAACAATGACAGTGGCCGCGGCTGCCAGGAATAGACTATTTACCCCAGCGAGCGCTGTGGAAATCCACGGACCAACCGCCGGAATCGCATCCAGACCGCTGTGCGCAAAATTCAACGCCACTGCCGCGATCAGGAATCTGGAGCGATCTTCATCAGCAATGAACCATGCGCCTGCGATACCCAACAGAGCGACGATGGCGGCGGCGTAATTAAAAGGCACGAAGGCGACGACAATCGCTACCAATACGCCTGCGAGTTTGACGATTTTATCTACACCCATGATTTATCCCCTTTGCTTATTCTTATAATGATGTGGCTTTTTTTTGCATTTTCGCAGCACCGCGTGCTGTGGTGGTCGCCAGTCTAGCAGGTATAGTGAATTATTGTTTCTACTTGATAAACAATTGCTTATTGATACTATCCAGAAATGAAGTTAAGAAAAAATCAGTGTTTTTTGGACCTTTTTCGACCGAGGCACGCGATCCTGGGGACCCGCCAAAAGTCGCCTGGCGAGGCTGATTCAGAAACGAATGAGTGCCGATCCCCAGGTGAAACCAGCACCAAACGCCTCAAAAAGAAGCAACTGGCCACGCTGAATACGGCCGTCGCGAACGGCCGTATTCAGAGCGAGCGGTATCGAAGCACTCGACGTGTTCGCATGCTCGTCGACTGTGACCACCACATGGTCCATCGACAAATCGAGTTTTTTGGCGGCGGCCGAGATGATACGTAGATTTGCCTGATGTGGGATCAGCCAGTCGATGTCATGCTTGTCAATACCATTGCCGGCCAGGGTTTCACGGGCAATTGAACCCAGTGTCGCCACGGCCCTGCGAAATACCGCATTGCCATCCATCTGGATAAAGGCACCTTCGGTACGCAGGCCGTCGCTGCTGGTACCAAACCCCTGCGGTACATGCAGCAGATCTTCGTATTGTCCGTCTGAATGAATGTGCGTGGAAATGATGCCCTGTTCGTCGCTTGCCTGCAGGATTACTGCCCCGGCGCCATCACCGAACAGAACCGCGGTGCCGCGATCTTCCCAGTCAGTAATCCGCGAGAGCACTTCACTGCCTATCACTAGCGCTGTCGTTGCGGCCCCGGTCTGAATCTGCCTGTTGGCAACATCCAGGGCATAGACGAACCCCGAACACGCGGCCTGGATATCGAATGCCGGACAGCCATGAATGCCAAGCCGGCGCTGAATAATGCAGGCCGTGCTTGGAAATAGCTTATCGGGTGTAACCGTACCGACGATGATCAGGTCGATAGCGGTGGCCTCAATTTCGGCCATTTCCATCGCCTGGCGGGCTGCCGCAAGCGCCATGTCCGAGCAGGTCTCCCCATCGGCAGCGATATGCCGCCGGCAGATCCCGGTACGCTCGCGAATCCACTCGTCCGATGTTTCCATCGACTTCTCCAGATCCTTGTTGGCCACGACTTTTTCGGGGAGGTAAGCACCCGTGCCGGCGATTCGCGAGTAGGTCATAGATTCGGTCTCGTGCTGATTCAGCGGCGCAGAAAGGCTGCGATTTCGCGTAACGTGGGATAGTCGAAGATATCACTAATATCGAGTTTGCCGGGATAACGCTCATCGATCGCCAGTGCGATCTCGGTCAATGTCAGTGAGCTTACCCCGATCTCAAACAGGTCATCCTCGGGCCCGATCGTGCGCTCTTTCGAGAATTCGCGGCAAATCAGCTCCAGTTCAGCAACCAGCGGATCGTCGTCAGTGGGCTCTCCGACCGCCTTGGGTGCCATCTTTTCGATGACAGCGTCAAATTCGCCATCCAGGTAGGAGTTCAGCAGCGCGGCTCGCTGGACCTTTCCACTCGTGGTCTTGGGGATTTTCCGCACGGGAATGACGTGGTCAACCTCGAGGCCGGTTTGCTCACCGATTCTTATGCGCACCTTGTCGGAAAGGAGCCGAAACGTATCCATGTCCCGCTTAAAAAAAGCAAACACCAGCAATTCTTCGGTCTGACTATCCCGAGTCCTGGTACCACCGACAACGACCTTGCCAAGGTCCAGACCCTCGACCTCCGCAGCGATTTCTTCGATGTCGTGCGGATAGTAGTTTTGGCCATTGACGATGATGATGTCTTTTGAGCGGCCAGTGATGACCAGTTGTTCGTCAACAAAAACACCACAGTCACCGGTTCGCAGCCAGCCGTCGGCCGAGAACAGCTCTTCGGTTGCTCCCACATCGTCGTACACGCGCTCCGTGATACTGCCGCCGCGAAGCTGGATATTCCCCACCTTGCCGTCGAGCAGCAATTCATCCGCATCATCGACGATGCGAATATCGACATCACGGATCGCACTGCCGACCTTGACGAAGCTGACCGCGTCCAGGTCGCCCAATTCGGCCGGTTCAAAGGCGTCGCCAACCCGCAGGGAGTGCCGGTGCACAATGATCCTCGAGTACTCGTCGCCCACCTGGGGCATCGTAACGCCGACCGTCGCTTCAGCCAGTCCGTACACGGGAAACATGGTGTTTCTTTGCAGCCCGTATGGCGCCAGGGCGGCAAGAAATTCTTCGCACAATGAGTACGAAATCGGCTCTGCCCCGTTGAGTATCAATTTAACGCGAGACAAGTCCAGATCCGGAAGCCCCTTGCGTTCAAACAGTTTCAGGAAATGCTTGTAGCCAAAATTCGGCGAGCACAACTGCGTTGCGCGAAGTTCAGCCGCCTTTATCATCCACAGCAATGGCCTGCGAACAAAGGCATTGGTGTCCATGACTGCATGATTCATACCCGCAGCCAAGACGCTGAGATGGTAACCAATCAAGCCCATGTCATGCGTCAACGGCATCCAGCTCAGGCTTTGATCAGCATCAGTCCACTGCACCCCCTCGACAATCGCGCGAATATTCGTGCATAAATTACGATGCGTCAGGCACACGCCCTTCGGGTCACTCGTCGAACCCGAGGAATACTGGATGAACGCCATGTCGTCGGGCGACGCGGCAAACAACTCACCGTTATCGCCAGGCTCAACATCGCGCATCAGCGCGGTCCGCGTCCCCAGAGTCGCAGTGATGTCGCCCAGCTGCTGCTGTTTCGAGAACTCCAGCAGGCGCTCAAGCAAATCGGACTCGGTAAACAGGGTCGCTCGCCGCAATTGCGACAGGATTCGAAACAACTTTTGGCGGTGCTCGTCGCTGATGCCGACAGCGACCGGAACGGGCACAATGCCACCAAGTATCGCCGCCCAGTAGGCGACGACAAAGCGCTCATTCGACTTGCTGAAAATGACGAGCTCGTCGCCCTGCTGCATGCCTCGGGACTGCAGCGAGCCAAGCAACGCGCTCGCACGATTCCAAAGCTCTGAAAACGTCATCGTGCTCTCGTCGTTTTCACCATCGATGAAACGAATCTGACGGTCTCTGTTTCGTGCCGCAGCAAGCAGATCTGTAAGCGTGTCGTAGAGTTGCATGGCTTGTATGCTCAAAAAGCAGGCGCAATATTACATTGACCGGCGGCGAACCGATACTGCAAACTCAGCTCGCTGAGGCGCCGGCAAAACACGATGAGCAAGAACAAACCTGTAGACTATCAGTCGGTCGAATCCCGCCGCAGCTCCCGCTCGGATCGGCGCATGACGCCCATGCGCCGCCTGTATTACTTCCTCGGCATGCCGGTACTTCGCGCGGTCACCAGACTGCTGACGATGAGCTATCGCTTCGAAACCGTCATCGGAGCGGAGAATATCGAGCCTTTTCTTGGTGGCAAGGCAGTTTGTGCGCCCGCGTACTGGCACCAGCATCATGTTCTGTGCTCTGGCCTCGTAAGACAATGGATCAAGCGCGGCTTCAAGGCCTGTTTTCTGATCTCCGGTTCGGTCGACGGCGAGGTTCCCGAACGAATCGCGCGTGCCTATGGCGCAGAAGTCATTCGTGGATCGGCCAACGAGAGTGGCACCCTCGCCTTGCGTGATCAACATGCAATGATGAAAAAAGGCTACTCGATCGTGACGATGGCGGACGGTCCACGCGGCCCAAAATATGAGATCAAGACCGGCGTGATTGTCATGGCGCGCGTCGGCGGTGTGCCCGTTCTTCCGGTCGCCTGTGCGGCCGAGCGCGCCTGGTACCTCGATCGTTGGGACGATTTCATGATTCCAAAACCCTTCAGCCGCGTCATACTGGCGGTAGGTGAGCCGTATGCGATTCCGCGAGAATCGCGTCTTGATAACGTGGAATCGCATCGGCTGAACGTTCAGGAAGCAGTCATGTCTCTGATGAGAGAATGCGAAGATCGCCTAAGGGCGAACTGAGGGTAGTTTCGATGGCAAATCCCAAGAGCCGTGCCACGATCCGGATGTGGCAGGGCTTCATTGTGCTCCTGGGCACGGCAGTACTGGCGGTTGCAACGATGGCGGAATCGTCGCTGACGCCCCATTCCGCAGAGTACAAGGTCAAGATAAGCGTGCTGGGCGGGCAGCTCGTAACCGAGCTTAAGTCGACGCAGACAGGCTATGTGGCGACCCACGTGATCAGACCTACAGGTATGTCACGCATGTTCGCACGCGGTACGATCAGCGAGAGTTCGGCATTCGATACAGCTCCCGACGGTGTGCGACCAACAGAGTATTCGTCCAGCGACACGATCTCGCGCGACAAGACCAAAGTATCAATTCGTTTCGATTGGGAAACGGGAGAGGCTCGCGGAACTGTCAATGATGAGGACCTTTTGTCCGTCATGGATACGCTCGCTCATGACCGTGTCTCAATCCAGTACGAATTGATGCACGATCTACTGAACAATGAGCCGAGCACCGAATACACAATGTTCGAAATTGATCGCCTGCGGACCGTGAACGTGCGCAACATCGGTGTGCGAAAAGTCAAGGTGCCTGCGGGCGAATATGAAGCGGTCGGGATTCAGCATCAGGCTGAAGGATCCAAACGCGTTACGACGCTATGGTGTGTGGAGGAACTCGATTATCTGCCTGTGATTATTGAGCAACACCGCAAAGGCAAACTCCGGGTTCGCGCCGTTCTCAACAAGTACACACCTGCGGCGGGCTCCACGTAGCCGATAATCAGACCCGGTCGAATACCTGCACAACTTCCATCTCGTTCACATCTTTACGCACGATAGAGATCGTGCGAATCAGGCTGCCGCCCTCCTGCTGCAGCCGATACGTTTCGATCAGCTTCGCACCGTCCTTGTCGAGCGTCTCAATGATGTAGGAATCGCCCTCCCATCCGGAGACGCGATCTGCCATGACCGGCCCAACGTTTATCTGCCGTTTCTCGCCGAATCGGTATTCCTCGACGATCGCGCGATCAAAGCTGATGAACAACCCGTATTCGGTCTGCGTGACTTTCAGTGCTTTGCCGGTCTCGAGAAACACGTGCACCAAGGTGCCATTGGATGATCGTTGCCGCGATCGTTTCGGCTTGCGCTCCGGGCCCAGAACAATGCCCTCTATGCCGCCCGCCGCCTCCATTTCGGCCTCGCTGATGCGCCGCACCGTATCCTGACTGTCGACTCGTAGCCGCCATTGACCTGACAAGTCGACGCCAGCAGGGACATCGGCGCTCCGGGCGACGAGTTCCTCTTTCGTTGCACATCCACAGACAAGCGAAAGTACAGCAATCGTTGCGATTATGGGCAGCCTCACTCAGGTGCTCTCATGAACGACAAGTATCAGGCGATGCATCTTAGACACCCCGGTTTCAGAATGGGCAACATACACAAATTCCTGACTCTTCGACAGCGACGACGAGGCGCTCTGCTATGTACATGCGACTGTGATTGGCTCCGCGAACATCACTTGTCCGGCAACGGTATGAAATCGCTTTCGCCCGGAACTTCACCGAATCGTCCGTCCCGCCAATCCCGCTTTGCCTGCTCCAGACGCTCACGGGAACTGCTGACGAAGTTCCACCAGACGATACGATCGCCTTCGAGCGCAGCACCCCCGCAGATCATTACGTGGGCTTGCGTCTCCGCCTGGATCGTCGCTTCGGCGCCATCGATGAGTACCGCCAGGACGCCGGCCGAGATCGTATGTTCATCAAGGCCGATCTTGCCATCGACAACATATACGGCCAGCTCGTCTGCAACCGGGAGTTCGAGGCTCGCACCAGAATCCAGTTTGGCCTCGACGTAGAGCGTTTCGCTTACCGTTCGTACCGGCGAGCTTTCGCCGTACGCCGAGCCGATAACAACACGAATTTCTGCGCCATCGCGGCTAATCAGCGGAATACCGTCAGCGGAATAATGCTCAAAGCGCGGCTCTGTCTCCTCGTATTGCAGCGGTAACGCGACCCATGTCTGCAGACCGTGCAAGCGCTGCCCGCTGGCGAGCAATTCCGGGGAGGCCTTCTCGGAGTGAACGATGCCACTACCGGCCGTCATCCAGTTGATTTCGCCCGGACGAATCGGCTGTACATAGCCCAGACTGTCGCGATGCAAAATCTCGCCCTCAAACAGGTACGTGATTGTCGCGAGTCCAATGTGCGGATGCGAACGTACGTTGACGCCTGCACCCGGTGGAAACTCCGCGGGCCCCATGTGATCGAAAAAGATGAATGGGCCGACCCGTTGTCGACGTTTGTCAGGCAAGGCCCGGCGAACCGTGAATTCACCAAGGTCTTTCGTTGCAGGTTCAATTAGCAAGTCGATAATCGCAGAGTCATCCATTTGCATCTCCAGAGGTCAAATCGTCGCCGCAAGACTGCGTGCAAAAGCATTGCCTCGCGTTACGAGAATATCGTTCAGACAGAGCCAGTCTTTAAGTGCATGCAACTCGGTTGCAAGGCATTGGCAGCAGCCAGGTCGGTCGATGCCGTTCTCTTCGTGGGCACCAAGGACGAGCAGACGCTTCGATTGCCGATCGGCTTTTAGATCAACTCTCGCGACGATGTCATCGCCGACACGAAACGGCAGCACATAGTAACCCCACTTGCGCTTGGGGGCGGGAACGTAAATTTCGATCCGATAATGAAAATTGAACAAGCGCTCGGTGCGTGGCCGAAACCACACGACCGGATCGAACGGTGACAGCAGAGAGGCACCTCTTATAGTCCTCGGCAAACGTGCTGCCGACGACAGAAAAGCAGTCTCACTCCAACCTTCGACCTTGACTTTGGATAATGCCCCGGCATCGACAAGATCCTGTACGAGTGGCGCCGTTTCTCTGGGCGACATGCGGTAGTAGTCGGCAATATCATGCAAGGTCGCGATGCCCAGGGCGCCCGCGGCCAGTTTGAGCAGCTCACGTTGCGCGTCCGTGCTGCTCAATGACCGTTGCAGGTGGTGTCCGGAGAGCACGCGTTCGGGCAAATCGTAAACGCGTTGGAAATTACGCAGACGTTTTGATACCGCAAGTGATCCCCGTCGAAGATGATAATCGAGCGCCCATTTTGGAATCGAACGATGCCAGTCGCCGGGATTGCGTTTTGGACCCGGTGCCGGCGGCAGCTCGCTTGCAGTCAGCGCGCCATCTCGTTGCACTTGTTGCAGTACGGCATCCAGATAGGCGTTGCGATTGCGCAGCTTCCTGATCGGGTTATTCTTGTGCATCTGGTACGCTTGGCGCCGGTGCGCAAGCAGTGGCCAGCTGCTTGCGGGCACAATTGAAGCCTCATGTGCCCACTGCTCCGTGTAGTCGCCCTTGTGATAGACAAATCGCTCGAAGCGAGCCTTGTCGTACGCTCCCAAACGCGACCAGAGCACCAGGAAGTGAGCAGGCATCAACACGTTGACGAAGTCGAGTTGTAACAGGCCAAGCGAATCGATCACCCGCCTGAAGTGCCGTGCGTCGGGGGACCCGTTGGGCCGCTCGCGATCGAATCCCTGTGCGGCCAGCGCAATGCGCCGCGCCTCAGCCGCCGATAGTCGAGTCCGTCGCATCTACCCCTTAGGTCCCATTCAGCTGTCGTAGAGACCGTTGGCAATCTTGCCGGCGGCGACGGAAAGCCGCCGATCAATCGAGCTCGTGTATTCGGTCGATCCTACATCATCGAGAAGATGCCATTCGCCAGTGCACTCCACTGCTGTAAGCGTCATGCACAGCCAACCACGGCGGTCCGTTTCCATGTAACGCAGATTCGGATTTAGCTCGAGCGTCGCGTCCCTGACCGCGCCCGGGTGACGCTCCGGCAGGTACTCGGCGAATCCCGGCGACGTAATCGATGTCGTCACGAACTCCACCGCGACCGGATCATCCTCTCCCTGCAGGAGCAGGTTACCGGCAATCGAGGTGTGCAGATCACCGCTTAACACGATTGGATTCGTCGCCATCTCCTTGAAGTCGGCGAGCAGATCCTCCCTGGCCGCGGCGTAACCGTCCCACGTATCGAGCAGTAATGGCGGGTTATTCTTGCTCATCACGATGTTGTTATCGAGTACTTCGCGCGGCATCATGGACGGGCCGTCCGGGTCAATCAGCGGTTCAAGATCCGGCGCTCTTACAGGAGAAACGAGCACCTGCTGCGCAACGACCTGCCAGGTCGTGTCCTGCCCACGCGACAGCGATTCACGCAGCCAACGCTCCTGCCGTTTGCCGAGCAAACGGCGCCCGGAGTCGAAAAGAACGCGATGGATCTCGTCATTTTGCATGCCGGCTGCCAAAGCGGGCTGCTTGTCACGACCGTATACGCGCGTATCGAGCATCGTCAATGACAGCAGATCGCCGTAGCGAAACTCCCTGAAAATCTTCGTGCGCTTGCCACGAGCCTCGCCACGTATTGGCATCCACTCGAAATACGCCTGTATCGCGGCATCGCGACGTTTGCCCCAGCGTCCTTCGCCCGGATCATGGTTGTGCGCACCGCCCCGCCAGCAATCGTTGGCGATTTCATGGTCGTCCCAGACAGCGATAACCGCGTGCATGGCGTGCATCGCCTGCAAATCACGGTCGGTCTTGTATTGCGCGTGTCTAGAACGGTAGTCCGCGAGCGAGGTGATTTCATGGGTCGGGCTTGGGATCCTGCCGAGTTCCTCGGCATGCTCAGTTGCGTACTCACCCAGACCGTACTCGTACAGATAGTCTCCAAGATGAACCACGGCATCGAGATCGCTGCGATTGGCGATTTCGCGGTACGCGTGAAAATACCCTGTGGGATAGCTGGCGCAGGACACGACTGCGAAGCGCGCTGCCGAGACTTCGCCTACAGGAAGCGTTCTGCTTGCGCCAAGCGGTGATGCGATGCCAGCCACCACAAATTGGTAGAAAAGTTGCGTGCCGGACGGCAGGCCACGTACGTCGACTTTCACCGTGTAATCACGGCGCGCGTCAGTTTCGACATAGCCGGACCGCACGACCACGCGCATCGCCGCGTCAGTCGCGACCTGCCAGTCGACGCGAACAGACTCACCCTTGCCGCCGCTGACCCGGGTCCACAGGATCACACCGTCTGCAAGCGGGTCGCCGCTCGCTACACCGTGTTTGAAACTGTATGGACTGGCCGCATCACCGCGCCGAGACTTCAACCCAAGCGCGGCGAACAAAATTCCACTGACAAGCAGGTGCACAAAACGACGGCGTATCACTGTATCTCCGGGCCCTTGATCCGCTACTATTCTGACGTCATTGCATCATACGCACCGCATACCATGATTCCACTACCTCGCGTTTACATCATTTTCCTTGCGCTGTTCGCACACGCGGGCTGGGCTGGCCAAGGCGACGTCGAGGGGCGTTGGCTGAGCGGCGACGGCGATGGATGGATCGAGATTCAGCTTGTCGGCAACAGCCTGATCGGCATCGTAGCGGGCTCTCCGAACACGAAGGAAGGCGATCCACCCCGATATGATGACAAGAACCCGGATCCGCGCCTCAGAGACCGTGCGCTCGAGGGCATGACGATCATGTCGGGTTTCGAATACTCCGGGAACGACAAATGGACCGGTGGCACAATCTACGATCCGAATAGCGGCAGAACCTACAAGTGCACTCTGACCCAGGTAGATCGCGATACGATCAAAGTCCGGGGCTATATCGGCGTGTCGTTATTCGGTCGTTCGGATACCTGGACCCGCGACAGGAAATAGCGTGGAACTTACGCACCGACAATAGCGTCGGCTTCGATTTCGACGAGCATGGCCGGATCGATGAGCCGCGTGACTTGAACCATCGATGTCGCAGGCATCACATCACCAAATGCTTCCTGGTGTGCGCGGGAAATTTCTTCCCACTGCGTCATATCGGTAACGAACATCCGCGTCCGTACGACGTCCCGCATACTGCCACCGGCTTTTTCGAGTGCATCCTGAATGACCCGAACACACTGTTGCGCCTGCAAGTACGGATCACCCTCGCCGACCAGCTTGCCGGCGGCATCGACGGCAGCCGTACCTGATACCGCGATATAGGGTCCGACCCGCACGGCGCGCGAGTAACCCACAACAGGCTCCCAACGTGCACCTGAACGAATGTGTGTTCTCGTTTGATCGTCTGGCATTCGAATCCCCTATTGATAATTAACTTTAATTTATTATTGTTACTTACTGTTTTAATTAGATAATTGTCTTCTAATAGTCATCAAGAGCCAGGCGACGGATAACGCGATATAGGCAGCGGTCGCTGTCCACATGACGCCGGCCGCCACGGCAATTTCAGAGGTAGCCTGCAGACTGGCCACGCCGGCCGGTACCACGAGCAGCAGCCTCAACATCTCCATACGCAACGCGTTTGGCCTGCCCTCGTTTATAAGACCCAGCACATACAGCAGCACCCACAACATGAAACATGGAATCGCCACCCCTCGCGCTCCGACCGTCACGAACATCTCGGCGATTACAAGGGTCACGACCAGGGCCACGAAAAATTGTGCAAGCACATAGCGCTGTATCGATTGAGGCAGGACCGGATCGAATTTCTCGAACGTGGTCAGATCGGAGCGGCTTTTGGGGAAGTTCGCTTCGACATCTGCAGGCCGCCAACCCGTGCGACGAAACCAGACGCCAAGCTTGTCCTGCCATCTGTTTGCCCTGACCGCGTCAAACCACAGGTAGTCATAGACCTGCAGATTGGCCCAGAACGGGTTCCAGTTAGCCAAGGGCTTGCGAACGCCGAATACCACCGGTTCGTCATCACGCTCGTCCTCAAACGAGCCGAACATCCGGTCCCAGAGTATCAACATGCCGCCGTAGTTCTTGTCGATGTAGCGCTCGTTCTGCGCATGATGTACGCGGTGATTTGACGGCGTAACAAGTATGTAGTCGAGCGGCCCCAGCCGCCTGACGACCTGTGTGTGCACCCAGAACTGGTAGATCAGGTTGACGGCGTTGACGATCAGCAATACCTCGAGCGGAAACCCGATCAGGAACAGCGGCAGATAGAATATCCAGCCAAAAAGAAATCCGCTGCTGGTCTGCCGCAGCGCCGTCGAGAGATTGTAGTCCTCGCTTTGATGATGCACAGCATGTGCCGCCCACAGAATCGAGATCTCGTGGCTGAAGCGGTGAAACCAGTAGTAACAGAAGTCCCAGGCGAGTGCTGCGACCACCCATAGCGTAATGCCGCGTGCTGATGCATCAAACCAGGTGAGCGGCATATCGAGCAATGCGAAGTTCTCGAGCACAAAGCCCCAGGCCAGCAGCGGCAACAGTCGCGTGAAATAGCCAAACGTCCCGTTAAGTATCCCGATACTCAGACTGTTGATCGCATCATTGGGGCGAAAAAACCCGCTGCCCCGCACCCGATCGATGCTGAGTTCGATCAGGATTGCGAGCAGGAAAAACGGTACGGCCATGGCGAGCAGATCCATGCACCAATAGTAACGCCATCGGCCCGAGGTGCGGTAAGCTCCGCGGCGGGCTCCGCTGAGAGAAATCAATGATCAATCCAGCCGAACTTGAGCTGTTACAGCAGGCGCTGGCGACATTGGCGAAGGGCTATGAGAAGTTGCCGTCGTTCACGGCGGAATTCGACACCGACGCGGCGGCGCAGGTATTGCAGTTGGTCGCCGAACGCATGCACGACAACTACCCGTACTATCACCCACAGTACGCCGGCCAGATGCTCAAACCACCGCATCCGGTTGCGCGCATCGCTTACGCGATGTCGCTTTGGGTCAACCCGAATAACCATGCGCTCGATGGCGGCAAGGCAAGCTCGGCACTTGAGAAAGAGTGCATCGTCGAACTCGGCCAAATGTATGGGTGGGATGCGCCGCTCGGCCACCTGACTGGTGGCGGCACGATGGCCAACCTCGAGGCCCTTTGGGTTGCCGGCCGACTGCACCCCGGCAAACGAGTGCTCGGCTCAAAGCAGGCGCACTATACGCACAGCCGGATCAGCGACGTTCTCGGCTTGCCGTTCTCTGCGGTGCCGGTTTGCAATGATGGACGTATGGACCTGGCAGCAATAGAAGCCATGCTCAAGGCCGGCGACGTCGGAACCATTGTCGCAACGATTGGCAATACGGGCCTTGGCGCGGTTGATCCTCTTGGAGAAATTCTCGGGTTAGCGAACGAGTACGATGCGCGTGTTCATGCCGACGCCGCCTACGGTGGTTACTTCGGTTTGGCAAGTGAATTACGCGACGAAACCAGGGCGGTATACGACCGCCTGCCCGAGGTCGACTCGATCGTTGTCGATCCGCACAAACATGGACTCCAGCCGTACGGCTGTGGGTGTGTGCTATTCAGGAACGCGGATGTCGGTCAGTTCTACAAACACGACTCGCCGTTCACGTATTTTAGTTCCGCCGAGTTGCATCTTGGAGAGATCAGTCTCGAATGCTCACGGCCCGGTGCATCTGCGGTCGCCCTGTGGGCAACGCAGCAGTTGTTTCCGCTGGAGAAAGGCGGGCAACTCGCGCAATGGCTCGACCTTGGGTTGCTCGCCGCGCGGGATTTCTGGCAACGACTGGCTGACAGCGAGCACTATCAACCATTGATGCAGCCCGAGCTCGATATCGTGGTGTATGCGCTCAATGCTGCCGATGCGAGGCAAGCGAGCGACAGGGCTCGTCGCGTGTTTGCCCTGGCAGCCGAAAACGACCTGCACCTCGCACTGATCGAGTTGCCAGTCGGTCTCGTACAGAGCTATCTGCCGGAGCTGGAGGCTAATGCAGAGACAATGACGTGTCTGCGCTCAGTGCTGATGAAACCCGAGCACGGGGCCTGGCTCGACAGAATTATGACGATACTGGAAGACTGCGCAGTGTGCGGGTCGCGATGAAGCCGATATAGAAACAGGCGAAGCCGCCGATCATTGTCGCCATCAGGTAGGCGAACGAATTCGCGATTTCGTTCCGCTGCAACATTGTATGCAGCTCCATGACCAGCGCAGACAAGGTCGTAAAGCTGCCGCAGAATCCGATGGCGAACAGCAGGCGGTACTGATCTGGAACGATCCCTGCCTCGTTGAACCACGCTGAACTCGCGACGAGATGCGCGATAACCCCCATCGCCAGGCAACCAGACAAATTGGCACTGAGTGTGCCCCAGGGAAACGCGATATCCCTTTGCAACATGACGTTGAGCGCAAATCGGGCCATTGCGCCGAGTGCACCACCGATGGCAACGAAGACATACGACCAGAGGACGATTCTCATTGTCAGGTGATGCCGAGCCGTGCGCGTGTCGCGTTGTATTCCTCTGCCATGCGCAACACGAGGTCGCTAGTGGGCAGGATTTCATCGATGTTACCAACGCCCTGGCCCGCACTCCATATATCGCGCCAGGCTTTCGCTTCGGCTTTGTCACGTTTGCTGAAGTCCATTGCAGCCTTGTCGCCTTCGGGCAGATTGTCCGGATCAAGCCCGGCACTGGCGATGCTGCCCTTCAGATAACTACCGTGCACGCCCGAAAATAGCGATGAGTACACGATATCGGCGGACTTGCTGTCGACAATCATCTCCTTGTACGCGGGCGGCGCATTCGCCTCCTCGGTCGCAATAAAACGCGTGCCGATGTAAGCCAGGTCCGCGCCGAGAGCCTGAGCAGCGAGCACGTCAGCGCCGCTCGTCATGCACCCTGCGAGTATGATCGCACCGTCGAATTCGCGGCGAATCTCTTTGACGAGAGCAAACGGGCTTGATGTGCCGGCGTGACCGCCGGCTCCGGCACAAACCGCAATAATGCCGTCGACGCCTTGCTCCATCGCCTTGCGTGCATGACGCAGGTTGATCACATCATGAAAAACGAGCCCGCCATAGCCATGCACGGCCTGCACGATCTCGGCAGGCGGGCGCAAACTCGTGATGATGATTGGCACCTCATGCCGCACGCAGGTTTCCATGTCCGCAAGGAGTCGAGCGTTACTCAGATGCGCAATTTGGTTGACGGCGAATGGTGCCACCGGCTCATCCGGATGCGCTGCCGAATACGCAGCCAACGAGTCCTTGATCTCGCGGATCCACTCATCGAGTACTTCTTGCGGCCTTGCATTCAGTGCGGGAAACGAGCCGATGATGCCGGCTTTGCATTGCGCAATAGCCAGGGCGGGATTGGAGACGATAAACATTGGTGCCCCGATCAGGGGCAGTCGCAATCTGCCGGCAAGTGCAGCGGGTAATGACATCAGAATCTCCGAATCAAATCAGGGTTGCTCAAGCATAAAGCTTGATTCACAGTCGGCGACAAGGACGTCGTCCGCAGCTCGACGAACCTCGCCTTTGAGGATCACCAGCCGGCGCCGTTCGTTGGCTATCCACCCCTTGAGCTTGAGCGCTTCGCCGACTCTCGACGCTTGCCTGTAACGCACTTCACAGCGCGCTGTGTGCGCCTTGCGGCCCTGCTGGTACATGATGTTCGCCGTCACATCGTCCAGGGCGGTGTAGATGATGCCGCCATGCACGGTATCTTGAAAACCAACATGATTCTCGTTCGGCGTAAATTCAGCAGTACAAACCGCGCCGTCAAAGTCGAACTGAATTTTCAGACCGATCGGGTTTTCCTGGCCGCAGGCGAAGCACATCGGCGCAGCTTCTATCGGGTCGGACATTGCTATCTTCCTCAGGGGACTTGTTGCTGTATCGACAGCTCGATGTTTTTGTTTTCGGCGGGCTTGACTATTTGCGTTGCAAACCAATCACCGGGTTGTGCGCTCGGCTGACCGGAAACAGATACCCGGACAATGAGCTCAAACTCAGCAAAGCCGGACAATGAGCGTCCCGGGACCATTGACTCACGATCGCCAAGTTCGACTGTGACCGGCAGTTCGGACAATCGTCTGCGCGCTACCGCAATCGGCGGTACGGGCTGCGCCGGGTCGCGGGCAATCACGAACACAGTCGCTTCGACTGGCAGCGAGGCGGCGGCGGCATCCGCCAAGGAAATACTGGCGCGAACGACCACTCCCGGATCTTCGATCGGCGCGGGTGTTTCGGTTGCCACTGGCGCCGGCTCACCACGCCACTCAGCGATGCGCTGTTGCAAAATCCCCTGAATTTCCGCAGGTGGATTCAGGGCGAGCAATCTTTCCCAACGATCCGCAGCGAGTTCCTGATCGTTGCGATTGAAGGCACCGATACCGCCATAGAACAGCGCTTGCGGATTATTCGGCTCGATGGCCAGTGCATTCTCGAACAGCGATGAGATACGCCCGTCGATGCTGGTGCCCGTGCTTGCAAGCAGTGCCTCACCCAGCGACACAAGTGTTTGTGCGTCCTCTGCAGATTCAAGCTGCACAGCATGCTCAAAGGCTTCGACGGCACCGCTGTAATTTCCCATCGTCATGTAAGAGCGGCCCAGCATCTTCCAGCCGTTGAGATCATCAGGATTGTTGGCCAGCCTTGCTGCCAGGTCTCCGACTACAGCCTCCATCTCCGGTAACGCGTCTGCCGCTGATGGCTGGTCGGGTTTCCCCTGGTAGTAATAGAGACCCGCTGACATCCCCACGACGAATACGACTGCAACGCCGAGCAACGGCGTCAGACCCTGTTGGTGTCTGTATAAAGGCCAGACCGCGAAGCCGACGGCAACAAGGCTCATTGCTGCGAGAAGAATCCAGAGCGTCATCCGTGTCAGACCTCGCCACTTGAATTGTCGTCAATCGGCAAAGCCATTCGCCGGCGTAAGATACGCCACAGCACCAGGGCGCCGCCAAACAATAACAATACCGGCGCCATCCAGAGTACCAGTGTCTTGCCGCTTGCACGGGGCCGGTACAACGCAAATTCTCCATACCGATCGACGAGAAAATCGTAAATCTGCTCGTCGGTCATACCTTCGCTGATCATGCGACGGATCTCACGGCGCAGATCTGACGCAAGGAACGCATTCGAATCCTTGAGCGTCTGATTCTGGCACTTGAGGCAACGTACTTCGTCGATGATCTTTTCGTAACGCGCCTGCAGTTCAGGGTCGTCGAAAGCCTCGCCGGTATCAATCGCATACGAAGATGCCGTGAACAAAAGTAAAATCAGGACACCGCTCAGAATTTTCATTGCTTGTTTCTCGCCGCTTCAATCCGTGGCACGAAGTGTTGTTCCCACAATCCCCAGCTCAACGGGCCGAGTTGTTTGTATAACACCGTTCCATCCGCGCCGATCAGGAAAGTTTCGGGTGCCCCATAAACCCCCCAATCGATACCCACTCTGCCGTCCTCATCGTAGGCCGAGTCGAGGTAGGGATTGCCAAGTTGTTGCAGAAAGCGCTGTGCTTCCGCACGATTGTCACGCCAATTGAGTCCATAAATCGGAATTGCGCCGGACTCAGCCAGCTGCATCAGAAATCCATGCTCTTGCCGGCAACCAACACACCAGGTCGCCCAGACATTGACAATTGCCAGCTCATTCGCGTAGCTCGCCGAGCCGACGGTCCTGGTCGGATCGGTCACCGACGGTAACTCGAATTGCGGCGCTGGTTTCTGCAATAACGGCGACGGCAGTTGGCTCGGGTCTTTGCCCAGCCCAATTACGAATATCGGTATCAGAATCGCAAAAGCGATCAGCGGCAGGAGATAACGTGACACTATGCTGGCTCCGTCGCCGCCATCGAAGCTCGGGACTTGTCTGACGCCGTCGCCCGATAGCGCCGGTCACTTGCAGCGATCAATCCACCGAGTGCCATGACCAGCGCCCCGAGCCAGATGAAACGAATCATCGGCTTGTACTGGATACGTACGCTCCAGGTGTTATTGCCGAGCTGATCCCCCAGCGCGATGAACAGGTCTTTGTTCCAATCTACATGTATGCCAGCTTCCGTCATCCAGTTCTTCTGCACGAGGTACTGACGTTTCTGTGGACGAACCTCGCCGACGAAATCGCCGTCGCGCCGAATCTCAACGACGCCTTCGACTGCGGCGTAGTTGGGTCCTTCAACGTCCAGCAACTCACGGAGCTCGAAGCGATGCCCGGCAACCTCGAGAGTTTCTCCCGGACGCATGGCCATATCGGTTTCCACGTTGAAGGCGGAAACGAGCGTCACGCCGAGAATGAACATGCCAACACCGAAATGTGCAACCGACATTCCGAGCACGGCCGGTGTGATACGCGCAGTGCCTTTGGGACGCCGCCACGACCGCAACGGATCGAGAATCGCCGTTCCCATAACCCAGAATGCCGCGATGGTGCCAATGCAAACCATCAGGCCGAAACGGCCGTAAAGCAGGCCCGGAATCAAAATACCGATTACCACTGCCACGACCGCAGGCACCCGCAAACGTCGGGCAAGCAAATTCTCCGGCTGATGCCGCCAGGTCGTGTGGATGCCGATTCCCATCAGAAAGACAAGCGGCAACATCGGAATTGTGAACGCAATGGCATACCACGGTGGACCAATCGATATTTTGCCTGCGTCCAGGACTTCGAAAACCAGCGGCGCAAGTGTGCCAATGAATACCACCGTCGCCGCAATGACCAACAATACATTGTTCAGGAGCAAGAATGTTTCGCGCGAATTCGGCTTGAAACCTGCGTCAGTGTCAAGCGTGGGCGCACGCCATGCATACAAGGTCAATGCGCCCAAGATCACAATGCCCAGGAAGGCCAGAATAAAAATGCCACGTGTTGGATCAGTCGCGAACGCGTGCACCGATACGATGATGCCGGAGCGAACGAGGAACGTGCCGAGCAAACTCAACGAGAATGCCGCAATTGCGAGCAGTAAGGTCCAACTCTTGAACAGTCCGCGCTTCTCGGCCACTGCCAGCGAGTGAATCAACGCTGTGCCGACAAGCCATGGCATGAACGAGGCGTTTTCCACCGGGTCCCAGAACCACCAGCCACCCCAGCCGAGTTCGTAATACGCCCACCAGCTGCCCAACGCGATGCCAAGTGTCAGAAAGATCCACGCTGCCGTCGTCCACGGCCGCGTCCATTTGGACCACTTCTGATCGAGGTTGCCACTTAACATCGCGGCGATCGCAAATGCGAACGCGACCGAGAAACCAACGTAGCCGACGTACAGCATCGGCGGATGAATAGCCATCCCCGGATCCTGCAAGAGAGGATTCAGGTCAGCACCATCGGCTGGCGGCATTGCAAGACGCTCGAACGGATTCGACGTCAGCAATGCGAACAGCAAAAAACCAACGGAAAGCAGTCCGAGCACACCGATGACCCGGGAAATGAACGTGTCGGGCAAACCGCGGCTGTAGCGACCGACTGCTACAGTCCAGCACGACAGTATCAGTATCCACAACAATACGGACCCTTCGTGCCCGCCCCACACTGCGGCCACCTTGTACATTGTCGGCAGCGCAAGTTGCGAGTGATTTGCGACATACGCAACTGAAAAATCACTGTGCAGGAACGCCCAGGTTAAGCAGCCGTAAGCAACCACTACGAAAACAAGCTGTCCAACAGCTGCAGTTCGCGCCGTCGACATCATTGCGACGTCATTGCGGTGTGCACCGACGAGCGGCAGGATGCCCTGCAGCAGCGCCAGAGACAACGCCAGTATCAGCGCAAAATGACCGATCTCGGGGATCATTGCGAGGGGCACTCCAACGGGCCTTCACTCAGTCCCGCTGTCTGATCCGTCACATGGTCAGCCATCGAATCGGCGACTTCCGGTGCCATGTAGTTCTCGTCATGCTTGGCGAGAATCTCATCCGCGACAAAGACGCCGCTATCTTCCAAGCGTCCGTGTGCGACGACACCCTGACCTTCGCGAAACAGGTCGGGCAAAACGCCCGTATAGCTCACGTCCAGGTCGCAGCGCAGGTCCGTCACCTTGAAAGTCATCTCAAGCGAGCCCTCTTCGCGCTGCACGCTGCCGTCACGTACCAGCCCGCCGACCCGAAAATTCCTGTTGTCCGGGTACTTGCCTTCGGCCACCTCGGTCACACTCACGAAGAACATCATGTTGTCCTTCATGGCCTGCAGCGATAGCGTGGTTGCGATAGCGACGCCGGCCGCCACCAGGCCGACGGCGAGCATACGCTGTTGTCTCGGTTTCATTGCGTGTCTCCGAGCGCTTTGATGCGCACTTCAATGTCCCTGTAGACCCTGCGTTGCCGCAATCGTGCGCGCCATTCGCAAATAACAAAAACGAGTGCAGCCAGTATGAAGCAGGTCCATACGTAGGCACCGTATCCGCCCATTGACAATCCTTCCATTGACTAAGTTCCTCCAGACAAGACCAGTTCTTTCACCCAACGCGTGCGACGTTCGCGAAACAAGACTTCCGCTCTGACACGTCGCAGCAACAACGCGGCAAACAGGAAGGTAAATCCAAGAATCATTGCAAGCAGCGGATACAGCATTGCCACGTCCATCGCAGGGCCGCCCTTCTTCACCAGCGTGGGTCCCTGGTGCAGGGAACTCCACCATTCTACGGAAAAGTGAATGATCGGCACATTGACGGCGCCGACCATCGCCAGCACGGCGCTCGCCTTGTCCGCTTTGACCGTGTCGTCAATCGCGCCTCGCAAGGCCATGTACCCGAAATACAGAAACAGCAGGATTAACTCCGACGTTAGTCGAGGATCGCCCCACTCCCACCAGGTGCCCCACATCGGCTTGCCCCAGATCGAACCGGTAACAAGCGCGAGAAATGTAAACCAGGCGCCAAGCGGCGCCGCGCCGGCGGCAACCGCATGCGCCAGCTTGATGCGCCAGATCAGGCCGATGGCCGCGCTGACGGCCATGATCATGTACGTCATCATCGACAAATAGGCGGACGGCACATGGATGTAAATAATCCGAAACGCGTCGCCTTGCTGATAGTCCGCCGGCGCAATGAACAAGCCTGCATAGACGCCATAGGCGACGAGCAACAGGCCAGGCACGACGAACCACGGCACCATGCGTGCCGCAAGGCTGTAAAAATGTGGCGGCGACGCCAACTTATGTATGAATTTCCACATGGGCGGGGATTCTACTCGTTACTGATACGTAATGCGGCAGCCGTTGCGAACGGTGCAAGCGATAGAACTAACACAGCATAGGCGCCAAGAAAATAGAGACCACCCGCAACACCGTCACCGGCCGCCACCAGAGACACGGTTCGGGCGCCGAAGATCAGGACGGGCATCGCGAGTGGCAGAATCAACAGGCTCAGGAGCGCCGTGCCACGATGCAGCCCGACGGTTAGCGCAGCACCGATCGATCCCAACAGGCTCAGGCTGATCGTACCGAGCAGCAACGTAATCATCAGGAACCCCGTCACGGACAACGGCATACGGAATGTAATGGCAACAACCGGGGACACCAGCACGAGCGGCAATCCGCTGGTCAGCCAGTGCGCGATCGACTTACCCAGTGCCAACGCGGTCAATGGCAACGGACTCACGAGCATCTGATCGAGGCTGCCGTCTTCAAAGTCAGACAGGAACAAGCTGTTGAGTGACAGCAGCATGGCCAACAACGCCGCGACCCAGAGCACGGCGGGCCCACTGAATTCGAGTTGTTCGGGACTTGGACCTACAGCGAGTGGGAACAGCGTTGCGACCATCGCAAAAAAGAACAGCGGATTGAGAATATCGCCCGGGCGCTTCCACGCGAGCAACAAATCGCGGCGTGCGACGCCGAGCATTGCCGTGAAAAGTCCAGGGTTCTCGTCGTAATCGGTCATCGCAGCTCGATCTTCTTCACGTTGGAGCCGATCTCGACGTCCTGATGCGCCGCCATGATGCACATGCCGCCTTTTTCGAGGTGTTCGTCGGTCAACTTCATGACAAGCGCACGACCTTCACGGTCGAGATTGGTGAACGGTTCGTCCATGAGCCATAGCGGCGCTTGTGCCAACATCATCCGTGCCAACGCGACACGACGCTGCTGACCCGCCGACAGCGATCGAACCGGCAGCCGCTTAAGCCGGCTGATATCGAGGCGTTTCACAACCTCGTCGAAGTCCGCGCCGGATTGCGGCCGCAAATGCGCCTCGAACCGCAGGTTTTCGACCAGTGTCAGGTCGGCCTTGAGACCGACGCGGTGCGCCATCCAGACCAGCGCGCCGTGAAATGCCTGCCGCTGTACTCGCACCGGCTCTCCATCCCACAGGATTTCGCCCGACTCGAGTGACAACAGGCCCGCTATTGCCCGCATCAGACTGGTCTTGCCGCTACCATTGCGGCCCTCCAGGAGCAGCAATTCGCCGGTATTTAGCGCAAAACTCAGCCCCTTGAACAAGCACCTTTCACCACGGAACAGGGTCAGGTCGTTTGCCGATAACTTTGCAGTCAATGCCTTACGCCTCGTCGCCGAAGGCAGACAGTATGTAACGGATTTTTAAACACTTTTTGTTATCAATAGGTTATGAGTATTAATTAATTTACTTTCCACATTCTTGCCGCGTCTCTTTGATTTACAAAGAAACTCTCTATTGCGGTTTACAAGCAATTGGTGGCAAACGTAGACTGATGGACCCGGCCAAAAAACTACAGTCATAACGGCCGGGCCCAAGAATAACGAATAGTACGCGACTAGGCGTCTGCGAGTAATACTTATGGACTTAGGGGCGGCTGGCCTTACAGAACAACCCTTTCGAACCCACGGCAGGCCACTGTCGACGGTGCCGTATGCGTCTCACGAAGAGGCGCTCAAGGTCCTGGAAGATACCTACGCAACACACAATGGACTGAGCCTGCTGCAGGGACCCACCCTCTCCGGCAAATCGACGCTGATTCGCCGTTTCGTCGATACACTGCCCGAGGAGTGCTCGATCGCTGTTATCGACGGCAAGGGACTTAATACGACGAGTTTGCTCGAAGCCGTGCTACGGCAGTTCGGCTACGTGCTTGATCACAGTTCGCCGAACGAACTGCTGGGACTTTTGAAGGTTTTTACGATGCAACAAGCCGCATCGCATGAACCACCGTTATTGATTATCGAAAACACCGATGCGCTCAAGGCAAGTGCGCTGCGCGCGCTGTGTGAACTCGCAGATCTTGAGGTTCGTGGCACCAGTGCTCTGAAGATCGTGCTCGTTAGCGATCGCCCGCTGTCGTCCCTCATCGAAGCACCCGCAATGGAGCGTATTTCCAGACGGCTCAAACACGATTTTCATCTGCGCCCGATGACCAATGAAGAGGCCATGCACTACGTCTACACCAAGCTTCGTGCAGCAGGCAGTGATGTTCCCGAGTTTGTGTTCCCGATCGCCGTGTGCACCGAGCTCTGGCGGGCATCAGGTGGTTGGCCCGGCATCCTGGATCGCATCGCCTTGTTGTCCCTGGCAAGAGCAGAAACGCTGCCAGTCCCGCAAGAGCAGGTTGAACGGCCGGTGCTGCCGCAAGGCACCTGGGATGACCCCGAGATTGGCGAGGCTGGGCAGCAGTCCACGGAGGCACCGGCAGCGCCGTCGCTGTACGTGTCACATGACGGCGAGACATTACGTGAACTGACATTCGATAAGTCGCGCTTGCTGATCGGCCGCTCCGAACACAATGACATTGCGATCACGAGCAAATTCATCAGCCGCCATCATGCGCTGCTCGTGCGTCATGGGAGCGCGACTTTTCTAATGGACCTGAATAGCACGAACGGCACATTTGTGAATTCGAAGCGCGTATCAAACCATGTGCTGATTCACGACGATGTCATCACGCTCGGCAACCATCGCATCAAGTTCAATGATCCGCATGCGACCAAGCGTGGCTCGCTTGAAGGCCTGGAGTTTACCGATACGGCCATCATGAAAACGCTCGAGGATATGCGCAAGCTACTCGCGCAGGAGAACACCGAGATTCTTCCCGCGCCGACAGAAAACCTGCCAACGTCGGGCGTCTAGGAAAAGAACTTCTCTTTGAAGTGCCTGCGGCACATCGAGACATAGCGGTCGTTACCGCCGATTTCGATTTGTGAGCCTTCCGTAACCGCGTTACCACTCTCGTCAAAGCGTACGACCATCGTGGCTTTGCTGCCGCAGTCGCAGATTGCCTTGAGCTCTTTGAGGTTGTCCGACCAGGCCAGAAGGTACTTGCTGCCCTCGAATGGCTCACCCTGAAAATCGGTGCGCAGCCCATAAGCCAGAACCGGGATGTTCAGTTTGTCGGTAACCTCTCCAAGCTGAAACACCTGTTCCTTGGTCAGAAACTGCGCTTCATCGATGAGTACACAATGCAGTGGATCGTCCTTGCCGTGCTCTTCGACGACGGCGAGCAAGTCGTCTTCTGGCCGAAATGTCGTCGCTTCCGATTCAATGCCGATTCGCGACGTCACTTTGCCGGTGCCGTAGCGTTTGTCGAGTTCCGGAGCCAGCACCAGCGTATTCATGCCACGCTCCCTGTAGTTGTAGCTGGATTGCAGCAACGCCGTGGACTTGCCGGCATTCATCGACGAGTAATAGAAATACAGCTTGGCCATGCGGCCGATAGTGCCGCATCGCGGCGTTTATCTCCAGGCGCCCCTGGACAGGGAGCGGGATTCTAGCGGCGCATCAGATGCGTCAGCACGCGGCGCAGATTGCGCCGTTTCGGTTTGGTGCAGCCGGCGCAGAGCGAACGCGGCGTATGCCGGTGCGAAACGATTTGCGGTACCGGCGTAACCCGCCCCTGCCGCAAGCAGCTGCTGCAGATCACGAGGTCGGACATCAGCCCGATCAATCGGTAGTCGACATTATTACGTGCAGGTGCTGCGGCCATGGTGCGTCTCCGTGGGACCCGCCTTGTTGTCCCAAAACGCACGAAGAATGTCTAATAACTCGTTGGTTTACATAGAAAACTGTGACACGGTTAACACTTCCTCTGCGAAGCGGAGCGGCTCGACAAGACTGGGCAAAAAGAAAGGGCCCGATCGGGCCCTTTCTGGTCTGGCTAAGTTTCAAGCAATTAGGCGCTGTGTTCTCCTATTCCGAACGCCACGTTGCCCGTGCATACCAGAACACGCCGGGTACGTCGTGGGTCGTAGCGTCGAAACCGTTCAGTGCACAGCTGAAGCACGCTGGCGGATCTTCATCCAGCACATTGTTGATGCCGAGCGTCAAGGTCAGCTGTTCGTCCAGTGCTGACGGCCGCCAGGTGCCCTGGAGGTCCAGGTAGATCGTGCTGTCGATCGAGTTAGTCTCGGCCGGCTCGTTCGAACACAGACCCAGTCCGTCAAGACCGAGACCGGCACATGACTCCGTGACTGAATCAATGTAGCGCAACGTCGACGATACAGCCCAGTTATTCCTGAACAGCTCAGCAATGATCGAGGACTTCATCTCGGGATACGCCTGCTCCGGGTCACCCGTTTCGGTACCTTCCAGATTGACGTCAACAAACCCGGTCGAGGTCGGAATGATTGCCGTGTATTTGTCCAGAACCGTCGTCTGCCAAGTCAACGACAGCGTGCCCGCTGAGAGCTCGGGGCTCTCGTACTTGATGGTCAAGTCATAGCCGGATGTTTCGATTCCGCCGATATTGGTGAGCTGGTTCGAAAACCCGTTGATGACACCGCTCCCCGTCCGCGAAATGGCGTTGCAGAGCCCCGGATCGAGCGTCGCAACGCAACCTGCCAACTGAACCTCTGCGTCGAGCGCCTGAATGGCTCCGTCCACTTCGTGATCGTAGTAGGTTGCTTCGAAGCTCAGTGACTCGATCCAGTCGACGTTCTCCGCGAAATTCGCGTCCCAGACAAGACCGATCATTGTGCTGTCAGCCTCTTCCGGAACCAGATCGGGGTTACCACCTGTAGTCACCGAGATCTGCGGATTGGTCTGCACGTAGCTGCCATCACCCGGTACACCCAACGCGATACAGTTCGCGATCGTCGCCGCATCTGCGGGTACATTGCCCGGCACCGTGCCATTAAAGTCAGAACACGGATCGTCCAGGGTCTGATCGAAACGCGCCGACGAGCCGAACAGTTCGCCGATACCCGGGTCCCGCAGCCCTTCGGCGACGGATGCACGTATCAGGAAATTGCTGACCGGTCGATAACGGACGCCAAACTTGGTCGTCGTATCGCTGCCGAATGTGCTGGAGTCGGAACTACGGAACGCCAGATTGAAGTCCAGCAGCTCAGCGCCCGGGGCATCCGCGAGAATCGGTATTTCAAGTTCAAGATAGAACTCGTCGATGTCGATCGCGCCACTGGTCGGCGAGGACGGCACACCTGCCGTTTCCCCGGCGGTGACAACTGAATCAGGCTGGAAAAAACCATCCAGTTCACGGTGCTCGAGACCAGCCGCGAAGGCGAGCATGCCAGCAGGCATCTCAAACAGATCGCCCGTGATATTGGCTGTAGCCAGGAAAAGTTCCTGTTCGCTGACGTCCTTCTGTATGAAGCCGACATAGTCGAGCATGTCCTGGGTAATCGTGCCATCACCGTTGCCCTGGCCGCCGAAGAAATTGAACGGCACGCAATCACCCGTGCAATCGGCAATGGGGCCCAAGGCCCGCTTCAGACGAGCCGAGTTGTAGCCACCCCGCTTGATCTGATCGGCACGATTTTGCGATGTGGCGAAGTTGATATCCCAATAGAACGGGCGGTCGGCTGCCTCGAACTCGCCGGTGAACCCGCCACCGACATAGAACGTATCAACATTCTGCTCGAAGATACGCGGGCCGCCTTCGATGGGTCGGCGCCCCATGAAATACAGCTGATCCTCGGCGTTGATCGAAAATCCAAATGGGTTGTATGGATTCGTCACGTCAATCGAGATCGTATCCATCAGGTTGCCGTTACCGGCGTCCGAACCGATGAACAGGGGTTCGGGCGCAGCCTGGTTCTTCGACTGACGATTGTTGAACAGTGCCTTCGCATAGAACTGCACGTTGTCCGCAATATCGTATTGTGCCTGACCGTAAATATTCGTCCGTTCGCTCGGCGTCAGGACCAGATTGAACTGCGAGAAGTTGAAGCGATCTGCCGTGGTGAACGGATGGAAATCGTCACCCGCACCGCAGGGATCCAGGGGGTCATAGAAAGGCATACCTATCACGCCGTCATTGATCGTGCAGTCCACGTCCGTACCCGTGTTCGGGTCGTTGAAGAAAAACCGACCTTGCGGTGTTCCCGAGCTTCCGCCCTGCCCTGTCGTGACGAACGGTATAGGCGTCGACGACTGTCTTCGATCCCGCGCACGGATTTCCTGCGAATCGGTGAAGCCGATGTTGAGGAATGTGCTTGAACGATCAGTGACCGAACCCAGAGAGATGCTGTACTCCTGCGTCTCGCCGTCACCTTCGTCATAAGCGCCGGTGTAGGCAGAGATCTCGAAACCGTCGAAGTCCTTTTTGGTGATGATATTGACAACGCCGGAAATCGCGTCGCTGCCGTAGATCGACGATGCACCGTCTTCCAGGACTTCAATACGATCAATGATGCCGGTCGGTATCGTATTCAGATCAACCGCGGACGACACGCCACTTGCGGATGAACCATTCACCCAGCGGACACCATCGACCAGAACCAGCGTTCGTTTAGAACCCAGGAATCGCAGATCGACCTGCGACGCTCCGGCACCAATGCCACCGCCGTCGGGCGGGAAACCGAAATTACCGCTGCTGTTGAAACGAGTGTTCAAGGCACCACCCGAGGCAGACAATCTCTGCAGATAATCGCCTATCGACGTGAGCCCGGATCGATCGATGTCCTGCTCGCTGATTTGCAGAATCGGCGAACTCTCCTCTAACGGACTTTGACGAATGCGTGAACCGGTAACGACGACTTCCTCAAGCGCTTCGTCGGCAGCCGCGGTTTCCTGAGCCTGAGCGACTTGAACCGTTCCGGTTGTAAGAGCTAAGGCCAGGGATACACACAGTGTTCCGGCCTTGGAGACAAGGTATTTCATTATTTTTCCCCCTCGTTGCAATGGTTGAACTCGATCCGTTGCAGGTGTTGTGAAAAAGCTACAAACTGGCAGACATCTGCAAACGAAATTCTGAGTATCTGCCGCGGATGGACCGCGGTCGATTCCTCAAGTTCGTCTTTTGTGGTGAGTCTACACCCATCGGACAGCAATTGGGACAAGGAAAAGCTCCGAAAACCTGTGTGGCAAAAACAAGACAACGCTGTGGAAAGCCACGATTGATGTAGTGAAATGGCTCGTCTAACGTATGCCCAAGTGAGCGAGAAGGACGAGAACATGACCACTAATATCGTGTTAAGAGTAGGTATTGTCGCGCTGTGTCTTGGGCTATTCGGCTGCGAGCGACCAGTCAGTTACGCCGCCGACGTGCAACCAATACTTACCGAGTCCTGCGGTAATTGCCACGATCGGACTGGCGAAGGCTCCGTCGCGAGCGGCTTCAGCGTGAACGACTATGACAACGTCATGCGAGGAACAGATCTTGGCGTCGTCGTCATTGCGGGTAGCAGCGACTCGAGCAACCTGTATCGGGTAATCGCAGCGAAGACGGAGCCGGAAATTCGTATGCCGCCGCACCATGAGCAGTCCTGGGCCGAGGGGCGCGGGAAACCGCTGTCGGAGGAACAGGTCGCTATCATCAAACGCTGGATTGACGAGGGCGCGCAGGACAACTAGCGGTCGCGTCTGCCAGTTCGTATTGGTGCCCAGGGCCGGACTCGAACCAAGTAAGGTAGTGCACCTGAGCTTCTGACTGCAGTTAAGACCAGCATGTATGAGATAGCCGCGACGCATTCCAGATCGAAGAGGATTCGGGGAAGCTACGTGGATTGTCAGCGTGCCATAACGGCGAGTCCGCCTGGCGCAAGACGGCGGCCTCCGGCCGCAGTCTTGGTGCCCAGGGCCGGACTCGAACCGGCACGTTCTTTCGAACAGCGGATTTTAAGTCCGCAGCGTCTACCAATTCCGCCACCCGGGCGTGCGGAGAGAAAAATGGAGGCTAGGGTCGGAATCGAACCGGCGTCCACGGCTTTGCAGGCCGCTGCATAACCACTCTGCCACCTAGCCTGAGGTTAGCCCGGCGTGAAGCCTTGAACTGAAGCTAGCACACCGCTGAGCAGGCGTCGCAGTATACAGTCCTGCCGGTCAGAATCAATTTGCGTAATGCACGTATTATCACGCCAGAACTCGCATAATATGGCCATGCGCAACTCCATCGTGTCGATTGCCTGCGGCGCTGCCGTGCTGCTGACCGGCTGCTCCGAACCATCAACATCACTGGGCCCGGCGTTTGAGCCGCTCGCTGTTCCGGCCAGGGGCTATGTGACGGCGCCGCGGCTCGCGGGCGACAAAGACGGAAAAGTCATTTTGAGTTGGCTGGCGCCAGGGCCGGATGGGACTGCCCTGCAGTTTTCGAGATTTTACCGAGACAATTGGTCTCCGGTGACCACGGTCGTGGAGAATGTCGAGATGTTCGTCAATTGGGCCGATCTGCCCTCGGTTGTGCCGCTCGGCGGCAATCGTCTTGCTGCCCACTGGCTCGTTAAGCGGCCCGGCAACGTATATTCCTATGACGTTGCGTTCGCTCAATCAAGTGATAACGGCTTTTCGTGGTCGAGCGCGATAGCACCCCACGACGACGGCACACCGACGGAACACGGTTTCGTTTCCATATTCCCGCACGAAAAAAAGGCCGGCCTGATCTGGCTCGACGGCCGCAACATGGCCAATGAACACGATGGAGGCGATCCGGCCGCAACTGGCATGACCTTGCGAGCAGGATTCATTGACGACAAGCGTGCACTGCACGATGAGCAACTCATCGATGCACTGACCTGCGAGTGTTGTCAAACGGATGTCGCGATCGCGGCCTCAGGCCCGATCGCGGCGTATCGCGATCGTACAGTTGAGGAGGTTCGCGACATTTCGGTTGCGCGATTCGTTGACGGCGCCTGGGCGTCGGGCCGGACGATTGCCGAGGACAACTGGAAGATATCCGCCTGCCCCGTGAACGGCCCGTCGATCGTCGCTGGTGGCAGGTTTGTTGCCGTTGCGTGGTTTACGGCTGCCGTTGAACCGGTGATCCGGCTTAGCACGTCGAGCGACAACGGTGAGACGTTCAGAGATCCCATTGATGTCGTTACGGGCGAGACGTTGGGTCGGGTCGGTCTCGCCCTACTTGACAGCGGCGATGTCGCAGTAAGCTGGCTGCGGACCGGTGCTAATGACAGCACCGAGGTACTCGTCCGTCGCGTCGCCCGGAATGGCTCAATGGGCCCGGTCCTGATAGTTTCTACATCGGCGGCTTCGCTCGCCGTGCCACAGATGGTGAGATTGAAGGACAGCCTGATCTTCGCCTGGACCCGGACCAAGGACGGCGAGCATCGCGTTGCGAGTGCCCGATTGCCGATTACCGCACTGACGCAAGCGAACTAGGACTGCTGCTGAAAACGCGAAAGGCCGCTCAATGAGCGGCCTTTCCGATTTTGGAGCGGGTGATGAGGATTGAACTCACGACCCTCACGTTGGCAACGTGATGCTCTACCGCTGAGCTACACCCGCATGATTTACCCGCGATATTCCGCGGAGGGCCGAGATTTTAGCCGCTTAAGGCTCGCTGTCAAGGCTAATGAACGGCCATGCCGCACGCAAATAGACGGCCATCGACCAGATTGTCATGCCCGCCGCCGCCACCAGCAACACAAAGCCTATCCCGTAGATGTCAAAACCCAGGAACTCATTCTGGTAAACCATGAAGCCGATGCCGAACATCTGCAGCACTGTCTTGATCTTTCCTGACATGGTTACCTGGACATTTGCGCGCTCGCCGATTGTCGCCATCCACTCCCTGAGCGCCGAGATCGTGATCTCGCGCCCGATGATGATCATGGCGATGATGTCGACATACCAGAGTGGGTCGCCCTGCACCAGCATGACCAGCACGATCGCCACCATGAGCTTGTCCGCCACAGGATCCAGGAACTCACCGAACTTCGACATTTGGCCGAAGCGCCGTGCTACCCACCCGTCGAGAATGTCAGTAACCGCCGCTATGCCAAACAGAATTGCCGCGACTGGTCGTGCGTGCTGCATCGGACTATAAAAGAGCACAACCACCAACGGTATCGCAGCGATACGAAACAGCGTCAGAAGGATGGCGAGATTAAGTTTCAAAGGCCGGGTCGCTTTTTCTTAGTTTTGTCCGTCCAGATGCAGGTCATTGTATATCGATTCGGCCAGGGATCGACTGATTCCCCGCACTTTGCTCAGATCATCGACGCCTGCCCCAATGACACCCTGCAAGCCCCCAAACTGTCGCAATAGCTCGCGGCGCTTCTTCGGCCCGAGACCCGGGATTCGCTCAAGCCGCGATGTGTTACGCGCCTTGGCGCGCCGCTGGCGATGGCCCATGATGGCGAATCGGTGTGCTTCATCGCGTATTTGCTGAATCAATAGCAGCGCCGGCGAGTCGGATGGCAGTTGCATAGCTCTCGTTTCGCCCGCCATGAACAGCCGCTCTGCCCCGGGCTTACGGGCCCGCCCTTTTGCAACAGCAACGACCTTGAGCCAATCGAGGTCAAGCTCATCGAGCACCGTCATGGCGGCGGCGAGCTGTCCTTTGCCGCCATCGACGAATAGAACATCGGGCATCGGAACCTCGCCCTTTTTAGCACGGGTATATCGGCGCCGTAACGCCTCAGCCATCGCAGCATAGTCATCCCCGGCCGACTCCGGACTCAGGTTGAAGCGGCGGTAGTCGCTTTTCAGGGGTCCTGCCGCGTTGAATACAACGCACGACGCCACCGTCGCTTCACCCGACGTATGGCTGACGTCGAAGCACTCGAGACGTTCGGCAGGCTCGTGTATTTGCAACGCCTCCGCGAGCGCAGCAAATTGTTTTCGTATCGTCGCATTGCTCGCAACCTGTAAATTCAGACCCTGCTCAGCATTCGTTCGGGCCATCTGCAACCAGCGCAACCGATCGCCGCGAACCCGGTTCTTAATCGCGATCTTGCGGCCCATTCGTTGGCTCAGCTCCGCTTCGAGCAGCGAACCATCGTCAATTTCACAGTCCAGAATAATCTCGGCAGGCGCATCTCGGCCCAGGTAATACTGTGCAACAAATCCATTGAGTATCTTCTGTTGATCCGCCGCGCCCGCAAGACGTGGAAAATGATCGCGGCTGCCGATGACGGCGCCGTTACGAATAAACAACACGGTTACGCAGTGCATCGCACCATTTGACGCGAAACCCAGGATGTCGAGATCCTTGCGCGCAGACCGCGAAATCAATTGCCGCGCCTCGATTTCCTTCAGGCGCGCTATCTGGTCGCGGAATCGCGCAGCTTGTTCGTATCGCTGCGCGCCTGACGCCTCGTCCATCCGTTCGACGAACGTGTCGATAACGCTCTGGTTTCTGCCTTCCAGGAATTCGATAGCCGTGTCGACATCCTGCGCGTATTGCTCCCTGCTAATAAGATCAACGCACGGCGCCGTGCACCGTTTGATCTGATACTGCAAACAAGGCCGCGTGCGATTACTGAAATAACTGTCCTGACATTGTCGAATCAGGAACAGTTTCTGTAATTCGTTGAGAGTTTGGCGAACCGCGCTGGTACTCGGGTAAGGACCGAAGTAGCGGCCCTTGCCTTTGCGCGGTCCACGGTGAAACTGCAGCCGCGGAAAACGATGCTTGGTTGATACATAGATGTACGGGTAGCTCTTGTCATCGCGGAGAATGACGTTGAAGCGTGGCTTGTGTTGTTTGATCAGGTTGTATTCGAGAATCAGCGCCTCTGCTTCCGTATTCGTTACCGTAACTTCGACATTCGCGACGAGTTCCATCATGGCTGCCGTCTTTACAGAGTCGTGCGTGCGGTGGAAATAACTCGATACGCGCTTCTTCAGGTCACGCGCCTTGCCGACATAAATGATTTTGTGCTTAGCGTTGAGCATGCGATAGACGCCCGGCCGATGCGTCAGACTGCGGAGAAAAGACTTCTCGTCAAATGTACGTTCGTTGCTCACGTTGCTATTTGTCCAGCAACCCCTGTGCCTTCGCAAATACTACTTCGAACATCTCGGTCGTTAGCCGGCGCGTATTCGTGTTGTAGCGGCTGCAGTGATACGAATCCAGGAGTCGAATGTTACCGAGGTCATGTACAGCCGCGTGTGCAAATTTGAAATCCGCCTGCCTCAAGACGAGCGCCTTGATGATCGCCCGATGTGCGATTCCACCCAGCGCAAGCACCAGCGATGACTCTGGCAACAGCGTTAGTTCGTTCGCAAGAAACGTGTTGCACGTGTTGATTTCGGCACCTACTGGCTTGTTGTCGGGCGGCAAACACTTCACGGCATTCGTAATGCGACAGTTCGTCAGTCGAAGATCGTCATCGGCTGCCAGCGATTCCTGGCGTGTTGCGAAGCCGAACTTGTGCAACATCTGATACAACAAAATGCCGGCGTGATCGCCGGTGAATGGTCGCCCCGTACGATTAGCACCGTGCATGCCGGGCGCCAGACCCACGATCAGAAATTCAGACTCCGCATCGCCGAACGGCGGCACGGGCCGGCAATAGTAGTCCGGGAATCGTTCGCCAACTGTATCGAGGAACTCAGCAAGTCGCGGGCAGGCGCGACAGTCCTTGTCAAAGACTGCCCTAGTCATCCATGTGCCGAATTACGGCGTCACCGAAGCCGCGTGTGCCAACAAGCGTCGCACCCGGAATCAACTGCTCCAGTTCCTGTTCGACCTCTTTCTTGTCGTGCGGCCTGTCTTTTCGAATCGGCTGGTAAATCGCTTCCCGCAATCTCGCCAGATCAAACGTTAATTCGCCGTGGGCAATCGTGTTCGCGACACCTTTCATGACGCTGTCTGCCGCTTCGGTCCAGCCCATGTAGCGGAGCATCATTTCCGCCGACAGAATCAACGAGCCCGGATTCACGCGGTCCTTGCCCGCGAAGCCCGGTGCCGTACCGTGCGTTGCCTCGAATACAGCCACCGAGTCACCAATGTTCGCGCCCGGCGCAATGCCGATACCACCCACCTGGGCAGCCAGCGCGTCCGAAATGTAGTCGCCGTTGAGGTTCATTGTCGCGATGACGTCGTAGTCTTCAGGCTTCATCAGGATCTGTTGCAGGAAGTTGTCAGCAATAACATCCTTGATGATGATCTCGCGGCCGGTAACCGGGTTCTCGAACGCAAGCCACGGTCCACCATCCTTTTCCACGGCACCAAACTCCGCCCTGGCAACGTCATAGCCCCATTGGCAAAACGCGCCTTCGGTAAATTTCATAATGTTGCCCTTATGGACAAGTGACACGGAACGGTAGTCGCGTTCCACGCAGTACTGAATCGCTTTGCGAACAAGCCGCTCGGAGCCTTCGCGCGATACGGGTTTGATACCAATACCCGAGCTCGCAGGGAAACGAATTTTTGTAACGCCAAGTTCGGTCTGCAGGAAGTGAATCAGCTTTTGCACTTCCCGCGATCCGGTCGGGTACTCGATCCCCGCGTAGATGTCTTCAGTATTTTCACGAAAGACCGTCATGTCGACGAGATCCGACTGTTTCATCGGCGTCGAGACCCCCGGAAAGTAGCGTATCGGTCGCACACAGGCATACAGATCCAGGGTCTGCCGGATCGAAACATTCAGGGAACGAATCCCGCCGCCAACCGGTGTGGTCAGCGGGCCCTTGATCGAGACGATGTATCGAGTCAACGCATGCAGCGTTTCGTCCGGCAGGTACGACGTTTCGCCATACAGGTCTGCAGCGGCCTGCCCCGCATACACCTGCATCCATTTGATCTCACGGCTGTCGCCGTACGCTTTTCTGACTGCCGCATTGACAACGTCGAGCATGACCGGCGTAACATCAATACCGATCCCGTCACCTTCAATGTACGGGATAATCGGATAATCGGGGACGACGAGTGTATGGTCTCGATTCGCCTTTATGGCCTCACCGTCGGTGGGGACGTTGATGTGGTCATACTGCATCGTGACTCTCATCTGGGGCGGACAACTGGACCGCGAAAGGCGTGCATTGTACCGATCAAACAGGATAGCGATAAGCCTTTCATGGTTACTCCGACGTCGACATGCCACTCATTCTCCTAAACAAGCCCTATCGTGTGCTCAGCCAGTTTCGCGACCGGGATGGGCGCCAGACGCTTGCCGACTTCGTTAGACAAAAGAACGTCTACCCGGCAGGAAGACTCGATTTCGAGAGCGAAGGCTTGCTGCTGCTGACCGATGACGGTCGCCTGCAGGCGCGTGTGAGCCAGCCCAAATCCAGGATCACGAAGACCTATTGGGCACAGGTAGAAGGCGACCCAACGCAGACGCAACTCGCACAGCTGCAAAGCGGTGTCTCTCTGCGCGATGGACCGGCTGCAGCCCGGTCAGCCGAACGAATCGATGCGCCTGCTGATCTATGGGAGCGCGACCCGCCGATTCGACACCGCGTCAAAGTTGCGGATTGCTGGATTGAGGTGGTGCTGGCAGAAGGACGTAACCGGCAGGTCAGACGCATGACAGCCGCTGTCGGTTTGCCGACATTGCGCCTGATCAGATGCTCCGTCGGCCCGTGGTCGCTTGACGAACTGCAGCCCGGAAAAATACGGGTAATCGAAAATAGCGAAGCCTGGGCGCAGCTACGCAGCACCGCAAGCTAGGTTTTCTTGCGTGAGATCTTTGCGTTCGCATGATGCAAGCCTGCAATCCGCATCGCGACTTCCATGGCCTGTTCGTAGTTGAGTCGTGGATCGACGGTTGACTTGTACGCACGCGCCAGATCGCCGTCGGTCAGACCGCGTGCTCCGCCAGTGCATTCAGTAACGTTCTCGCCCGTGAGCTCCAGATGCACGCCACCCAGATAGCTGCCCATTGATTCATGGACACGAAAAGCCAGCTCCAATTCGGACACGATGTTGTCGAAACGACGGGTCTTGGTGCCGTCCGCCGTGCTTTCGGTATTGCCATGCATGGGATCGCAAACCCACAGCACCGGCGAACCGGTCTCCCGTACAGCGGTAATCATGTCGGGCAGGCACTCCTCGATCGCTTTCGATCCAAAGCGATGAATAAGCGTCAATCGTCCCGGTTCGTTATTCGGATTCAGGACCGATATCAGGTCCTGTAGCCACTCTCCGGTCATGCCAGGGCCGATCTTGATGCCCATCGGATTTGCGATGCCACGAAAATACTCAACATGCGCGCCGTCCATCGCAGCGGTACGCATACCGATCCATGGAAAGTGAGTCGTCAGGTTGTACCAGCGTTCGCGACGATCGAGGTATCGCGTCTGCGATTGTTCGTACAAGAGATGCAGTCCTTCGTGAGCCGCGTATATATCGGCGCGTTGCGTCTTGTGTACCGCTTCGCCCGAAATCGTCTCGAGGAAATCAAGTGAATTCGATATCGACTTGACGATCTCATGGTATTCATCGGCCATCGCCGAGTGTCCTACCCATCCAAGATCCCAATATTCAGGGTGATGCAAGTCGGCGAAACCACCATCGATCAATGAACGAACAAAATTCAAAGTCAGCGCGGCTCGTTCGTAACCGCGCAGGATCATCTGCGGATCGGGGATGCGGTCTGCGGCAGTAAACGAGCTGCGATTGACGAGATCACCGCGAAAACTCGGTAATGAATTACCCGCGCGAGTCTCGGTGTCGGCGGAGCGCGGTTTCGCATATTGACCCGCCATGCGTCCGACCCGGACGACCGGCTTCTTCAGCCCATACAACATGACAAGGCTCATCTGCAGCAGAATCTTGAGCTTGGCGACGATGTTCTCGGACGTGCATTCGTCGAAGGTCTCGGCACAATCGCCACCTTGCAGGACGAAGGCTTCCCCTCGCTGGGCCTTCGAAATGTGATCCTTGAGCGCGTCCACTTCCCACGATGTGACAATCGGCGGCAGTCGGCTCAGATCCGCTACAGCACGATCAAGCGCTGGCTGATCGGGATAGCTGGCCTGTTGCGCGGCCGGCATCCTCTGCCAGCTTGCGGGGTGCCAATCGGTCTTGGTGATGGTTCGGCTCACATCAAATCCTGTGGTCATGCATCAAATCGCGGGCTGCAGGCCCGTCCGAACCGCGAACTATGCCATGCTGCATTGCAATGCTGCAAAAGTTTCTCATGTAATCAGCAGTTTAGCGCTGTGTGGAAAGCTCGCCGGGACATAGGCACAATGCGCGCCATATTCCCGCCGCTCGACCGGCGGTTGTTGATTTCTGGAGCAGACTTCATGCAGGACATACTTGTACTGGGCGCCGGCAAGATCGGCGTGCTGATATCCGGCCTGCTCGCCGAGTGTGGCGACTATCGCGTTCAGCTTGCGGACTCAAAACCCGGTGTCGCGGCCGAAGTTGCCAATGCTCATGGCAGCGCCGATATCAAGGCATTTGAACTCGATGCCAGTGACAAAACGGCGTTGACGAAGCACGTGCGCAAGCATAAGCCCATCGCTGTCGTCTCGGGCCTGCCCTATTTCTGTAATCTGGCCGTTGCCGAGGTTGCGCGCGCTGAAGATCTGCATTACTTCGACCTGACCGAAGATGTCGCGGTCACCGAGGCAGTGCGCAGTCTTGCCGCAGGGTCGAAAAAAGTCTTCGCTCCACAATGCGGGCTTGCGCCGGGATTCATCAGTATCGCGGCGAATGAGCTGATTCAACACTTCGACTCACTTAAGTCCGTCAAGCTGCGCGTTGGTGCATTACCGCAACATCCGAACAACGTGCTCAAGTATTCGTTGACGTGGTCAACCGACGGCATCATAAACGAGTATGGCAATTTGTGTCAGAGCATCGTGGACGGCGTGGAAGTCGACGTGCTGCCGCTGGAAGGCCTTGAGAAAATCGAGATCGACGGCACGCGTTACGAGGCATTCAACACCTCCGGTGGCCTCGGTTCACTTGGCGAGACTTATGGCGACCGCGTCAATACGATGAATTACAAAACGATTCGATATCCCGGTCACTGCGAGCAGATGCGTTTGCTCATGAATGGCCTGAAACTGAATCATGATCGTGGCACCTTGAAACGAATCCTCGAGAACGCTGTTCCACAAACCCTGCAGGACGTCGTTGTAATCTATGCAGCGGTCACAGGAATTCAGGATGGAGAGTTGCGTGAAGAGAACTACGTCAACAAGATCTACCCGCAAGTCGTTGCGGGCAGATTGTGGTCGGCGATTCAGATGACCACAGCCGCTGGAGTCTGCAGCATTCTCGACCTCGTACTGTCAGAAGCAGACAAGTACGGGGGGTTTGTCCCGCAGGAGCAGTTCCGTTTGAGCGATATCGTCGAGAACCGCTTTGGTCAAATCTACGCGCACGGCGGCACGAATATCGAGTCTGCAGAACTAATTGCGCGAGGCGAGACCGGTCATCAGCGCGTCACCGGAGAGTGAGACAATGAAAAAAATTCTGGACAGCTTGGGCCTTGAGGCCGTCAACGCGGGCACCTGGTACGGCAGTGAAAGCAGCGAAGACACTTCCGCTGAGTTGATTGAGTCCATAAACCCGGCAACGGGCGAAGTCATCGCCAGTGTACGATCTACTGTCACTTCCGAATATGAGACCCTCATTGGACAAGCGGAGGAGTCTTTTCGTGCCTGGCGCAAGATACCGGCACCCGTTCGGGGCAACGCCGTGCGCCTGATCGGCAACGCCTTGCGCGACAACAAGGACGCGCTCGGCAGCCTCGTCTCACTCGAGAATGGCAAGATCAAGGCGGAAGGAGACGGCGAAGTTCAGGAGATGATCGACATTGCCGACTTTGCTGTCGGCCAGTCACGCATGCTGTACGGCAATACGATGCATTCGGAGCGACCACAGCATCGCATGTACGAGCAGTGGCACCCGCTGGGAATCATAGGCACGATCACCGCATTTAATTTCCCGGTCGCTGTCTGGGCGTGGAACTCTTGCATCGCGGCTATTTGCGGCAACGTGAACATCTGGAAACCGTCATCAAATGTTGCGTTGTGTGGCGTCGCGGTACAGAAAATCGTTAATGAGGCACTAGCCGGTATGGACTTACCGCCGGTGTTCTTCCTGTTTAACGACGACTCCAGCCACACGCTGTCGACGAAGTTTGTGGAAGATAAGCGCGTTAATCTCATTTCGTTCACCGGGTCTTGCGGCGTCGGCAAGCGGATAGGCGGACAAGTCACGGCGCGGATGGGCAAACTGCTGCTCGAACTCGGCGGCAACAACGCCGTCATTATCGACGAGCACGCGAATCTCGATATCGCGGTGCCTTCAATCGTGTTTGGCGCGGTCGGCACTGCCGGTCAGCGTTGCACGACTACACGTCGCGTAATCGTTCACAAGTCACGTTACGAGGAACTGAAGAGCGCCCTCCTCAAAGCGTATGGGCAGGTGCGAATCGGAGATCCTCTGGACAAAAACACACTCATGGGTCCGCTGATTAACGAGTCTGCCGTAGAGCAGGTCGAGGCCGCGTGCGCAGCCGTTCGCAATTCAGGTGGCGAAATCCTGTGTGGCGGGGAACGCATTGATGGCCCCGGCCATTTCATTTCACCTGCTATCGCCGTAGCTCAAAACGATTGGGACATCGTCCAGGAAGAGACTTTTGGTCCAATTCTGTACCTGATTCAATTCGATACGCTGGATGAAGCAATAGCGATGCAGAATGGTGTCGTGCAAGGCCTGTCATCCTCGATCTTCACAGATAATCTGCAAAATGCCGAGTACTTCCTGTCGAGCGCGGGTTCAGACTGCGGTATCGCCAACGTCAATATCGGCACATCGGGCGCCGAGATCGGTGGTGCGTTTGGCGGCGAAAAAGAAACGGGTGGTGGCCGTGAGGCAGGATCCGATTCCTGGAAAACGTACATGCGCAGGCAGACGAACACGATCAACTGGGGCTCCGACCTGCCGTTGGCCCAGGGAATCAACTTCGACCTGTAGGAACCCGACCGTAGCCGCATCTTCAGCCGCGACCGGGACGTTCCCCATCTTCATGGCTCGCTGCGCTGCGCTTTACTTCCGATGCGGAACGTCCCGCCCTCGGCTCTAGCCCCGCGTCGGATTCCTACAGCTTCTCGAAGCGGTTTTCGGCGCGGTTCTTTCGGACCTCGCCTGCGGCAAAGACCTGGCCGCTCATGGCGATATAGACGCCAGGTGGCGCCACCTGCGCCGCCGCGACCGCCATGCCGACATTGAACATGGCATCGGTCGACTTGAAGCGCGCCGGAGTCAATGCCCCGGTCAGCACGATGGTTTTGCCGCCCAGGTCCGTGAGGGCATCAGCCGTTTGCGCCATCGAGTCGCTGCCGTGAGTGACCACATAACGCTCGGCATCGTCAGCGGCGATAAAGCCACGCAGATGCTCACGGTCCTGGTCCGTCATGTCGAGACTGTCTTTGTGCAACAACGGTACGATTTCGTAGTCAAAATCTACGAGGCCCTCGGTCAGGATGTGTTCGATCTGGGATTCACCGACCTCGAACTGGCTCAGGTCGTCGAAGTAGATCTTGTCAATCGTGCCGCCTGTTGTAACGAAGCGTATGAACATGCGCGCAATGCTATCATTAGATGATGAAAACCATAGCCCTCATTACCGCCCTGCTCCTTACCTTGTTCGCCGGCGAGGTCCGCGCCGATGGCAAGGTTGTCGTCCTGGAAATCAAGGGCGGCATTGGCGTCGCGACCGCCGATTACGTGATTAGTGGTATCGAGCATGCCGAAGAGACTGCGGCGGAGCTGATCATCATCGACATGGATACCCCGGGCGGATTAATGGCGCCGATGCGAGACATCATCCAGGCGATTCTGGGTTCCAGCGTGCCCGTCGCCACATACGTAACGCCCGCGGGTGCCCGGGCGGACAGCGCCGGCACCTACATATTGCTCGCAAGTCACATCGCCGCGATGGCACCGACGACCCATCTTGGCGCCGCAACACCCGTCTCATTGACCGGCGACGATGCGACGCCGAACAAGCCGCCCGATGAATCACCGGACGAAGAGTCGGAAGATGAGGCCGAACAGGAGCCGCAGTCGCAACCGGGTTCATCGATGGAGCGCAAAGTGCTCAATGATGCTGTCGCCTACATTCGAGGCCTTGCGGAGCGCCATGGACGCAATGCTGACTGGGCCGAAAAGGCAGTACGCGATGCGGCGACCCTGACAGCGACAGATGCACTTGCCGAAAACGTCATCGAGTTCGTCGCCAAGAACCATGCCGAGCTTCTGGAACTCGTCGATGGATATGAGGTAGAAGTCGAGTCCGGGGCAGTGACGCTCGCGACGAGCAGCGTCATCATCGAAGAATACGAGCCGAACTGGCGCATCAAGATCCTTTCGGCTATTGCGAATCCGGAGATCGTTCTGCTTCTTGGCCTGATCGGGCTGTACGGACTCATGTACGAAGGCTGGAACCCGGGCGCAATCGTCCCGGGAGTGGTCGGTATCATCTGCTTGTTGCTTGCGGCGTATGCGCTGCAGGTACTGCCAGTCAACTACGCCGGGCTTGCGTTGATCATTGTGGGAATTGCATTGATGACCGCGGAGGCGTTCGCCCCCAGTTTCGGCGCGCTCGGACTCGGCGGAATCGCGGCTTTTGTGTTTGGTTCGATCATGATGTTCGACAGCGGCGTGCCCGGTTTCGGTATCTCACTCACGTTCGTCATATCGCTGGCTGTGATCGCGGCCTTGCTGATTATTTGGCTCGTCGGTTTCATCCTGCGACTGCGCCGCCGCGGCAGCGTGTCCGGCAAAGACTCGATCATCGGTGGCATTGGCACCGCGCTACACGACTTCGCAGGCGACGGCAAGATCTGGCTTGAGGGAGAAGCGTGGGCGGCGCACAGCAACGTGCCGATCGAGAAAAACCAGCAAGTTTTGGTACTGGCTATTAACGGGCTTGTGCTTGAGGTAGAGCCGTCGACTGTTGCCGATATCGGTGGCGGTGAATTGCAAACTTAGTCATTGATTTACACAGAGGATACTCAGATGCCCTTAACGTTTGTCGGAATTGGTGTAGCGCTATTGGTCGTTATTATCTACAACACGATCAAGATCCTTAAAGAATACGAGCGCGGTGTGATCTTTTTTCTTGGTCGCTTTCAAACAGTCAAAGGACCCGGCCTCATCATCCTGGTCCCAGGCATCCAAAAGATGACGAAAGTCGATTTGCGCGTCATTGTAATGGACGTCCCGACACAAGACGTGATTTCGCGCGACAACGTATCGGTCAAGGTTAATGCGGTGATTTACTTCCGCATCGTCGACCCCGAGAAAGCCGTCATTCGCGTAGCCAATGTATTCGAGGCAACCAGCCAGCTGTCGCAAACAACTTTGCGATCCGTCCTCGGTCAGCACGAACTCGACGACATGCTCGCCGAGCGCGACAAGCTCAACGCCGACATACAGAACCTGCTCGATCAGCGCACAGACAACTGGGGCATCAAAGTAGCGAACGTCGAGATCAAGCACGTCGATCTCGATGAGAGCATGATCCGCGCTATTGCCCAACAGGCGGAAGCCGAACGCGCGCGGCGTGCCAAGGTTATCAACGCCGAAGCTGAGAAACAGGCGGCAACGATGCTTGCCGAGGCCGCGAACATGCTCGCCAAGGAGGAACAGGCATTGCAGTTGCGTTATCTCCAGACGCTAAAGGAAATCTCTAACGAAAGGACGAATACCATTGTCTTCCCACTGCCACTCGAGTTCGTCAAGCCTTTCCTCAAGTTGACTAAGGCGAAGGAATCGTAACGCTGATTTCGGCACCGCCGATATCCGCTCGCCCGATATGGAGTTGACCGCCGTATGACTCGGCGAGTTCTTTGACGACAGCCAGGCCGATGCCATAACCAGGTGTTGACTCGTCGAGTCGTGTGCCACGTTGCAGAAGAGCGTCGGCTGCATCCGCCGGAATACCGGGCCCGTCATCGGCGACGACCAGGATCATGCCGCCACCTTTTGCTGCGCCGGCTGCCGGGCGAATCGTTATCCGCACGCGTTGTTTGCACCACTTGCAGGCATTATCGAGCAGATTGCCGGCGATTTCGAGAAAATCACCGCTATCGCCGCGAAAATGCATTTCGTCAGCGATGTCGGCCTCAATCGTTGGATCCTTGTCGTGGTAGACCTTTTTGAGTCCGTCGATGAGGCGCTCGGTTTCATGCCTGACCGGAACCAGTGTTAACGCAAATTTGTCGGCTCTTGACGTTGCCGGCTTACGTAACTGGTAACGCACGATCTCGTCCATGCGATCGATCTGTTCGTTGAATCGGTCGGCAAAATCATCTGCTTTTCCCTGATTCAACAACGCGCGCATTGCAGCCAACGGCGTCTTGAGACTGTGCGCCAGATTACCAAGCGTGACACGATAACGATCAGACCGGGCACGTTCGCTATTGATCAGGAGGTTCATGTTGCGGGCCACACCGGTCAGCTCGGTCGGGAATTCTCCGGACAGAGATTGGCGCCGGCCCTCCTCGATGGCCACGATCTCGTTCTCGATGCGTCGCAATGGGCGCAACAAACTCCGCAACAACATTGATATCGACAGCAACATGATCAGCGCGACCGCCCCAAACCAGCCGAACAGCTGTCGTCGGAATTGCGCAATCTGGGCGTTAAATGAGTCGAGACTCTCGGCAACCTTGAAGACGAACGGCCGCAACTCACCGTCCGGGAATTCCCATTGCACGGCGAGAGTGAGTGTCAGTAATGGAGTGCCATCGCCAACGGATTCATCAAGAAATAACCGAACTCCACTGCGGGGCTGCCGACCTTCCGGCATGTCGAAGCCAAGCGCCGATCGCGAGCGCCACACGACTGCACCCTGATCATCGCGCAACTCCGCGTAGAGGCCTGAATCGATATTGCCGAAGCGCGGCTCGTGCAGATCCAGCGGCATTTCGAGCGCGCCTTGTTCTCCGGGTTCTGCTGCAGCCAGGAGTGCCATCAAATGCCCGTCAAGAATATCCTGCTGGGCCTGTTCACCGGCGCTGCGAAAAGCGGTATCGAGAACGACGATCGTCACACCGAAAAAGAACATCAGCAACACACTGACCGAAATCAGGAGTCGTGCGCTGAGTGAAGACATCAGTCGCTTGGGCCGCGTTCTAACGCAAAGCGATAGCCTCGCCCACGCAGGGTCTCGATGGGCTTGATCGTATTGTCAGGGTCCAGTTTTTTCCGCAGACGACCGATGAACACTTCGATCACGTTGCTATCGCGCTCAAAATCCTGATCGTAGAGCCGCTCGGTTAACTCGGTCTTGGATATGACCTGCCCGGCACGGACCATCAGGTATTCGATAATCTTGTACTCGAAACTGGTCAGTTCGATCGCCGCATTGTCTACGGTCAGTTCCTGACGTGACATATCCAGACTCACCGGACCCGCCGTCAATGTCGACGACGCCCAGCCACCGCTGCGGCGCAACAATGCGTTCACTCTTGCGGTGACTTCTTCGACATGAAATGGTTTGACGACGTAGTCGTCTGCACCGGCATCCAGCCCGTCGACCTTGTCCTCCCATCGATCACGCGCGGTCAGAATCAGTATCGGGTAGGTCTTGCCCTGATCGCGCGCCTCGCGAATGATGTCGAGTCCCGACATCTCGGGCAGACCAAGGTCTACGATCGCGAGATCAATCGGATACTCGAGCGCGAAATACAGACCTTCCTTGCCATCGGCGGCCTGCTCGACTGCGAAACCGGCTTCACCGAGTTTCGCCGTCAGAGACTCGCGCAAAATTGCGTCATCTTCGATTACGAGCAGGCGCATACCGATCAGCCGCCGCGCTTGCGGCCCTGTACCTTGTGCGTTTTCACCTTGCCGTCCGCAGTCAGCACCTTGATGTGGTGGACTTCGCGATTGCCGTTGACCTTGGTCTCAGCGCTCAGAATGCGGCCCTTCGTCTGTCGACGGACCTGGTCGACGGCTTCCGACAGGCTCTTGCCGCCACCTCTCTGAGTGATGCGATAGTCGGGCCTGGCGCCATCCTGGTATTGATCCTGTAGTTCGCGCAGCGCCTGCTCGAGATCATAAGCACTGGCACTCACCGGAGTGAGCGCCAGTACAGTAGCCAGCAAGACTATCGGTAAAAATCGCACGAGATTCATCCTTTCTCCGGTCATCGCAACTCGTCAATCGCCGCCATCAAGTGTCGTACGACAACTGATGTTTTGCAATGAACCGGGTCTCATCCAGCCGGCCGAATATCGATGCGCACCTTGATCCTGTCACCCGGATCGTAGGGCATTCTCGTCGCATACTTCTGCCCGTGATAGCGATACACAACGTTGTAGCCATCGATGCGTTGCTCCCGATGGTCACGATAACGCGTCCCGCAGCGCTCGACGGGGCGTGAGTAGCGCACTGGGCCGTAGCCGACTCCAGCCCGCCGGTGCGCCGAATTATTGCCGATAGCCGCGCCGATCAGGGTCCCGGCAACCGTCGCAGCGTCGTTGCCGCTGCCACTGCCGAACTGATGGCCGACCACACCGCCGATAATTGCGCCGGCAAGCGTACTACCCGCCGCGCCAGGCGGCCGGTGATAGGTCGTGTAATACTCGGTGTCTTGCCAGCATTCGCGCACCGGCGTCTTGACGGACACGTAGCGGATGATCGGCTGCGCACTGATCACCTTCGCGTAGTCATAGACCGGCCGCTGCGCGTTGCCGGCGACTGAAAAAGCAAGCAGCATCGTTGCTGCGGCGAGCCTTGCTATCATTCGTTTGCTGTTCATCATCCTGCTCCTTCCCAAGCTTCCAACCGGCCTTCTGCCAGCTTGAGATAAAGCTTAGAACACAGGCAATGAACACTCGCTGAATAGAAACAGCCCGCTCGTTTAGGTCGGATTCAGGTTAGTCGCCATTCTCAGCCGACCCGTTTTTTAGCGGCTCGCCACGCCTTATCCAACACCTCGAGCGTCTGATCCTCGAGCGACTCACCGGCCTCGATAATTGCACTCTCCATATCCCGGAAACGCCGCTCGAACTTGTTGTTGGCCGACGCCAACGCCTTCTCAGGATCAACATCGAGGTGCCGCGCGAGATTGACGACGGCAAACAGCAAGTCGCCGAACTCCTCTTCAATTTCGGGCGCACTACGCCCGCCAACGGCCGCCTCGAGTTCGTCCAGTTCCTCGCGAATCTTGGCCTGCACACCGCGGCGATCCGGCCAGTCGAAGCCCACGGTACCGGCACGTTTACCCAGTTTCTGAGCCCTTTTAAGCGCTGGAAGCGCCTTCGCAACACCCGCTAAGGTGCTCACGTCATCACCTTGCGCACGCTCGTTTGCTTTGATTTGCTCCCAGCTCCCGGCGACCGGCCCCGCCGCCCGCTGGGCCGCATCACCGAAAACGTGCGGATGGCGCCGCAACATTTTGTCGGCAATAGCCCCGGCAACATCGTCAAAGTCGAAAAAACCTGCCTCTTCAGCCATGCGGGCATGAAAAACGACCTGAAACAGCAAGTCGCCAAGTTCGTCCTTCAGCCCGACAAAATCCTCACGCGAAATGGCATCCGCCACCTCGTAGGCCTCTTCGACCGTGTACGGCGCAATAGTCGCGAAACTCTGCTTTTGGTCCCACGGGCAGCCACTCTGCGTGTCTCTGAGGCTTGCCATAACTTCAAGTAATTTATTAATACTACTCATAACTTATTATTTATTAAGAATTTTAATGAGCTGCTGAATGATAAAAGCGGTTGCGCCCCAGATCCGCTCCCCGCCGTAGTGAAATTCCGCCAGTGTCATCATCCTGCCGTCTATGTCGCGCTCGACCATCTTCTTATTACGCGGATCGAGTAAGAACATCAGCGGTACCTCAAACGCGTACTCGACCTCGGTCGCATCGAGCTGCAACTCGATCCCACCGTCGATCAGGCCAACGATGGGCGTTACAGCATAGCCCGTGATCGTCGGCATCGGGCTGAGGCATCCAATGACCGTTACATCGCCCTGCGCGATGCCAACCTCCTCGTGCGCCTCTCGCAATGCAGTCGCCACAATGTCCGCATCATGAATCTCCATGCGACCGCCCGGAAAGCTGACCTGACCCGCATGGTGCTTGAGCTCGGCCGACCGCTGAGTCAACAGCAGCGACAATCCGGACGCACCATGCTCGATGACGGGAATAAGCACACCAGCCGGCTGCAGCGAGGCCGTTAGCTGCTCGCGCATCCCTTGCGGCCAGTGCTCGCTGCCGGGCGGCATAACCACGTCGGTTGGATCGCGTGGCTTGCGAGTGCCCGCAAGTCGATCGCGCAAATGGGCGGCAGTAATCATCTCAGAGGCAGACATGGAATTTACGGCACAGCGGCCGGTTTAGTTCTTAATGCCACCCTCAGTGAGCGCCATCGGATCGAGCAATCGATCGAGTTCGTCATCGGACAGGTCCGTCAGTTCTTTTGCAACGTCTTTTAGCGCTCTGCCCTCTGCATAGGCCTTTTTCGCAATCTTGGCACCCAGCTCGTAACCGATGACCGGGTTGAGCGCCGTGACAAGTATCGGATTCCTGCCGACTGCCGCATTTATTCTGTCGGTATTGACTTCAAATCCCGCGATGGCCTTGTCGGCCAGAACCACACTCGCGTTCGCCAATAACTCGATACTCTGCAACAGGTTGTAGGTCGCGACCGGTAGCATGACGTTAAGCTGGAAATTACCGGACTGCCCCGCAATCGCAATGGTTGCGTCATTGCCGATGACCTGCGCGGCCACCATAGCAACTGCCTCAGGAATCACCGGATTCACCTTGCCGGGCATGATGCTCGACCCGGGCTGCAACGCCGGCAACGCAATCTCACCGATACCGGCCAGTGGTCCCGAGTTCATCCAGCGCAGGTCATTGGCAATTTTCGTCAGACTGATGGCCAGCACCCGCAACTGCCCGGAAGCCTCGACCGCGGCATCCTGACTGCTCAGCCCCTCGAATTTGGATGCAGCGGACTTGAAATCGAGGCCAGTTCGCTCGCCCAGCAACACGGCCACTTTTGCGCCAAATTTCGGGTGGGCATTGATCCCGGTGCCAACCGCCGTGCCGCCCATCGCCAGTTCTGTCAGGCGTTTCATTGTGTCGTTGAGACGGTCTGCGGCATGGTCAATCTGGGCCCGCCAGCCGTCCAACTCCTGGCCCAGCGTCACAGGCATCGCATCCATCAGGTGGGTGCGACCTGTCTTGACGATGTCTCTGACGGCATCGGCCTTCTTTTCCAGCGCCCCGGACAAATGCCGCAACGCGGGCAGCAGGTGGTCGTGAATCGCGATTGCGGCGCTGACGTGAACGCAGGTCGGTATCGCATCGTTGCTGCTCTGGCTCATGTTGACGTGATCATTCGGATGCACCTCCGCACCCAGGCTTGCCGTTGCGAGGTGAGCGATGACTTCGTTGGCATTCATATTTGAGCTCGTGCCTGACCCCGTCTGGAATATGTCGATCGGGAAGTGCTCGTCGTGGTTGCCTTCGGCGACCTCCAGCGACGCTTTCTGGATTGCGATCACGACGTCAGTCTTGAGCAGTCCCAGCTCCGCGTTGGCGCCGGCGCACGCCCACTTGACCAGTCCCATGGCCGCGATGAATTGCCGTGGCATCGGTATGCCGCTGATTGGGAAATTCTCTACTGCCCGCTGGGTTGTGGCACCCCACAGTGCATCTTCGGGAACCTGCAGTTCCCCCATGCTGTCGTGCTCTATGCGATATGCCTGGTCACTCATTTCCTGCTGTACTCCGTCGTGGGTATTATGTGCGCTCCTGCGCATGTATGATTTGCGGTTCGCACGCAAGTCTACACCGGTTTCCGTCACATGAAAGTCTCAACGCTGAGAGCCCTCTCGCCCGCCGACGGTCGCTACGCTGACAAGGTCAACGGGCTACGCGATATTTTTAGCGAGTACGGTCTGATGCGCTTTCGCGTGCTGATCGAAGTACGTTGGCTGCAGAGTCTCGCTGACGAGGCATCGGTGCCTGAACTGCAGCCATTGTCGACGGTGATGAAAGACGTCCTCAATCACATTATTGACGACTTTTCACTGGACGATGCTGAACGTATCAAAGACATCGAGGCGACGACGAATCACGACGTCAAAGCTGTCGAGTATTTCATCCGCGAACGTCTTGGAGATGGGCCCGAAACGCAGGCTCTCAAGGACTTCCTGCATTTTGCCTGCACGTCCGAGGACATCAATAATCTCGCCTATGGTCTGATGCTGCGCACGGCACGCCAGGATGTCGTGCTGCCACTGATGCGTGACCTGCGCGCCAAACTGCAGACGATGGCGCGGGAATTCGCCAAACTGCCCATGTTGTCGCGAACTCACGGTCAGACAGCAAGCCCGACCACGCTCGGCAAGGAACTTGCGAACGTCATCGCGCGACTCGACCGGGCGCAAAAACAGTTCCGGGAACTTGAAATCCGTGGCAAGTTCAACGGTGCGGTGGGCAACTTCAACGCTCATGCCGTCGCCTATCCGGACGCGGACTGGCCAGCAATTAGTGAACGATTCATCGTGTCGCTGGGGCTCGATCCGAACCCCTACACGACGCAAATAGAACCGCATGACTGGATGGCCGAATACGCACATGCGCTGGTCAGATACAACACGATTCTTATCGATTTTTGCCGCGACGTTTGGGGTTACGTTTCGCTCGGCTACTTCACGCAGAAGGTAGCCAAAAACGAGGTCGGTTCCTCGACGATGCCACACAAGGTCAACCCGATCGATTTCGAGAATGCCGAGGGCAATCTCGGCATGGCGAATGCAATGCTGAGCCACTTCGCAGAGAAATTACCAATCTCTCGCTGGCAACGTGATCTATCCGATTCGACCGTGCAACGCAGTTTTGGAGTGGCGCTTGGCTACCTCGTGATCGCCATGCAGTCGACCCGCAAGGGGCTGGGCAAACTGCAGGTCAACAACGCGGCGATTCAGGCGGATATCTCCGAAGCCTGGGAGGTGCTGGCCGAGGCCGTGCAAACGGTCATGCGTCGCTACGGAATTCCCGAGCCCTACGAGAAGCTCAAAGCACTCACCCGCGGCCAGGCTGTCAGCAAGGAACTGCTGCATGAGTTTGTCGGCTCACTCGATGTTCCGGACGCTGAAAAAAAGCGCCTTATTGAGCTAACGCCGGAAGCCTACATAGGGCTTGCAGCCGAGCTTGCCGGCAAGATCTGACGGCTGGCGCCACTTCCGGCGTATACCTGCGCCAAGCGAACCATATGTGAAATGAACAGGGCGCGCCTGAATGGCCACCCAAACCGCTGTAGCGCCTGTGCCACAAAGGATACGAATGATTCGCATCGAATGGGCCGGGGGCCAAAACGTGACGCAGTTGGCAAAGTAAAACCTGCCCGGCCGGTAAGATGACAGGCCTGCGATAGTCCCTCAAGAGTTCGTTATCACCGATCAAGAAATGGAACAGGCACGAGAAAAAGGCAGGCGGTGGGTCATTTCCACGCGCGATGAGATGCGTCAGGCTGTCATCGAAGTCGCTCGTGAAGCCTCGCGCAAGGTGTCGATTTTTACGCATGATCTCGAACCCGGCATCTACGATGATCCGGATTTTCTCGAGGTGATAAAGCGTCTCGTGCTGTCCCAAACTTACGCACGCATTCGCGTACTGATTGCGGACCCAACGCGCGCGATCAAGAACGGCAACAACTTTGTTCATCTGGGTCGTCGCCTGAACACCTATATTGAATTCCGGCACGTTCGCGAGGACCTGCGAACACATGCCGAATCATTCTGTATTGCAGATGAAACCGCTCTCGTTTATCGCTTGCAAGCCAGCCGCTGGGAAGGCATCGCCGATACGTACGAGCCGCCAGTCGCAAAACTGTACAGCAAGATGTTCGACGAAATCTGGCTGGCAAGCGAAGTTGAAATGGAATTCCGCCAACTCGGCATATAACAAAAAGCAGGAGGGCCCTTCGGCCCGATTAGACAATGCACCCAACAGACCTGACAGTTTCAGCTGTCGTCGAAGATAATGGCCGCTACTTGCTCGTTGAAGAACACGCGATGGGACAGGTCGTGCTGAATCAACCCGGCGGCCATATCGAATCAGGTGAATCACCCGAAGCGGCCGTGATTCGCGAAGTGCTCGAAGAGACTGGCTGCCATGTTGCCTGCGGCGAACTCGTGGGGGTCTACTTATGGATTCATCCGCAAACCCGCCAGCAGTTCCTGCGCATCGTCTTTGTTGCTGAGTTTCTGGGCTGTGATGAAACCCGGACGCTCGACGATAGCATCATCCGCCGACGCTGGTTGCCGCGTGAGGACATGGAGAAGCGCAGCAGTACGCTACGCTCACCAGCCGTGTTGCGCTGCGTCCACGATTACGAGGCGGGCCGGCGCCAGGCCGACGGCCTGCTGTCCGGAATGCTGCCCTTACAACAAAACGTCGACGCCGTTCTTGCAAACGCCGACCTGGTATAGAACCCCGAGGCCATAGGCCGAATGTTCATCTCCCTCATGGCTCGCTCCGCTGCGCTTTACTTCGGTCGATAAACATTCAGCCCACGGCCTTGGTAAACTTCCCCGGTTGTGGAACGGAATCTAAAAAATCGGAAAGTGATCCTTGGTCTGTCCGGCGGGGTCGACTCGGCCGTTGCCGCCGTGCTGCTCAAAGAGGCCGGCGCCGACGTCCAGGCCCTGCACATGACCAACTGGGAAGATGAGGACGGCTACTGTACGGCGGCCGAAGACCTGCAAGACGCTCGCAACGTTTGCGAGCAATTACAGATCCCGTTGCATCACGTAAATTTCGCGAAACAGTATCGAGATCGTGTATTCGAATACTTTCTCGACGAGTATCGTGCCGGACGCACGCCGAATCCCGATGTGCTTTGTAATCGCGAAATAAAATTCGGCGTGTTTCGCGACTATGCGAAGCGGCTCGGCGGCGAGCTGCTGGCCACGGGCCATTACGCGCGGACAGCGGTCGTCGCTGACCAGCCGGTACTGCTGAAAGCGGCCGACCTGAACAAGGATCAGAGCTACTTCCTGCACGCGGTCAGTGCAGACGCTCTGGCGGAAACTGTCTTTCCGCTGGGCGACCTGCAAAAGGACGAGGTGCGAAGAATTGCACGTGACTACGGCCTGGCTGTGCACGATAAGAAGGACAGTACCGGCATTTGTTTTATTGGCGAACGACCGTTCCGGGAGTTCCTCAGCAAGTACCTGCCGGCAAATCCCGGTCCGATTCGTACACCTGACGGCCGCGAAGTCGGCCAACATCATGGGCTGATGTACTACACGCTGGGTCAGAGGCAGGGTCTGGGAATTGGTGGTCGCCACGATTCAAGCGATGCGCCCTGGTACGTCGTGGACAAACGAATTGACGACAATGCCCTGATCGTCGATCAGGGCGATACCGATTTGCTCCTGAGTGAGAGCCTCGTTGCCACCAACCCAAGCTGGATTGGCGTGGCGCCTGCAGCCCTCGCAGAGGGCTACCGCTGCATGAGCAAGATTCGCTACCGACAGGAAGATCAGGCGTGCACAGTGGAGAACGCTGCCGACGATACGCTGCTCGTCCGATTTGACACCGCGCAACGGGCAGCCGCGCCTGGCCAGTTCGTGGTTTTCTACGCTGCGGACCACTGTCTCGGCGGCGCGGTCATCGATCAAATCAGGCCGGTGATTACGCACGACAACGAGGTCCAGATGGCGTCAATTCGATAGGCGACGCGCTGCCTCATTCGCTATAATGCGCCCGCCCGGTGACCTGGCGGGTCACGGTTAACAACGACAATCCCGGAGAACACACGATGAAGGACAGCTTCGGCGCACGCTCGACGCTTGTTGTCGGTGGCGACAATTTTGAAGTATTTCGCCTCGACGCCGTAACACAAGGGCACGTGGAACAGCTGCCCTACTCTCTGAAAGTCCTGCTGGAAAACCTCTTGCGCCATGAAGACGGTCGCGACGTGACTCGAGACGACATTCTTGCGCTGGCCAACTGGGATCCGAAAGCCGAGCCCAGCACTGAGATTTCATTCACGCCAAGTCGTGTAATCCTGCAGGACTTCACGGGTGTCCCGGCTGTGGTTGACCTGGCAGCGATGCGCGACGCGGTCGTCAAACTCGGCGGCAGTGCCGACAAGATCAACCCGTTGTCACCTGCGGAGCTCGTAATTGATCACTCGGTTCAGGTCGATAACTATGGCGCCGCCAACTCGCTCGACCTGAATAACAAAATTGAATTCAGTCGCAACAAGGAGCGCTACTCATTCCTGCGCTGGGGGCAGTCTGCATTCGAGAACTTCCGTGTTGTTCCGCCGAATACGGGCATCGTGCATCAAGTGAATCTTGAGTATCTGTCCAGGGTTATCTTTGATGTCACACAGGACGGAAGTAGAAAAGCTTATCCGGATACCGTCGTTGGAACAGACAGTCACACGACAATGATCAACGGCCTCGGCGTGCTGGGCTGGGGTGTCGGCGGCATCGAGGCCGAAGCGGCAATGCTGGGTCAGCCGATTACGATGCTGATCCCGCACGTTATCGGTTTCAAGCTAACGGGCACTCTCACGGAAGGCACAACAGCAACGGACCTTGTGTTGACTGTCACAGAGATGCTGCGTGAGAAAGGCGTCGTAGGTAAATTCGTCGAGTTCTTTGGCGACGGCCTGGCTCAATTGCCACTCGCGGATCGCGCAACTCTGGGTAACATGTCGCCCGAGTTTGGTTCGACCTGCGCGATCTTCCCGATCGACGGCGAGACACTTCGGTATCTCGAACTCTCGGGCCGCGATGCCGATCACATCAAGTTGATCGAGGCCTACGCGAAGGAACAGGGTCTGTGGCGCCATGATGGTGAACCGGATGCTCTCTACAGCGATACACTCGAACTCGATATGGGCACAGTCGAGCCGAGCATCGCAGGACCAAAGCGACCGCAAGATCGTATTGCGCTCAGCATGGCCGACACGACTTACGGCAGGCACCTTGCAGCCGCCATCGCGAATCGAGAGTCTGGCGGTTCTGCAACGGCGAACCTCGATGGCGAAGATGTCGAAATACGCGACGGTGCGGTACTCATTGCTGCGATCACCAGTTGCACGAATACTTCCAATCCGGCTGTCATGGTGGCTGCCGGTCTGTTGGCTCGAAACGCACGCGAAAAAGGACTGACAACAAAACCATGGGTGAAGACGAGTCTGGCACCCGGCTCGAAAGTCGTAACCGACTACCTCGAGAAATCGAACCTGCTTGACGACCTCGATGCGCTCGGCTTCTATACAGTCGGCTACGGGTGCACAACCTGCATCGGTAATTCGGGTCCGCTGAAACCTGAAATTGAGGCCGCAGTAAAGGAAGGCAATATTGTCGGCACGAGCGTGCTTTCGGGCAACCGCAATTTCGAAGGCCGCATTCACGCCCTGGTGCAAATGAACTTTCTTGCGTCGCCGCCGCTCGTTGTTGCTTATGCGCTTGCGGGAAATCTCGACGTCAACTTGCTGAACGAAGCACTGGGTGAAGACAAGGATGGCAATCCCGTCTTTCTCAAGGAGCTCTGGCCCAGCCAGAAAGAAATTCACGACACGATAGCCGCGAACATCGACTCCGACATGTTCAAATCAAGCTACGACAGTGTGTTCGCCGGCGACAGCAACTGGAACGCAATCAGCTCCCCCGAAGGTGAGATCTACACCTGGGACGAAGCGTCGACCTACGTCAAGAATCCGCCGTACTTTGAAGGCATGACCGCGGATCCCGCGCCGGTTGCGGAAATACACGGGGCTCGCGCCCTCGCTCTGCTGGGCGATTCGGTCACCACTGACCACATTTCTCCGGCTGGCGGTATCGCGCTGGACAGTCCAGCCGCCGAGTACCTCAAGTCGAATGGCGTGAAACCGGCCGACTTCAATTCCTACGGCTCTCGTCGTGGCAACCACGAAGTCATGATGCGCGGCACCTTCGCCAACATCCGCTTGCGGAATCAGTTGGCGCCCGGTACGGAAGGGGCTTGGACCAGGCACCAGCCAAGTGGTGAGCAGATGTCGATCTACGACGCCGCGCTCAGGTACAAACAGGAAGGCACGCCACTGGTTGTTGTCGCAGGAACCGAATACGGCACGGGCTCATCACGCGACTGGGCGGCCAAGGGAACCCTGCTGCTCGGTGTCAAGGCCGTCATCGCAAAGAGCTTCGAGCGCATTCATCGCTCCAACCTGATTGGTATGGGTGTCTTGCCGCTGCAGTTCCAGGAAGGCGACAACGCGGAGTCACTCGGGCTTACCGGGTCAGAGACGTTCGACATCGCAGGCCAAACGGATGCGCGTGCAACAACCGTGACCGTAACCGCAACACCGAACGACGGCGATCCAATCACGTTCGAGGCCGATATCCGTATCGATACGCCGAAAGAGCGCGATTATTACGAACACGGTGGCATCCTGCACTATGTACTCCGTCAGCTCGCCGCCTGATCGCTAGTTGGCGGTAACAACCCGCATCCCGACCGCGCTGATCGCAACACTTCGGGGTGCGCAGCACATTTGTGTGTTAACGGGCGCCGGCATATCGGCTGAAAGCGGTGTGCCAACGTTTCGCGATGCACAAAGCGGCCTGTGGGAGAAGTACGATCCACTCGATCTCGCAACGCCAGAGGCGTTCCTGCGTGACCCGAAACTCATCTGGCGCTGGTATCGCTGGCGTCGCGAGCTTGTTGCGAAGGCGCAACCCAATCCGGCCCACCAGGCACTCGCGACATTCGCAACGCTCGTTCCTCGCCTGACGCTCGTTACGCAGAATGTGGACGGCCTGCATCAGCGAGCGGGCAGCACCGACGTCATCGAGTTTCACGGTAACTTGTTTGACGACCGGTGCTTTGCCGAGGACCGTATTGTCGACTGCACCGCCGACGCCGACGTACCAATATGCCCGGGCTGCGGCAGCAACGTTCGTCCTGGCGTCGTTTGGTTTGGCGAAGCGATCCCTGAACAGGCGCTGGACCGGTCCTTCGCGGCGGCGGCTGACTGTGACGTGTTTCTCTCGATCGGCACCTCGTCACTGGTATTCCCGGCCGCCGGACTCGCGGAGGTCGCGAACGAAGCCGGTGCGGTAGTCATCGAGGTGAATCCGAATCCAACCGGCATGTCTGCGGGATTCGACTACGCAATTGCAGGCAACGCCGGGTCGGTTCTGCCGGAACTGATAGACTCTCTGACAGACTAAACTATTGCCCGGATCACGAGATCACCGTGAAAGAAAAGTCAGCTGAAAGCATCCTCTCGAAGCCCCGATGGACCCGGTTAGTCGCCCTGGTACTCGGCGGTCTGGCGGTCATATTTATCATCTTCGGTATCTACTGGTCTCGCCCGCCCAATATCTTCTGGGTCAATCACACCATTGATAACGAACGCGTCGTGGTCGGTTATTCGACGACCGATACGTTGATACGTGTGGCAGAGACGATGCTGGACAAACCTGGCGGGTATCTGACAAATGACCGTATGCCGCCAAGCGTGTTTCTCGACAACGTGCCAAATTGGGAACTCGGCGTGTTGCAGCAGGTTCGGGATCTCGCCCGTGTCATTCGCAACGATTACAGCCGCAGTCAGTCACAGTCCAAGGAAGACCCGGATGTCCGGGACGGCGAACAGGCGTTCTTTATCGACAACAAATCCTGGATATTTCCAGCCGCCGAAACCGAATACCGCAAAGCTATCGCAGGATTTGCCCGCTACCGGGATCGTCTTGCTGACGACATGGACACCGAGGCCCAATTCTATGCGCGAGCGGACAACCTCAGAGAATGGCTCGCACAGGTTGAGAAACGCCTGGGCAGTCTTACGCGCCGCCTTGGGGACAGTGTTGCGACCACACGGATCAACGAGGACCTCGCTGGCGACCCATCAGCAGAGGCATCAAATCCTCAGCCGGATAAGATTGATGTCCGCACGTCCTGGTTCGAGGTCGACGACGTGTTCTTCGAATCCCGCGGCACGGCCTGGGCGCTCTTGCACTTCTTCCGCGCCGCCGAATTCGATTTCGCACATGTGCTCGAGGACAAGAACGCCAATGCGAGCGTCAGACAGATCATCCGCGAGCTCGAGGCCACCCAGCAATCTCTGGGATCGCCCGTTATCCTGAATGGCAGCGGCTACGGCTTTTTCGCAAATCACTCGCTGGTCATGGCGAATTACCTGGCGCGCGCCAATGCGGCCGTCATCAACCTCAGAGAGCTCCTGGATCAAGGGTGAGAAATAAGTTTAACTAACTACTATAACTATTTGTTTTTAATAGATTCCTAACCAAGTCGGAATCTGCTTCCAGGAATCGCCCAGGGCCTTGTCGAGTCGTTTGTAATCGGGCTCGAAGCGCCCGACGTGCTGCCAGAAGCGGCGCGAATGGTTCATGTGCCGCGCATGGCAAAGTTCGTGCAGCAGCAGATAGCGCAGCAGCGCAGGTTGCAGAAAAAGCAGGCAGTAATTGATGCTGATCGTGCCACTCGATGAATGACTGCCCCAGCAAGTCCTTTGACCCCGCACGTGCATGGCCTTGAACGGGTTATCGGTCAGTGCGGACAGCGACTCCAGACGCGGTCGGAACTCAGTTTTGGCGACGGATGCCAGCCAACGCTTCAGGGCAGCGATGCACAGTTTGTCGTCACCTGTGCGGCCACTCAACGTAACGACGCTGTCCTTACAGCCAAAGCGCACAGTTGTGGCATCCGCGCGTCGCTCGTAGCGCACGCGAAATCCCTGGCCGATGGCCGGCAGCTCGATGCTATTGGGCAATACGAATGGTTCCGGCGGGAGCACCTGAGCGAATGACTGCCTCGATTTCGCGATCCACTCGAGGTGTTCATCGACGAACGCCTGAACATCCCGTGCTCGCGTTCGCCGCGGCACCACAACCTCGACGCGGCCACGCGGGTATACCTTGATTGACAACCGCCTGGCCCGCGCACTCTCGCGCACGGAAAAACCCGGCGTATCGCCGGGCTCCTCGGTATCCGAAAACAGACTGAGTTGTTCTGCCGCGCCGTGCACGGGGCCTATTCTACGGACGTTCGCACGGGAAGCGAACGACGTTCTTGTGCTATGGATGATCGCCGCTGAAGCGAACTGCGTCACTCATCGACATCTCACCCTCGACTCCGCCGACCTTGGCTGACTCGCTGATATACAGCTTGACCTCACGTTCGAGCCGAATGGTGCCCTCAACAGCAGATCCGGGACCGATTACGACCTCGGGGACGCGTGAACTCTTGTTGCCAAAGCTCCACATGCTCGGCTCCTCGATGATCAGGTCGCCCTTGATAACCGCAGCCTCACTCAGATCGACGTTACCGCTTACTGTTTTGACGTTGCCGCCGACTTCGCTGCCCGCAAGCTCGATGTCGCCGTTCACATTGCCAACATCCTGCGCGACTTTGCTGCCTTTCTCGAGCTTGATGCGGCCATTAACGGTACCGATCTCGCCGTCAACCGTGCAGTCTTCACCGACGCTGACGGAGCCGTTTACTGTGCTCAGATTGTCTGCCTTGACGCCGTCGGCAATACCCAGGCTACCATTCACTGTTACCGCATCTTCGATGGTCGTATTCTCGTCAACACGGATCTTGCCGTTGACGGTCTTGAGCGTGCCGGTCACAACGGCTCCCTCACCGACAGAAATACTGCCGTTGACAGTTGTCGCCCCATCGGATTCACTGCCCGCAGCAACTTTGATGCTCTTGTTGACGCTGGCGCCGTACACCGGGACAGCCATCAGAATAATCAGCAATCCGACGGTAAACGCGCTTTTGACTAATGCCTTGCTCATCTTCAAATCCCCACGGAATATGTACTCTTTAGATACCCCTGCCGGCCGAACGGTTGCAATCAGAGACCAATAAATGCCCTACCCCCTAATCGATATTGGAGCCAATCTAACTCACGACAGTTTCGATGACGACCGTGCCGAGGTCATGCAGCGCGCAAGTGATGCCGGTGTGCACAGGATGATCGTCACCGGGAGCAGCAATCAGGGCAGTATCGATGCTGTCAGACTCGCCGAGACTGAGCCAGGTCGCCTGTACGCCACGGCCGGTGTGCATCCCCATCATGCCACGGATTTCGACGCATCCAGCATCGAGCTGATTACCCGATTGGCCGCGAAAGAAGTTGTCGTTGCGGTGGGCGAATGCGGTCTCGACTATTGCCGCAACTTCTCGCCCAGACAGGCACAGCTCGATGCTTTCCGATCCCAACTCAAGATTGCAGCTGAGACTGCTCTGCCGGTTTTCCTGCACCAGCGCGATGCCCATGACGATTTTGTCGAGGTGCTGGAACCGATGCTGCCCAAACTGACACGGGCCGTTGCGCACTGCTTTACGGGCGAAGGCGAGTCGCTGCGAGAATACCTGGCGATGGGATTGTGGATCGGTATCACCGGGTGGATTTGCGATGAACGGCGTGGCGCCCATTTACATGACATCGTCGCAACGATTCCTGACGACCGACTCCTGATCGAGACCGATGCACCGTACCTGTTACCACGCACGATTCAGCCGCAGCCCAAGACGCGCCGCAACGAGCCTGCGTATTTACCCGAGGTGTTGCGAGTTGTGGCCGAAGCGCGTGATCAAAGTGCGGAACACGTGGCCAGAATCACCACCGAGAATGCAATGCGGTTCTTTGGCCTGAACTAGTCGCTCTCGAAGCCAATCTGCTTGTGCTGGCCATCACAGAACGGCTTGTTGTTCGATGCGCCACAACGACACAAAGCAACTTTACTGCCGTGCCAGGATTCGCGTCCGCTGCTGGCCGCGATGGTTACGTTGCCACTGAGCATCAGTGGGCCATTCTTGATCGGCTTGATCGCGAGCGTTCCACCCCTGGCTGCGTCCTCAGCACCTTCTTCACCGACTGCTCCGTAGTCCTGAAAACCATCCTTCTCATGTGAGTTGTCACAAAAAGGCTTGTTTGCGGACTTGCCGCAACGACACAGGGCTGCGCGAAATCTGAGACCGGGTGCGCTCTGCGGTGCGCCGTCTATGTCGAGATCCCCCTTGACGAACAGCGGACCATTGTAGGCAACGTGAACCGTATTCTCAGCATCCGCTATCTCGACATGGGAACCGTCTTCGTAATCGACCGTTAATGCGCCGGTTGGACAGCGCAGCACAACATCGTAGATGTCGTCGTCTGCAGCCATGTCCGGTTGACACCAGGGCTGGCGCCCACCGACGAACAAGTCGCCTTTGGCACGTCCGCATTCACCAATGTGAATGCAGAGTCGGCTATGCCACGAAACGGTTGCGCGCTCACCTGGGTATTTGAATACTTTTTGCTTCGCCATTGCGTTTCCTTCAGGTGGGCCGCCACATTAGCAAATCATTGTAGACGGTCCGCCCAAGCTGAAAGTCGGTTGTCCCGACCTTTTCAAAGCCGTACTTGCGGTAGCAGTTCACGGCCCAGGAGGCATCTTCCCAAACCGTAAGCCAAATACCATCAGCTGCTTTGTCACGTGCAAAGTTGGCCGCGGCTGCGATCAACAAACCGCCTACGCCGCTACGTTGCTGGTCCGGCATGACGTATACCTGGTGCAGCTCCAGCGCCCTGGTGGCCGGCACTTCGTCAGGACGCGTATTTTCGCGGATCTTCACAAATCCCGCGGCAGCGCCTTCGTGCAGTGCGATCAGGTAACTGTGTCCCGGCAATCGCATTTCCTTCTGAATCGCGTCAACACTGAAGAAAGCATCGAGATGCGCAACCAGGTCGTCCGGATGGGACCATTCCTCGTAAGCCCTCTGAAATGACGCGTGACCGACAGCGGCAATTGCCTCGACATCGTCAATGCCAGCCTCACGAATTTCGATTGCGGACTTCATCACACTAAATGACTCGAACAATATCTTGCGTCGATTTACGATCTTACGATTCTACGCGCTCAAATCTGCCTTGCGAATCAGGTCCCAGTGCGGCTTGAAGGCATCGACCTTAACCTTGGCCACATCTTTATCCTGTTCACCGAACTCTTCGAGCAGTTCGTCAAGGTTGCTGACGAGGCTCGGCACGCCTTTGGTGAATTCGGCCCCATCGAGAAACAAAATTCTCCCGGCAACCGGCACCTGGCGGACAATGTGTCGCACTGCCGCAATACGATCGTACAGCGCCGCCTGAGGATTGGGAAACGTGTAGCGACGGTCCTTGCTGATAACCGCCCACTCTTGCATCTTGTCACTGCCGAAAACCGTGCCAACGGCTTCCTTGATATCGATGATCAACAAACCCCGCGATGTCAGGATCAAATGATCGATCTGGATCTCGCCTTCATCGCCATTCGGAATCAACAAGGCGTCTATGCGTTCGTGACCAATCTCTGTCAGGACTTTTTTCAGGCGATTGCCGCCCCGGCGAATACGCACCACGTACCAGACGACGAAAAGCAGCGCCACAAGAAGAAGCGGTAGCATCCATCGGGCCTGCTCAACTGAAATCAAATCTGCCATCAGCCAAAATGCTCCGCCATCGCGTTCGCGAGCGCATCGAGATTCGCATGGATCGACACCGATCGGCTCGGCCGGGACAGGATTGCCGAAAGCTCCTCGGGCAGCGGCACAGCGCTACCGATCAACGGCTCGACAATGGTCTCGAATTTTGCCGGGTGTGCAGTAGCTACGAGAATCCAGTCATTCTGCTCGCGCACGTCGGCGTCCAACTGGCGCCACGCGTAAGTCGCCGTCGCCGTGTGCGGGCAAGTCGCAAAACCGAATTCTACATAGTCGTTCTGGATCTCCGATTCGATCTGCTCATCGTCAACTGACAACACGCCGAGACACTCGCGCAGCACGTCGGCTTCTCCGAGCATGCTGCGCAGCCGCTCCATGTTGCTGGGATCGCCTACGTCCATCGCAGATGCCAGCGTCTGAACACTCGCACGAGGAATCCACTTGAGCGTCTCAAAATACTCCGGAATCGTTCTGTTCGAATTGGTTGCCAGCAATATCGGTCCGATGGGTAAGCCCATTTCCCGCGCCATGATACATGCCAGCGCATTGCCCAGGTTGCCGGTTGGGATCACGAAGCCCGGTTTGTTACCGGTTTCAGCATGATGACGCAGGCTCGCATCTGCGTAATATGTGCTCTGCGGCAATAACCTGCCAATGTTGATGCTATTGGCTGAACTGAATCGATATTTTGACGCTAGCGTTGCGTCGGCCAACACGGATTTGACGAGCGCCTGACAGTCGTCGAACGCACCCTGTACCGCTATTGAGAGTACGTTGTCGCTCCAGCACGTCAGTTGATGCGCTTGTCGTGCCGAAACGCGGCCATCGGGAAACAGAACAACAACACGCATGCCTGGGCGTTGATTAAAAGCCGCTGCGACGGCTCCTCCCGTGTCTCCGGAGGTCGCGACGAGTATCGTCAGCGGCGCGGCTGCATCGCCCTCGAGACGCGTCAGGCACGCTGCCAGGAATCCGGCACCGATGTCTTTGAACGCCGCCGTAGGCCCGTGATAGAGCTCAAGTAACGCGGCACTGCCATTGTTCGTCGGCAACGGCGTCAGTGGAATGGGGAAACTGAAAGTCTCAGCGAGGATTTGATCGAGTTCGCCAATCAGCGACGAGCCCGAGAAGAAAGGTCGCAACAGTACTGCGGCGACCTCTGGAATGGTTCGCGCAGCGTCGAATTCAGCAACCGAAAACGACGGCAGTTCGACCGGCACGTAAAGTCCCCCATCGCCTGCGATGCCATTCAGCAACGCTTCATCGAGGCTGACCGGTGTATCCCCACGCGTGCTGACAAATTGCATTGTCAGTTCTCCACGTGTGCGCCCGGTGCATCCATTGGGCTCACCCACGACTGGCACTCGATGCCCACACCGCGACACGCCTGTTCCATCGCAACAGCGAGATTGCTCGCCACATTGTCTTTGCATAGTGCGAAGATGCTCGGGCCACTGCCGGACAGGCTGACGCCGAGCGCACCGCCGCGTTCCGCCGCTTCTTTGACCGCCTCGAAACAGGGTACGGCAGCCGACCGCTGCGGTTCGATGATCACGTCCTTCAGCGTTTTACTGATCAACTGAATATCACTTGAGGCACATGCGGCGACAAACCCGCCGAAGTACGCCTGTTGCTCAAGCCACTGCTCCATCGAATAGCCCCTTGCGAGACTGCGTCGCGCATGCGCCGTATTGACCTGCAACTCAGGATGCAAAAGAACGGCGCTGACACCGTTGGGTACCGGCAATCTGACCATCTCCGGCAGCAATACCTGTGGGCAAAAGACCATCCCCCCCATCAGGCTGGGTGCAACATTGTCCGCATGCAATCCACCACTGGCAAATTTCTCGCCGGCCAGCGCGTAAGGCAACAAGCTTGCCGTCGGCAGCGGCGTTCTGAGCAGTTGATTAGCAGCGACCGCAGCAGCAACGGCTGATGCAGCTGAACTTCCCATGCCGGATTGCAGCGGGACGCCCTTGTAGACTTTCAGCTCGACCCCGTGGCGATCACCATAATCATTCCACAGTGCCTGCGCGGCAATTGACGCCGTATTGTGGTCCGGATCAGTCGACAAGTACGGATGCGGCTCGCCATCAAGTCCGCGAACATCAGCTACAGAAATTCCGGGCGCGTCTGTTTTGCGCGCCGAAACGCGGTCACCAACCCCTGCGAGTGCAAGACCAAGCATGTCGAATCCAACGCCAACATTGCCGATGGAAGCCGGTGCAAAAGCGGTAACTTTGTCGCCCATATCAGTCGCCCTCGTTCAGGTACTTGGCGAGTCGTAGCAGGTCGCTGAAGACACCACCGGCAGTCACCTCGGGCCCTGCGCCAGGTCCTTGCACAACGAGCGGATTGGACGAGTAACGATCTGTTTCAAATTGCACGATGTTGTCGGTCAGATTGATGTTGCTGAATGGATGATCTGCATCGACCGACTCGAGACCAACGGCGGCTTCGCCCGCCGCATTCAACCGACCGACGTAACGCAATTTCTTGCCGGTGGCTTCTGCTTCCTCGTACATCACCTTCATCTCGTCATCATGTTCGGCAAGCTGCCCCAGGAACTCATCGATACTGCAACGTCGCAGCGATTCAGGAACCAGATTCTGCACCGGAAAGTCACCGAGCTCGGTCTTGTGCCCAATCTCGCGCGCCAGAATCGTCAGTTTTCTGGCAACGTCCATGCCGGAGAGGTCATCGCGCGGATCAGGTTCAGTGTAACCGCTGTCTCGCGCTTCCCGTACAATCGCCGAGAACGGCGTCTTACCATCGTAAACGTTAAAAAGGTACGCGAGTGTGCCGGAGAAGATTCCCTGCACCGAATGGATCTCATCACCGGTGTCGATCAGGTCCTGCAGCGTCGAGATAATCGGTAACGCCGCGCCAACCGTGGTCTCATAAAAGAAATGCGAACTGCCATGTTTGCCGTTGGCCTGCACGACCTCGTAGTCTGCGATCGGGCCGCTGCCCGCCTTCTTGTTTGGGGTAATCACGTGAATTCCCCGCTGCAGCCAATCTGCGTATCGAGCCGCAACCGATTCTTCCGCCGTGCAGTCGATGATGACGGCGTGCGGCAGATGATCGGGGTTGACGTGCCGCTCGAATGCCTCGAGGTCGAGATCTACTGACGATTGCTCATACTCATGTTGCCAGTGAGCAAGGTCGATACGACGATCCCCGAGCAGCATGGATTTCGAACGCGCGATCCCCCGAACACGCAGATCCAGGTTGAATATTTCGGCCAGGCGCCTGGCTTGTTTCTCGAGCTGTAGAATCAACGTAGCGCCGACGTTGCCCGCGCCGATCAGACCGATTGATATCGTTTTTGACGACAGGTAGAAGCCGGAATGCGCCGCCCGCAGTGCGCGGGTCGACTCGTCTGAATCGACAACTGCCGAGATGTTGCGCTCCGAAGATCCCTGCGCGATGGCCCGAATGTTGATGCCAGCGCGGCCCAGCGTGCCGAAAAACCGTGCTGCAATGCCCGGCGTACCGGCCATGCCGTCACCCACGACCGCGACGATGCTCTGTGACTCGGTCAAGTCGACTCTCTGGATCTGGCCGCTTGCGAGTTCGTCGGCGAAAGCTTCACTGACAACCTGCTTCGCGCGTTGCGCAACGTCCTGCGGAACAGCAATACAGATCGAGTGCTCGGAACTGGCCTGTGATATCAAAGTGACAGACACACCAGCGTTCTTCAACGCGGCAAACAGCCGATCGGCCGTGCCCGGTACGCCGATCATGCCCGAACCCTCGAGATTGACGAGCGCCATGCCGCTGATAGCGGTAATTCCCTTGATGTTGTCGGCCGTCGCCGGAGCCGCTTCGATACGACTGCCAGAATGAGACGGATTGAAGCTGTTGCGGATGACGACCGGTATGTCGTTTTCGATCACCGGGCCGAGCGTCTGCGGGTGAATGACCCTGGCGCCGAAGTACGCGAGTTCCATAGCTTCGTTGTATGTCAGTTGCTCGATGACACGCGCCTCAGGAACGCGATTCGGATCTGCGCTCATGACGCCGTCGACATCGGACCAGATACTCAATTCGGCCGCATCGCTAAGTGCCGCAAAGATAGCGGCCGAGTAATCACTGCCGTTGCGACCGAGAGTCGTTTGCAGGCCCTCCTCATCAGCCGCAATAAACCCTGTGATGACCGCTATACCGCTAAAGGCCTGCGGCACTTGCCGGTCAAATTTGGCTTGTGAGGCTTGCCACTGCACAGTTGGACCAAGCTCGGTCTGGCTGACCGTCAAAATCTCCCGGGCATCTATCCATGTGCCGCCACGCTCGCTCGATTCCTGACCAAGGCGGCCCGCCAGCAATCGAGCTGACCAGATCTCGCCATAACCGGCAACAACATCGCGGCTGCGTTGCGGGGCTGACTTGACCAGCGCGATGGCCTTGAGGACATCTTTGATGTCAGTGGCGTCCTGGCTCCAGCTGTCGAGGACTTCGACCAGCCGGTCACCCTTGAGCAGCGCTCTCGCAGCCGCCGAATACCGCTCGCCGATCGCATGTAATTCGTCGTTGAACGCATCATCGTCACGCTCTGCGAGTATCGCAAGGTGCAGCAAGGCATCCGTCATGCCACGCATGGCCGATACCACGACTCCCATGCGAGAATCCGGGTAGTCCAGCAACAGTCCCGCCACACGACGAAAGCAGTCAGCATCCGCAAGGCTGCTGCCGCCAAACTTGTGAATTTTCCAACGACTCTTCAACGAAGCGCCCCAAGCGCAAAACGGTGCATGATAGCGGCTGATTTTTGTGCCGTCGCCTGTTTCATTTGAAATATATTTCGACCCGAGAAGTGGTGGGGCGTGTAGGGATCGAACCCGATCAAACGAGGTTGCGAAGTAAATGGTGGGGCGTGTAGGGATCGAACCTACGACCAGTCGGTTAAAAGCCGAATGCTCTACCTCTGAGCTAACGCCCCGCAGGGTCTGTGGCAGGCCGCCACTGGAATGCCGGCGGCATGATACCGAACCGCGGCCAAATGACAAGCGGATTTGGCCTCAGACGCCCTCCGAATCCATGCGCTTGAGATACTGCCCGGCCAGCCTCGCAGCTGTTGTCTCGGGGTATTCAGCCTGCACACGTGTCAACGTCACACGCGCGGCATCCCATTGCTTGAGGCTGTAATTGCAGTAGCCCATTTTGAGCAGCGCGTCAGGCACCTTTCTCGAGCGTGGATAGTCATCAATCACGACCTGGAAATCGCGCAGCGCCTGCTCAAACTTGTCGGAAGCGTAGTAGGACTCGGCCAACCAGTATTGAGCGTTGTCAGCCAGCCCGCTGTCCGGAAACGTGACCAGGAACTGCTTGAACGACGCCGCAGCCAGCTCGTAGCGCTCCTCTTTGAGGAGTTCGAAGGCGACCTGATAATTGTCACGATCGGACCCGTCCGGGACCGGCAGCTGCCCCGGTGGCAACGTACCGCCCTCGAGCACGCTGCTGCCGCGCCCCTGCAGACGCCTCTCCAGCGCCTGAATTCGCGAATCAAGATCGGCGTACAACTGCCGTTGCCGGTCAGCCGTGTTCTCGGCATCGTGTTGCAGCATCTCCGCATTGCCCTGCAACTGGTCGGCACGACGCTCAAGCGTATCAACCTGCTGCGTCAATTGAGCGAGGCCCTGGTTATCGACGATCCGCTCAATAGTCTCAAGACGACGCTCGAGTTCGTCTATTCTGATCAACGCAGGGTCCTCGGACGGTGGCTGCAGCAATGTGCAGCCACTCATTGCAAGCGCGGAGAGGGTTAGCGCTATGGACTTGCGTATTTTCAATTCGTGTACTTGATTTCGACGCGGCGATTCTGCGCCCACGAGTCTTCATCGCTACCCATCGCCGCCGGGCGCTCTTCGCCGAAACTCACAGTCGAGATCTGCGACGCCGACGCACCCTGGATCAACAGCAAGCGGCGCACGGTTTGCGAACGACGCTCGCCGAGACCAATGTTGTATTCGCGAGAACCGCGCTCATCAGCATGGCCTTCCAGTCGAACACTCAGGTGCGAGCTATTCGCGAGTTGCATCGCGTGCCTGGCAACGACATCGGCGTCATCGGGTCGCAATTCCGAGGAATCAAATTCGAAATAGATGATGTTGGTGAGTTCCCCGCCCGTCGGATCGTAGTCGATGGCTTCACCATCGCCGAGGCCGCTGCCGCCCATGCCGTCGGTATTCGCGCCGTCTTCGCTACCGTAGACCGAATCGTCCCGATCGGGATCCGGGATATCCTGCGACGCGCAGCCTGCCAGCAGGGCAAAAGAGAGTGACACAACGAGTATTTTGTAAGGTGACATGTAAGAGTCCTTGAAAGATGTCTTTCTGTAAGAAAAGGTATTTAAATACAATATATTAAACTGTGTTATTAATCTAAATTGTCATTACTTAGAAGCGTTGAAACGGCGACCAGACCGGCTCCCGGACGTCGCCCTGCCCCGATGCCAACCGCTGCCGGATCAATCCATCCGCCGTCACACTCTCCAATACGCCGTTACGCCCCGTGCGCGTTGCATAAATCAGCGTATCGCTGTTGGGTGCGAAGCTCGGTGATTCGTCCTGGCTCCCGGCCGACAGCACCAGCAGGTCTTTGCGTTCCACGTCCATGACGGCGATCCTGTAGTTGCCGCGATCGAGGTGCACCATAGCGAGTTTTGAGCCATCCGGCGACAGGCGGGGTCGCGCATTATAACTCCCCTCGAAGGTGACGCGCTCGGGGGTACCGCCATTGGCCGACACGCGGTAGATCTGCGGACCACCACTGCGATCCGACGTGAAATAGATGTAGCGGCCATCCGGCGACCAGCTTCCTTCCGTATCGATGGCACGATGTGTCGTAATACGCTTCGACTGACGCGAATTGACATCGAGTACATGGATATCGAGATTGCCGTCTACGCCACCCAGCGTGAGCACCAGTTTGCGGCCGTCCGGAGAAAATGCCGGCGCACCGTTGATACCCGGCTTGCTCGATACCTGCAGGCGATTGCCGGTTCGCAGCGTCTGAATGAAGATCGACGACCGATTGCCTTCAAATGACACATACGCCAGGCGACGACTGTCCGGTGACCATGCCGGTGACATGATCGGGTCGTTGCTCTCCATGATCTTGTACTCGTTCTCGCCGTCCTGGTCCGAGACGATCAGCGAATACAAGCGGCCGTTGCGGCGCTCCTCGGCGGTCACATACGCCACTTTGGTATCGAATACACCTGCAATACCGGTGAGCTTTTCGTAGATCATGTCGGCTGCCCGGTGTGCGACACGACGCATCGTGCTGCTGCTCGCCGGCATGCGGTAACCCACGAGCTGATCGCGACCGAAAACGTCGAATAACTGAAACTGAACGCTATAAGCGTCGTCGCCGGTTTGCGTGACACGCCCCACAACGACGGCCTCGACGCCGAGAATAGACCAGTCGTCAAAGTCCATATCAACGCCTGACGTCGGCTTTTGCAGCATGTCGTCTCTGGGTATCGGCGCGAACCGGCCGCTGCGTGTGAGATCGGCGCTGATCACGTCTGCAACATCCAGCGGTATATTCTGCGAACTCCCTTGCCAACCGAATGGAACGATCGCAATCGGCCGGCGCTTGATGCCTTCAGTAATTACGATATCAAGCTCCGCCTGAGCCACACCGGTCAGGAACGTCGAAATCAAACATACTGTGACTAATAGTCTGCGCACGGTAACCCCATGTTAAAAATGATCATTGTGCCTAGTCTTCCGGCCTGAATGTTAACCTGATATCGCGATCAAAAACGCTCGGATCCGCCGGTGCGGGTAATGGCGAAGCCCTGTGGACTGCTGCTTCGATAGAGCGTCGCACGACCGAATCACCATTGCATGCACCGATATTCACGGAAACGACCTCACCACCTGGCAGCTGTCGAATATTCACGACGCACTCGATGCCAGCGGTAGCAGTCGGCGGCTTTACCCAATTTCGGCTGATTCTCTGTTGAATCGCAAACATGTAGGCGGTTTCTGCCGTGGCGGCCATCGCGTCAAGTCGATTGGTCTCCGCATCTATCTCCGCCTGCCGTGCTGCCTGCGCCTCGGCGCGAAGACGCTCATTCTCCATCCGCTGCCGGTCGATTTCTGCCTCGCGGGCGCGCTCGGCTTCGACGCGTTTGCGTTCCTTTTCGGCTTCGTCCTCGACACGTCGCTTTTCTGCATCAGCCTGCCGTTTGCGCTCGGCCTCCGCCGCGGCCTTTTTGCGCTCCTCTTCCTGCTGCTGGATACGGTGGAGTCGTTCCTGCTCGATGCGGGCGTCCTCCTGACGCTTTTGTTCTTCAGCCCGCAGGCGATCCTGCTCGCTGGTATCCGGCTCGGGTGGCACGACTTCCTTGACCTTGGGCGGAATGACGATCGCGTTATCGGTCACGAGCGTGCCCTTGATCGCGAGCGGCACGGCCGGCCGCGCCCTATCGCTGAAATCGATCACGACGATCAGCGAGCCGAACAACAGCACGTGCAACAGTAGTGCCAGCGTCACTGGAATCACGTTTCTTGTATCGCGAACCACTCGGTAACAACCTATTCAGGTACGGGGTAGGTATCCAACGGGTCTGTTACAAATCCGACCGCTTCCGCGCCGCCTTGTTGCAACAACACCATTGCACCGACGACGTTGCCATACGGTACAGAGCGATCTGCCTTGATCAGAATGGGCGTATCAGGCCGATTACGTATCACGGCCCCAACTCGTGCCACAATTTCCTTCGCCGTTGCCGGCTCGTCCTCATCGTCGCCAACGTTGACGTAGAGATTGCCCTCCGAGTCGACACTGAGTACCAGTGGCGGATGATCGGGCACATCTGCAATCGGTTCGGCACCGGCCTTGGGTAACTCGACCTTGACGCCCTGTGTCAACAACGGCGCCGTCACCATGAAGATGACGAGCAATACGAGCATGACGTCAATGTAGGGCACGACGTTGATCTCACCCATCAACTTGCGCTTTTGCATCGGCGTCGCCATGTCAGATTCCCTTCTTGTGGCGCGCATGTCGTTGCAGGATGCTCGAGAACTCTTCGGTGAATCCGTCGTAGCGATACTCGAGGCGCACAACCTTGTCCGCGTAGCGGTTGTAGGCGATAACAGCCGGTATCGCCGCGAACAATCCCATTGCTGTAGCAATCAGGGCTTCGGCGATCGGCGGCGCCACAACAGCGAGCGTCGCCGATTGCACGTTCGCCAGTCCCATGAAAGCGTTCATGATTCCCCACACTGTCCCGAATAGGCCAACGTAAGGGCTGGTCGAGCCAATCGTCGCCAGAGTTGCAAGACTTTGCTCGAGACGATCGACTTCACGCATCTGCGCCACACGCATCGCGCGGCGGCACTCTTCGATGACCTTTTCGACGTTGATATCGCCCTGCTGCAGGGCGCGGTTGAATTCGCGAAAGCCTGATTCGAAGATGCTGGACATGCCGACGCTGCCACCGCTTTCGCGCGTCGCGCTGCGGTACAGGGTATTCAGGTCACCACCGGACCAAAAGCTTGCCTCGAAATCGTCCGATGCGCCCGTGGTGCGTCGCAGCAGGCGCCGCTTGGTAAAGATAATGCTCCAGGACATGAGCGACGCGATAATCAGCAGGATCATTACAATTTGCACCGGCATGCTGGCTTCCAGCAGCAAGCCGACAATGGACATGTCTGATGTCATGATTTCGTTTCCTCAAAGATCGATGCCGGGACGCGGGTCGGCCGCATTGTATCGGCATTGAGATACGCCGCACGTATGCCGCCTCGTAACAACAACTTGCCATCCAGGCTGTCGAGATAAATATTCTGTTCGATGTCAAAGGTCGCCCGCGTCAGCCGAGTCAGACGCGCCGTGACGATGATCTGATCATTGAATCGGGCCGGCTCGACAAAGTCCGCGTTGGTTTGTACCACCACGAAAATGCGCCGCTCGTCGTTTATTAGCGCCACCTGATCGACGCCAAGTGCGCGCAGCCACTCCGTGCGCGCACGCTCCATGAAGCGAAAATAATTGGCGTAGTACACGACACCCTGCGCGTCGGTATCCTCGTAATAAACGCGCACGGGCCACTCGAAGGGTCTGGCGTTCTGGGTCACAGTCATCCGTCAATCACTCCTGGTCGAATAACGGCAGTTCCTTTGGCTGCCGATGCGCAGGTGGGATGAGACCAAAATGCAGATACGCGTTATTTGTCGCGACACGGCCTCTTGCCGTGCGCATCATGAAACCTTGCTGGATCAGGTACGGCTCGATGACATCCTCGATCGTGCCTCGTTCCTCACCAACGGCGGCAGCCAGGCTTTCGACGCCAACGGGACCACCATCGAACTTCCCGATGATCGTCTGGAGCAGGTGTCGATCCATCGCGTCGAAACCGTTTGGATCAACCTGCAGCATATCCATCGCATCGACGGCGACCTGACCGGAGATCACTCCGTCCGCCTGAACCTCGGCGAAGTCCCGCACGCGACGGAGCAGGCGATTCGCGATTCGCGGGGTGCCTCGCGAACGTCTGGCAATCTCATTGGCACCCTGTTCCTCCATGGGCAGATTCAAAATGCCGGCGGATCGTTCTGCTATCTCCTCGAGGTCCTGCGTCGAATAGAACTCGAGCCGCTGCACGATGCCGAAACGATCTCTGAGCGGCGACGTCAACAGGCCTGCCCGCGTCGTTGCGCCGACGAGCGTAAACGGCAGCAAATCCAGTTTGATTGAGCGCGCGGCCGGTCCCTCACCAATCATGATGTCGAGCTGGAAGTCTTCCAGCGCCGGATACAAGACCTCTTCGACGATCGGGCTGAGTCGATGAATCTCGTCAACAAACAACACGTCGTTCGCTTCAAGATTGGTCAGAATTGCAGCAAGATCTCCGGGGCGTTCGAGAACCGGGCCGGACGTATGCCGCAGGTTGACGCCCATCTCATTCGCGACGATATGCGCGAGCGTCGTCTTGCCAAGACCCGGTGGACCGAAAATCAAAACATGATCGAGCGCCTCACTGCGTCTGCGAGCCGCTTCGATGAAGATACTCATTTGCTGTTTGACGCCGGGTTGCCCCACGTATTCGGCTAGCGTCTTCGGCCGAATCGCGCGATCAAATGCCCTGTCCTCGGAACCGGACTCCGCGCTGGTCAGACGGTCATGTTCGATACTGGCCATCGTCTACTGCGCCGCCTGTCGCAAGGCGGACCGAATAATGTCCTCGGCCGACTTGTCATTGACATCCATCGCGCCGATCAGTTTGTTGACCTCACTTGCCTTGTAGCCAAGCGCGATCAACGCATCAACGGCCTCGCTTCGCGGGCTGGCCTCGACCTGCACGATTGACACGCCTTGCGTATCCGCGGCCTTGTCGATCTTGTCACGCATCTCAATGATCAGTCGCTCGGCGGTCTTCTTGCCAACACCAGGGATCCTGACCAGCGTTGCGGCATCTTCGAATTCAACACAACGCTGGAAATCCGCAACGCTCATCGTCGACAGAATCGCAAGACTCATCTTGGCGCCAACACCGGAGATTCTCAGAAGCATCCGAAACAGGCTGCGTTCTTCGACAGATCCAAATCCGTACAAGGTTTGCGCATCCTCGCGCACGAGCAAGTGGGTATGTAGAAACAGATCCGCACCTATGTCGGGCAGGTCCAGAAAGGTAGACATCGGAGTCTCGACTTCGTAGCCGACACCGTGGCATTCGATAATGATTTGCGGTGCCTGCTTGGCGGTCAGATTGCCGCGCAGTGAACCAATCATCGTAAGCTCGCAATGACGTTTTCGTTGCTGAGTCGCGACTGCAGTCGGTGCTGGTGACCATGGCAAATCGCGGTCGCCAGAGCGTCCGCTGCGTCGGTCGCGGGAATTCCATCGAGCTGCAGCAAGGACACGACCATATGCTGCACCTGCTCCTTGCTGGCCGCCCCGGTGCCAACGACGGCCAGTTTGATCTCGCGTGGTGCGTACTCGAATACCTCGACGTCGTACGCGAAGGTCGCACACAGCGCAGCGGAGCGTGCGTGGCCAAGTTTGAGTGCGCTGCCGGCATTTCGCGCCATGAAGACACTTTCGATCGCCACCACATCGGGCCGATACTCATCGACGATGGCGTTTACCGATACAAAGATCTTCTTGAGCCGATTCGGAAACGTGCCGGCCGGGCTCTTGATCGTGCCGCTCGCAACGTAGACCGGCCGGTCGCCCTCAAAATCGAGTACACCGAAACCCGTAAAGCGGGACCCCGGATCGATGCCAAGAATGCGTCGTTTATCCGTCAATGGCGGCCTCAGATCTGCGCCAGTACATCATCTGAAATGTCAGCGTTGCTATAGACTTCCTGAACATCATCGAGATCCTCGAGCATCTCAAGTAACTTGATCATCGACGCAGCTGCTTTGACATCGAGACCCGCGCTCGTCGACGCGCGCATTGTCAGTTGTGCATTCTCGGGCTCGAGCCCGGCATCGACCATCTTGTCACGCACCTGCTCAAACTCCGCCGGTTCCGTCAGGACCTCGATCGAACGGTCATCGTCAACGACTACGTCTTCGGCACCCGCATCTATCGCAGCCTCCATGACCACATCTTCATCACTCCCGGATGGATACAGCAGCTGCCCGACACTGTTGAACAGGTAGTTTACCGAACCGTCGGCGCCCAAATTGCCGCCGAATTTGGAGAATGCGTGCCGAACCTCGGCGACGGTGCGGTTGCGGTTGTCGGTCAGGCAATCAACCATGACCGCGGCACCACCAGGACCATATCCCTCGTAACGAATCTCCACGTACTCGGCCCCGTCGAGTTCCCCTGCGCCACGCTTGATCGCACGCTCGATATTGTCCTTCGGCATGCTCTGCGCCTTGGCTTTATCGATCGCGAGCCGCAGACGCGGATTGGCATTCAGGTCGCTACCGCCCATCCCGGCTGCGACCGTGATTTCCCGAATCAACTTCGTAAAGAGCTTGCCGCGCTTTTTGTCCTGGGCGCCCTTGCGGTGCTGAATATTCGCCCATTTACTGTGTCCTGCCATGATTCCCTGCTTCGCCCAAGCAAAACCCGGTAACGCCCGGGTCAAAATCTGCGCGTATGATAACGGTTATTGCATACACAGGCATCCAATCACAGCTGCGCGAAATGTCGAGTTCGATACACGAAAATCCCGCGAATAGCACCGATCAGGCCGACATCGTTGCGGCAACGCGGCAATTCCTCGAGTCAATGGCCGACAATTCGGAAGCGGCGGCGGCCGTCACCGAGGGCCGGGAAATTGCGGCCATTGTCGATTCACTCGGTCTGTCGCCGAAACTGCTTGCCGCGGTCCACGTATACCCCTTGGTTCGTGACAATCTAACGGACATTAATACATTAGAAAATAATGAGTTAAGGTCTCTTTCTAGAACTGTTATAGATTTGGTGCAGCTCGGCCGCTTTTCGTTGCCAAGCGGATGGCGCCCGGGTGAGGCACTGGCGGCCAGGCAATCCGAAGCGTTGCGGAAAATGCTGCTCGCGGTGGTCTCGGACGTTCGGCTCGTGCTTGTTCGAATTGCTGAACAATTGTATCGACTGCGCAAGGCCAAGAAAGCCACGAGAGACGAGCAGCGGGCGATCGCCGTCGAGACGCGCGAAATATACGCGGCGCTTGCCAACCGGCTGGGTGTTTGGCAACTCAAGTGGGAACTCGAGGATCTGGCGTTTCGCTACCTCGATCCCGAAACCTACATGGAAATCGCCACAGCGCTCAACGAAAAACGCACGGAGCGCGAGAGCTTTATCGAACGCGTGAAATCGACGCTGCAGGCAGAACTCGAAGTCCAGGGCGTCAAGGCCGAGATATCGGGCCGACCGAAGCACATTTTCAGCATCTGGCGGAAGATGCAACGCAAGGATCGGGGCCTCGAGTCCCTGTACGATATTCGCGCGGTACGCGTACTTGTCGATGACGTCAAGGATTGCTACGCGGCCCTTGGCACCGTGCACAACCTCTGGTCCTACCTGCCCGGCGAGTTCGACGATTACATTGCGAATCCGAAGGATAATGACTACCAATCACTTCACACCGCGGTTATCGGGCCCGAGGGCAAGACGGTCGAAGTACAGATTCGTTCGCACGACATGCATCGACAGGCGGAACTCGGTGTCGCCGCGCACTGGCGCTACAAGGAAGGTGGCGGCTCAGTGGCCGCGTTCGATCAGAAGATTCGTTTTCTGCGTCAGTTGCTCGAGCCCACGAGCGAGGCAGAAGATCTGCTCGCACAGATACGTGATGACGTCTTCGAAGATCGTGTCTACGCCATAAGTCCAAAAGGTGACGTTATTGAATTGCCGGCGAAAGCGACGCCGCTCGACTTTGCCTATCACGTCCACACGCAGGTGGGACACCGCTGCCGCGGTGCCAAGGTGAATGGCCGCATCGTGCCGCTGACGTACACGGTGCGAAATGGCGACAAAATCGAGATCATCACCGGCAGCCAGTCGCATCCGAGTCGCGACTGGCTGAGCCCAAAGCTGGGCTATCTGGCAGGCGCTCGTAACCGGGCCAAGGTCCGCAACTGGTTTCGACAGCAAGATCGCGACCAACATCAGCGTCAGGGCCGTGAAATTCTGGATCGTGAGCTGTCGCGACTCAATATCCGCGACGTTGCGACCGATGACATTGCACGTCAGCTGAAACACAAGAACACCGACACATTATGTGTAGCGCTCGGTGCCGGCGACCTGACATCGGCATCGATCGCGACCGCATTGCAAAACCTGCGCGGCACAGATTTACCTGACAAGATCCGGCCGCGACGCGGACCGAAACCTAAAAACAAAAGACCTGACTCGATTGCCGTCAGCGGCGTCGGCGACTTGCTATGCAATTTCGCGCGTTGCTGCCGGCCCGTGCCGCCGGAACCGATCACCGGCTACATTACGCAAGGCCGCGGCGTCAGTATTCATCGTCAGGACTGCGGCAATTTCCTGGGGCTCAACCAGCGCCATCCGGAGCGCATCATCGAGGTAGGCTGGGGTCAATCGGATTCGGCAACCTACCCGGTCGACCTGACGCTACGTGCGCATGACCGCACGGGCTTGTTGCGGGACATCAGCACGGTGCTTGCCGACGAAGGCGCCAGCGTAACCGCCCTGACGAGTCGCACCGACAAGAAGTCGATGCAAACGATTATGGACATCAGTGTCGAGATCAGCGACCTGCCAACGCTCAGCACCGCGATAACGCGACTGGAAAAGATACCCAATGTCGTCTCGGTCAGGCGCAAGGCCTGACGCGCTTATCAGACTGCGGGCGCGTCCCCTCCCCGCTTGCCTTTCGCGATGTCGGTTGCGAGCGCCATCATTGACGTCAGGTCGGCGAGATTGGCCGGCACGACGTAAGTATTACCTGATTTCGCGAGATTGCCGAACTCGCCAATGTACTGTTCGGCAATACGCAGCTGCATGGCCTCGGGGCCGCCTTGTGCTATCACGGCGTTTGCAACCCTGGTCAGACCCTCGGCCGTCGCGGTTGCCACCGCAAGTATTGCTTCGGCCTCACCCTGCGCTTCGTTGATCTGCTGCATTTTTGCGGCCTCGGATTCCTTGATAACGCGCTGTTTCTCGCCTTCAGCCTCGTTGATCTTGGCGTCACGTACACCTTCCGATGTCAGAACGACCGCACGTTTTTCGCGTTCGGCACGCATCTGCTTCTCCATCGCACTAAGCACATCGTGTGGCGGATTGATGTTCTTGATCTCGTAGCGCAGGACTTTGACGCCCCATGGATCAGACGCCTTGTCGAGTTCGGACACTACGTTCGCATTGATTGTGCCGCGCTCTTCGAACGTCCTGTCCAGATCGATCTTGCCAATCTCCGAACGCAGTGTCGTTTGTGCAAGCTGCGATATCGCGAACATGTAGTTGCCAATACCATACGATGCGCGCGCCGGGTCCAGCACCTGCATGTACAGCACGCCGTCGACGCCGACCTGAACGTTATCATTCGTAATGCAAATCTGTTCCGCAATATCGACCGCCTGTTCCTTCAACGTATGCTTGTAAGCCACCCTCTCGAGAAACGGAATCAGGACGTGAAAACCGGCATTAAGCCTGCGGCTGAATTTGCCGAGCCGTTCAACAACAAATGCATTCTGCTGCGGCACGACGACAGCGGTCTTGAACAAAACAAGGACGATTACAGCAACAACTGCCAGCGAAACAATTAACGACATATCCATCAGAACTTCCTTCTAAGAAATTACTCAGCCTCGACGTGTAGAGTTACACCGTCTGCTTTAACCACTTTTGCCCGGCTACCCGCGCCGATTGTGGCATCACCGACATTGCGAATCGTCCATTCGCTACCGCGGTACTTCGCCCGCGCGTTACTACCGGGAGCGAGATCGTCTGTCACCGTGACGGAGTCGCCTGCGATCGTATTTTCAAAGCCCTGGCCGCCACTGCGCATCTTGTCATACAGAGTTTTGCGAAAGGTAAGAAAGAACAACAGCGACACGACCGCAAACGCGAGCCACTGGGCCCACTCGGGCATGACCACGCCAAACAGCGTAGCCAGACCAACGATGGCCGCGGATACACCGAGAAAGACCAGGTAAAACTGCGCATCGACCGCGAAGAGCTCCGCACCCAATAGCACTGCACCCAAAACCAACCATGCCCACCATGTCATAGTCCGACTCCTGTTCGAGGGTAGGCGCACTATAGCGCGTGCCGCTTACGCCGGGAAAGTCAGCATTAGTCCCTACCTGCGGCGCTCGAACATCGATTTTCGGTTACTATCCGTGGCGCCTACACAGAACAAGAACAAGAGGAAGCGGCATGCAGGACATCGTCAATCAGATAAACAGCTACGTCTGGAGTCCGGCACTCGTCTATTTGTGTCTCGCCGCGGGGCTGTTTTTCTCGATTCTCACCCGCTTTGTTCAGGTGCGCCTGTTCAAGGAGATGATCAACCTGTTGTTCTCGAGCAAGGAATCGGATCGAGGCATTTCATCGTTTCAGGCCTTGTCAGTCTCTTTGTCCGGTCGCGTCGGCACCGGCAATATCGCTGGCGTCGCCGCCGCGATCGGCTTCGGTGGTCCCGGCGCCGTGTTCTGGATGTGGGTGGTCGCCTTTCTCGGCGCCTCGACGGCGTACGTCGAATCGGCACTCGGTCAGATCTACAAAGAGGAAGACGAAGGCCAGTACCGCGGTGGCCCGGCGTATTACATCGAAAAGGCCATGGGCCAGAAATGGTATGCGTGGATCTTCGCGATCACGACAATAATTGCCGTCGGTCTGCTGCTACCTACCGTGCAGTCCAACAGCATCGGCAATGCGGCCGAACTTGCGTTTGGCGGCTCAGGCGTTCTTGAAACGGCGCTGGGATCGGTCACCTATACCAAACTCATCACAGCCGCAATCGTCGTCTCGATTCTCGGCTTCATCATTTTTGGTGGCGTCAAGCGCATCGCGCATTTCACCCAAATCGTTGTGCCGTTTATGGCGCTTGGTTACATCCTGATGGCACTCATTATCATTGCAATGCACATCTCGGAGCTGCCCCGCGTCTTCATGCTAATCGTCACGGATGCATTTGGCCCGATGGCGGGAATCGGCGCCGCGATCGGTTGGGGCGTCAAGCGCGGTGTTTACTCGAATGAGGCTGGCCAAGGTACCGGCCCGCATGCGGCCGCGGCTTCGGAAGTTCAGCATCCGGCACAGCAGGGACTCGTGCAGGCGTTCTCAGTCTACATCGACACGCTGTTCGTGTGCTCGGCAACCGCTTTCATGATTCTGATCACGAATCAATACTACGTGACGGGTGTGGAGTCGGCCGTTAGCGGTGGCACGATGCCGACCGACGTACTCGCGAACAGCCCGGCGTTTACGCAGTACGCCCTCGAAAGTGTCATGGGTGGCTTCGGCAAGATTTTCGTCGCGGTCGCACTGTTCTTCTTCGCGTTCACGACCTTGCTCGCCTATTACTACATTGCCGAAACCAACGTTGCGTATATCCGGCGCACATTCCGCTTCCCGCACGAGATTCAGATTCTAAAAGTGCTGCTACTGGGTTCGGTCTTTTATGGAACCGTACGCACGGCCGACCTTGCGTGGGGGCTCGGTGACATCGGCGTCGGCGTCATGGCATGGCTCAATATTATCGGCATTTTGATCCTGTTCTTCATGGGCAAGCCTGCGTTGAAAGCGCTCAAAGACTACGAAGCACAACGCAAGGCAGGTGTCGAAGAATACACGTTTGATCCCGACGCGCTTGGCATCAAGAACGCCGACTTCTGGAAGAAATCGTGAAGTAGCCGATTTCGGCCAGGAACGGACATGGGCCGAGAAACAAGAAGCCCCGCCACTGACGGCGGGACTTCCATTCTCGTTGAGTCAGAATTCAGTCACGTGAACCGACCGGTACCATCAGGTGTGCATAGGGTGTGCCTTTCCACATGACGTACGGGCCGCCGTTCTCCGGATCTGCCGGATAGCCCTCCAGCAGCTCGGTAGGCGCGAGAATCATCAAGTGTGGCCCTTCGACGATCCATTCGTTGTCCTCAGTCGGGCCTTCCGCATAAGGATCAATATTGCTGGCACCCTCGTCGCCGCTCAGCATGTAAGAGATGCCTAGTGATTCGGCTGCGTAATCTCCCTTGTTCTGCCATGCACCGGCCCATTTCATCCATTCGCCATCCATGCACATGGGCGCGGTTCCGGAGAGCATTGGTGGCGTCGGCAGACACGTATACCCGTTGGAGCCTTCTCGAAGCACATTTCCGTCCCAGTCGACCACCTTCGCATCTTCTGCCATACCAGGCCATGCGGCGCTGAGCGCGTCGGCAATCGGATCAGATGCGTCCGCTGCGCCGCCCGGCGCAGGCCCTGCTTCATTCCAGATATCGACGGATATCTTCCATTCCCCGTCTTCTTTTATCCAGAGATGAAAGTCGCGAATCTCTTCCTCGATTGGCTGGCCGTCGTGTCCGTCAACAACGACGACCGCGTCCGCCAGCGTATAACCCATGTCTCCGCTCGCCGCGACCACGACGTTCATGTCGGAGAAGCTAACACTGGCACCGGGTGCCTCCGCAAATGCCGTCATAAAGGCAAGCGCACCGTCACGACCGGTCACAGCGGCTTCATTCGGCGGAAGTAGAAGTCCGTCGCTCGCGTACGAACCTGCAAAAGCGGCGGCATCCATGCTTGCGCCGGCCGCATGATAAGCATCTGCAGCAGCCTGCAACGCGGCCCGCTCGGCGCCGACATCAACCTGAGATTGCGTGCACGCACAAAGTAAGATTCCTGCTAGCACCGAACAAACCATCGTCTTCGTTATCATACCTACTCCCTTCGCGCCATTAACTTTGCTCACCGCGCGGTCTTGTGAAAAAACTGGTACTAACAAGCGTAGCGCAAGATTTCGGGAACGTCAGGCCTGCGCGTATAGGCGAATCGCATCGATTCTGGGATGTACCTCGAAATGACTGCTTTCACCTAAAGCGGTCATTCAAACATCGCAGAAATCGATAATATGACAGGCGGCTAACGGCCAGAAGCGGCCACACTACCCGCACTCATCCAGTATCGGTTGAATAGCGTCTGCGCCTTCCGGCGGAAAAGGTTTCCTGAACGTAAAGGCATCCCCGGAAGGGCCCTGCTTCACCAAGATCTCGAGCTTCTGCTTTGCCTCGTCCAACGTAGGCACGTGGCCCGCCGTTACCCACCACAAAACTAGATGAAACTCCATCCTGTCGAACCACTCTCTCCTACGCCGCATTATCCCAAGATGTTCTTCGTTTTCATAAACAAAAGCACTCAGCGCGTCTAAGTCAGTCCAAACTGAGAGATTGACAGCGATATTGGGATCGTCGAATGCCTGAACATCTAGTGCGTCGTTGCCATCCCCTGTGAATCGCCAAACAGAGCCGGGTTGAGTTTCGGCAATAGCATTAACTCTGTCTAAGCTATTAACGAAATCAGCATTATCAGGATGCGCCTGCGGTAGTTTGAAGCGAGCAACATTAAGTTGGGCCAGGTGAAAATTCATACGCTCTCCGATCGATTTCGCAATATTTTGCGACCGTCTGCTTCGGGTCATTAGCAGCCTGTCAACATCATATCAGGCGACCGGCTGCTTTCGGGTGTATAGCGGTCACTCAGAGGCTGATTTTTTGGCAGCTACGATTTGAACGCATTTGAATGTCCGCTTTCACCCAAAGCGGTCATTCAATCAGCTAAAAATCGGGGAAATCGAAGGGCAGCTTTCGGCCAGAAGCGGTCCTTTTCTCAGCCACAAAAAACCCGCCACGAGGACGGGTTCTTTCTAACTGTTGGAATGTATCAGAGACACTTCTAGCCTCCCCAGAACTTCCACCATGCTTTCTTGGGTTTTTCTTTGGCCTCTTCAGCCTTTTCGTCCTCGTCATCATCGGGGGTCAGAGCGGAGTCGGCTTCCTGACCCGGCGTCCGATCGGACTTGTATTCTTCCTGAATTGATTTTCGCTCGTCGCGCCGTTCTCGCATTTCTTGCGCCTGTTCATTACCTTTCGTCTTGGCATCTTCAGCGTCGGAGGGCATCTTTGCCTGCGCATTTTCTGTCTCAGAACGCACATGTTCCGTGCGGTCTGCATTTTCCCGCGCCGATTTCGCCTTGTCTTTTCCTGTCTGCGCCAAGGTGGTCGCGGGAAGCGATATCAATAATGACAGTGATATCAGGGTCCATAGGTTTCTACGCTTCATTGTTGTCTCCATCGAAAAGCCTCAATCCGACAACTTATCTGGATATTCACCTAACCCAGTCAAAATTCACAATTGTTTGCTATTGCCCACTGCCATGCTTTAGGCCATTAGCGGCCCTTCAGGGCGATATCAGCCTAATGTCTGCTTTCACCCAAAGCGGTCATTAGGACAGTCGATTATCGACGTTTCAGAGTGGCAGCTTTCGGCCAGAAGCAGCCATTGAATCTAACGAAATGGGCCGGAGTGGGAACACCCCGGCCACTCGTCATACGAAATTCTGACAGCAAATGTGCTACTGGTTACCAATGTACGAGCACAGGGCAAACACGTCTTTGATCTTCGCATCATTCCAGTCTGGCGTCATCTTGATGACTTCCCATTGAAATGTCGCGAGATTCAACTGCGTTTCGACGGTTCCCGCATTAGTGAAGATATTCCCGTAACCCGGAATGCCGATGTGTAACGAAAGCCCCGAGTTCTTCGTCCAAGTCGGGATCCAGTCTGGTTCGACATAGATCCAATCTCGATAGATCGCCGTACTGTGTTCGGTTCGCCCAACGTTGTCATCCGCCGAGTGTGTAGCGGTTCCGGGCATCGGCGTCCAAGGGTCGAAACACGCTGCGAAAGGCGCCTCGTTACACCCCGGATCGGCAGGAGCCCATATCAATGCATTGGCTGTGTAACTAGTGCCGATCGCTTGTGTTAACACACCGTCCTTGTCGAAAAATAGCTTGCCGACTTCCATCGTGTCGCCCTCGGCCCAAACCCAGAAGTCCATACCGTCAAACTGTGTGCAGTCAAAAAACGGAAATGGGCCGAAGTGGAGCGGGCCTCTGGTGTAATCCATTGGTTTCTCGGCCCAAGCCGATGCCGCCACCAGAAACGTAACGCAGGCCAGAACCAGCCGCGGAGCAAATCTCATACAGCTTTTCATGCTTACCTCCCGAGTGTGTTTTTGCAGTTTCATGCGAATAGTGAGCCCGTTCGCACAATCGGCAGCCCGGCGATCTTGGGTTCTTCGTGGCGTGTAGTCGCGGAGGAGACGAGGACCCGTGGCATTGCGTCACCAGCTTTGGCTGGATTTGCCTTTGTCAGAACAAGTATGAATCCAGGCGAGAGACGGTCAATACTGGCTTGTACCTAATGTCCGCTTTGGGTCACTAGCGGCCCTTTAGCCCAATACTAGCCTAATGTCTGCTGCAGGGCGTTAAGCGGACATTGGGCGGCCCGATTTCGAAAGCCTCAGGCTGAATGTCTGCTTTCACCGAAAGCGGTCATTTAATCAGCTCAAAATCTCGCAAATCGAAGGGCAGCTTTCGGCCACAAGCGGTCATCGAGACTCAACGGCCTGCAACCATTTTACGGCACGATTTAAGCTCTCAATTCAAGCATGCCGATTGCTAATCTCTGAGCACGAGATAGTGGCCTCTTGGCCAAGAACACTGCGGCGAAGACAGCCACAAACCAGAAGACAAGATGGATGAAGGACAAGCCCGAAACCGACCACTGTGCGAGCACCGGCAAGGGATTCCTCTGGATAACGTCAATCGGAGAGGCCGCAGTTGCTTGCATCAGATTAACGATTTTCACGAACAAGTTACCGAGAACGCAGCCGGCAATCGTATATACCGCGGCCACTATTGAGAACTTCATCGAAATTCCGCGCCCGAGAAAACCCATGGAGAATCCAATTACAACGCCGACACCTGCCGCCGCGAAGCCGTACGAAATTGGCCATGCTTCGACGATAATGCCGTAGGCGACAGCGGCAAGGAGCATAGCGATAGCTCCGGTGATGACGGCCGCAGTAAAATTCTGTTCCGATATCAGCTTTTCTGCCAACTCGTAATTTTTCTGTTTTTCGTCGTCGTCCATAGTCGCTGAATGCGGTTGTATACCGACAAATGTCGAGGGGCCGGAATGGGTCACTAGCGGCCCTTCAAGACAATATTAGCTCAATGTCCCCTTTCGGGCGTAAAGCGGTCATCCACTTAGTGCTGCTTGTGTCGATAAAACAGTCTGCGAACGGCCAGGCGCCGACAATCAGTCGCGACGGACAGGTCGTTCCACATATTTCAATTGATTGCATCGGACTCAATCGGCCGCATCGGGTCGATGTCACCGCCTCGCGGAACAAACGCGCGACCTGCTATCGGTTCATATAATTCAGAGCACGCTTGTCGGCCGCGAGAGCCGCTTCGTGGATTGCTTCGGCCAGGCTCGGGTGCGCATGAATCGTACGCTGCAGATCTTCGGTGCTCGCCGAAAACTCCAATGCAAGTACGGCTTCTGAGATGAGTTCGCCGGCCATGGGCCCGACGATGTGAATACCGAGTATTTCGTCGTCGTCTGACGCCGAAATAACTTTGACCATTCCGCTGGTCTGTTCCAGCGCTTTGGCCCTGCCATTCGCAGCAAACGGGAATGATCCCGTCTTGTAGGGACGGCCGCTCGCTTTTACTTCTTCTTCAGTTTTGCCAACCCAGGCGATCTCGGGTGCTGTGTAGATGACCGATGGAATGACGTTGTAGTTCACCTCGGCGAGTTCGCCTGCAATCAGATCGGCAACCATTACGCCCTCTTCCGATGCCTTGTGAGCGAGCATCGGTCCGCGCACAGAATCGCCGATCGCATACACGCCTTTTACCCGCGTCCTGCACTCGTCATCGACGACGATGAATCCTCGCTCATCAAGTTGAATCCCTGAATCCTCGGCGAGCAAGCCATCGGTGAATGGTCTGCGACCAACAGCAACAATAAGCTTTTCGACATCGAACGACTGCGTGCCCGACTGATCCACGTACTCAACAGTAACTCCGTTTTTGCCGGTCTTGGCTGACGTCATCTTGGCGCCGAGTTTGATGTCGAGCCCCTGCTTTTTAAAGTCCTTCGCAGCGACATTCGCGACATCGCGATCCGCCATGAACAGGAAGTCATCCATCGCCTCGATGATCGTGACTTTTGCTCCGAGCCGCGCCCACACGCTACCGAGCTCGAGACCGATGACACCGGCGCCGATTACGCCAAGGGTCGCGGGCACGGCGTCAAACTCGAGCGCATCCCAGGAATCGACGATCTTCTCACTATCGAAAGGTGCTACGCCGAGCTCGATCGGTGCCGAACCCGATGCGAGGATTACATTCGTGGCCGCAATGACCTCCGACTCACCATCTACCGGTGTGAATTCGACTTGTTTGCCGGCCAGTAGCTTGCCGTGGCCTACGAGGCCATCGACCTTGTTGGCTTTAAAGAGTCCTGCTATGCCGCCGGTCAACTGCCGTACGATACTGACGCGCCGTTTCTGCATGGCGGCGATATCCATTTCGACATCACCTGTCGTTATGCCATGCTTCTTGAATTCATGTTGCGCGCGATAATAGAGCTCAGACGATTCGAGCAGAGCTTTGGAGGGTATGCAGCCCGCGTTGAGGCAGGTGCCACCGAATGCGTTCTTGCCATCCGTGTTCTTCCATTCGTCAATGCACGCGACATTCATACCAAGTTGTGCCGCACGAATAGCTGCGATGTAACCTGCCGGGCCCGCGCCGATGACTACTACGTCATAACTCTTGCTCATATCTTGCTTGTCCGTTGTGCGATGCGTGTGTTCTAGACCTGAAGTAACAGGCGACCGGGATCTTCGAGCAATTCCTTTATTGCAACGAGAAACTGCACGGAATCCTTGCCATCGATAATGCGGTGATCGTAAGTCAATGCGAGGTACATCATTGGGCGCACGACGATCTCATCGTCCACGACCATCGGCCGTTTTTGAATAGTGTGCATGCCCAGTATCGCGCTTTGCGGCTGATTCAGGATTGGCGTTGACATCATCGAACCGAATATTCCACCGTTCGTAATCGTGAACGTGCCACCGGTCAACTCTTCCATACCGATCGTTCCGGCCTGCGCTTTCTTTGCGATCTCACCAAGTTCCCGCTCGAATTCGGCAAAGCTCATCTGATCCACATCACGAATCACCGGCACCATGAGACCGCGCTCCGTCGACACCGCGATGCCGATGTCGTAATAGTTGTGGTAGATGACATCGGTTCCTTCTATCGAGGCGTTAACCACCGGAAACCTCTGCAACGCTTCCACGGCAGCCTTCGCAAAAAACGACATGAAGCCAAGCCGAACACCGTGTTCTTTTTCGAACGAATCGCGGTAACGGCTGCGCAGCGACATGACTTTCGTCAGGTCGACTTCATTGAATGTCGTCAACATTGCTGCCGACTGCTGGGCCTCGATGAGACGCTCGGCGATACGCGCGCGCAAGCGCGTCATTGGTACGCGCTGCTCGGTGCGTTCCAGACCGACTGTCTCTCCTTCGTCGACCACTGCGGGCGCCGGATCACCGGGCGTAACATTACTGCTCTCGTCCGACTTGAGAAACGCAAGAACATCGGCTTTCGTGATACGGCCATCCTTGCCGGTCCCGATCACCGTCGTTTCTTCGAGATCGTGCTCGTCGAGTAAGCGCCGAACTGCCGGGCTGGTCTTGATCGGTTTGCTCTCGTCCTTTGCCTGCGGCTGTGCGGCCTCCACCGTTTTCTTCGCGACAGGTGTTTTGTTTTCCGCTACCGACGCAGTTCCTTCCTCGAGAACTGCCAGAACGTCGCCGGCCGTTACGGTCGCTCCATCGTTTACCTTGATCTCCTGAAGCACGCCTGCCGAGGGTGCGGGAACTTCCAGCACGACTTTGTCGGTCTCGAGATCCACGAGGTTTTCGTCCCGCGCTACCGAATCGCCGACATTCTTGTGCCAGGCGACCAACGTCGCATCGCTAACCGACTCGGGCAAGGGTGGCACTTTGATCTCAATACTCATTTGGACTTCCGTTTTGTTTTTCTGGGCTTCGCCGACTTGCTGGCTTTTTTCTCAATGTCGAGTGCAGCTTCGACCAATGCCTGTTGCTGCTGTAGGTGGATCTTGAAAACACCTGATGCCGGGGCGGCCGCACCCGGACGGCCAGCATAGTAAAGCTGCTGATGGTCCTGCAGCGGTTCTTGCAGCCTATGTCGAATCTGATACCAGGCACCCTGATTCTGCGGTTCTTCCTGACACCAGACAATGTCCTCGACGTGCGCGTATTGTTTGAGAAGACCGGCGTAGCCAGGAATCGGGAACGGATACAGCTGCTCGATCCGGATGAGCGCGATATCGTCAATACCTTGGACCTGCCGGGCTTCGAGCAGATCGTAATAGACCTTGCCGCTGCAGAAAACGACGCGCCGCGCGTTCTTGGCTGCAATGTTCTCAACCTCGGGAATGATCAGTTCGAATTCACCGGCAGAAAGCGCGGTCAACGGCGACACGGCCATTTTGTGCCGCAGCAGGCTTTTCGGCGTCATGACAATGAGCGGCGCGCGGTACGGACGCACCATTTGCCGCCGCAGCATGTGGAACATCTGTGCCGGCGTCGATGGCACGCAAACCTGCAGATTATGCTCAGCACAGAGTTGCAGGAAACGCTCAAGTCGCGCTGATGAGTGTTCGGGGCCCTGGCCCTCGTATCCATGGGGCAATAGCAGCGTGATACCACACAGGCGTCCCCACTTGGCATCGCCCGAGCTAATGAACTGATCGATAACGACCTGCGCGCCATTGACGAAGTCGCCAAACTGCCCTTCCCAAATCACGAGCGTATTCGGTTCCGTCGTCGCATAACCGTATTCGAAACCGAGCACCGCTTCCTCAGAAAGCAATGAATCGATGACGCGAAACGCATCGGCGCGCTCGACCAGGTGTCTGAGCGGCGTGTATTCGCGATTGTTGACCTGGTTATGCAACACGGCGTGACGGTGAAAAAACGTCCCTCGCCCACTGTCCTGACCAACGAGCCGGCAATCGAAACCGTCCCGGATCAACGATGCATATGCCATCGTTTCGGCAAAGCCCCAATCCATGTCGATGTCGCCAGCCGCCATACGCTTGCGCTCATCGATTATGCGTTGCACTCGCCCGTGGAGTTTCATGTCGGGCGGCACCGTGGTTATCGCGTCACTCAAATCGGCTGTGGTTGCCGGGCTGATCGTCGTGTCGACAGCGTCATCCCAGTTCGCTTTGGCGAATGGGCTCCAGTCAACCGTGAATTCGTCGCCAATCATGCCGAGTGACGACTGAGGAACAGGTTCGCCGCGGTCAAGGCGATCCCGATACTCGTCTTGCAGCTTCTCAACACCGGAATCAGTGATGATCTGTTTTTCGACTAGCCTGTCCGCGTACAACTTACGCGTAGTGTCCTGAGCGCGGATCTTTCCGTACATGACCGGTTGCGTTGCGGCGGGCTCGTCCGCTTCGTTGTGCCCATGACGGCGATAACACACAAGATCGATGACGACGTCTTTCTTGAATTTTTGACGGTATTTGAGCGCCAGACGCGTCACAAACAGGGCTGCTTCGGGTTCATCACCATTGACGTGGAAGATCGGCGCCTCGATCATCTTCGCGACGTCACTGCAGTAGTCCGTCGAACGTGCGTCCGACGGCCTGCTTGTCGTAAAACCAATCTGATTGTTGATGACGATGTGTACCGTGCCGCCCGTCCGGAAACCGTTGGTCTGCGACATCTGAAAAGTCTCGGTGACGACACCCTGTCCCGAAAACGCAGCATCCCCGTGTATGAGCACGGGCAGGACCTCTTGCCGCTCTTTGTCGCCACGGCGTTGCTGGCGAGCTCGAACCGATCCTTCAACAACCGGATTCACGATTTCCAGGTGCGACGGATTGAACGCCAACGCGATGTGCACGTTGCCGCCCGGCGTCTTCATGTCGGCTGAGAATCCCTTGTGGTATTTAACGTCACCAGAGCCTTTGAGTTCGTCCAGGTCGTAGTTGCCTTCAAATTCTTCGAACAGTTCCTCCGGCGACTTGCCCAGGACATTAACGAGTACATTGATACGGCCCCGGTGTGCCATGCCGATGACTATTTCGCGAATACCGGAGGTGCCGCCCTGCTGAATCAGGTCATCAAGCATCGGGATCAGACTCTCGCCGCCCTCGAGAGAAAATCGCTTCTGGCCGACATAGCGCGTATGCAGATAGCGCTCAATACCCTCGGCGCTCGTCAGTTGCTCGAGAATCCAGAGTCGCTCTGCAGTGGCAAGTGTTTCGGACGTCGCGCCCTGTTCAAATCGCTTGCGCAACCAAAGGCGCTCACGAGCGCGCGAAATGTGCGCGAACTCAGCGCCAACCTCGCCGCAATAGATCGACTTCAGCAGCGCGAGAATGTCGCGCAGTTTCATGCGCTGGTCGCCCATACCCGCAAGGCCACCGGTGAAGAACTCGCTATCCATATCGGCCTCGGTCAGCCCCAGGTAGTCGAGCTTCAGGACGCCGGGAACAGGCCTTGCCATCAGACCCAGAGGATCGATGTTGGCGATCTGGTGCCCGCGCAGGCTGTAGACCTGAATCAAGCGTGACACAGCCGCCTGTTTTTCTCCCGATGTGACGACGGCGCGCGAGCCCGGTGCGCGGCCGCGTGCTTTTCGGCGGCCGCTATCGCGCGCACCCTTTAGCAGGTCCTCGCGTATCGCTGAGTGCGCGACTTCGGTGTCGGGCGCATCGAGCGTGTCGAAATAATCACGCCATGCGGCGGGCACGGACCCGGGATCTTGCAGGTATTTCTCGTACAGGGCTTCAATCGCAGTGGCATTGCTGCCGAAAAGCGGCGTCGAGGCGTACTGTTCCTTGAGGGAATCACTCATGAGGTAGCGAGATTTTCGGGGCACCGGGGCCCCGGCATGCATGCGTCCGTCGGGCTAGCGAAAAAGGGGCGCTAGTTTAGCCCAAGCCACTGATATTGGGAACGGAATTGCGTTCACATATCCTTGATTAGGTGCACAAATTCGTAGCAGACGAGGCAGGAGTAAATACTGAAGAAAATCGTCAGGAACAATCCGATTCGTATTCGGTTCATGAAACGCGCCTTGGCCAGAAACACGAGGACGAGTATGCCGGTCCCGGTCATGGTCATCTTGCTGACCGCAAAAGCCGTCGTACTCTGACCCAGAATCGCTGCCATCACCGGATTGGCCTCAACCATGCCGCGCTCCAGCAACTGCAGGGTCATGAAAGCATCGAGGCAACTCAAGATCATCGTGCCCACGGCGAGAAAGAACAGCCAGGGGTGGTGCCAATCGAGGAACAGCACCTCAGCATCCTCTTCACGGCGCAGATTGTGCCGTCGCGAACGCATGAATCCATAATAGACGGTCCGCCACGAAAAACCACGCCGCTCACACACCGCTCTCTGGTCGATTACCGCCTCGCTCAATTCCATTGCTTCCAAACTCCTTTATCCACCCGGGCCAGCGTCGGTGACCTCGAGCAGATACGCGATCAGATCATTACGATCAGTCTCGCTCATCACACCCGGGAATGTCATGCGGTTGCCCGGCAGAAACCTCGCGGGCTGGGCAAGCCACGCGTCCAGTGCGCGTGGTGTCCAGATAAACCCGGCCCCGGCGAGAACCTCGGAATACCCAAAGCCGGCACTCTGCCCCGCCGGCCTGCCGAACATACCGAACAGATTGGGACCAATCATGTTTGGGCCCCCATTCTCGAGGCTATGGCAGGCGCGGCAAATCTGCGCCTGGGTCGCACCGTTGCTGCGATTAGTATCGGCATAGCGGGTATTGGAGAGGTATTGGCTTGCCTCCGCCACCGTCTGATCACCCAGCGTCTCCGCCGTCAAAACGGTTTGCCGCGGCGTAAAACCCGTCGCCTCCTCACCGCCACATGCGGCGATCAAGCTCATGGCTATCATCAACCGAACGGTCTTGCCGTGCCTCATCTGGTCCTCTCGTCGTGCCTTCTGTCGGGCCGTTACACCATTTTTAGCAAAAAACGCGGCAATTTGTTGTATAGCATTCCGACAGCCCGTGGAGCCTTGGCCTGTAAAGAGTGATAATAGAGTCGTTTGTAACTTGTTAAACTGAGATAACGAGATGAAGGGCTATACCGCGACGCTGCCAAGTGGCGAGGCGATAATCTATGTCGACCGCAAGCGTTGGCTCTGGCTGATGTCAGTACTCTATCCACTGCAGCCCTTTCTCGGCATTTGGCTGCACTGGAACACCGGCAACGAGCTCTGGCTGTTGCTGCCACTCGCGCTCAATTACGGGTTGGGCCCGATCATCGACTGGGTAGTCGGCGAGGACCTCAGCAACCCGCCTGAAGAAGTTGTCATGCAACTCAGTCAGGATCACTACTATCGGTGGCTAACGTATGCGATCGTGCCGTTGCATTTCGTCACCCTGATTGGCACCGCCTGGTACGCCGTGACGCAGGACCTCAGCTTCGGGGGAATTTTCGCGCTCGCGGTCGTTGCCGGCATGGTTGCGGGACTCGCAATCAATACGGGACATGAGCTGGGCCATAAGAACTCGAGAATCGAGAAGTTGTTGGCAAAAGTCGTGCTGGCGCTGCCCGCCTACGGGCACTTCACGATCGACCACAACCTTGGTCACCACCGCAATGTTGCGACGCCCGGCGACCCGGCCAGCGCCAGAATGGGGGAAAGCATCTACAAATTCGCGTTGCGCGAAATTCCGGGTGCGTTTTTTGAGGCCTGGGCAATCGAGAAAGACCGGCTGCAACGTCGCGGCAAGCCAGTCTGGAACCCGAACAACCAGATATTACAGTCGTATCTCCTGACGGCATTGCTGAGCATCGGCCTGATCTCGCTATTGGGATGGATCATGCTGCCGTTCCTTCTCGTGCACAACGTCGTCGCGTACTGGCAATTAACCAGCGCCAATTACATAGAGCACTATGGCTTGCTGCGGCACAAAGACGAGAGCGGCAAATACGAGCGTTGCGAGCCGCACCACTCGTGGAACAGCAATCATGTTTTCAGCAATCTTGTCCTGTTTCACCTCGAGCGGCATTCGGATCATCACACGAATCCGTTGCGGCGCTATCAGGCGCTGCGAAATTTTGACGGCGTCCCGAGATTGCCCAACGGCTACTTTGGCGCCTACCTGCTGGCTTACGTGCCAGACTTGTGGTTCCGTGTCATGGACAGACGTTTACTTGCCCTGCCGGACGTGCGGGGCGATCTGGACAAGGTCAACATCGATCCCGATGCCCGCTCTGCGATCTTCCTCAAGCACGGGCGGGACAAAATGTTGGAACCGACCTTGAGCTAGCTCGCAACGATTCCAGTACGTCCTACTCGACTTCGAAGAACCCCTACCGCAATTGGTCGAAATTCGACATATACGACTCCAGGCAGCTCTCAAGCAATGTCCCGATCGTGTGATCTGCCGCACAGAACCGATTGTGACACCCGTTTACGCTGCACAGGAAGCTATTCGTTCGGGCAAACGGGTGAAATATGAAGATTTTCAAGAGCATGGCTGGCGTGTTGCTGCTGGCATTCCTTTCCAGCGGCGTCGCGAACGCCGATGACAGCGAATTGGGCATCGGCATCAAGGCTGGCACATTGGGACTGGGCCTCGAGGGCCGCTGGTCCGGGCTGCCGTATATGGATCTGCGCCTGGGTGCCAATGCGTACGACCTAAATTATGACGGCCGCGAGGCGGGCATCCGTTATGACGGTGACGTCGATCTCGAGACCTACTATCTGACCGCGAACTTTCATTTCCCGCTGAGTCCGTTTCGCATCACGATCGGTGCGTTCGCGAATAGTAATCAGATCAACCTGGTCGGTGCGGAAACAGGCGACTACAATTTCGGCAGCGATCCCACGGACTGGACTCAAGCCCAAGTCGGCGTTTTGTCGGGCACAACGTCGTTTGACGACACAGCGCCGTATGTCGGTCTTGGCTTCGACTTCGAGTTGTTCGGTAAAGCCGGACTGAACTTCGATGTCGGCGTGTTGTTGCAGGGTGATCCGGTGGTCACTCTCGACGCATCGGGCACAGCGGGGGACGATCCGGCCCTCAGGGCGGCATTGGATGCCGAGGCGCTGGAACTCGAAGATGACTTGAGCAGCTTCAAGGCCTATCCGGTCGTATCGCTGAGTTTCGTTTACAACTTTTAAGCCGAAGAACCAACGAGCCTCCGCGCGATGGAAATCATTGCGCGGAGGCTTTTTTCTACGTCTTCCCCGGTTGTCGCCCAACTGCTCACACTGATCCGCATCGCGGTCTTGCCCTGCCAGACCGTGGCACCGCACCAACAGGTGCCATCGCGCTGAATCGCCTCGATCACGGCGCGCGTGGTTGCATCGTCACCAAATGAAACAAGCACCTGATTCAGCACCACTTCGTTGAAGACCTCGAAGCCTGCGGCAACAAACCCCTCGGCAAATCGTCGCGCATGCTGGCAGCAACCTTCAACGAGACTCGCAACGCCGTTCCTGCCGAGCGAGCGCAGCGCTGCCCAGACATCGATGCCGCGACCTCTTCGCGATAATTCCGGTGTGTAATCGGATGGATTTCGATGCTCGGTCTCGGTCAGCAAATAGTCAGCTGTAATTGCCATGGCCGACGCAAGATCCGCGGCATTGCGCACGAATGCAACGCCGCTGTCGTACGGCACGTTGAGCCATTTGTGCGCGTCAGTTGCCCAAGAGTCGGCGTGCTGCATGCCGTCAGTTAGCGAGCGGTGTTTCTTTGAGACGGCTGCCCACAAGCCGAACGCTCCATCGACGTGAACCCAGGCACCCGAGCTTGCAACCGCGTCGCAGATATCACCGATTGGGTCGACGGCGCCCGTATTGATGTTGCCGGCCTGGGTACAGACGATTGCAGGCCCTTCAATGGCAGGTAGCTCTGCTGTAATCATGCGTCCTTGCTCGTCCGTCGCTATACGAACGACGCGGTCGCGGCCCAGGCCGAGCATGCCGAGCGACTTGAACAGAGTCGGGTGTGCCTCGTCACTGACGATCAAGGTCACAGGTGGTGCGCCGATGAGTCCGTCGGACTCTACATTCCAGCCGGCATCCGCAAATACGCGGTGCCTGGCGGCGGCGAGCGCCGTGAAATTGGCAACGGTTGCGCCCGTGACAAATCCGGCACCGGTCTGGGCCGGCAGACCGAATAATTCGATCAGCCAGCCGAGCGCTACTTGCTCGAGAGTCGCTGTTGCCGGCGTTACCTCGTGCATAACCACGTTCTGGTCCCATGCTGCTGACAGCCAGTTCGTCGCAACCGTTACCGGTAATGAGCCACCGATCACAAAGCCGAAAAAACGCGGGCCCGCCATTGTAACGCTTGCCGGCGAACCGATTTCGTCAAGCATCGCGAGCACCTCTGCAGCGTCGCTACCGTCTTCGGGTAGCGGCTCGATGAACCGGCGGACATTCGCGATCGCTTCCGCTGATGGCGCCACAGAACGATTAACGCAGGTCTCACGGTATGCAATTCCGCGCCGTGCCGCATCTTCGAGCAAGGCTCTTGTCTTGTCGTCGCTACTCATTGTCGATTGTCTTGTGCGGCCGACTAAACCGGCACCGGCACTTTTCTGCGGTGCAAGAGTTCGTCCTTTCGCACCACGATCAATGCGACACACACAACCAGCAGGACCGGAATGGGAATCCACATCAAACGATACCAGCCGAAATAGTGCATTACGGTACCAGCCAGCAACGACGCTGTCGCCGACATGCCGAACACCAGGAATTCATTAACGGCCTGCGCGCGAAAACGCTCGGCCATTGAATACGTATACGTAAGCATCGTCGTGCCGCCGACATAGAGAAAATTCCAGCCCACACCGAGCAGCGTCAGCGCCCACCAGTAGTGCATGACGGACTGTCCCTGCAAGCCAACAATAGACGTCGCCAGCAAACCCAGCGCGCCGATGAACATCATGCGCACCACTCCCAGTCTTTCGATAAGGAATCCCGATACGAGAGACGGCACGTACATTCCAAGTACGTGCGCTCGAATCACGTTAGCCGTCGCTTCGACGGAGTAACCATCGTTGATGTGCATGCTCAGCGGCGTGGCGGTCATCACCAGCGTCATGAGCCCGTAACCCGCCGTGCCACCGAGTACGGCGACGAGAAACAGCGGCTGCCTGACGATATCCGGTATTGATCGCTCCGATTTGACGACCTGCGACTCGTGCTCGGCCGACATCGGCTTGAGCATTAGAAACAGTATCGCCTGAACAGCATAAAGAGCCGCGAGTCCGAGCATGGTTCCCGAGTACTCCACGCCGCCTAACCAGTCTCCACCAGATTTTGCAAGTTCGGGACCCACGAACGCGCCGCCAATTGCGCCGACCAAAACGAACGATATCGCTCGCGGTACGTATTTCGGCGCCACGCTCTCTGCCGCTGCGTAACGATATTGCTGAGTGAATGCCATGTTAATGCCGAACATGGCCGCAGCAATCAGGAACAGGGAAAAACTCGAGACGGTCAATGCCCAGGCGGCAATTGCGACGGCGAGCGCGGCCGAGACCGATGCCATCGCAAATCCTCTGCTGCGGCCTATCGTGCGCATCAACAGCGTTGCCGGGACTGTCGTCGCGGCGGTCGCCAGTACCGCAATCGAAATCGGCAAAGTGGCCCATGCCAGCTTGGCCGTCAGCGTAGCGCCGATGATGCCGCCAAGTGTGACGAACACAATCGATCCGGTCGCCGAAATCAGCTGACAGATGATCAGGATGATCAGATTGCGATGTTGCATAGGCCGTATAATGCGCAAGATGTCAGACGACGTCATCATTTCGGACGAGATCACGATTCCGCTCGCTGAGCTCGAGCTCTCGGCCGTTCGCGCACAAGGTGCGGGTGGTCAGAATGTCAACAAGGTCGCATCGGCGATACACCTGCGCTTTGACATCACAAACAGCATGTCACTCCCTGCGCACATACGCGATCGACTGTTGGCACTCGGAGATCGGCGCGTGACCGCGGACGGCATACTCATTATCAAAGCGCAGGAGCACAGGACACAGGAGCGTAATCGACGCGCGGCACTTGATCGATTACGCGAGTTGATTCAGTCGACACTCGTCGAGCCGAAGCCGCGCAAGAAGACGAAGCCGAGCAAGCGCGCGAAAGCACAACGTATCGAAGGTAAGCGGCGTCGAGGCGAACTCAAGAAAATCCGTCGGCGTGTGGACGACGATAACCAGTAGGAGCGGCAGCTGACGGCTTGACAATCAAAGTGTTACATAGGTAACATGGTAACTCGTTTCACGACGAGCGTTCACCATGGCAAAGAAAGTCGTTAGCCGAACGCAAACAGGCGTTCGCATTGAATCCTCGCTACTCAAGGTCCTCAAAGGGCTCGCCGAATACGCCGAGCTGTCGCTGGGTGACCTGCTCGAGGGCATTGTCCTGCACAGCTTTGAGGGCAAAGCGCCCTTCTCAGCCGAGACGCAAGGCATTATCGAGCAATTGAAGTCCGTATACGGCTGCGATCTCGCGGCCAGCGACAGCCACATGCTGACGGAGGAGTCGCGATGAACGCCGCTGCAACACCGCAATTTACGATCGCAGCTCTGGAAGACGGGACGCTTGATGTCGATGCGTTCGACCACGAGGCACATGTGTACGTTGCCTGGCTGTACCTCGAGCAGTTCCCTTTACTCGATGCGATCGCTCGATTCACCTCTGCCCTGCAGAGATTGACCGCCAGACTCGGCATTCCGGGCAAATATCATGAGACCGTAAGCCTGTTCTTCATGTTGCTGATCGCAGATCGTCGCACGAGCACGAAAGGCAAAGACTGGCTGTCATTTCATCGCAACAACGGTGATTTGTTTTGCCGCAAGCACAGCATCATCAACCGTTACTACAGCAGCGGCTTGCTTGCGAGCGACCGCGCCCGGCAGTCATTCGTTTTGCCAGACAGACTGACCGCCTAGCTCTGGATCAGAACAGGCCTTCGATCCGCCCTTCCTCGTTGACGCTGATGTTGTTGGCGGCCGGGACTCTCGGCAATCCCGGCATTGTCATGATCGCGCCGCACACGACGACAATAAATTCAGCGCCGGCCGCAAGACGCACCTCGCGAATCGGCACGACATGGCCAGTCGGTGCGCCGAGCAAATTCGGGTCCGTTGAGAAACTGTATTGCGTCTTTGCCATGCAGACCGGGTATTTTCCGTAGCCAACTTTTTCGAACTGCTCGAACTGCTGGCGCACCTTCTTATCGGCGATGATGTCATCAGCGCCATAGATCGTGGTGGCAATTCGCTTGGCTTTGTCCCATAGCGACACATCGTCGTTATACAAAGTGCGAAATTGTGCCGCGCCGCTGTCTGCAAGTTCGGCGACTTGCGTGGCCAAATCCGTCGCCCCGTCGCCACCATCGGCCCAGTGCGTGCAATTCACCGCAGGCACGCCGAATGTCTCGCAGAACTCCTGCACGGCAGTGACCTCGGCGTCGGTGTCGGCGGTGTAGCGATTGACTGCGACGACGGTCGGTACGCCGAACTGTGCGAGATTGCGCAGATGCCTGCCCAGGTTTTTCAGACCGGCCTCAAGCGCCGTGACGTTTTCCTGGCCAAGATCGCCCTTGGGTACGCCACCCTGCATCTTTAGCGCCTTGATTGTCGCAACCAGCACGACTGCATCCGGTTTGAGTCCAGCCTTGCGGCACTTGATGTTGAAAAACTTCTCGGCGCCAAGGTCGGCACCAAAGCCGGCCTCGGTTACGACGTAATCAGCCAGTTTGAGAGCCGTCCTGGTTGCCATGACCGAGTTGCAACCGTGCGCAATATTGGCGAACGGCCCACCGTGCATCAGTGCCGGATTGTTTTCGATCGTTTGCACGAGGTTGGGTTGCAATGCATCCCTGAGCAAAGCGGTCATCGCACCCTGGGCATTCAGTTCCCGGACGGTGACCGGTTCGTTTTGGCGCGTGTAGCCCAGGACTATGTTGCCAAGCCGCTTCTCGAGGTCTTGAAGATCCGTCGCGAGGCAGAAAATTGCCATGATCTCGGAGGCGACCGTAATGTCGAAACCGGCTTCCCGGACGACACCGTTATGGAATCCACCGAGTCCCGACGTGATCGTCCGTAACGCGCGATCGTTCATATCGACAACACGACGCCAGGTCACGCGGCGCGGGTCAATATCGAGCTGATTCTCCCAATGCATGTGGTTATCGATTAATGCGGAGAGAAGATTGTGCGCCGCACCGATGGCGTGAAAGTCACCGGTAAAATGCAGATTGATGTCCGTCATGGGCACAACCTGGGCGTAGCCACCGCCCGCTGCACCACCTTTCATGCCAAAACATGGCCCGAGACTGGGTTCGCGCAGACAGATGACGGCGTGCTTGCCGATCTTGTTGAGGCCGTCCCCAAGACCGACCGTGGTCGTCGTCTTGCCTTCGCCGGCAGGTGTCGGCGATACCGCCGTGACGAGAATAAGCTTGCCATCGTTTTTGTTCTCAATTGACCTGATGAAGTCAGCGTCAATCTTTGCCTTGTCGTTTCCGTAGGGGACCAACGAGTCGGCCGGGATGCCGAGTTTGTCCGCGATTTCAACAATCGGGTGAACCGATGCCGCTTGTGCAATTTCAATATCGCTTAATACGCTCACGGTGATTTCCTTCTGATTCAACGACGTGCCGGGAGCGGATCTTAAAGCAATCCGCAAGAGTTGCAGCATGCTGCTATTGGCGCGCCAGGAAAATCCGTATTTCCCCAACTGGTTCACGCACAGGTCGATCGGATCGACCTATACTGCGCACCTGTCGAGAAAACGCGAGAATATCGACATATCTGCGCGACGTGTCGATACAATCGACCGGATCAACCAATATGTCGAAAAAACGCGAGAATATCGACATATCTGCACAACGTGTCTATACAATCGACCGGATCAACGAATATGTCGATAAAACGCGAGAATATCGACATATCTGCACAACGTGTCGATACAATCGACCGGATCAACCAATATGTCGAAAAACTGCATGAATATCGACATCTCTTTACAACGTGTCGATAAACTTCGCGTTTTTCGACATATTTTGCAGACGTGTCGATTTGATCAAGGTTAGGGACCTGGCTACTGGAGCTATCGTAAATGACTGATTTTAATCCAAAACTTCCTTATAACGAGCTACCCGACTTGCCGCCACCGCTCGATCTGATCGAAACCACGGAAATCCTCAAGACGTGCATCAATGCCCGAGTCGCGCTGGCCGAACTCAAGCAGGCCGCGGAGCTGATCCCGAATTCGGCCGTTCTGGTCAACGCCTTGCCACTGCTCGAGGCCCGCGCGAGTTCGGAAATCGAGAATATCGTGACGACGACCGACAAACTCTTCGAATACGCCGACATCGCCGAGGACAAGGCGGATGCCGCTACGAAGGAGGCGCTGCGCTACCGAACGGCCCTCTTCGAAGGCAGCAAAATGGTTCAGCGCGGCATGTTGACAACGGATATGGCCCTGCAAATATGCAGCACCATCAAAGGGTTCGAGCTTGATATTCGAGCGGAGTCCGGGACGACGCTGAAAAATCGCATGAGTGGCGAAGTCATCTACACGCCGCCCGTGGGGCAGAAACTACTGCAGGCCAAGCTCGATAACTGGGCCGATTTCATGCACAGCAATACGGAACTAGACCCGCTGGTTCGCTTGGCCATACAGCACTACCAGTTTGAGGCGATCCACCCATTCGCTGATGGCAATGGCCGTACGGGCCGTATTCTCAACATCCTGTTCCTTGTCCAGCATCGTTTGCTCAACTCGCCTATTTTGTATTTGAGCCGCTACATCATTCAAAACAAGGCCGCGTACTACCGGCTACTGAAGAACGTGACTCATGACCAGGACTGGGGAGCATGGATCATGTTTATCCTCAATGGCGTCGAAGAGACCTGCACATGGACAACTGACAAGATCAAGGCAATCCGCGAACTGATGGAGCACACGGCCGAATTTACGCAAAGCAATCTACCCAAGACCTACTCATGGGAACTCGTCGAGGTATTGTTCAAGCAACCGTATTGCCGCATTGGCAACCTCGTCGACGCAGGTATCGCGAAACGCCAGACGGCATCGGTTTATCTCAAGCAACTTTGCGACGTTGGCATCCTCAAGGAGGTCAAGTCGGGGCGAGAGAATATCTTCGTACATCCCAAGTACATCGAGTTGCTCACTGGCGAAGAAAATGTCTGGGTTTACTACGCAGGCGTTGAAACAGATGTGGAGCGAGGCGTCGAGCTGGATTAGAATCAATCTCGACAACAGTGGAGCGCCTTGTTGACCATCAGCCGCGGCACCCTATTCCAGTTCTTCAAATACTCCGTTTACGTCTTTCTGGCGATGAACGTATATTGGTTTTTCGCCGAGGAGCACCTGGCAGCCCGGTTGCAGTTTCCAGTTGGCGTCAGCTTGCTGGACATGATCGAGGCTTATGCCGCGACAATCGATACCGCGGCATGGGTCGTCCTGTTGATAATGTTCGAACTTGAAACATATGTTCTCGAAGATCGACAATTCACACCAACCGTTACCTGGACCCTGCATGGTCTGCGCGCCGTTTGCTACGGTTTCATCGTCTACGCGTTCTACGGTTACATCGTCAACCTGGTGTCGGCACAGGCCGTGACCCCATTGGCCGGCGTCAGCGATTTGTGTTTGATCGTCGCTGATCAATGGTCGTATGCCATCGACTTCGATGAGTACATCGAGATCACTGCAGCAAATTGCCATGCATTGTCGTCCGCAGATTCGTTTCTGCGCTTTGAGAACATACCGGCGGTTGTGGACGCACCAGGGCTCGCAGCGATCATCGGCCTCGCCTGGATCGATGTCATCAATGCTGCCGTGTGGTTGCTCGTTGTGCTGGTACTTGAAGTGGATGTGCGATTGCAGGAGCACAACCGATACGAGGGGCTGGCGCTTCGCACCAGCACCGTAATCAAGGTGATCCTGTATTCCACGTTGCTGTTTGCCGCTGTTTATTGGGGCATCAAGGGCGACTTTGTCGATTTCTGGGATGCGTTGCTGTGGCTTGTCGCGTTTATTTTCATCGAACTGAATGTGTTCGACTGGCGCCAGGAGGCGCACGAAGAACTGGCCGCAGCAGGCGAGACCTGATTCAGGGCACGACCTCCAGGAGCGGGTCCGTCGTCGCGCGTTCGACCAAGCTGCCGTCCTGAACTTTGATGTGCACTAGCTTCCTCGAGTCATCGAGCGACATCAAAAACGGGTGCCATCGATCGCCCTCTCCGCGCCGGTAATACCCGGAGACTTCCCAGCCATCGCCAGCCCTGTATACGTAGGACTTGCCGATCTTGCGGTTCGGCGCCAGCGGATCGACGACTTCGACATCTCCAAACGACAACGCGACCTGCAAATTATGCCGTGCGGCCAGGACAACCGTTTCCTCCAGCCTGCGCTCAGCCCTGGGCGCCGGGTTCGTGATCCACTTGAAAGCAAGAACCGCGACAATTAAGCCGACACCAAAACCGAACAGCAGGCGAGCTACGCGATGATTCACAGGACTAATCTATCCCGATAATCTTGTGGGTCTGCAAACTCAAACTCCATTGTGGATTCTCGAGACAATAGTCATGCGCAGCACGCGTATTCATCTCAAGATTGTCATTGTGGAGTGGCTGCAAAAAGAAATGATCAAAGGACAATGCGGCAAAACAATCTGGCTGCGCCTCACTCTCTTCCTGAGGATAGACGAGCTTCAATTCATGGCCCGAGCATTGCGCCACGGGGGCGCGTCCTTTCGGACTGACGCATAGCCAATCGATACCGGGTGGCGCCCCGATAGTGCCATTGCTTTCAACGCCAACCTCAAAGCCGGTATCGTGCAATGCCGTAATAGCCGCGGTATCGAGCTGCAACAACGGTTCACCGCCCGTGCAAACGACATAGGGACGGTCTCTTGTTACATCACCCGGCCACTTTTCGCCTACAGCCGTCGCGAGTTCCTCAGGCGAATCAAACTTGCCACCTCCAGGCCCATCCGTGCCAACGAATTCAGTGTCGCAGAATCGGCAGACAGCTTCCGCACGATGTTGTTCACGCCCGGACCACAGATTACAGCCCGCGAAGCGAAGTAATACAGCCGGCCGCCCCGTCTGCGCGCCCTCGCCTTGCAACGTGTAATAAATTTCCTTCACCGAATAGGTCATGACGTCGTGATGAGCGGATCCTCAATACCGGCTTCGGCGAAGCCTTTGGCACGCAGCAGGCAGGCCGGACATTCGCCGCAGGGCGGCCGGGTACCGTTGTAACAGGTATGCGTCACAGCCATCGTGTCGAGTGCGCCGAGATCGCGAGCGAGTTCGACGGTTTCTTTCTTCGATATGTGTATGAGCGGTGCGTGGATTTGCACGCGACTCTCCATGCCGAGCCGAATCGTCTCCTGCAATGACTCGATTGTCTGCGAACGGCAATCCGGATAGCCACTGTAGTCAGTCTGAGAAACGCCGACGACAAGATGTCCAATCTCGCGCTGATACGCGTAGGCGGCCGCAAACGTCAGGAAGATCAGATTGCGACCCGGAACAAAAGTATTCGGCAGACCGGTTTGCTCATCTACGTCGCAGCAAACGTCGACATCACGATCAGTCAGGGCATCGCCGCCCAGTGACGCAAACGTATCGATCGGCAAACAGACGTGTGTGACGCCGGCGTGAGCTGCGATCGCCGCAGCACATTCAAGTTCAATTCGGTGGCGTTGACCGTAGTCGAATGAAATCGCCGCGACACAATCACGACCGAAACGATCGATCGCCCAGTAGAGGCAGGTCGTTGAGTCCTGACCACCCGATAACAACACAAGCGCCTTGTCGTGATTTGCGGTCACTCCTTCCTCGACCTCCTTTCCTCTAACGCGCGCTCGAAGTCGTTCAGATCTGCTCCGTCATGACTCACAAGGTAGTCATGCGTCAAATCCTCGGACACACGCCACAGTTCTTCGGCCATCGCTGCATCGTGCAAATGATGGTCACCCATGACCGTCACGGCATTGCAGTCTTCGAAATACCGGCCACTCGTCGATCCAAGCAACGGACTTGTTGCCACAAAACAGCTTGTCGCCGCGCCTTCCTCGATCGTCTTACCACCACCCAACGCAGTCAGCATCGCAAAGCCTGTTTGTTTGAGGCGACTCATGTTGCGATCAATCTCGGTATTGATGACGCCCGGGTGAAGGGCATTGGCCGTAATCCGCGTTCCTCTCAAGAGCTTGCCGAGTTGCAATGCGAACAGCGCGTTGGCGAGCTTGGACTGACCGTAGGCGCGCATATCGTCATAGCCGTAGGTTGCTCCCAGGTTGTTGAACTCTATCCCGGCGTCGGGGGCCCGCCTGTATGCCGCACGACTTGAAACGACGACGATTCTGCCCTGCCATGACATGTACAAACGACCCAATAGTCGATTGACGAAAACGTAGTGGCCGAGATGATTGATAGCAAAGTGTTTCTCGATTCCGTTGACGAGTTCGCGCTGGCCACTGCCGCCAAGATACCCGGCATTACAGATCAGAATATCGACAGGTGATTTCAACGATCGAATAATGTCCGCACAGGCAATTACCGACTCGTAGTTCGAGAGTTCGAGTTGTACCGGGCTCGTAACGCCCACAACGCCGGTACAGGCTTCCTGCGCTCTTTCTAATGAGCGACTGGTTCCGACAACATAGGCTCCGCGCATTGCCAGTACGCGCATTGTCTCAAACCCGATACCCGAAGTGCATCCCGTGACAACGGCGAGCTTGCCACCAAGGTCGATACCTTCGGTAACCTCCTCTGCAGTCGAGTCTTCGTTGAACTTGCTGCGAGGAACTCCAACGGTGGCAACCTTGTCGTGCGCAGAACATGCACCGAGCGCTGTTACTGCGGCCACGCCGCCTGACAGCTTGAGAAATGCTCTGCGATCAATCATCGAACAGCGCGTCGAGCGCGCTCCTGGCCTGGCGCTCTTCCTCTTCGCGTTTGGAATCGAAAGCCGAATCGCCCGGGACAAACCAGTCGCAAAAATTCAGGCGTTCTTTCTCGGTAACATCGTCGGCGCCATCTTCACGACATTGCCTGGGTACGTTGGCATCGAAGTGCGTGCACATTTTGCAAACGTGCAAATAGTTGCCGCAACCAGGGCACTCGTCCTGCCTGGATAACGGCAATGAGAGCGCTGCGAGCGAGGTGCCACAGCGATAGCAGCAAATATTGTGGGCCATACTGCGTCCCGATCTGTGCCAAAAACGCAGTATAGCCCGTTGCTTTGCGCGTGGTGCGCCTCGGCCGGCTAGTTGAGCTGGCTTGGGACGAACTCGTCCATAACTGCCTGCTTGAGAATATCCGGCGGCAGCAAGCCCTGATCGAGCACGAAATCGTGAAATGCCTGCTGATCGAATGCGTCCTGCAACTTCAGTTCGGTCTGTGTCCGCAAGGTCTGCATCTTGTTGTAGCCGTAGTAATAGGCCGTCGCCTGGCCGGGCATCCGGTAGGTGTAGCGCTCGACTTCATTTTGCGCCCACGATTCGCCGATAGCGACGTCGTCTATGATCAGGTGCTTCGCCTCTTCCGGTGTGATTTGGCCGAGATTCAGCATGGGATCGAGAAACATCCTCGCAGCACGCATTAGACGGTACTGCAGACTGATAAGTTGGCCTTCAATCGGCAGGTACGGTCGTACGATAGCCTCGGCGTAAAGCCCCCATCCTTCGACGTTCGCACTATTGAATGCAAACACGGCACGCGTGATCGACACGCCCGACTCGATAACGCTCGAAAACTGCATCTCGTGACCCGGACGCGCTTCGTGCGCGGTCAGGGTCCAGGCGCCAGCTTCATAAGTGTCGTCAGTCTGCTGCCACGAACCATCTTCATTCTGTGTCAACAGCGGAATGACGAAGTAGGGATACTCCCCCGTGTTACCGATTAGCCTTGGTGCATCGAGGTGCGGCGCCGGTTGCTGTGCTGTTTCCGCCGCGGTCGCTATACGAATACCCGCATCACGCTCAGGCAAGCTAATGAGCTTTTCGCGAACGATGATCTCCTCGATATCGCGCAGCACAGCGTGATAATGGTCAAGCATCTTGTCGCCACTAATCGCGCCGTTTTTCTTCAGCAGCGCGATAACTTCGCGGTAGTCGTTGGTCTCGTAGCCCATCTTCCTGGCAACGAGCGGCGCAAGCGCCTCCATCTCGTTGCGAATGTCCATATAGCCCTTGGTCGCCTGCTCGATCAGCGATTCAGGCGACGCGTCCACGCCCCAGTTCTTCAGCGCATCTTGATACATGACAGCCGGCAGGCGAAAATCGTCGCGTGCCCGCGGCAGTATCTCGGCACGTACCCAGTCATTGTAATCGCGCATTTGCCCTGCAAGTGTTTCGTAGCTGCTTTCCCAGCCCTGCAGGTCGGTCCCGGACAACAGCTCTTCGATACCCGTGATAAACGTCTCCGCGCGTTCGAGATCCTGTTCAACTTCGCCGCGATACGGCCCGACCAGGCCCGCAACATCGAAACGCTCCTGCGACAACTCCTTTGCAAGCTCGGTGAACGGTTCATAGCCGTCGACGAGTCCTGCGTATTTCTGCATGCGTACAACCGCTGCCGGGTAACGATCACGCGAGACCTGCGGATCGATCAGCGCTCTCATGCCACCGAATATCGACTGACTAACGTTGGTGTAGGGCAGCATGTTGTCGTAGTCGAGCTGCTGCGTGTGCAAAATGTCCTTACCCGTCTTGAGCAGGATTTCCAGGTCCTGCTTGACCTTCGAATCCACCGCATTGCTCAAGCGGCTTTCGAGCTCCGTCACGACATCCGCAATGATCTTCATACTGCGCTCATGAAGCCCCGGGCTCAGATCCGTGATGTTCTCATCCAGCCCGTCAACGCCCAGGCTTGCGGCCCCTTCCGGAGCGAGCTTTGCATACGCAGCGAGGAACATCTGCGCATGGTCATTGCTCTTCTCGACCCAGCTCATGTCGGCTGCCTGTGCGGTCCCGGCCAGAAGGCACAGGGCCGTCCAGATAAATGTTGCTCGTTGCATTGGGTTGCTCCCCTGCTGATTGCGCGTCTGCGCGATGTTGGTTAGATGCCGCTGCGGCCCGTTTGGACTCAGGAAGTCCGAAAAAAAATTCCCGGCAGCTTGAAATATTCTAGATTTTAAATTAAGACTTACACTTAAATAATTGTTTTATTTATTTATTATAAGAACATTAGCGCCGCGAATATGGCCTGCCCGCAGATTCTGTAATGCCTCGTTGGCAGCGTCAAGTGTATAGCTTTGCGTCTCGACTTTGAGCGGCACACTCGCCGCGATGGGCAGAAACTCTGCAATGTCCCTGCGCGTGATGTTCGCGACAGTCTTGATCTCTTTCTCGCGCCAGAGATGATCCTCATAGCGTATGGACGCCATCAAGTCCCGGTCAGCACTCTCCTTGCGTATTGCGTTTATGACGAGGCGACCACCCGGCCTGAGCCTCTCCAGTGCAGCCAGTACGGGTTTCCATGCCGGTGTTGTGTCGATTATTGCGTGCGGCGCTTTGGGCGGCTCAGACTCGGTATCGCCGCTCCAGTCCGCGCCAAGGTCGAGCGCGAATTGCCGTTCTTTTGCGCTGCGTGCGAACACGACCACCTCACTCGATGGAAAAAGATGTTTCGCAAGCTGCAACACGAGATGCCCGGAACCGCCGAAACCGGTGAGTCCCAGGACCTGCCCGTCTTCGATCCCGGTCAGCCGCAAAGCACGATAGCCGACGCCCCCGGCGCAAAGCAGTGGTGCCGCCTCAGCGTCTGAAAACACATCCGGAATCGGGTACGCGGAAGCCTCGGGCACGGTCATGAACTCCGCATAACCACCGTTCGCGTCTCTACCCGTCGCTCTAAACGCGTCGCTGACGTTCTCGGCATCTGTTCCATCGGAAGAGTGAATCCAGCCGACGCCAACGCGATCTCCTATCGAATGACGTCGACTGCCTGCGCCTGTCTCGGCCACCGTCCCAACCACTTCGTGACCGGGAATGATCGGCAGCGTGGGTGGCATTGTTCTGCCTTCGATTTCGTCCAGTTCGGTGTGACATACGCCACATACCGATATTTCGATGAGGATTTCCCCGCTTGCAGGAACGGGCCGCGGCAGATCCCTGGGCGTCAGCGGATTCCTGTTCTTGTCCATGCTGCCCGTCGATTCCAACACCATCGCCCGCATCGCGGCACTCCTTTACGCATCTTATGCAACAGTATATGGTGCGCCCGCGTCCACTGTGCAATACGTACTATGCTTCACAACCCGATCCCTTTCGTCGTTCTCGCAGCCGTACTCAGTGCCTGTAATGTTCAGCCCGAGCTGTTGAACAGCGAACTTATTCAGCAACGGTTTGGTAACTACGGGGTTGCAGTTCTGCAGCAGGAATCGGGGGTGCGCCGATCCAGCCTGTACAGCACCGAAAATGGCGTGCGCGTGTGCCGCACTTACGCTGTCGTCGAATTTGTCGACCCCGTCTTTTCCGACCTTGCGAGCACCCATGAGGCAGTCCTCGACGGTCAGTCGATCGGCACGACCTTTCGCGATGCCGGCTGGGACATCCGCAAAGAGACGATGCACATCGGCGACCTGCAAGTGCCGGATTCGCAACATGCCATCGCACAGCTCATGCACCTCGATGCGGCAACGACTCTCAGTCTGCACGTATACCGGTTAATGCTCGAGATAGACACGCAATCGGTTCACTACGCGACAGTTGTCGAGTCACATCACCCCCTGTACCTGACCGAAGCCGAGTTGCGGGAACTCTATTCAGTCATTGTCTCTTCCCAACTCGGGCTTGACGAGGTCGACGCGATAGTCAGCCTTGTGCTGGACTGACAATCACTGCCAAACCGCGTTTGTCGCAATCGTGTAATCCGACTAAACTCGCGTTACCTACGGGCACACGAATCGAGGCAAGAGCAATGAAAATCAACGATACGGTCATATTCCTGGTAGCTGGCGTCTTCCTGATCGCGTCGGGATCGGCCGCAGCCCAGGATTCGGCAGACGATGCAGCCAATGTAATACTCACTATCGAAGAACAGTGGGAAGCCGAGCAAAGCGGTGACAGAGACTGGATCGACAATATGTTGGTCGCCGAATTCTCGGGCTGGCCGAAGAACTCACCCGCGCCACGCTCAAAATCATCAACAAGAATGTGGGACCGATTCAACGACGAACAGGGCAAGACGGTAGAACACGAGCTCTACTTCCAGAATATTGTCGTCCACGATGACGTTGCCGTTGCGCATTACCACTACACCAGCGCCTTCGAAGACAAAGACAAAAATGTCGAGGTCAGTAACGGTCGTTACACGGACATTCTGGTTCGAACCGACGACGGCTGGAAATTCATCGCCTGGCACGGTGGGGACGACGAATAAGGCGTCTGGCTAGCGCGGTCTTTTCCGGGATTTCAGTGCCCTGCGCCGCAGCGTGCCATCGACGTCGAGCGGCTTGGGCGGTCCCGGATTGTCGTACGGGTTGTAGCCGGTATTGTCGGCGGCAAACGTGAGATCGGCCGTCAGAACCTCGATCCGTTCCGCGGCTTTCTCGCGTCGTTTGGCCTCAATCTCGGCCAGCAGGCTTTCTCTACCCGTCATTATTCTTGTCCGCACCAGAGCATCCTAGCGCTATTGACGATTTCCGGGTATCAAAGGTTCCATAAGCTGGAAAGACGTGCCGCGAGGTTAAGCGGCCGTTCAGTTTATCTGCGCTATTCTACACTCCAAGATCGGTAAATCCGTCGCAGCACGACGGGCCCGGAGGCACCATGAGCACTCGATCACTAAATCACTGGTTCGGCTACTGCTGGCTGGCCCTCGCACTGGCCGCCTGGCCTGCCGTGGGCAATGCGCAGGTTGCGGTTGCGGAGGTAGAAGAGATTGAAGAAATTCCGACGGCGACCGCCAAGGAACTGGAGGAACTCGTTGGGCCTATCGCATTGTATCCCGACGACCTGCTGGCAATCGTTTTACCCGCATCGACTTTTCCATTGCAGATCGTAGAGGCCGCGCGCTTCCTCGAAGATCTCGAGAGTGACCCATCGCTCAAGCCGGATGAAGACTGGGATGATTCTGTCATCGCACTTATTAACTACCCGGAAGTTGTGCAGCTGCTGAACGAAGACCTGGACTGGACCTGGCGACTCGGTGAGGCTGTCGTTGCGCAACAGGCAGACGTTATTTCAGCCATAGAACTGTTCCGGGATCGCGCTTACGCCGCGGGTAATTTGAAAAGCGATGACTACCAGGTCGTAGCACATGAAGGCAGCGCAATACAAATTACGCCGGTTGAGGAAGACGTAATCTACGTGCCCTATTACGAGCCGGAAAGTGTTGTTGTCTATCAGCCACGCCCCGTCTACTACTACTACCCTCGGGCGTATCCGGTTTATTACTACCCGTATCCGGAGCACTACGCATTTCATCACAATTATTTCTGGGGTGTCACAACCGCCTTTGCGATCGGCTGGCATTCTCATCACCTGAATGTTTTCCATCATAGTTATTGGGGACATCCCTACTACGGTCATCACTACTATAATAACTGGTGGTATCGCAGGCCGGATATTCATGTGTACAACAACGTTTACGTACGTAACAACAACCATGTCCGGCATAATCGATATCGACATGGCGACCAATGGCAGCCGAATGTGCGGCGTACGGTTCGCTCCTCCGATCAGCGTGTCACGCGCACTCGTTATTACCCAAATCGGGATGCACAGTCTTCCCGGAACACGACGTCGATCGTCAACACCAACAGCCTTCGCCAGACATCGCGCAGCAGAGTCTCACAGCGGGGACCCGGTCGGGATCTCCGGCAAGAGACGCGCCGCCCGGACGTACAGTTTCGCGAACGCTCAGGTACGCCTGATGCGAGACGTAGCAATCAGGGGCCAACGCGAACCACGGCCGCCAGATCGTCAACGCGCGACCGTGGGCAAATGGAACCACGCACCACAAGGCCAAGAGCAGTGACCCCACGGCCGTCCACCGAACCGCGCCAGACCCGGGTACGTCAGGAGCAACGCCGGCAACCGCAGGTAAGGCAGTCGCAACCAAGACAAGTACAGGCACGACAGACTCAGACTCGCGAACCGCAAGCCAGGCGAAGCGAGCCGCGACAAACACAGGTTCGCCAAGCTGCGCCGCGACAAACACAGGTTCGCCAGGCTGCGCCGAGACAGTCGCAGTCGAGACAGTCGCAGTCGAGGCCGTCGCAACCGAAGCAAAGCAACGCAAGCTCCCATTCGCCGCGAAGTTCCGAACGCGTCGCACGCAACTCGCAATCGCGTAGCTCGCGCAGCTCCTCGCGCAGGGATCACTAAAGCCGGCTGGATTGGCTCGACGTCAGTCGTCCGCGTTCGTGGTGTCGTCAGCCCCCGCGGACTTCTGCTCGTCCTTATCGGACGATAGCTCCCAGGCGATATAGGCAATGCAGCCGGCCGTGAAAACGGCGAGGAATACCAGAATAAAAGGCAGTGCACTGCGCATGCCGCCGATCTTAACACTGCATTGGATGGCTAATCGCTATGCCGGCCGTCTGTCTTTGGCAGCCGCCCGGCCTTTCGCAGCGCCTGCCGCAAAACGAATTCGATCTGCGCGTTAAGACTGCGCAGATCGTCATTCGCCCAGCGATGCATCGCCGTCAAGGTCTTTTCGTCAATTCGCAGCGCAAACGCTTTGCGAGCTGCCATGCATCAGATCCTGTTTCGGGGCCCTAGTTGTAAAGCGAACCAGTATTCACGACAGGCGTCGCCGCCTCCTCACCACACAGCACCACAAGAAGGTTACTGACCATGGTCGCTTTACGCTCTTCGTCAAGTTCGACAACGTTGTTCTTTTTCAACTCGCCGAGCGCCATTTCGACCATACCGACGGCGCCAGCGACAATCTGTGTTCTTGCCGCGATGATCGCCGACGCTTGCTGTCTGCGCAGCATCGCATTCGCAATTTCAGGGGCATAGGCCAGGTGACTGATGCGCGCCTCAATGACGGTAACACCGGCCGTATCCAGTCGATCCTGAATTTCCTTGCGCAGCGCCTGCGCGATATCCGCGGGATGACTCCGCAATGCAGTCCCCTCACCTTCGTGAGGCTCGTACGGATAGGTAGTCGACAGATTCCGCAACGCCGACTCACTCTGAATCTGCACGAACTCCTCGTAGTCGTCGACCTCGAACAATGCCTCTGCCGTGTCGAATACCTTCCAAACGACAACAGCAGCGATTTCGATCGGGCTACCGCGTGAATCGTTTACTTTGAGCTTGCTGCTCTCGAAGTTCCTGACACGCGTCGAAACGGCGGTTTTGGCGTAAAACGGGTTGGCCCATTTCAATCCCGGATCATGTGCCGTGCCAACGTATTTACCGAATAGCTGCAACACCTTCGCCTCGTTTGGGTGCACCATGAAGAGGCCTGCCCAGCAGATCGCCACGATCACAGACGCGAGAGTCGCGCCGATAACGCCGCCAATGGACATCGCCACAACGGCCCGGAATATGGCGTAGGCAAATCCGATCTGCCCTACTGCAAGTACCACCAACATCAGATAACCCGATGAGACTGTTCTGACATTCTCGCGAATCATGGCTTTCTCCTCCGTCTATCATTTTGATATCATCTTGATATCACCTAGAAGAAAAGTCAATGCCAATCGCCTGTCTTATGTTAAATGCTATGCCGGTGAAAACCGGTTCACGGAACACGCGAGCTTCAAAGTGGTGCAAGACGAGCTGGACCAAAGGAATGAAGTGATGCGCGCGAATGTCGAGCGCACAAGCGAATTGGACGATTGGAGCGAGCTGTTGGGTCGAGTGCGCAGACAGCTGACGGCAGCGGTGACCTCGCGCTGAGGAAGTCTGTTTTCTTCAGACTTTGACGCGACCCAGCGCAATAAACAGCAGCGTGAACGCGATCAGTGCGACCGCTGAGACGCCCAAAAACATACAGACCATAAAGATCATCTGTTCCATCGTTTTCTCCCGTAAAAGGTCCTGGGTGATGCTAGGCAACATTTGTTGGTGCTGAAATCGTTGAATCTACCTAGCGGGCTCGACTGCCCGGACCCGTCTATCCCTCCATCGTAAAGGGCTTTTGATCCGCTTCGTCCTGCCCAAGGAACGCTGTCCGCATCGCTTGATGCCGTTTCGGCGGATACTCCGCGAGGATGATCTTGCGCACCTGGTTGCGCGCGATCAGGACCTGATCATCGGCAATCTTCTGCAACGAGCGTGCGTCTTCGAGCGCCTCAGACGCCTCTTGCGCACGTCGTGGCTTGACTGAATCCGCCTTGGCCCGCAAACGATCGAGGCTCGCGCTCGCCCTGTCGACGGCCTTGTGGGCTGCCTGCGCTTCGCGCTCCCGCAAGCGCAACTGCTTGACGGTTGCCTGCAGCCGGCCACGAGCGGAGTCCTGGTGAGCCCGGAACAGCACAAAAAGCAGTATGGCGGTGCCGAGCACGCTCGCAATCACCAGTGCCCAGTTCTTGCTCATGATTTCGAGAGTCATGCCAAAACCGTAGCCTAAAAGCTACCCCAATACTGTGAAAGGCAGCTTGTCGGGCAGATTTGATGGCGCATTATGCGTTACATTTATGCTACGTTGTATATATAATGCACAGCATGACGAAAACCAAGATCTCGACGCTTAATCTGCGCATCAATCCCTCTATCAAGGAAGCCGTGCGCGAAGCCGCCGCGCGTGAGCATCGCAGTGTTGCGAACATGGTCGAAGTCCTGATACGGCGCCACTGTGATCAGGCGGGTATCACGATCCCCGAGCAGTCGGACCTATTCCCGAGGAACGAGAATGGATGAGAAAATGTTGAAAGCGATGGTCGCAGCAGGCGCCATTAAGAATATCGACATCATTGCCTGCGGCGGGCGCTTTCACGTTGAAGCAAGCACACCGAACGGCTCAATCACGGCCGAAACCCGCAAGGGCAAGGTCAAGACCTGGGTAACGCTCGATGCCGCCGCGAAATGGGTGCGGGGCCTGGGCATGGGCGGCGCGCGGGTCAACCTGACCCACTGGCAGCCAGGCCAGCGAGAGCTTTCGGTCTGACCCTACTCCTCAGATTTTCCTGACGGCCAGTCCCCACCGAACGGAAACGGCTTGTTTTCTACATTGAAGGTCAGATAACGAACGATCTCGTAGATGTAGCTCGCAAGACTCTGGCCCGTCTGCTGCAGCTGACGGTTGATCTCGCCCGTAAACAGCACCCACAGGAAGCCAAGCACCACAACGACGGATCCAACCATGCCCGCAAGGCTGATCAGCAAGCAAAAAATGCACATGAAGAGCAGCCGCAGCCATGTCGTCCGCGATTTCAGATTTTTCTCAATTTTGCCGTTATCAGTATCTTCTACAGCAACTTGATCCACTGTCGGGTTGTCGTCGCCCACTGTCTTATCTCCTGTATTCGGCTCCGCGTAAATTGCGGAGCCGTTCTTGCCTTTCCATTGTTACAATGTTCGACCATTCTAACCACCGAAAAAATCCGTAGATCTACAGTGAATATTAGAAAATCGGGTCCTTTGTGGGCCGCGGTGGTGCTCGCCGCTTGCGGCCAATCTGATGAACATCCTGTTACATCCGTCGATTTGGCGGCGCAAGCGCGCCATATCGCCGCAACGAGCATCATCGTCGACACGCATATCGACGTCCCGTACAGGATAGAGGCCAATCCCGAGGATGTATCAAAAGCAACCGAGAGCGGTGATTTTGACTATCCTCGCGCGGTGGCAGGCGGGCTGAACGCAGCTTTCATGTCGATCTACACAAAGGCCGAATTCGAAGCCGAAGGCAAGTCGCGACAGGCGGCCGAAACACTGATCGACACGGTCGAAGACGTCGCCAGCGGATCGCCGGAAAAATTCGCGATCGCGCGCTCACCGGCCGATATTCGCCAGCAATTCGAATCAGGCCTGATTTCAATGCCGATGGGCATGGAAAACGGATCGCCGATCGAGGGCAATCTTGCGAATGTGAAGTACTTCCATGACCGCGGCATTCGCTACATCACGCTGACACATAGCCTGTCCAACCACATATCCGATTCCTCGTATGACGAGAACAAGCCGTGGCAAGGACTCAGTGAATTCGGCGCCGACGTAGTCAAGGAGATGAACCGGCTTGGCATCATGGTCGATGTCAGTCACGTGTCGGACGACGCGTTCTGGCAGGTGATTGATATCTCAGATGCACCGGTTATCGCGTCGCACTCCTCAGCGCGTCATTTCACGCCAGGGTTCGAGCGCAATATGAGCGACGATATGATTCTGGCCCTCGCGAAAAACGGCGGTGTCATTCAGGTTAATTTCGGCTCGTCGTTCATTACGGACGTTGCCCAGACGTACGGCATGGCGAGGTGGGATGAACGAACGGTCTTTTTGGCAGAGCATCCGGAATTGGATGAATCGGAAGCGACGTCCGGATTCGATCAGCGCTATGCAGCCAAGCACGGCCCCTTCCCTTTCGCAACGTTAGAAAACGTCCTGGATCACTTCGATCACATCACCGCGCTGGTCGGAGTCGACCATGTCGGAATTGGCTCTGATTTCGATGGCGTGGACGATACGCTGCCAGGCGGTCTCAAGGATGTATCGGCGTATCCGAACCTGATAGAGGGGCTGCTCAGGCGGGGCTACAGCGAGGCGGATGTGCGCAAAATTCTAGGCGAAAACCTGCTGCGCGTATGGGAGGCCGTGGAAGCTCACGCCGCTGCAGCGGGCTGAGGAAATCGCCTAGCCCGCAAAAAAGTAAAAGTATGCGCCGAGCACAATCGCGATCACCAGGATCAGTTTGATCATGCCGTTCGCGCCGCCCTCCTCGGACATGTGCGTCGCTGCAACCGCATCGCCCTGACGCTCTCGTGCCAGCGCATCAATGGCGTGCTTGGCATCTTTGAGGCCAAGACCGGTCTCTTCGCGCAGGCGCTTGATCGCTTCGATCTTTTTACCGCTATCAACTGCGGCAAGCACGTCGTCTGAGTAAGGGTACTCGCGATCGTCCACGTCGTCCTCCAGCGGCCTCCGCTGTGAACTGGCTGCTCGCGTCAAGCCGCAATAATGTCGAGCAGCACGAATCTTAGCAGAACTTCGTAACTCGTTTTGTCGAGCTTCATACCGTCTGGAATTTCGAGCGTATGAATCGGCGTGTCGTCAATGTCACAAATCTCCTGGAACGTCGACTCGCCGTCCCGGAAAATCCGGTACTTGACGTCGCGGTGCTCATCGAACTTGAGCAATACCTGACTTTCGGTCCAGTCCTGAATCGTTGATTTCGGCATGGTTCCCTCCGTGCATTCTCGAAGCCAATCGCGTCTTTGACGATCGCTACGGCGTTACCAAACACGTTGCAAAGCCTGTGCCAAGTTGATTCGATCGTAATTTATGTAATTTTTACAATGAGTTAGGAATATGTGCAGGCAGGAGGGACGAGTCGGGATATCATTAAGTGTCACTTTTTGCCCTGCTATTCAGCTGAAATGCGACAGCCCTTTGACATAACAGTTTCGCTAGAGGGGCCATACAACGAGGATCGTCGGTACTGACACCGCGACGATCAAAATCTCCAACGGCAATCCCATACGCCAATAGTCACCGAAACGATAACCACCCGGCCCCATGATCAGGGTGTTGTTCTTGTGCCCAATCGGCGTCAGGAACGCACAGGATGCGGCCACCGCAACACCCATCAGAAACGGATCAGGATTGACGCCGAGCCTGCCTGCAATCTCGATCGCGATCGGTGCCGCAATGACGGCAGTCGCTGTGTTGTTCATGACATCGGACAGCGTCATCGTGACAATAACAAGCAGTAACAGGACAACGGCCGCAGAGAAACCTGCGGACAAATCGACGATACCGGCCGCGATCAATGCGGTACCGCCGGTATCCTGCAATGCCGAACCGATCGGGATCATGGAGCCCAGCAATACGATCACCGGCCATTCAATCGAGTTATAGACTTCGCGTATCGGAACGATGTTGAAGAATACGTATGCTGCGGCGACGCAGCCGAGAGCCACGGGCAGATAGACGAGTCCCACGCTTGCTGCAGTAATTGCAGCCGCAAAGAGACCAACGGCAAGCCAGACTTTGTTGCGTTGAATGACACGTTGACCGCGATCCGCGAGAGGCAACAGGCCGAGCTGGCCGGTCACATCGGCCAGTCGCTCGTCCGGGCCAAGCAGCAACAAAACATCGCCGGGCTGCAGCACGAGCTTCCTGACATTTTCGCGAAAGCGTACTCCCTGCCGCGATACACCAACAAGCGCCACGCGATAGCGGTACAAAAGCTTAAGCGAGATCGCGGATCGCCCTGCAAGTCTCGACATCTCCTGCACAACGACCTCGTTGAGCATCAGGTCATCGCCCTCAAGCAACCCCTCGCCTTTGCCGACATACTCCAGATCCAGTGCGCCGAGCGCCTCCTCAAGGCTGTCCGGGCTTGCTTCGATGACCAGTACATCATCCGCCTTGATCTCGGCGATGCGCGCCAGGCCCGGCAGTCGCCGCCCGCGCCGAATCAGGCCGACGATTTCGACGTCGCTTTTGTCAGCGCGCTTGTCAAGATCACGGACGCGCATTCCAATGACATCCGAGCCCTCGGGGACCCTGACCTCGGCAATGTAGTCGGCAAGATCAAACAGCTCCTGAGGCGCGTCGTCGGATTGCCGATCGATGGGCAGCAGACGCCAGCCAATCAATGCGACGTATGCCACACCGACCGCCGCGCAGGCGAGCCCCACCGGAGCGAAATCGAACATCTTGTACGACTCACCGAGCGCTTCACCGCGAAACTCCGCGACAACAATATTCGGTGGCGTACCGATCAGTGTAATCATGCCGCCCAGGATCGACGCGAACGACAGTGGCATGAGTGATAGCGACGGACTGCGGCCACTCTTTTTCGCGGCTTGCAGGTCAAGCGGCATCAGCAAAGCGAGCGCGGCAACGTTGTTCATGATCGCTGAAAGCACAGCAGCGAGACCAGCCATGATACTGATGTGTGCTGCCAGCCGACGGCCTGCGTCAATTACATACCGTGCCAGCAGCTCGATAACTCCGGAGTTGAACAACCCACGACTGACGATCAGCACAAGCGCAATGATGACGGTGGCAGGATGACCGAATCCCGAGAATGCCTGCTCTTTCGGCACGATGCCGAGTAGCAATGCAGCAAGCAAGGCGACAAAAGCGACCAGATCGTAGCGCCAACGTCCCCAGATCAGGAAAACGAAAACAAAAAACAGCAGCCCGAACAGCAAAACCTGGTCTGTCGTCACAGTCATCAAACCCGTGTCAGCAAGTCGAACACGGACAATAGCAGAACGCCGCAAAGGCACGATACGATGAGCGCATGACCATCGTCGTCATCTTGCTCATGATCGCAGCATTCGTATTCGGACCCGGGCTATGGGTGCGTCGCGTTCTTGAGCGCTACAGTCTTCCCGCCGATCGATACTCCGGAACCGGCGCACAGCTGGCTCGGCACCTGCTCGACAAGCATGGGCTCAATGACGTCGCGGTCGAGAAGACGCCTGAAGGTGACCACTACGACCCCGAGGCAAAAGCCGTACGGTTGACCGAGGACAAATTCGACAGTCGGTCACTGACAGCAATTACAGTTGCGGCGCACGAGGTTGGACATGCGCTGCAGGACCATCAGGGCTACGCACCGTTGAAGATTCGCAGTCAATTGGTTCGCGCGAGCCGCAATGTCGAGCGCCTCGGCGCCGGGGTTCTGCTGGTGTCGCCGTTCATCGGCGCACTGACGCGAGCGCCGGGCCTCGGCGTGCTGATGTTCGGTGCCGGGATGCTCACTCTCGGCACGACAACGCTGATACACCTTGCGACTTTGCCGACTGAATTCGATGCAAGCTTCGGGCGGGCTCTGCCAATGCTCGACGAACACCGTATCCTGAAATCGGTGGACCGGCCGCATGCAAGGCGGCTGCTCAGAGCGGCCGCTTTGACATACGTCGCCGCATCGCTCATGAGTTTGCTGAACATCGCCCGCTGGTGGGCCATTCTGAGACGCTGAAATGGGGACATTCCTGTTTTTGTGCAACGCAGCCGGCACAAAAACAGGAATGTCCCCATTTGGTTCGGGCTACCACGGATCGACAGTGAGAATGTCGACCGGGTAACCGATATCGGCATGGAGAATCATCGTGACGTCGCCGCTCTTGCCGCGTAACGGCAGATACAGATATTCCCTGCGGGCACCGTCTTGTTCCGTCAGCCACCTCTGCACACGAGCAGCACGACCCTCGTCGCCGCGCAGCAGATCCTCGAGCGGTTTCGCGGCGGATTTCAGGATTGGAATTCCCACCGTATAAGGCTTCCAGAATTCGGGCCGCCGGTCGATGTCTTCTTTGCCTTGAAATACGGTTTCATCCATCAGCTGGTCGAATGCTTGCCGGTCCTGCGGCAACTCCGCATACACCAGCCGCGGTTCATGTCCGGGTCGCGTGTCGAACTTCGCAAAGCCCATCTGAGTGGCATCGACCTCGACCCGGGAAACCGACTCAAACCGATCGACTGCGAACACCGTGTAATACGGTCGGCGTGCGTGAATCATCGATACGGCCAGCGTTAGCGCGATCAGTTCAACGGCGGCGAGCAGGCAAAGATCCATTACCAGGCCTTTCTTGCCGGGCTTGTACACAAGCGCCGACAGTCCCGGGCCGATAATGAGATTGGCGGTGACCAATATGAGCAGCAGCTTGCTGGCTCCGGAGATCGTGAAATAGGCCCCCGGGTACCACAACAGACGGACAATCGCGAACACCACCAATAGCAGGCCGGCTGTCCCCACCAGTCGTATTTTAAATACACTCAGTCGCGTCATTACCCGAATCTGCGTTGCCAGGAGCGGCGAATCATAAGCCGTTCGCCGTGCAAATTCCGTGCGCCAGGCCCCGGCCAGGACAATGCTCCGCCCCCATGGCGCAGATTCGGAGAATTTTGCAGAAAATTCGCTGGTTTAGGGACCTTTGCGCTGCTATTATCCGCGCCCGAAAGCCCGTCCTATCCGGCGTCATGGCGCGACACTGACAACCGGAGGCCTCTGAGGACCGGCACAGATACGTGCATCCACTTCGTCCGTTATGACCCGGATTGCTCCTGCGAGACCGTGAGAGCACGGGCACGTAATGAAAACCAAGTGGCTGCGATTGACAGACAGAACAGAGTGACTGAGATGAAAGACCTGAGTACGTACCGCAACATCGGCATTTTTGCCCACGTGGACGCGGGCAAGACGACAACGACGGAGCGCATCCTGAAGCTTACGGGCAAGATCCACCGTACCGGCGAAGTCCATGATGGCGAAGCCACGACCGACTTCATGGAGCAGGAGCAGGAGCGCGGCATCACGATTCAGTCGGCGGCAACCAGCTGTATCTGGGACGACCATAATCTGAACATCATCGACACACCGGGACACGTGGACTTCACGATCGAAGTCTACCGCTCCCTGAAAGTGCTCGATGGTGGTGTTGGCGTGTTTTGCGGGTCGGGCGGCGTGGAGCCGCAATCCGAGACCAACTGGCGTTACGCGAACGACTCCGAGGTGGCGCGCATTATCTTCGTCAACAAACTTGACCGTATTGGTGCCGATTTCTACAGCGTCGTCAAACAGGTCAAGGACGTGCTCGGCGCGAACCCACTCGTCATGGTGTTGCCCGTCGGCGTCGAAGACAATTTCACGGGTGTCATCGATCTGCTGACACAAAAGGCGTGGATCTGGAAATCGTCAGAAGATCCTGAAGACTACGAAATCACGGACGTTCCCGAGGATATGCAAGACCTCGTTGCGGAGTGGCGAGAGAAGCTTGTCGAGACCGCCGTCGAACAAGACGACGATCTTCTCGAGCAGTATCTCGAGGGCAACGAGCCATCGATCGACGACCTCAAACGCTGTATTCGCAAGGGCACGATCGCCCTCGATTTCTTCCCAACATATTGCGGTTCTGCATTTAAAAACAAAGGGATACAGAATGTTCTCAATGCAGTAGTTGAATATTTGCCGAATCCGACGGAAGTCAAGCCGCAGCCTGAAATCGACCTCGAGGGCCACCCGACGGGTGGTGTCGCCACGGTTGATCCGAACAAGCCGCTGCGTGCGCTGGCATTCAAGATCATGGACGACCGGTATGGCGCCCTGACCTTCACACGTATTTATTCAGGCAAGATCAAGAAAGGCGACAACGTGCTGAATACCTTCACGGGCAAGACCGAACGAATCGGTCGAATCGTGGAGATGCACGCAGACTCGCGAGAGGAACTCGACTCGGCACAAGCTGGTGACATCGTCGCGCTGCTGGGCATGAAGAACACGCGCACAGGTCATACGCTGGCGGATGCCAACGATCCGGCAACGCTCGAGCCGATGGTGTTCCCGGATCCGGTGATCTCGGTTGCGATTTACCCGAAAGACAAGGCTGGAACCGAAAAGATGGGTGTTGCGCTGAACAAGATGATTCAGGAAGACCCGTCGTTCCAGGTCGCAACTGACGAAGACTCAGGCGAGACCCTGATCAAGGGCATGGGTGAACTGCACCTCGACATCAAGGTCGACATCCTGAAAAGAACGCATGGCGTTATGGTCGATATGGGCAAGCCGCAGGTTGCGTACCGCGAGACAATCACCCAATTGATCGAAGATACGTACACCCACAAGAAACAGTCGGGTGGTTCGGGTCAGTACGGCAAGATCGAGTACACGATCGAGCCCGCCGAGACGAATGCGGGTTACGAGTTCGAGTCCAAGGTTACAGGCGGCAACGTACCACGCGAGTACTGGAGCGCGATCGAAAAAGCATTCGCATCCTGCATGGGTGAAGGTACGCTCGCGGGTTATCCTTTGCTCGACGTCAAGTTCACGCTGCTCGATGGCGCATATCACGCTGTTGACTCTTCTGCACTTGCGTTCGAGATTGCGACGAAGGCGGCATACCGCCAGTCAGTACCAAAAGCCGGTCCGCAGTTGCTGGAGCCAATCATGAAAGTGGATGTATTCACGCCGGAAGACAACGTGGGTGATGTCATCGGCGACCTGAACCGTCGTCGCGGCATGATCAAGTCACAAGATGCCGGCGTTACCGGTGTTCGTGTCAAGGCAAATGCGCCTCTTGCTGACATGTTCGGCTACATCGGGCACCTGCGTACACTAACCTCGGGTCGCGGCCAGTTTTCGATGGAGTTCTCGCACTACGCGCCGTGCCCGCAGAACGTAGCTGACGAAGTCATCAAAGAGGCGCAGGAACGAAAAGCCAACAAGTAGGCCATATAGAGCGGCAGGCCGTCGGTGGGTTGTTTATCGACCGAAGTAAAGCGCAGCGTAGCGAGCCATGAGGGAGATAAATGGCCCGCCTGCGGGCTGTCGATCAATTCGCGCGACTTGTTCGTAACGCGTCTGTGCTAAACAGAATGACGGCGATCCAGATACAGGCGAAGCAGATCAGGTGCGGGATTGTCAGTTGCTCGCCGTAGTAGATTCCGGTCAGGAATTGCAGCGTCGGTGCGAGGAACTGCATGAAGCCTATCGTGGTTAGCGTTAGTCGGCGAGCCGCGAGAGCGAAACACAGTAGCGGAATCACGGTTATCGGGCCGGCGAGAATTAGCAAACCCGTCATGCTCGTATCACCCGTCCCAAATGCTGCCTTGCCCGAGTAAATGAGCCAGCCAAGCCACACACCGGCAATCGGCACCAGCAACGTTGTTTCCACAAAGAGTCCCGGCATGCCGCCCACAACGACGCGCTTGCGGATAACGCCGTATACGGTGAAAGAGAATGCGAGGAACAGTGCGATCCCAGGAAACTGATCGCCACTAAACGTGAGCACGAGCACGCCGATCGTCGCAAATATGACTGCCGCGACTTGCAGTCGCCTTAGCCTCTCGCCAAGAAGCACTACGCCAGCAAGAACGTACATGAGCGGGTTGATGTAATAGCCCAGGCTCGCCTGAAATATCTGGTTTTCCTGCACGGCGAAGATGTAGACATACCAGTTGACAGCGATGAATAGCGCTGCTGTCGCGAGCGCGAACAGCATGCTTCTGTGTGTAAATGCGCGCCTGACTTCCGGCCATTGGCGCCGCAAATGAATGATAAGGGCGCCAAACGGCACGGCCCAGACGATTCGATGCAGCAAGACCTCAGTCGGAGCCACCGTCCCGACCAATTTGAAATAGATCGGCAAAATCCCCCAGAGCGAATACGCGATCAGCCCGGCAATGACGCCATCGCGAGCATCATCAATGGACCCGGTTTGGGCCACGCTCAAGCAGCTTTAGATGCGTCGGCGGCATCCTGTCGATCGAAAAGCCAGTTCACGATTCTCCGGGTCCGCGCAAAACCGTCGATCTGCAAAATGTAAAGCGACGGAATCAGGAACAGTGTTATTGCGGTCGCGAACAGGATACCGAAGCTCAGCGAGATAGCCATCGGGATGACGAACTGTGCCTGCACGCTGGACTCGAGCATGATCGGCATCAAACCGGCTGCCGTCGTAAACGACGTCAGGATGATGGCGCGGAAACGTTGCGTGCCTGAGTCAATAACAGCTTGCTTGAGTGGCACACCGGCCTGGCGAGCCTTGTTAATGAAATCGACCATGATCAGGCTGTCATTGACGACAACGCCTGCCAGCGCGACGAGTCCGAACAACGAAAACATGCTGATGGCCTTACCCATTACGATATGGCCGATGACTGCACCGATCAAACCAAAAGGAATGACCGACATGATGACCAGCGGTTGGCCATAGGAATGCAGCGGAATCGCGATGAGTGCGTAAATCAGAAACAGCGCCGCAATCGCGGCAACCGTCAAATTGCCAATGAACTCCTGCTCTTCCTTACTGGCACCCTCCAATCCGTAACTAATCCCTGCATGACGGGATAGCAATTCGGGAATGAAGTTTTCCGAGATCTCGCGGATGACCTCTCCTGGCTCGACCAGCTCCGGATCAATGTCTGCGGATACGGTAATCGTGCGCGCGCGATCGAGTCGTGTAATGCTCGAGTAGCTCGTGCCATAGGCAACATCCGCAACTGACTCGAACGGCACTTCATCACCGCTCGGAGTACGAATTCGCATATTCTCCAGATCTGCTATTGAACGCCGGTCCTCTCGTGGGTAGCGCACCATGACCTTTAGCTCATCTTTGCCACGTTGAATACGCTGTGCTTCCTCACCATAGAATGCCTGTCTTACCTGCCTGCCCAGCGAAGCCAGCGTTAGCCCAAGCGCTTCCGCCTCAGGCTTGATAGACAGCTTGATCTCCTGACCGCCACTGCTGGATGAATTCTGGATATCGAACACACCTTCATACTCGGCGAGCTGCACTTCGAGCTCCTCCGCTGCGTTTTCAAGCGCATTGAAATTGTCGCCACTCAACCGGAAACTCAAGGGTGGCCCGCCGCCAAAGTGTTCGCCATCGGAAAACGTCAGTTCCCTGACTCCGGCAATCTCGCCAACGCGCTCCCGCCACAAGTCGGTTATGTCATCGATCTGCATCGGTCGGTCATCAACCATCGGCATTTCTGTCCAGGCGACAGCACCCGTATCACCCCTCGTAAATGAGCCGATATGGCTGATCATCGGGTCCAAATCCGGGTTCTCGGCGATGTATTCATCATTCAAATCGAGAATCGCCTGCTCGATTCTATTCAGTGCGGCGTTGCGAGCCTCGGGCGACGTGCCATTCTCCATGTCCAATTGCATACGAATGAAATCGCCGGGAACCTCGGGAAACAGCACTATCCGAACAAAGCCGCTGCCTAACAGGCCGATTGTGACGATTAGCACACCCGCGAACATCGCTACGGTGAGGCCGCGATTATCGATGACTTTCTCGAGCGCCGGCCGATAGTAGTCGTGAATCAGTCGATGCAGACCGTGATGCGTGTACCGCTGAATCTTCAGAAAAAACCTCGGCACTTGTTTTAGCAACGCAATGCGTTGCCGCGGGTGAAACAGTTCTTCCTCATCGACAGGCACGATTTTTGCGCGCGCCAGGTGAGCCGGAAGGATCAACTTGGACTCGACCAGCGAAAACACCAGGCACAGCATAACGACCATCGACAACGCCTCGAAGAAAGGCCCGACGATACCGCCAACAAACAACATCGGCGCAAACGCCGCGATCGTCGTCAATACACCAAAAGTCGCCGGGATAGCGACCTTGTGGGCACCCTGAATGACATTGTCAATCGTGTGTCCGTCGGCACGTATTTTCGTGAATATGCTTTCGCCAATGATGATGGCGTCATCGACGACGATACCGAGCACAATGATAAAGCCGAACAAACTGATCATGTTGATCGTCACGGGCCATGGACCGTGCGGCATTAGAAAAAATGCACCCAGAAATGCAACCGGGATGCCGATGATGACCCATCCGGCAACTTTCATGCGTAGGAATAAGGACAGCAACAGGAAAACGAGCAATGCACCCTGCCACATGTTGTTCGTCATCATGTTGAGGCGGCCTTCGAGATAGTGGGAACGATCAACCCAGAGATCCATCTCGACGCCGGCCGGCAGGCTCTTGCGCTTTTCCGCCACGTATTCCTTTACTGCAGCAGCTGTCTTGAGTTCGTTTTGCTGACCGCTCGCCAGTACGTTGAGCGTCGCGGTCGGCTTGCCATCGAATCGACCAAATCCTTCGGATTCGACAAATCCATCGTTGATCGTTGCGATATCTCCCAACGTCAGTCGGGTGCCATCAGGGTATGTCCTTAGCACGAGGTCGGCATACTCGAGCCCGGTATAGACCTGGCCTTCGGTTCGCAACAGGATATCGCCGCCGTCCGTCTTGATCGTACCGCCGGGCATGTCGACCGAGGAAGCGCGAACTGCCTCCGAAACTTCCGACATGGTCAGTTCGTACTGTCGCAACACGTGTTCCGAAACCTCGATGCTGATTTCGAACGCTCGATCACCATAGAAATCGACCTTGCTGATTTCGGCCATCGTCAGGAGTTCGTTACGAACTTCCTGCGCAATGAGCTTGCGTGAAAAGTCATCAATATCGCCATGTATTGCTACGAAAATGACCGGCGTGTCCGGCTCTACCTTGTAGATCACCGGTTTCTCAGTCAGCGCCGGAAACGTCGCAATGGCATCGACGCGGGTCTTCACCTCGGTAAGCACTTCGTTGATGTCGATGTCGCGCGACACCTCGATCGTGACACTGCCGAGGCCTTCATTGGCGCGGGAATTGATCTCAACGATGCCTGTGATGTCCTGCACGGCCTCTTCGACCTTGATGACGACACCTTCCTCCACTTCCTGAGGGGCTGCGCCCAGGTACGGTACTTGTACCTGAATCAAGTTCAGTTCGATTTCGGGTGTTGTTTGTTTGCGAATTGTGAAAACTGAGATCAGTCCGGCGACAATAATGAACCACATCAGCAAATTCGCTGCGACATGGTTGCTGGCAAACCATGCGATCAGCCCTTTCTCGCTCGTCGCGAGTCGCATTTGCATTTCTAGTCCTCTTCGACTCGTGACGCGATCTGTTCGTCGCCGTCGGCTTCGGCCACGCTCTCGGCCGTACGAACCGGCATGCCATTTACCGGAGCCTCAATTGCTGTCGTCGTAATTCGCTCGCCGGCGGACACGCCGCCACTGACGTAGGCGTAGCGGTTATCGGACCTGATGACGTCGACCGTTCGAATCTCGATCGTGTTCTCATCGTCCACGATCAACACCTGGTTTGACCCCCGCAGCGCCGTGCGTGGAATGCGAATCACGTCCAGTACGGTGGATCCGGAAATGCTGGCGGCGACGAATGTGCCTATTGGCAGCGGTGTGCCTTCGCTGTGCAGGTGATACGGGTCCGCGATCTGAGCGACGGCATAAGTCACGCGACTTCTTTCGTCGACGACGCCCTCCGAGCGGACGATCTGAGCGTCCCACTCCACGTGTTCGCCTTTTTGTACGGCCGACAGTTTGACCTTTGGCCCATCAACGGAGCCGGTCTCGGTGACCTCGGCCGCGTTCGGCATGTCGACGAACGCCAGGTCCAGGTCGGTCAAAGGCAGCCTGACTTCGGCCAGGTCCGTCGCGAACGTGACGCCAAGTTGCGAACCGGGATTGACGAACTGGCCAATATCCGTGTCCTTGCTAAGCACCATGCCCTCATAAGGCAAACGAATGAACGTACGTTCGAGGTTGCGCCCTGCACTAACAAGCTCGGCCTGCGCTGACGCAAGCGCGGCAGCCGCCGACGCGAACTCGGACTCGGCACGATAGCCCTGGCTTAGCAGTTTCCTGGCACCGTCATATTCGATCTGGCGTTGTTTGACCAGCGCCTCGGCCTTATCGACCGCGACCGTATAGTTGGTCGGGTCGACGCGCATCAGCACTTCGCCCTTGCCAAAGACGCCACCAGCGACAAACTTCGGCGAAATACTGACGATCGAGCCCGTGACCTCTGCGCTCAGCACGGTCTGGGTTCGCGGACGAACCGTACCCTGGCTGCCGATGCGAAAGCTCTCGGTGGATACTTCCAGCGGCAATACCTCGACGAGCAAGTCGAGTTTCTCATCGTCGCGCTTCGGCTGCTCCGGCCTAAATTGCGACATGCCAATGGACAACGCGGCTGCGCCGACAATGATGCCGGGTATCAGCACAAACTTGCGATAAACGGGCTTCATTCAGAAGTATCCGGGGTTAGGGCAAAACGCTTAGTATTTTGAGGCTTTTCGATCGAAATCTCACGATTTTGTTCAGTTTATCGTTTACTGGCCGAAAACCACCCAAATATTGCTTTTTTGTGACTTAACTCCATGAAATGCAGTCGTTTTGGCCCCAAACTGCCGATTGAGCAATCCTGCATGCATGGTGTAACGCTAATTCTTCGGACCGGACCGATATGTACGAAACCCATTTTGGCCTGAAAAAGCGACCCTTCCGCGCCCACGCGGTCGGAACCGACGTGTTCGTCGGGCCACAGACCGCGGCTACTATAGCGGGACTCAAGAAAGCACTGGCGACTCCGGATTCTATTGTCGCCGTCAGCGGTCCGGTCGGCGTCGGTAAGACGACACTGGTCAGGCGCGCGCTCGAGGCCGTCGGCGACAAGCAGGTCATTATCTCGGTTGGACGCATGCAACTCGGTCATGACGAGGTTCTCGAGTTATTGCTCGAGGAAATGGGTGCTCAACTGCCTGCCGGAACGGTGCAGCGATTTACGACGTTTCGTCGCTTGCTCAAGGAACACGCCGAAAAAGGATCACGCATTATCGTCGTCGTTGAGGACGCGACCCGAATTGGTACCGATGCACTGTCCGAACTCGAAGCGCTAACCGCAGCGGATGCTGGCGTGTCCGATGGTGCGAATATCGTATTGATGGGTGATCAGGAACTGAATGACATCCTGAAGACACCACGACTCGCCAGGCTCAAGCAGCGCCTGCGCTCGCGCCAGGCAATCACGCCCTTGAGTGCAAAGGAATTGACAGGCTACTTCAAACATTGCTTTCGCCTCGCTGGAAACGAATACGACACGATGTTCGCAGAAGGCGCGTCTGACGTTCTTCACGCATTGAGCGGCGGCATTCCAAGAATAGCCAACAACCTTGTAGAGTCGACCCTGACAGCTGCGGCCGAGAGCAAGGCAGACCAGGTGACCCTCGATTTGATCAATCGCGTCGCCAGTGACGAATATGGGCTGGAGGTTGATGCGGTAGCGCCTGTTAAAGTACCGGAAGCCGTGGCGCCAGAAGCCGGGGAGGTCGAGGAACCTCGGGTCGGAGAACGCCGGGTTGCAGAACGTCGGGTTGCGCAACCCGAAACTCCGGCGATTCAAGCCGCGAAGATACGAGCTGAGGAGCCGAAGGCCGAAGAACCAGAGGCCGCACCGGTCGAACCACGACCATTGCCGGAGCTAGCCGAATCACCAGTAGCCGAGGCCAGTCCGGAAGCTATCGAGGCCACTGCAGACGAAGACGATGACGATGTCGAAATACCTGAGTTAATTCAGGACACGCTGCCGGATCTCGCGATACTGGCTCCCGCTCTTGCCAATGTGCCGGATCCCGAGGACCCACAAGAACCGGACTCACCGGAGATTGCCGAAATATCCGAGGCACCAGCCCACGAAATTCCAACGCTTTCGAGTGCAGTGCGGCTCGAGACCCCGGGTGCCGAGGCTCCCGAGCCGGCGCCCGAACCAGAACCACAGCCTGAACCAGTACAGGAACCAAACGCGGAGCTTGCTGCCGCGCTAGAGGCCGCCCAGGTGCCCCCGGCTGAGGGCGAGATTCCCGAGTGGGAGCGTGATCCGACGCTTGCCCAGCTGCGTCCGGACCTGGATGCACTTGAGCACGCAATGGCTGTCGCGCAAGGCCTTGCTCCGGCAACCGACGATGACCCGGAACCAGATACCGGTCCGCGCGAGCCCGATGAGCCGGTACCCGAGATCACTCTGGACCGCGCGATTCAAAAAAAGATAGACGAGGCCACCGCGTTAGCCAGGGAGGCAGAGTTGGAGGCCGCGGAGCAGGCCGAACCCGAGCAGAAGAAATCTGCTGCATCGGTGGACGAAACTCCGGAACCTGTAGCTAAGGACGACACCAAGCCAGCACCGAAGTCGATCCAGGCGCAGTTCGCTGTCGCAGACATACCTGTGCCGCCTGTCGCCAAACCACCTGCCCAACCCGTCGTGGACGCGGCCGTTGAACCACCAGTGCTACCCGTCCTCAAAGCCGCTGCAGCACCACCTGCCCCGCCAGTTGTGGCAACACCACCTGCGCCGCCAGTTGCGGCAGCAGCCTCTAAAGCACCTGTGGCGCCAAGGGTCGAGGCTCCTGTTAAACCGGCGGGCAAAGCGAACCCACAGAACGGCGAGTTTGGGCAAATCGCCGAGAATATCGCTCGGGCAAAAACGATCGATGATGTCGATGACAAAATGGCCGAAACGCTATTCGGTGAGGAATTCAGTCTAATGGCAGCCGAGGTCGCGGCGAACGCACCGCCGGAGTTGTCGGCCAATGACGAGCATGAGCTTGCTCTGGAAGATTCTGTCAAAGTCCCGGTAGCAGATGTCGAGAGCCCGGCGCCAGCCGATATTAAGCCTAAGACCGAGGTGAAATTGCAGGGTGGCAATCCCGACCTGGCGGCAACTCAGCAACGCCTCGCGACAATCCGCGCATTAAACGCCGGCGCAGAGCCAGCGCCACCCAAAGCTGATCACATCGTAATGCCTGCGAAACAGCCGGCTCCAGCACCGCGACCACCGGACGGCCAGCCCGAGTCGATCGAGGATCAAATCAACACATCGATCACGCAAACCCTCAAAGCTCTGAACGTTCGGCCGCCACCAACCGCTAATGACCATGCTGACGACGATGACGACGAGGAAAAAAGTGGATTCTTCAGCCGCTTTCGTCGCTCCTGACCAGATAAGCAGACACCAAACGAAAAGAGCCGGGCAAAGCCCGGCTCTTTTGGTTACGCCGAATGAATCGTTACTCGCTCTCGAGCTGAATGTCCCACATGTAGTCAGAATGCGGACCACAGATGTCAGTGAACTCCTCACCAGCCTCACTGTCTTCCGCATACGCTACCTCAATGACTTCGCCTCGTGCTTTAAGCAACGATGACATATCGGCTGCGGTCATTGTCTGTAACTTGCGGTATTTTCCGCCCACGACATGCGAACTCCAACCCCACGATGTCAGCTTTCCGTCCTCGACCATCTTATTGAGTATGGGCGCGAAATGCGCGTCGACAATCTCATCAGCACGTTCTTCGCGATTCAAATCACAAACGTGGTAAACGGAGAAACCTGCGGCACCGCGTTCCTTACCAGCCGTGCCATTTTCGACCGACCAGATGTAGTCGTCGTGCCTGGGGCAGATCTGATTGAACGGAACGCCGTCATCTTTATCTTCGGCCTCCTCTTCATCGTCGCCGCCACCTTGTACCGCGCCGCCAGCGTCGAGCAATGCTTCCATGGTATCGGCCTGGAAGTAGAAAATCCTCTGCCATTGTCCGCCCGTGTGATGAGCAAGCCAGCCCCATCGTGAGATAGTGCCATCTTCAACCAGCCCGTTCATACGCTCGGCATCGTCCGCGATAATCTCATCCGCGCGAGACAGCGGGCCGCCACCACAATAGAAGTAAGTCGCGTAGGTGAATGCAAGCGGTCCCTCCTCTTCTTCCTGCGCGACGCTGGCAAGCGATAACACGGTCAGGCCCGCAGCGGCCGCTATGATTTTGATTATTTTCATTATTTATCCCCAAAAGTGCACTTGTGTGCAGTCGACCGAAGTGTAGCGGAATCTCGACGAATCTCCAGCCCGAAACCCCTTGACATCGCGTGTGCAATGGACGTGAACACTGATAAGTACTCGCCGAAATATTGCGTGCAGCATACGGATACCCGCTTGGGCCCGGCGCCTATAGGGTGGAATTCCAAGAGGTTTTTTTGGGAGAAGGTTTCCAGACATGGGCGATCTCGCGAACTTCTTGTTGCCCAATGCACCCACCTGCATTGTCGCCTGCTCAGCGGCCGACGCACGACTCTGGCGATCAAGAGCTCGCTTTGGAGACTGGGAGTATCTCACTGCGATGTCCGACGCCTCGGCCGCCAAAAGCGAGGCAGCATTTGCGAGTGATCGTCCGGGTCGTGCATTCGACAGCGTCGGCGCCGGCCGCCACGCCATGTCACCGTCAGAATCCGGGCAGCAGCATGAAGTGCTGCTTTTCGCGCGGCAGGTTGCCGACTATCTCAATCGGTCGATTGCGAACCACGATTTCGCCCATATCGTACTAATTGGGGCACCGAAGTTTCTCGGCTGCTTGAGAACGGAACTGTCAGATAGTGCACGGCGTGCGGTCGTTTTGGAGGCCTCCAAGAATCTGAGCAATCTTGATGCAGATGCCATTAAGAAGTACTTCGAATGACGAAACAGAGTCAATCAGCGGAGAATGAAATGAGTAATACCGTCCTCGCGATTATTGAAATGGAAAGATTTCCACGGGAAGTCGCGCGACGCAGCGCGTGGATCGCGCAGCATTATGGATGTGATCTGGAACTCGTTTTCAGTGATCCAACATTGGGTTTTCTTCGGGACAGCTTCATGATCTCGGCTGACTCACAGCAGATTGCAGACAGCATCCGACAGGCACAAGACGAAGAACTCGAAAGCCTGTCCTCTGCCGTTGCGGCGCCCGGCTTGACAGTGACGACCTCGATAATTACTGATCGCCCGGCCAGCGATGCGATCGTCGCGAAGGCCCTCGAGTGCGAGCCCACATTTGTTGTCAAGGGCACCGCGTATCATAGCCCTGCCGAGCGAGCGACGTTTACGTTTACCGATTGGCAATTGATACGCAAGCTTGACTATCCATTATGGCTCGTGAAGCCACAGGATTGGAAAGAAAAACCGGTTATCGTTGCGGCTGTCGATCCGATGCATCGACACGACAAAGAAAGAACGCTCGATCAGGCCATCGTCGACGCCGGAAAAACACTTGCTGCAAAATGCGATGGCGAGTTGCATCTGCTGCATACTTACGAACGACTCAATGCAATCGGCGCGTATACGAAGCTAAAGTTCATTCCTCGCAAGGCGCCGATACACGAGATTGAGGAAAAAATGCGCGCTGAGTATCGTCGCCACCTCGACTCGCTTGCGGCCAAAAACGAAATTGAACCGAATGCCATCCACCAGTTGCCCGGCCGCACGCGTGACATATTGCCGACTTTTGCGCGCGCGAATGGCGCGGATCTTGTGATCATGGGCGCACTGGCCCGAACCGGACTCAAGCGCCGCATCATCGGCAGCACCGCTGAGCAGGTTCTGGACCATCTGCACTGCGATATATTGATCGCACGCGCCCCGTAACGACCGACGGACGTGCAGCGAAGCGTCAGTCTTCTTCGGCAGCCAGTGCCTCGAGCCTGGCCGCCTCGAATTCATCACCCTCGTTCCAGACCGGCATCTCGTCGGCGTTTGCGATCGCGAGACCGGTCCAGTAGCCGAGCTGCGCGTCCCTGATCATGCCGTCGAGATTCCAGTTCGGATCGTACTCATCCGATGGCTGGTGATAGTTAACCTCCGTGTAGTGATCAACCTGCTTCTTGCCCCAGCCCTCCGGGCGGTCGACGAAATTCGTCCCCGGATCGAGGTACGCCGCGGGTACGCCAATGCGGGCGAAACTGAACTGATCCGAGCGATAGAACGAACCTTTCGATGGAAACTGATCTGGCGTAATTACACGGCCCTGCTCGCCGGCAATAAGCTCTACCAGCTGATCTATCGTCGACTTACCCAATCCCACGAAAGTCACATCGTGGGAGTGTCCCCATACATTGCCGCCATCATAGTTGATGTTCGCCGCAATATTGCCGACAGGGAATGTGGGGTTGCCAGCGTAGTATTTCGAGCCGAGCAGCCCCTGCTCTTCTGCGCCGACGAGCGCAATCAAGACTGACCGTCGCGGTGCTTCGGGCAGTGACATCATTGCTTTTGCGATGCCCATGACGAGCGCTACGCCAGAAGCGTTGTCAAATGCACCGTTATAAATCGTATCGCCAGCCTCATTCGCCGGCCCGATTCCGAGATGATCATGATGCGCAGAGTAAATAACGACCTCATCCTTAAGTTCCGTGTCGCTGCCAGGAATCAGCCCCAGAACGTTTGCCGACTGAACGCGGTCAATTTCCACATCCATGGCAATCGACGTCGTGATGCCGAGCGGCACAGGCTCGAAATCTCGGTTATAAGCGGCTTCGCGCAGTTCATCGAGATCCATGCCGGCCATTGCAACCAGTTCGCGTGCAGCATCTTCAATCATCCAGGCATCGAATTGTTTGCGCGCCTCGTCGCCTGCCGGCAATTCGAATTGAACACCGGTATTTGATGTCTGCAAGACCTGGAATGGATAGCCCGCTGAGGGCGTTGTATGGATGATGATTGCGCCGACGGCACCCTGATCGGCAGCCTTCTGATACTTGTAGTCCCAGCGCCCGTACCAAAGACGAGTCTCGCCGGCAAATAAATCCGGATCCCAGTCCGGATCGTTATTCATGATCAACAGGATCTTGCCGTCCAGATCCGCATCCTTGAAGTCGTCCCAGTCATACTCAGGCGCCTGGATTCCGTAGCCAACAAAAACGACCTCCGCATCCGATACTTCGGCATGCGTCTCGTGAACGTCGCTGTTGATCATGTACTGGTCCCACTGCTTGAGTATCAATGATTTGTCATGACCTTCGAACGTCCAGGTCGGCGGCTGCATCGTATTGACGCCAACCAGATCGAACAGCTGTTCCCAGCTGCCGTCCTCGCCGCCCGGCTCAAGTCCGAGTTCTTCCATGCGACCCGCCAGGTATTGGCGCGCTTTCTCATCACCTGCGCTGCCCGGCCCGCGTCCTTCGTACGCATCGCTGGAAATTTCCGCGATGATCTCGCGCATGTACTCATCAGTAATCTGATTGGCCGCGCCTTCGGCGGCAGGATTGCCACCGGCTGCCGCAACCGCAATCGGCGACGACAGCGCTGCCTCGGTGGATTCTGTCGCAGGCTCGTCCGCCGAGCATCCGGCCAGTCCAGCCAGTCCAGCCAGAATCGTTACAAGAAGGGCTGTGTGTTTTCTTGTCATGTCAGTTTCCCTAATTGCCGAACAGCTCGGCGAGAAAATTTTGCATTGCAGTCCAGGAACGTTTGTCTGCCGATTCGCTATAGACCGTGCCGAAACTCGGGTCGTTGGCCTCGGGATTCGTGAACGCGTGCATCGTATTCCCGTAGCCATGCAGCTGCCAGTCTGCGCCCATGGAGGTCAGTTCGTCGCCAAGCGCGACGACCGCATCGGGCGTCGCCATCGGATCATCCCAGCCGTGCAACGCGAGCACCTTCGCTTTGATCGTGTTGCCGGCCGTATTGCCAGGCGCACCAAACAGGCCATGAAAACTGACGACGCCGTCAATATCCTCACCGCTCCGAGCAATATCGAGAACGCAGAGTCCGCCAAAACAAAACCCGATTGCAGCAACCTTTGATTCATCAACCTCCGGTTGGTTGCGCAGGGTATCCAGCGACGACAACAGACGCTGTTGCAGCATTGCACGGTCATCGAGAAAAGGCTGCATGAGTCCGGCGTTCTCGTCCGGGCCGCTGCCGAGGACACCTTTGCCATAAAGATCCAGCGCGAAACCCGTGTAGCCGCGTTTGGCAAGCTCTGTTGCTTTGTTATTTTCGAGTTCAGATCGGCCCGCCCAGGCATGGCAGACCATGACCCCGGGTCGGGGACCGTCAATTGAGTCGTCCCAGGCTAATTGCCCCTCGAGAACTGTGTCCCCATCCTCATAGGTAATGAGTCGAGTTTGAATGCTCAACGTAATCTCCTGATTATCTGATTGTTAGTCGCGGCGAACTACAAAAACGTCGTAGCGGCCGTCCGGACCGATATACCATGACGCCATCGTACTCGTGATGCTGACGATCAGCGCGCCGAACAACGCCGACCAGAATCCGGCAACCGAGAACTCATCCAGCATCGCTGCGACCAGACCGAACATTGCGGCGTTCAATACCAGCAGGAACAATCCAAGAGTCACGATCGTCAATGGCAAGGTCAGCAGAAACGCGACCGGTCGAACAAAGCCGTTCACAAGCGAGAGCAATATCGCAGCGAGAATGAAATTAGCGGTACCATCTATTTGTACGCCCGGAATCAGGGCGGTCGCGAGGTACAGGCCCAGCATCGTGATCAGTGTGCGAAGAATGATTCCAGCCATATACTAATTATGCTGCTAAGCGTGACACTTTGCTAGAATCGCCGTCTGTGTGCGCCCGTAGCTCAGTTGGATAGAGCACCAGATTCCTAATCTGGGGGCCAGAGGTTCGAATCCTCTCGGGCGCGCCAAACTATAAAGGTCCCTTCAGGGGCCTTTGTAGTTTGGCTTGTGTGCAAGGTTCGAACCGTATCGCCCGTAGGGCGGAGGTTCGCACCGAGGGGCGAAGCGACGACAGGCGAAGCCGCGTAGCGGCTCGCCCATCCTCTCGGGCGCGCCAATTAATAACAGGTCCCAACGGGGCGGCTGCGACCTCATCACCCCATCATCTGACGGTGACAGCAGTGCCACTCACGCTGACCATTAGCATGCCACCTTTCGGACCTACCGTTTCATAATCAATGTCGATGCCGACGACCGCATTACCACCGAACTCTCGCGCTTTTTGAGTTAACTCCTCAAAGGCAATCTCGCGCGCCTTTTGTAATTCCCGCTCATAAGCCGCGGAACGTCCGCCAACGATGTCACGTATACCAGCAAAAAAATCCTTGAAGATATTGGCGCCCAATATGGCTTCGCCCGTTACCACGCCATGATAGTGGCTAATGGACTTACCTTCGATGCTGGGTGTCGTTGATTGGATCATGAGTTTTCCTTTGCTGGGCTGACAAAAACCAAGGATATCCCAGCGATCCTCAGGAGGCTAAAGCTGACGGCAGGCAGACAGTGACCCAATGCAGACATCGCTGTTGTATTGGCCTAACCTGTTAGCGCATATGCCAATGGAAGCTTCTAAACCAGGATTCAAATGGCCGGTCGCCGTCGAACAGCTGATCGCGGCTCCAGCGCAAGAGGTATGGGATGTCATATCGAGGCCAGGGAGCCTCGAAATGTGCCATCCGTTCTGCGCGCGAAACCCTGTGCAGCTCTGGTCCGGGGCGGATTCGCGGGACGAGGTTCATTATCTGAGCGGATGGGTTTATGAACGTCGTTTTCGTCAATGGCTTGAAGGGACTGGCTACGACTTAGAGATTTTCAGACACAATGATGCTTTGGCATCGGTGTCATGGCGAATCTCTCCTATCGACGAGCAAAACTGCAAGCTGCGAATCACAGTTTACCCGTATGTACTTCAGAAATACCCGGTGGTTGTTCGTTGGCTGCCTCACTTACTACGCCTGCGACCTATGCTCGGCACTTACCTAAGGTCTGTTGTAAAAGGATTCGAGTGGTATGTAACTCGCGGCGAGCCAGTTCCACGCAATCAATTCGGCAAGCATCCGTGGTTTTCGGCATCGGCACCGATTACTGACTGATTGTCCGCCGAGGCCTGCTCTTGCCTGTATGGCAACCGGCCGCTTTGCATCCAATTGCGGTCGTTGGGGTAGCAGGATTCTATGGGGCAGCTTATGACCCAAAGTAGGCGTTTGTGATTTTTGAGATAATCCTCAGGAAGGGATCTGGAATTGGCAGCGTGGATCGCCTGGGATTTCGCCATACGGTCGACAACAAGTGCGAAAACATGAAAGTCGCAACAATACAACGCAGGATTGCTCCGGTATGGGGAATCTTCATGTTGGGCGCTGCGATTTGGCTGACCGGATGCGTCGCAAACTATTCACATACTCAGGTCCTGCCAGATGATGCAGTAAACGTATTGCGTTTTGGGGATGAGGTGGAGATCTCACGCAAGGATGACAGCACCGCATACCTTAAGGTTAAGGAGATTAATGACGCTGAAGTATCTGGGTCACTCTTAACGAATATGTTTGGCCGAAATGTATCGATTCCATTCAGCGACATCGACTCAATCACGCTTTACACGAAAGAAGGCTACGATGCTGGAGAAACGTTTGAAGCTCTTTCATATCTCCTGATTTTATGGCCATTTTTTCTTTAGCTGTGCTAATCAGTCTTAAGTAACGAGTCAAAAATTGGGTGGCTCCATTTCGCCGTTAGCTGCCGGTCTACTTGGCGGTTCTACTGATGTTTCAACGACCGCTATACCCCCCAAAGCAGACACTAGGCTAGTATTGGGCTGAAGGGCCGCTTGTGACCCATTGCAGCCGCTCGCGATCGACGTGTCTTACTGCATTTGAAGACCACAATCAGGAATCTCGTCTTGGATACTACTGGCGTAATAGCTCTTTTGGCGATCATTGTTCTTCTTGCCGTGATTGTGATCTATGGCTTCAACGACATCGTGATTGCTTTCCTGCTGCAAAAAATACTTGAACCATTTGTAAGGTGGGTGCAGCGCGTGTTCTTCGGCATTGATCGAGTTCGCACCGGCGATGAAGCCCTGATCGGTTCTAGGGGAATTGCGGACAAATTTGAACAGGTGGATGAAAGCGAGTTCATCGGCTCAATTTTCGCGGAAGGAGAAAAATGGTCTGCCTGCTCCGATACCCCAATAGAACAAGGAGCTAGCGTTTCAGTCGTCGACCGTCAGGACCTCGTCCTTGTGGTAAGACTACCGGGTGATGACTGACCGCTGGTGGCCAATACTGTTGAGAAACTCGGTGTTGAAGCAAGCCATAATGAGCAAGAGGCCTACGTGACGCAGACTACCGTACCGCCTTCGGGGGGCTTTGTGTTAATGATCGTGAAGATCGCGCTTGTGGCGCTAGCGGTCGAGATCTTTATCATGCTGGGCTTCTACTGGTTTGGGGTGCAGCTTGCCAATTGGAAGTTTGCTCTGCTGGATGCCGGCTTGCTGGCTGTCATCGTCGCAACAATCGCCTACTTTGCGTTCGTTCGTCCGAAAGACCGACAGATTCGGGCAGTTATGGCAACCCTGGAGGAAGCAAGGCTGAAAGCCGAGAACCTGGCGCGTTTCGATGCGCTGACAGGCGTTCTCAGCAGGCGTGCACTTCTCGAAGCGCTCCATGCGGAGGTAGAGCGCGCCAAGCGCTACGGCAGTGCCCTTGCATGCCTCATGCTCGATCTAGACCAATTCAAGACATTAAATGATACTTACGGACACCAGTTCGGGGATAAGGTTTTGCACCGAATTGCGCAAGTGATCTCCGAGCATTGCCGCACAAACGACCACTTGGGTCGCTATGGTGGTGAGGAGTTCCTGGTAATCCTTCCGGAGACTCGGATTGATGGTGCGATCACGTTTGCGGAGCGGGTACGTTTGGCAGTTGCCGAGACGTGTCTGGATCGGAAAGAGGAGCGCATAACGGTCAGCATTGGCGTGGCGGAGTGGCGTAATGGCGACGGCTCATCGCGCCGGCTAATCGCTGAGGCAGATCGGGCTTTGCTCGACGCGAAGGCGGCAGGCCGTAACCGCGTCGTGACGAATCAACTGGTCTAGCGGTAAGATTTCGGGATCAAACCGGAAACGGTATGTGCCGCCTTGAGCAGCGATCTTCTTTTGTAGTGAACGTCCCCTCTTGGCCGAAAGCTGCCGGTCCGAATCGTGAATTTCCGGTCAATTGAATGGCCGCTATTGACGAAAGCGGACGCCGGCAGAAAAATTCGGATTACCGCCGTCGGACATTCTGAAATTGACGTCGTGCCTTTATGGCAGGGGGAAATCATGAAAAAACTCACGCTTACAGGGTGGGCGGCCGCCGGCGAGATTGTCGGTACGAATGCGGTAGTAATTTCGCTGCTCTTTTTTGATTACAGCATAAATCGCAATACTGACGCTACGCAGGCTTCCAGCGAGAATATTCTGTTTGAGCGACACACCGACCTTGCAAATCACTTCATGACTGACCCGACTCTTGCCGAGCTTATGGTTAAGCGGCGGCAAGGCGTCGCCGATCTATCCGAAGTCGAGGCAATCCCCAAAACTCGTAGGGAGGAGTTGCATTACGGTTTTGATACGGACTTTTGGGAACACGTTGGAGCTGCTCTATTCGACGACGTTGACAGTGGCCAATGAGAATGCACGCTGCGCTCGAAAGAGATTCGAAATGGATTCACGCAATAACGTAGAGATCATCGTGATCGGTGCCGGTATTGCCGGTATTGCGACAGCCTATTATTTGTGCACCACGTACAAGAAATCGTCCGTACTCCTGGTCGATTCTAGACAACCAATGAGTTTCACAAGCGCACAATCCGGCGACAACTATCGGAATTGGTGGCCGCACCCCACCATGACCGACTTTACCAACCACAGCATTGATCTGATGGAACAGATTGCCAGTACGACATCGAATGTCTTTAACATGACAAGACGTGGATACGTACTGGCAACGCGCAAGAAAGAAATTGATGACGTTATCGCCGACCTGCAGGTCGGCTATCGGCGCGCAAGTCCTGATTCGATTCGCATGCATGATGCAGCGTCCGCGCTGTCCTACATGTCTCCGGATTCCGACGACTGGGAAGTTGCACCAGCCGGTGTGGATGTGTTGTCGAATCAACAGCTCATTCGACAGACTTTTCCGTTGCTCAGCGAAGATATTGCCAACGTCATACACATTCGCAGAGCGGGCGAGATCAGTAGTCAGCAGCTCAGCCAGTACATGCTGGAGAAAATCAGGAACGCTGGCGGCAAGCGACTCACTGCTTCCGTCCGAAGCATTGAAGTTGATCGGAGATTTCTTCTCGATATCGAAGGACCGGGCGATATCGAGCACATAAGGGCCGATGTCCTCGTTAACGCCGCCGGGCCGTTTGCCAGCGATGTAGCCGCCATGATCAATGTGGATCTGCCGATCGAGAATATCTATCAACAAAAGATAGCCTTCGACGACAAGAAACGTGCAATACCCAGACAACTTCCGTTCTCGAGTGATTTGGATGAATTTGAAATCGGCTGGACCGATGAAGAACGTGCACTGCTGACCGAGGACGCGGAGACCGCCTGGCTTACCGGGCCCCTCCCGGGCGGAGTACACTGTCGCCCCGACGGTGGCGACAAGGGTACCCGGGTCAAGCTTGGCTGGGCATTCAATCGCGAGGTCAGCGAGCCACAACAAGATTTGGCGAACGAACCGCACAAACATGCACAGTATCCTGAGATCGTAATGCGTGCCGCCGCGAAACTGGTTCCGTCCCTGCAAACATATGTCGACGATTTTCCGACTCGTTTCTCTCACTACGGCGGCTACTATCCGATGACACGCGAAAACTGGCCTCTCATCGGACCTCTCGGCGTTGATGGCGCCTATGTCGCCGGCGGATTGTCAGGCTTTGGCAGCATGGCCGCCTGCGCCGCCGGTGCTATTTGTGCGGCCTGGATAACCGACGGTGATGTACCCGACTACGCCTCGCAACTGAGTCTGGAACGATACTCTGATAAAGCGTTGATGGCTGAATTGACCAACGCCCCCTCCAAGGGACTGCTCTAGGGCAAGTCGGGCCAACGAGTCAATCTGTAATCCTGGACGCTCAGGATAATTGTGATGTATCGCCCTGGCATGTCCACTTGTGACCGAGCGCGGACGATTTGCGATCCCGTATACTGTCCTAAGAAAGTGAATCCTGTCGAACACGCAAGGGGCAACGTATGGCACTGACCGCCATTACACGCGAGGTGAATACCGCTATAGGCAGTTCCGAATTGACTTTCCTGCCCAGAGTCAAGATCGACACTGACGTCGCGTTGCAACAACATCAGCACTATCAGTCGGTGTTGTCTTCCCTCGGCTGCGAGATCGTTGTCGTACCGACGGAACCGGGTTTGGCAGATTCCGTATTTATCGAGGATACCGCGATTGTTCTGGATGAGATCGCGGTGTTGTGCCGGCCTGGGGCTGAATCAAGACAACCTGAGGTCGCCGGTGTCAAAGAGGTCCTGCAAAAATATCGTACGATTGCGTCGATCCAGCCGCCCGGCACTTTGGATGGCGGTGATGTGCTGCGCATCGGCAAAGCCGTCTATGCCGGGCTCTCGACACGGTCGAATCAAAGCGGTATCGAACAGTTGCGTGGCATCGTTGCGGACTACGGATATTCTGTGCACGCAGTAGAAACGGCAAAGTGCCTGCATTTAAAGTCCGCCGTTTCGGAGGTTGCGCCTGGCATGCTTCTGATCAATTCGGACTGGATCAGCAGGTCTGCTTTCGGGGACTGCGAACTGATCGATATCGACACGAAAGAAGCGCATGCCGCAAACGCACTTCTGGTGGGGCGAAACGTAATCTACCCCTCCTCGTTTCCGCGCACGATGGACAAGCTCGTGAAACGCGGTATTAACGTGACTCCTGTCGGCCTGTCCGAACTCCAAAAGGCCGAAGGTGCAGCCACCTGCTGCAGCCTGATCTTCACGACACAATAATATGGCCATGACAAGACCCTGTCGTAGAAAACTGAAGCGTGAGCACGCGGTCCTAACCTATTTTTCCTTGCTGCTGCTCATTCCTGGCGGTGCGGGAAGCCAGTCATTGTCGGCATGGGTGGGCGCCAACTGCGAGCCCTGCGCGACACTGATGGTGGAAAAGACTGGTGTCTACATTCTCGAGAAAGGCGAAGAAGCATTGATGGGGCGCGCCTGGCTGACGCAGCATGCCGAGCACACTATCGATGTTCAGTACTTCATCTGGAGCACTGACAATATCGGCATTCTCGCGGCCGAAATGCTATTGAATGCAGCGGATCGTGGCGTGACGGTACGAGTCCTGGTTGACGATTTTCTGATCGACGCCGAGGACAAGACGCTGGTGCTGCTCGCCGCCCACCCTAACGTGCATATTCGAATCTACAACCCGAACTTTTCTGTAGGCACTTCATTCTTTCGTCGCATCGCCAATTCCGTCCTGGATTTTCGCGGCACCAATCAGCGCATGCACGACAAGACGGCCATTTTTGATGGCGTAGCCGGCATAACCGGCGGCCGCAATATGGCTGATGAGTACTTCGACTTTGATCATGAGTACAACTTTCGTGACCGGGATGTCCTGCTACTGGGCGCTGCTGTTCGGGACATGGGCAGCAACTTCGATGAATTCTGGGACAGCCCCCTGGCCGTGCCAGTTGAGCAATTGCTGAAAGGTCTCGATGAACAGCTGTCGAAAGATGCTACGCAACAGAAATTCGACGAATTGCATGCCTACGCTCGTGATCCTGCGAACTTTGAGCCCGCTATCAGGGATGCGATCGAGAATATGCCGACCCGCTTCCCGCGTTTATTGCAGGCTATGTCATGGCACGAGGTTAACTTTATCAGCGATGCTCCGGGCAAGAACCGCGGTGACTCAGGCTTGTCTGGCGGCGGCACATCGACGCGCGAACTGATCGAGGCATTGCGTGGCGCGCGCCACTCGGTATTGATTCAGTCGCCCTACTTGATTCTGCCGAAGGGCGGCATCGAATTATTCGCTGAATTGCACCGCCGCGGCGTAAGGGTTCGAGTTTCGACCAACTCACTGGCATCGACGGATAACGTTCCCGCCTTCTGTGGTTACTTCAAACAACGACCCAGACTGATCAAGGCAGGACTCGAGCTGTACGAGTACAAACCACACCCACACATTCAGGCGGAGCTGGTCGAGCGCTATCCAAGACTAGCCAGCATGAATCCTGTTTTCGCGCTACACGCAAAAAGTATGGTGATCGATGGCACGCAGATATTCATCGGTACATTTAACCTGGATCCTCGCTCAGCCAATTTGAATACAGAGGTTGGCGTCCTGATCGATTCTCGGGAGCTCGGACAACAACTGACGCAAAGCATCGAGAGAGACATTCGTCCGGAGAACAGCTGGAGGACGACGTCCAGTTATAACCCCGATCGCGAAGTCAGCCGCAGCAAACGTCTCGAGCTCGGATTCATCAACCTGTTTCCGATGGACCCCATTCTTTAGACGAAGAGAAATGTTAGTCAAGCCAGCTTGCTGCGCCATACACAGGTTACAATGTCGCTCCTCCGCTGCCTCGGGTTCGATAAATAAATGATAAGCATCTGGTCACAAGCCAAAGACATGGCAGCAGTTACGCCCGCCGAACGAAATCGATATGTCGATTTTCTTCGTGCTGCATCCATTCTTGTCGTCGTCACTGGCCACTGGCTGGTAGCCGCTGCCTATTATCACGATGGAACGCTGACGCCCGGCGACGTGCTGGACCTGCAGCCCGGAACGCAATGGTTAACCTGGATTTTCCAGGTGATGCCGATATTCTTCATTGTCGGCGGATACGCGAATGCGGTTTCGCTCGAGAGTGCCCGTCGACGCGGCATCGGTTATGCCGGCTGGTTGGCGGCGCGGCTGCATCGTCTTGTTACTCCATTACTCGCCTTGTTGATCGGTTGGGCGATACTGGCAACGATGTTGTACTTTTTTGGAGTCAGCGGCGACGTGACCCGGCTTGCGTCGCGGGGAGCTCTGATTCCGATTTGGTTTCTTGCGATCTACATCGTCGTTGTGATGCTCGCACCGCTAACCTATTCGGCCTGGCGGCGTTGGGACTTCGCATCGTTCTGGGTATTTGCCGCTATCGGTGCGCTTGTCGATATCGCCTTTTTCGTGGCGAAGATCGAATGGCTGGGTTGGACTAACTACTTCTGGGTCTGGCTCGCAGTGCACCATCTCGGTTATGCGTGGCGCGATGGCCGCCTGGGCAGTCCGGCACGGCTCCTGGCGTTTTCGGCGATCGGGTTGCTGGCATTGGTCTTGCTGATTTTCAAAGGACCGTATCCTCTGGCCATGGTGGGCTCACCCGACGAGGGACTGAGTAATACGCTACCCCCGAAAATAACCTTGTTGGCACTCGGCGTATTTCAGTTCGGCCTGCTGCTTTCTATCGAATCGCCAATGCGGCGCGTACTGTCAGGTTTGCGCCTGTGGGCGGCGACCGTGCTGATTAACAGCATGATCATGACGCTCTACCTCTGGCATGTAACCGTGTTGATAATCATAGTTGCGTTGGCCTACTTGGCAGGCGGTATTGGGCTTGGACTGGAGCCCGGCAGTCTCGAGTGGTGGCTGTCGCGGCCGATCTGGATCGCGGTTCTGTATGCGGTGTTGTTGCCCGTTACCTTCCTGCTGGCTCCGCTGGAGCGCCGTGCCCGTCCTGCCGACGCGCCAGTTCCATCCGCCGCGCGGCAAGTCGGTGGGGCTCTTCTTATTTGCCTCGGCATTGCTTATTTGGCGTTATTCGGTTTCGGCAGTGCTCCGCTCCCGGGCCTCGATATCGCAGCATTTGCCATGGTGGTCGCGGGCGCCGGGCTTAGCGGTCTGCTGCACGGGTTTAAATAAGCGACGCGATCGGCGTGTGTTACTGACACATCGACCGAATATTGTGTGACTCGCGGACGGCGTGCAGGAAGCGATGCACATTTCCATCGCTGAAATAATAGTAGGCCGTGTCATTGGGCATCAGCACGATATTGATGCCGCCGAATCCTGACATCGTTACCAGCCAGGTCGGGTTGTCACAACCCAGAATCTCGCTGACGTCGAAACTGCGGAAACCGTTGTTGTAGCGAATGCGTTCACTCTCGGCTTGCATACCGGAATCGTCCGGTAGCCGTTGCTTGATTGCGTCGAACAATTTCCCATCCAGCACTTCCTCACCGTTCAGCCGACCATCCTCCGCGCCGAGAAATACGGCGAGTTTGGCGACGTCATCGCGCACCAGGGTCAGACCAAAGCCCGTAAAAGGCTGCGCCACGATGTCGTTTGTGCGACGAGTAGCGTGAATCAATGAACTCAGTTGCAGTGGTTTCCACAGCTTCTCGACGATGAGGTCCGCGTAAAAATCCGCATCAGCACCCTCAATCGCTCTCATTCGATTGTTGATCGCCGTTCCTGCCAGGTAGGTCGCCCACGTTTGATACACCCAACGCTCGCCAGGCTCCGATTTTCGAGGGAACTCGTTGCAGGCAAAGTCGATTTTGGTGGCGTGATCCTCGCCCGTGAAGAACCGACTGACGATCGCGGCGTCTTCGTCGACATGTGCCTCCGGTGAATCGTAGTGACCGGTGGTCATATCGAGCGCATGCTCGATCGTCACGGTATTCCAATCTTCGCCACACTCCGGAACGTTATCAGTAATGCGGGCACTCGCGGTTCCTGGATACGCTTTCTCTGCGAGCATCAGACCCAATCCGCCAACCAGCGATTTTGCGACCGAGGACGACGGCAATGCCATCTCATCGCAATACGGATAAGTGCCGTGCGCGGTGTTACAACCACCGACGTAGTGAACACCGTCGATGATCAATCCGAACACGGTCATATCGGCTGGATCAATCTCTTCGATCGATCCAAACTCTTCGCTGTTTGACCCGGGATAGTCGTTTGCAAGTCGCGCGATCGGCCACTGCGGCAGTCGGCTCGCTTGATTGGCCACAATCTCCGCGATGGCGTCCGCCCCGCCTTCGACGTTGCCAGGTTCATAGCTCGCCGTGAGCAGCCCACGCATCTCAAATTGCAGGTAGCGGCAAGTCTGATTGCTAAGCTGAAAAGCCACTTTGGAAACCGTGCCATCATCGCTGAACAGGAAACTCATCAGACCGTTGTGAATGCAGTCCTCTCTGCGTTCTTTGAGCGCGAACGGTAAAGCGGCACGACTGAAGCCGTTGTCCGAATCTTCATCCCACACTCGCCCCGGTAGCAATACGAACTCCCACCAATTGTGTTGGTTACCTATTGGGCCCTGGCGCAAAGGAACAAGAAGATCGCCGCTTTGGATAAACTCGAAATCAAACGGCGGCAGTTCCTGCATTCCCGGCCGATCGAGTTCGATGAAATTCAGTTCATCAACCTGTAAGTCAAAATGGTTAGACTGCGAATCGGTCGCTAGCAGCAGACGCCCTGAGAAAACATTTGTTGCGGGCTGTTTACTCGCCGCCGGAGAGAATTCGACAAGCGGCAATGGCTCCGCAAGGCCGGTGCCGGCCATCAGGAGATCGTAGGAAAGCGTTCTGGTACTCGTTTCAGGTGCTGGCGGTTTACCGCAGGCTTGCAGCAGCAACGCAAGAGACAACAAAGCTATTCGGCCACACTTCATGCGCAGACCACTCGCGGCATCACCCTACCCGTCGGACTCACGGTCAAGAGCTCGCGCCGGGAAAAACATAACAAGCAGGCAGCCGACGAGCGCAACAATTGCAATGTTGATGAGCAGGCCGTAATTACTCTGGCCAACCACCATCGCCGCAACGGCCGGTCCCGACGCAAGTCCCATTTTCGATGCGAAACCGCCGAGCGCGGCCATTTGTCCCGTCGAATCGAACTCCGAGCACATACCAAGCAGATAGGAAATGACAAAAGCCCAGGTGATGCCGACGAGAACGTTCGACCACCAGTACACGGATGTTTCCCAGCCGCCCGGCTTGATGTCGCTGAAGTGCAGTAACCAGATGCCGAAAGCCGTCAGGATGATGGCAATGCCTACCGGAATCAGGCGACCGAACTTCGTCGACATCAAAATAACCAATATGGATCCCGCAATCGCGACCCACGCTGCAATTCCGAGCGCATTGCTAATGAAATTCGTCTCCAGCATTGCGTGCTTGCCAATGCCGATTGCATACGCATAAATTCCCATATTCGCGGCCTGGAACAAGAACGTCGCGACCAGCGCCAGTACCGCGAGTTTCTTATGGTTGTCACGTGTGGCGGCCGCTTTGACGGTCTCCTTCGGGGGATAGTCAGCCAGAAACGGCAACATCAATAGCGTCACGAAACTGAAGGCAACTAACGAGAAAAACAATGCTGTGGTGCCATACTCGGGAACGAGGCCCGGCAAGTAAATCAGCCCCAGCCCGCCAAGCCCGAACTGAATCGTCAGCAGGTAACCGAACGTTCGATCCGCCTCCGTTGTTCTGGAAATCACCGCAAAACCGATTCCTACGAGTAAACCGCCGACACAACCATGTACGAATCGCGTCCCGATCAAGATATTGGCTTTCGTGACGAACATCGACGTGAAATCGACCGCAATCAATCCAAGCAGCAATACGACAGCCGCGAGTCGCCAGTTGATGCGCTTGACGACGAACACGGCGCTGAAAGCCCCGAACGCTGCCCCGTACACGTTGGCGGAGCCGACAAAACCGGCCTCGCGATTGCTAAAGCCAAGACCTTCGATCAGCCCATCGACAAGCGCCGGCATGATGTTCACGTAGAACAGGCCGGCCGTCGCGAGAAATGCAAGCAAGACGCGGGCAATCTCTCCATTTGGAGCGGCGGTCGGGAACAACGTGCTCTTGGCGGTTACTGTTTGGTCAGTCATTGGCTATGCCTTGTGCGATCCTGAGTTTAGGTTTCCGTATCGATTCCTGCCTGCTGCAGAATCTCGACAATGGGCTGCAATTGCTTTTCATAGTTGCGCCACTTGCCGACAGAGCTCTGATAGACAGGCTGCCTTACCTGTACCGTGCTAGCCGTTGTCGATGCTTCCTTGTTCTCGTAAAACCTCAGACATTGTGGTTGCCAATCCAGGTCACAGAAATCGAGCAGGCGCCGCGACTCCTTCTCAATATCACTTACCAGCTTTTCGTACTCGACGGTATGCACGACGCCGGGCAATACGGTGTTCCAATGCTCCATCAACTGATGGTAAGCCACGAAGTATCGACCCAGTTCATCAAGATCATAAGAAAACGGATAGGCGTCTATGAACAACTGTTTGTAGATCGCATAACAGGTATCAAGCGGGTTTCTTTTGAGATTAATAATTTTCGCGTTTGGCAATGCGAGATGGATTAGCCCGGCATACAAGTAATTCAGCGGCATCTTGTCGATGAAGCGTGCCGCATGTTCCGTAAACGGTCGGGTGCTATTGATGTATGCCTCACCCAGTTTCCTGAAATCCAGTTTGGTGGTTAGTTCCACCATTTCGTCTCGGGCCACATTCTTTTTATCGCTTTCAGCTCTGAGTAGTTTCATCATCTGAAAGGCAAAATTATTCAGCTCGCCGGCGGCAAAGACGTCCGAGTGGCTGGCAAGAACGCGTTCAATCAGCGTCGTACCGGTTCGAGGCATGCCCAAAATAAAGATCGCTTCGAAATTGCCGTCGCCCGCTGCGGAGCCATCGAATAGCTCCGTTGAGTAGGTTTGCTGGATCGACGCAATCGTATCCAGGTCCCGTTGGACATCATATTGCATGTAACTACGACGGGTGTCTGCGCCTATCTTCAGGTAATAAAATGAGCGCTCCGCTTCGTCGAGATCTTCGAGTTCCTTCGCCAGGGCATAGCAAATGTTGACTCTGCCGCGGTCGTTATCGATTCCGTTGTTGAATAACTCCTCAAGCGCGTCGACGTGATTATTGCCCGCGGTTTGTCGACGCAGTTCGGACCGAATCTTGTAGGCCTCATAATCGGCTGGGTCCAGGCTCACCGTCTTGTCAAAATTTCGCTCAGCCGCTTCGATGTCACCCAACGTGCGTTGCAGACAAGCTATATTGTAATAGTGCTTGGCCTGTTCAGGATCGAGCACGGCGGCCTTCTCATAGTTCTTGACGGCCTCCTCACGTCGACCCAGCTCCGTCAGCAGCATGCCGAAGGCAGAATACTCGTAGGCCGTCTTCATTTTGCGCGAGGCAAGTTGCGTGACCAAGGCGTCGACGCGCTCCATCTGCCCCAACTGCAACAGGCACATGGCTCGCTGAAGCAGCCAGCCAGAATTGTTCGGTTCGATCGCAACGGCTTTTTCGATCGCCGCTAGCGCCATCGATCGGTTGTTTAGCTTCAGTGCGAGATGACTCGCCGTGTGCCACCCGGACGCAAAATCAGGAAATTGCCGGTTGAGTTGCTCACAAGCCGCTATCGCCTGTTTAACGTCGTTTTCACCTAACAGCTCCCAGACACGGCTTTCGAGCGCCGTGGCTGCGGCATCAGATCTGTTTTTCTGTTCTGAATCCATGTTCGAGTAATTATCGGACGTATTGACAGTATGACAAACAAAACCCGGCAGGATATGCCGGGTTTCATTTGCCTGGAACTAACCGGGTTGTTGATTCCGAAACGACTAGAACCGATAGCCGAACTTCAAACCAATCGTTTGCGGTTGCACGATGAACTGCCGGTTGCCGTTGCCATACCAGTTCTCGAACACGCCGGTGTCATAGCTCCAGTAGCCGTTCGCGAATCCACCTGTCGGCGCCTCCTCGTCGGTCAGATTCTTGACATACAGTGTCGCACTCCAATTTTCCGCAGCCACTGTAGCGTTGATGTTAACCAACGAGAACGAGTCGAACGTTTCATTCAGCGTGCTGGCCTGATCGATGAAATTCTCGGAATCGCTCTGGTAGTAGAGGTTGACACCGGCCAGCAAGTCCAGTCCGCCATTGATCTCCCAGGTATTGTCCAAGCTAAGGCTCAAAACGCTTTCTGGTGCACCTGGTAAGGTCGAACCTTTTGGCGCGACCAGATTGCCGGTCTGCGGACTAATGAAGTCCTTGTCCAGTTGCGCGTCGACGTAGGTGTAACCGACCCGGTAATGCACGCTGTCCGCCAGGTAACCCTCCAACTCGAGTTCGATGCCTTCTGTCGACGCCGTGTCGCCGTTCGCCGCCAGGTAGAAACCGTAGACCACTGACGTCGTGTTCAGCTGCGGATTATCCCAGTCCACATGAAACAACGACGCCGTATAAAGCAGTTTGTCCGTGCCGCCCTTGACGCCGAACTCGTAGTTCTCGACGGAGTCGGACTCAAAAGTACGGAGGTTGACAGCATTTGGCTCGCCGAATGGATCTGGGGGGATGAGATCCCCATCCGGAAGCGACTGTGCTCCGCCGTGCCGATAGCCTTCCGAATACGTGGCATACAACATAGTGGAATCATTCAGGTCCCATGAGGCGTTCAGTTTGACCAGGACATCGTCGTCGCTGTCGGTTGACTGCGGCGCTGCGGGCGAGGTCCAACCCTCGAGCAGCGGGAAGCCGAGGATCACGTCGTTGACCGTTTCATTGTCAAACCACCTGAAACCGCCGGTCAGATGAACCGTATCCGAAACGTGATAAGTCAGCTCGCCGTAGATAGCCTTTTCTTCATACGCGGTGTCACGAATATATTCGAAATCAATCTCGGATAACTGTTCACCTGGATAGAACGTCACCGGCCAGAAGCCGGCACATTCGGGTCCACCCGTGTCATCACACGCGTTGTAGAACTCGTTCATGCCCGGATTGTAACTAAGCTGGTAAACGCTATTGTCCTGATCCATGTAGAACGCGCCGACAATCCAGTCCAGATTGCCGTCCGACTCATTCGAAACCAGGCGAAATTCCTGGATGAACGCCTCATCGTCGTAACCGCGTTCCGCACGCTGCGCCGGGCGTGGCCAGCCTCCGCCATAAAAGTTGAAGTTCCAGTCGCGGCTTGTGCCATCGATTTCTCCGCCACTGGCCCACAGGCCGCCGTTGTCGCTTTCACCCATACCCTCGTGGTCGTAGGTCGATGTGCTTGACGTGAAGGTCGCGAAACCCAGGTCCCATTCGAGATCGAGACTTGCCATCTGCACATCTCTTTCCGCGGGCTCGAGCAAAACCTGGCCGCTGTCGTCATCACTGTACGCAAAGTACAACGGATCACCGGACGGCTGATTATTGTCGCCCAGCGTTGTCGAGCGCCGCGCACCGATCTCATCATCCTGCATCTGGTACGACAGCTGATAGTTGAACTTGTCACTCGGCTCTCCGCGCAATGACACTTTGGCATAGTCAATCTCTACAGTGTCCGCGTCTTCAATCTCTTCGAAGCAACCGACGTTCTGCAACACCTCGGTGTCTGTGGCCGCTCGCGGATCCACGCAGGTGCCATTGACATTGATCAGGGGCTCACGAAAATCGTTGAGTTGGTAGGCATTGATGTAGTCAATGCTGCCATCATTGTCGATGCGGCTGAAATTGACTCGTAATGCTGTGGTGTCACCGAGTGGAATATTAACCATTGCGTCCACGGCGAGATTATTTCCTTCTGATCCCGAGGTCTGGCCGTAGTCGAGTTCTACCTCTGCCGCGAAAGCTTCGGGATCGGGTCGATTACCGATGTAACGAACGGTTCCACCAAGCGAGCCCGAACCATACAGCGTGCCTTGTGGCCCTCGCAGCACCTCCACACGCTCGACATCCTTGACAAGGAAGCTCGCGAACAGCGGAGTATTGTCGTAATACGTGGCAACGGTAGGCACCGCGTTTAGCATGATGTCACCGTTTTGCCCGTTATCGACGTTCAGGCCACGGATGACAATGCTGTTGACCATCCCGCCATTACGATAACCGCGATCGACTACTGTGATGCCGTGCATCGCGCGCAGCACGTCATACTGGTTCACAATGTTCTGTCGCTCCAGGTATTCGCCGGACATTGCCGAAATATTGTAAGGAATGTCCTGCACGCTCGTTTCACGGCGAGTGGCGGTGACAAGAATTTCATCCATCAGGCCGCTACTTTCTTCCTGGGCATGAAGTGCCACCGGCGCAGTCACACAGGCCGCTGTGACGGCAACCGCCAGAGATTTTCTGCGAAAATCGTGATTCTTAGCCATTTACTTTCCCCCAAGGTCGGACCGTGTCCGATGAAAATTACAGTAGACCCACACCAGCGAGTAGTGCCAGTTTGGGATTGATTACTAGTCCAGATCGTTAGCCATCCTCAATGGACCAAGCGCCCGAAGCGACTCCGAGGCGTAGCCTTCCGCGTACGGTGGAAATGCCACCTTGCTATCGCGAAAACTCTTTAATGGTTGCCCGAGGTTTTGCCAGCCGTTCTTTCTAACATCATGTAAATAATTAAAATCAAGCTTTAACGGAATGATTTCTCTGGTTTTTCCAGCTTGATGAATCACCTCGCCACCGGGGCCTGCGATACAGGATTGACCCACGCCCAGCGGTCCCGCGACGTTGACGTCGAAGAAGTACACCTGGTTCATGGCCGCATGCGCTCGAATCATCGCGATTTCGGCATCCCGGTCGATTGTGCCCGTGGCGCTCGGGTGCAGAATCACCTCTGCACCCATCCAGGCCATGGTGCGAATCGTCTCCGGAAACCACATGTCGTAGCAGATCGAAATACCGAAGCGACCGATCTCTGGCACGTCAAACACCGTGAACCGGTCGCCAGGCGTCACGCCATCCTCATAAGGTAACCACGGAAATTGCTTGCGATATCGAGAAACAACACTGCCTTCGGGACTGATGACAGGGCTTGTGTTGTAGACATTGCCGTCATAGGCCTCAAACATTGAGCCGGGAATCAACCAGATACCGTGGCTGCGGGCGATGTCGCAAAAGCGCTCTTCGGCCGGCCCAGGCATGGGTTCGGCATGGCCTTTGTCTGTCCCGAACGCGTTGAGCTCCGCCAGCACAACCATATCGAGCCATGGAAACCGACCCAGCACCTTATCGATCTCGGCGAGCATCGAGTCCACGTTGTCACCGTTGGCAGCCTCAAGCTGCAGTCCGGCGATGGCGAATGTTGTCATTCCAACCCCCTTTTGACGCACGGTAACTGCGAATCGGGCCAGGGGATAGGTCCAGTTTAAGGTTAGATATTGACCCAGATGGGATCAAAGACCCGGCATCAGGGCGCCGGCGTCGTCGGCCAGGCGAATAAACATCGAGTCGACAATTTGCTGGTCGTCGTTAAAAAACTTGATCTGCTCGCCATCGATAACGATGTAATAACCCCACTCTTCACCGTAATTCCAGCGATTCCACCGCCGATACCATCGATCTCCATCGACGCGCCAACGACCCGTATCCTGTTCTTCGTTCGAGAAGCCGAGCACGCCCGTCATCGAGCCATCGCGGTGATAGGTATAAGTACACGGTCGACCGTCCACCTCGCGATCAAGTACGGTCGCGCCGGACATGGCGGCCTTTAGGTCATCACCGGTCAGCCAATCGCCGGAACTCGTCGACAAATGCTCGACCTGCTCCCTGACCCGCGAGCGAATTACCTCTACAAGCCGTGTGACGCCGGGGCGAATTCGCTCGATATCGATACTGGTTACACCCATGCGGAAACAATTTTCGGCGTTGTCTTCATTGGCGTAGTAATGACGGACCGGCTCGATCAGAATGCCGCGCTGCGCGGCCATCCTGACAAATGCCTCCACATCGAAATCGTCCGGGGTTCGCACCCAATACGTCGTGCCACCCACCTCGGGGGAAATTTCCATCGGTACCCCACGCATCCAGGTGAGCGCATCCCGCAATGCGAGGCGGCGTTCGTGAAACAAGCGACCGAGGCGCGTCATGAGCGCATCGTAATGGCCAAGTGACAGGAAGAACGCCGCGGCCCTCTGATTATTCAGCGGTGGGTGATTCATAATTGTGCGTCGCAGCGCTCGTGCTCGCTGCACGAATTGTGCATCCGCGACGATGAAGCCAAGACGCAGACCAGGCGCCAGCACTTTTGAAAAGCTGGCGACATAAATGACACGGCCCGTGTCGTCCATACTGCGCAATGCCGGCTGAGGATGATCGAGATAACTGGTCTCGCACTCATAATCATCCTCGATGATCAGAAAGTCGCTCTTCGCGGCAGCAGCGAGCAGTGATTCACGCCGCTCAGACGACATGATGACAGCCGTCGGAATCTGGTGGCTCGGTGTGACATAGACGAGATCGCACTTGTCCAGCTGATCGTCCACGACGATGCCCTCGTCATCGACGGCCTGCGGCAGTACTTTGGCCTTGCTCCGTCGCAGCAAGTGTCGCATCTCTGAACTGCCGGGCTCCTCGATAGCTGCCGTTACACTGCTATCCACCAGCAACTGGTTGATCAGGTACAGGCTGTTTTGTGTGCCCATTGTGACCAGGATCTCGTCGGATCGAGCCTGAATGCCCCGCCGCGTAAGGATCTTGCTGCGGATTTCGTCCACGAGCATGGGGTCATCGGCGTCGGCACTGCCTGTCGACCAATCGCGGACGTCAGTGACACTCAATGCAAGCCGGCTCGCTTCTCGCCACTCGGCAAGAGGAAACAACGTTGAGTCGAATTTTCCGTCGATAAACGGATACGGGTACTGGTTCCAGTTCGGCAGATCCCGTGCCACCACCGGCCCGGCAATATCGTGTCGCTTGGTTCGCTTTTTCCAGGCCGCAGTCTCCGTTTCACTCGCGGCCACCATGTGGCCACTGTAACCAACACGATTTTCGAGCATCTCCTTGTTGACGAAGATACCACTGCGCTGCTTGCTGACGAGATAGCCGTCGGCGACCAACTGCTGGTAGGCGGCAACCACGGTGTTCCTGGCTACATCAAGCTGCCGGGCGAGCGTGCGGCTCGACGGTAATTTCATCCCGGGGGCGAATGAACCGTTGAGTATCCCTTCGACCAGCTTCTGACGAATCTGGTTCTGCAGACTCATCGGGCTGCCTGGGTCGAGATAGATAATCGCGTCTTGCACTTGATTACTCCGCGGATTCCGGTAATAAACTACCGCAGAAAGCCCGTAAAACAAACGCAATCTTCAGGAGACAGTCCATGCTCAAGGCCGGTTCCAAAGCGCCCGAATTCTCACTCCAGAATGATCAGGGCGTCGATGTGTCACTGACGGACCTGCTACAAGACGGGCCACTGGTCTTATACTTTTATCCTGCCGATTTTACACCCGGCTGCACCATGGAAGCTTGTTCGATACGAGACATTCATGATGATCTGGTCGCTGTGGGGCTGACGGTCGCTGGTATCAGCCCGCAGGATACCGACAGTCATGCGCGATTTCGCAAGGCGCATGATTTGCCGTTCGTGCTGCTCAGCGACCCTGAAAAAGTCGCGATCAAGATGTACGACATCGATGGCCCGTTTGGCGTCGGTGTGCGGCGCGCAACATTTCTGATCAATCAGGATCGGACGATCCAGGATGCCGTACTGGCTGATGTCTGGATCAACCGCCATAAGGATTTCATCGAAAAGGCAATCGTTCTCAGAGAAACCGCAGGCAAACGAGTAGAGATCGCCGACCAATAAAGCTCTATCCCGTGACCGTGACCGTCACTTTGCGCTGATGCGCCGCGTGGCGATGCTCCCATAAATACACGCCCTGCCATGTACCCAGATCACAGCGCCCGTCGCGCACCGGCAAATTCAGGTCGGCATGGGTCAGGACACTGCGGATATGTGAGGGCATATCATCAGGTCCCTCAGACGTATGCGTGTGCGCCGGATCGCCATCGGGTACGAGTCGTGACATGAAGGTTTCCAGATCGCGCAGCACCGCCGGATCGGCATTCTCACAGAGCATTAGCGACGCGCTCGTATGCCGGATGAAGACATTGCACATGCCGATCTCGACGCCGGAGTCACGAACGGCAGATTGCACTTGCGCCGTCAGATCGTACGTCCCGCGCCCTTGTGTAGAAAAGTGTATCTCGCTCTGACGGATCACTGCACTTGACTGGCGACGTACGGCTCGCCGAATCTCAACCGGATCGTCTTGGTCTTGCCGAACCACGGAATCGAGATGATGTAAATGTTGTCATACTCGTCTTCGGCGATTTCCGGTACGTTCTTGCTCGCACCGAGTTTTGCGATCAGTTTCGGGACCGTATTGCTGTGTCCTACAACAAGAATGATCTTGCCCTTATAATCGCGCAGAATCGTATCGAGCACCGTCTTGGTATCAGCCGCGTCATACGTGTTGATCGGCAAATCCAACACATCGGCAATCGGAGTCGCAGTTTCCTGCGCCCGCCGGAAGGCCGTGGCAAATACCGCGTCAATGCCGGCAACGACATCGGCGTCCGCCAATTGTCGGGTCAGCTCCGCAACACGCCGCTGCCCGGCTTCGCTGAGACCGGGATCCGATTCGGGCAAGGCCGCTTTCTCAGCGTGCCGTACGAAAATTATCGTTGTCGTATCCTGGGACTCGAAAAACCATGCGAGGCCTATCGCAATGGCCGTATAGATGACGATGACCTGGAGCCGGCGGCGGCGCCGCTGCCGGCGGCGATCTTTATCGCTTGAGGTGCGCATGGAATGCGACTTTACGAGGTTTTTGCGGCTTTGACTACGCTTCGTCGCGGTCCTTATGGACCACCTGGTATTCGCCTTCGATAACGCTGTTAGCCGATTCTTGTCCCGCCGACCCTGCCCGCATGCGGGAGTCCGGCCCGATCTTGCGTTTGAACCACCATACCCGGATGCCGATAATCGCTGCGGTCACGAGGATAATCGCGCTAAGCGCGACAAATGCGACGACGCCCAGCACGATCGATGCACCGATCGCCAGGACACCGGCAACAACCACGAGGGCGTTCGCTATCGGGTTACCTGCCTGGAAGCCGCTTTTTGTTGATGAATGTTGTACCAAGGTAGTTTTCCTGTCCGCTATTCAGCGGTTTTGCGAGAATAAAAGCCTTCAAACCAGGTCGCCCAGGTTTCCGCTTCTTCGTCATACTGCTCGAAGAACTGTCTGACCCTGCCATCGGCCAGCAATGTCCACAACCCTCTAAACTGCAGCGTGGCGTTTTTCGCAACATAATGAATAGTGCCGACGAGCAGCATGCCGTCGTCGGTCATACCACCACGAATATTGATTTGATTGCCCGTCGCATCGTTCCAGATTTGCACCCACTCCCCACTTGCATGATCCAGGTAGTTGATACTCATGCCGCCACCACCGCTTGCACTGGACCAGTTTTCGATCAGCACGCAGTTGCGGTGGTGCGACTCGATCACGTTGCTGCCAGCAAATACGCCTGCGGCAGTATGCACGTCCCATTCGCCAACCCAGAAATCGAACTCGCCGAAACGCGCATCATCCTCGCACGGAAACTGCGGCGCCTGCGCCTGGGCACAAGCCGCTCCAGCAGTGAACAGGACTGCCAATAATATGATTGAAATCAATGATTTCATAAACTTTTCTCGAATTGCTATTAAGCATTCTTTCGCGCGTCTGCAAGCTCAGACAGACATATTGTCTTTCGGTTCGATTGCAAGCACAATTCGCGGCGCAAATCCGGACACCGGAGAGGTGGCAGAGCGGTTGAATGCACTGGTCTTGAAAACCAGCAAAGGTTAGTAGCCTTTCGTGGGTTCGAATCCCACCCTCTCCGCCAGATTGCATCCTAACCCATTGAAAAATAAAAGATA
>Ga0224508_10000031_pt1 | contig 177931 bp, 162 predicted proteins | sample SF_Jan12_sed_USG_4_FD_170157 | JGI IMG/M metagenome (GOLD analysis project Ga0224508, IMG submission 170157) | Sediment microbial communities from San Francisco Bay, California, United States - SF_Jan12_sed_USGS_21 | ecosystem: Environmental > Aquatic > Marine > Sediment | place: USA... | reverse complement strand
AGTGCGTGAATGGGAGGACTACTACAACTATCATCGCCCTCACGGGGCGCTGCAGGGCCGCACCCCGTATGAACGACTGATCGAAAAATCTCGAGCTGACGTGTCACAGGGGTCTTAAGACCCTACAAAACACTTGACGTCCACCCGCAACCCGTCTCACAGTCATTGTGGGGTTTTTGTGGGGATTGGATTCACAAACCCTGTTCGCAGCGTCAATCAAGCACCGTAATTCAGCCTGACTGTAGTGCGTCGTCACGCGTTGCGACGCAACGCTGCGTGTCACGAATGCACAGTCAGGCGCTTGCAGCAACGGGCGCCAAAACTACGTACTGCAGTGCGCATTCGTCGTGGTCTGTCCCCTGTTTTCACAGTGGCGATCGATCGAACACTCCGCTACGCAGTTCAACGATGGAGTTTGGTTCTATTTGCTGGGTACTACGGGTTGGCATTGCACGTTCTGCCTCAGGGTCTCGAATCGTTGATCGATCCGCAATGGATCCAAATCCGGGTCATTGTCAAGCCAATCAGTAAAGGCGCGTCCGGTCCTGTTGGCTTTGTGCAAATTGGTATAGGCCAGGTCGTTGTCTCCTGCCTGGGCATAGAAACAGGCAGCATTGTATCGGGTCAAACCGTCGGTCGGGTCCAGTCTGATCGCGCGCTCAATCCAGGACTTGGCCTTTTCTTTTTGACCAAGTTCCAGCAGGCCTAGTGAGGCGAGGTATAACGCGCGCGAATCATCCGGGTGAAGTAATAGATGCAGCTCTGCCGCCTCCGTTCCCCGGAGCGCCGCGTCACGTGCTTTACCGTCCTTGCCCAAATGGCGATAGATTGACATAGCCAGTAATGGAGCCTGAAAGTCTTCCGGTCTCCTTCGGCTCGCGCGCTCGAAGAGTTCGGCGGCTTGCTCGAGCCTTCCCTGTGCCTGGCAACTCCGGGCGTAATAGTAGGAAGCCGAAAACTGAATTGGATTCATCGCGAGCGCACTTCTGAACTCCATGTCTGCTTCGGCGTATCGGCCTTCGATCATAAACGCCATGCCCAGGACAGTCTTGCTTGACGCCGCATCGGGTGCCAGATCTGCGGCTTTATGGGCCGCTTCCCATGCCTTCTTGCGATGCTCTGCGCTGCCCTCATAGTACAAATAGGAATATGTGTGGGCCTCAGCAATCCCCGCCCAGGCAAGAGAGAAATCGGGATCCAGACCGACGGCTTCGGAGAACATCTGGATGGCAAATTCCGTGCCTTCACTGGTGAAGCGATTCAAATAATGTCGGCCTTGCAGGTAGTAGTCATATGAGTGGATGTCGGCAACGGAGGCCGGCTCACGAATAGCCACTTCGTCAGGGCTCAGCGATTCGCAAAGTTCGCGTACAATTCCCTGCGAGAGTTCCCGCTGAACCTGAAATACGTCGCTCATATCGCGGTCAAAAGCACTCGCCCAGAGGTGATAGCCTGTCTGTACATCGATTAGTTGTGCGGTGATGCGCAGGCGGTCGCCGTCCTTGCGAACACTCCCTTCCAGTACTGCCTCGACGTCGAGAGCCTTGCCAACTGCGCGGATGTCCTCATCTCCGGCATTGAACCGGAACGATGAAGTCCTTGACGGCACGTGTAGGCACTTCACTGTCGACAAAGAACTGAGAATCTCTTCTGCGATTCCCTCGCAAAAGTAGCCCTGGTCCTTCGTAGGGCTCATATCAGCGAACGGCAGAACAGCTACTGACCGATGTGTGCCACTTTTATTCGTTTTGATGGGGTCCGTCGGCAACGTGTCTTGGGGATCACGTATCAACCCCTCTGGAGTTACCTCGAAAGCCCATGCCAGGACTAGTGCCACTGGAAAACCGACAATGGCAGCAACCACCAGTAGGGTGAGCGACCAGCCAGGGAGGTGCAGCGGCTCGAAGGTGACCTCGGCAATTTGCAATATGAGCCACACGACAATGCCGTAGCCGATAGCCACGCGTACGACCTTGCGCCGCAGGAGTTCCTGAGCCAGGCGAGTGATTCGAAACTTCCCCAATGCACCCTCCAAAAACGCATGACAAGCTGGACAAATTCCTTCACTGATCACATTGTATCGGTTCTTTCAGTACCGTACCGTACGTAGAACTCGCAATCGATGACGGCTGCTATGCTGAGAAGCTGGTCTGCGAGACGATGCATCACCGTAACCAAGGGTTTACTCGTCAGCCTGGGATCCATGCCCCATAATCGGATGATACATATGCATCAGGCAACTGATGCATATTGCTCACCATCCAGTCAAAAACCTCAAGGTTGCAGCCGCTTAGCGGCTAATTTACTTGACACATTTGCATCAGCTAAATGAGCCGTTTGGCCTATTCAAAGAAAGCGCTGTTGTTGCTACTTTTTGAAGAGCAGAGCGGTACCAATAATCAGATGGTCGGCAAAGGGCATGTGACTGAAACGGACAAAAAGCGCACTTCGACAGCCAAGAAATATTTGCCACAACTGAAGAGAGAACACTTAAGAAGAGAGAACATCTAAAAGGAGGGAATTCATGAACAAAATTCTAGCCATGGTGTCGGCGGCGCTGTGTCTCAGTGTCGCTGTGGAAATTTCCGCCGATACCATCCAAAATTTCGAAAATGGCGGAACGCCATTCGCGACCCATCACGTCGAGGAAGCAGGCAGTTCGGGCACAACAGGCCCTTGCCCGGAGACGCCTTTTCGGACGGACAGTTCCTGCGGATGCTAGATGGAGGATTATTTGGACGCAGCAGAAGTACGGTTGCCTTCAACCGAACCGACATTGGGCCTGCAAACCGTATCGTTGCTGACTTTGACTTCCGGATCACCTGCTCAGGGGCGCGGTTTGGCTTCTCAGGTGGCGGGTGTGCTGATGGATTTTCAATCGTATTCCTGGACACGACCGTCGGCGGCACCACCGGAGTGCCGTTCATTATAAATCCAGTAGGAACGTGCACCACGGCGGCGTGTGGCGGGGTGGGGGTTGGCTTTAACACATTCAATAATGGTCCAGCCGACGCAAACAGTGCCAATTCCCTGCAGTTGGTGTTCGACAACCATATACTTGCTACAACTGCGTTTGTAGCTAGCCTACCGCCAAGTGGCTTTGATCTCGCGACGGGAACGGGCGGGGTGCCCCGGGGCATTCCACCATGCTCACATCGATGTTGTATTGAGCGGCCCAACAGGTCCAAACGCTACAGTCACCCTGACTCACGGTGTTACGAGCGATGTAATCACGCCGCACGCGAATTTTGATCTGTCTTCGCCGCTGTTAGATTTTTTTGGCAACGATGCTGGTCTCGTGGTTCCCCATGAAAGTCGCGTCGCATTTGGGGTATTTTGCGGTGATGGTTGTGCCGCGTATGACGTAGACAACATCAACGTTCGGTACTTCGCGGGAATCGGCGATACGGATAACGACGGCGTGGTGGACAGTGCTGATGATTGTCCCAACACAGTTTCTGGCGCTGACGTCGATGCCGCAGGCTGCTCGGATGCGCAGGTCGATGACGATGGCGACGGCTTCTGCGATGTGGGTGCACCCAGTGGCGGCCCGTCCGGTTGCACTGGTACGGATAATTGCCCGGCAGTTGCCAATCCGGATCAAGAAAATCTGGACGGTGACGCGTTCGGCGATGCTTGTGACGATGACGGTGACGGCGTGCCTGACACCATTGACAATTGTCCGACGGTAGCGAATGGCGATCAGACCGACAGCAACGGTGATGGCTTCGGTGATGCCTGCGTCGATCCGTCGGTTGATATTCCGGGTAACGCCGATGTCGATCCGACAGTGACGATAGGCGCCGGATCTGATGTCGAGAAGGGTTCGACGATCGGCCCCGGTGTCGTCATTGGCGAGAACGTTATCGTGAACCAGAATGTCAGCATTGGCGCCAACTCGGAGGTCGGCAATAATGTGATTCTCAGTCGCGGCGCAACGATCGGTGAGAACGTTATGATCGGTGCGGATGTGTTCATCGGACAAAAAGCCATTATCGAAGATGGCGTGTTCATTGGCAATATGGTCACTATCTCTCGTGGCGTCCACATTGCCGCCGGCACAACGATTGTCACGACCATAAATGACGGTGCCTTTATCGGCCAAAACTCCGTTGTGTGTGGCGAAGCTCAGGTTGGTATGAATTCCACTATTGGCAAGAACAATATCGTGCAGACTGGTGAAATCGTGGCCGATGGTGCAAACGTGGGTGCCAATCCGGGAACGGGGCCGGATCCTACGGACTGCAACTAGAAGACAACTTCGTCAGTTGCAGGTTGGCAGAAGAAAACCCCGCCCTCGTGGCGGGGTTTTTTTACGTCCGAATTTCCCGCTTCCGAGCCATTCTGACATTCCGGTGAATGGGCAGTGCGTCGGGTGCGTTGTGTAGGCACGCCTTAAGAAGCGGATCTTGTTTTTCCAAAGCCCCGCTTTAACGGCGGGGTCCGTGTTGCCAGGATGAGTGCGGGGATATGCGTGTATCAGTTAGGCATCGTTATGCACGGTCAGGTCCTTTAGCAACCGGTGCCCGGATTCACTTCCAATTAAAACAATAAATTACGTACTGTAATGTGCATTCGTAATGCGTAGGTTGGTGGTTCGAATCCACTCTCCGGCACCATATTTTTTCAGTTGGGTGCTCGGAACCGCCGCGCACCCCAATCACGTCTTTATTTCGCGCCTTGTATACGCCTGACTGCAATAGGGTGCAACGTTCGAACGGAGCGAAACAGTAAAGCAGGCCCGCCTGATTATTGGAGATCTTCTACCGACACCCAACCGTTTGTTCCGAATTTGTCTTTGACCTCAACGAATGCGCCCTCGCGTTTTCCAGTGGGATAGACGGCCGTGCCGGCGCGCATTTTGCGGACCGCCGCGCCGCGTAATGGGCTCGTATACATCTCGCTATCAATGGCCATTGTGTAAGCTTCAGTCGGCGCAGAAACATTGAGTCCAGTTCGAGTCTGTTGCACCTGTGCGACGAGCTTCGTGTAGGCTTCTGCATAGGCTGCCGACACGACGCGACCGATTTTTGTGTCAGAGTAACCGCCACCGACCGCGGCGACAGCACCCAAAAGTCCGCCAGCGCCAAATGAAATGTCCGTGTGCTCTGCGGTACCTCTGGCCGTGACTTCCTGCACGCCGGTCCGTGCATTCACCAACGTGAGTATCGAATCTGCCTCGAGTTTCTTGGACTTCAGGCCTCCCAGCAACCCACCGATTTTGCCACCCACTTCGCCGCCGATCACCCCAGCGATCCCCTTGCCACTGGCGTCGGAGTCTTTGGCGACCAGATCCGGAATCAGAAAGAAATCGGCAGCAGCCATCTGTCCCTTGCCAATATTTGAGTCGACCTGCAGTTCACCAGAATCGGCCAAAACGCGTTCGTCCTGTCGCATCTCGAGACCCTCACCACGATCGACCATTGTGAAGCAACCGGATTGGTTGACGTACAGCTTTATCAACGCTTCCGGATTCTCCAGGTCGTACTCTCGCCACCAATAATTCTGTGTTTGGGGTTCACGAAGTGCGAGTGTTCCATATGACTGCCCGCAATGAGGGATTGTAGGCTCGTTTGGCGGAGCTGCGTTTGCAGGGTTAATGAGTAGAATGGCCGCGATAACCAGAGATCCAGTTTTCGTGCGCATCACACTCTCCGAGTCGGGTCCTCAAAACAGGCGAAAATGGTTGACCTGGGCCTTAAGGCAAAACGCCAAGTCGCGCAAGATCTATTTTACCGAAACTACGACCGCGCAACTACATGCGCTTTCGAGTTTGCGATGGGACCTCTCCCGATAGGCTCTATCCGTACAAGAACGAATATTAATAAGCGCGCGAGTCTGGTAGTTTTTTTCAGGCTATTGAGCTGAGAAAGGCAAACTCGGCAAAAGCCTCGATCGCGCTATTGTAAAGACGTTCTTTTTAACTGGTCTGGGCCCAGCGCCACTGGCCGTGTCGCGGCAAATTTACTGCGGGGATTTTGCGTCGAGTGTTTCATTGGCATTGATGCTATCGATGAGCTGTTCGACATTCGCCGCTGTATCGGTCGATTCCGCCGGTGCTGCGGTGTGTATCACTGCTTTTAGAATCTCTAGCTTGAAAGATTCCGAATAGAAGTAGCGAAACGACCCGTTACCAGAATCCAGGTCAAACCCGTTACTGACTGAACGCAAGAAATCGGACAACAATTCGAAGAAATCTGACAGCGCCGAGGGGTCTGCAGGTGTTGCAACTGGCGTTTCAGAGACTTGTGTATCGTCAACCGGGGTCTGCGCCACTGGCGTTGGAACAATAGGTTCAACAGTTGATTCAACCGCTGCTGCTGGTTCGGCCGGAACTGCGGTTGCCGCGGGTGTTACAACTGGATTGTCTAGTGCTATCGGGGCCGCAACTTCAGGTGTGTTGACGGTTTCTGCGTAAAACACGTTCGACACCTGATGCATGCGGAAGCGCATATTTACGCGAGCCAGCTGTTCGGCGTTGAATTCGAAACTTTGCGCTGCCCCGAAAGCAGCCGAAATATCGCCATCAAAAAACTCGTTGGCAATTTCTTCAGCTTGTGAGAATACGTTGAGAATTGCGGCAAGCTCGCTGTCGTTGAGATCGCCTTTGACGTGCAACATCAGACGCAAGCGGCTTGAAAAGTCGACTTCAGTGACAGATGCAAAGGTGTCGCCGTCGGCAAGGGCGATATTGCTGGCCGACATTGTGTCCATGCGTCTTAAATCGAACTTAACGACATCGCCTTCCTGCGTACGGATTAGAATTGACGAACGTTGCTTACTTTGGGTGTCAACGGACAATGCTGTTGCAGACGACAGGCGGTTGTTCGCCACATCCGTTTCAATGGCATCAAGACCTTCGTCAACTTTAGCAACCACTTCATCGACATCGGCAACGTCGTCCCCGACGCCAACCGTTTCGCGTACATAAGTCGCGGTTTCATGTACTTTCGTACGAAACCTGATTATGGATTCTGCCGCCTTTGTTGGTGTTTCCTCGGCAATCCGCGTGGCAGCGCCTAATGTTTCGTTGGCGATGTCCTCTGGCGTCTCGGGTGGTTGAAATTGCGCATAGGCTTTCTGTGCCACCATGAATTTGGCGTGAAAATGTGCATTGAGGGCGAATCGCAATTCCTGCCGAAAGACGCCCAGCGCTCGTCCGCGACGACCTCTTCGGCCACGGCCATCATTGTTGGGCGTTTCGTCAGGCGGTTTGCCCTTATCCAGGGCCTCGATATCAGCCTGTTTCGTTGACGATGTCTGCAAATCGCTCAGACCAAGCGACGTTGAAATTCCTGTCACGTCCATGTAAATCACTCCCTCTGTCGGCCTATCGGCATTGATTCGGAAACCTTTAGGCAACGCCCAATATGAACGATCTTTGTCCCCCAAAAAGCAATATTGTCAGGGGTGCGACCCGCACAAAGAAAGAATTCGTGGATGGAGACACCGACGGTGACCGCCACGGCAACCTGTTGTGATGGCAATTTTGACCAAAGCTACTGAACCAGCCGTTACGGTCCAATGCCGCATGAATGGTGCCGAGGATCGTGTGTTCGACATGGAAACGCGCCAATTGAACCGCTGTATAATGGATACTGTTCCTGGCTTACCGCATTTTCATTAGCCGGAATCTATATTTCATCTTTCGGCAACAAAGATACCTAAGGCCATAGTCAAACCGGTAACAGTAAATTTGGCAGCAAGTGCCCATGCAGAATCTATCAAGATTTCATGACCGTATCAGAGATATGGTTGATTACTTTTTTGTCCTAAATGAAATGATTCTTATCATAAATTACCAAACAAGTCCGACCTTGCTTCTACGGGCAATTAGATCGATACCATGACCGACTCTGCTTATCACAAAAACGCAGTTAAGCCTTTTGTTATTCTTTCAAGTCAGCGTAGTGGCTCAACCTTTGTTCGTATATGGTTGAATCATCATTCCGAGATCCATAGTTATGGCGAAGTATTTCTAAGACATTATGAATCAGCCGATGGCTTTAAAGCATATTGTGCTCGCGACTTCGCCTCACGGTGGTTATTCAGGATTGGGCATTCCCGACTGGTTAGGGGCTTGAGGTTAGGTATATTCCCAAAATCCCTGGTCGGAGCATATCTGAATGAATTATTGTATGGAGAAAACTACCCGGCGCCCTGGACGGATGTTGGTAACAAGGTTAATGATACTCAAGCAAGGAAAAAAAAGTCTGTGATTGGCTTAAAGCTGATGTACAACACTATCAGACAGTATCCAGCGCTTGAAAAATGGATATTTGAGCAGAACCCCAATGTCATTCACCTGACCCGTGAAAATCTCTTACGTAAATACGTATCTATGGTAAGACTGAACATTACACGAGTTGCCCATATTAAGGCTGAGTCGTCAATGAAGAAAAAGGTAAATATTGACGTCAAAAACTTTATTGAATTTGCAGATTCTCACACGGCGACCGTTGCGATGTATCGTGACAGGTTGTTACAAGTATCACCTTATCTGGAACTCTCCTATGAAGAATTCTTTGCTGATACGGGTGCGGCAAAAGATAATATTCTGGATTTTCTAGAGCTTGGTAATCAAGAAATGCCATTTCCTGAGATGAAGAAAATTGGGTCTAATGATCTTTCTGATGATATTGAAAACTGGGATGAAGTTTGTAATGCACTTGTTGATACGAATTACGAAAAATTTCTCGATGCACGGGAGTTGCCTCACTAAAGCCTGCCGATCAAGCACTTCTGAGATCACCCTCGGCTTATCGCAGCCGGATTGTTAAACCGTTCCAAGTGAAACGGGCATTAGGCAAAGCCCATGATACGTCGCCATCAAGAAAACTATTATTTTTCAATTATTTAAATAACATATACATATCCTAATGTTCCCGGTCTCTCGCATTTAGACTGAGACCGAACTATGCTCATAAAACACACCAAAGGGGGATGTGATCATGATGCTTCCACCGGGACCACCGGACACACGGCCAGGACCACCTGATACGCGACCGGGTCCTCCCGACACTCGACCAGGGCCACCTGATACCAGGCCCGGACCACCGGACACACGCCCGGGACCGCCGGATACACGTCCGGGTCCACCGGACACACGACCGGGACCGCCCGATACTAATTAGATACGAAGCCTGAGTCGGGCCTCGCGCCCGACCACTTCTTCGAGTTTGTTCGCAACTTTGTCAGGGACGACCTGACGAGGGCGTTTTGGTATTACCCGAATTGGAGAGTTTGGCTATGGCTCAACGACACGCCGTCATCATCGGGATAAACAAGTATCCGAATCTTGCCCATGTCGGTAACTATGATCTGCACGGGTGTGTCAACGACGCGAAGCTAATGAAAAGTGTGTTGATCGACAAGTTCAATTTTGCCGACTCGCACATCGTCGAACTTCACAACGAACAGGCCAATAGGGACGCCATCGTCGGCCAGATGAACCGCCTCGTCGATGAGATCGACAAAGATGATATTGTCGTATTCCATTTCAGCGGCCACGGCTCGCGGCGCCGTGCAGCCGACGAGGATGCCGCCAAAGACAGCACCATCATGCCGTCGGACAGCGGTCGTGATCCCAAACCGAATCGCGACATCTCTGATTTCGAAATTAATGAATGGCTCGGGCGCCTGTCAAAAAAGACCCGGTACATCACGTTGACTTTCGATTGCTGCCATTCCGGCACGATGACACGCGATGCTTTTGGCGATACTGCTCGAGTGGTCGTGGACGACAATCGTGCGATGGATGAGATGGGGCTGTCGACACAAGCAACCGGTTCGTTGGATCGATCCAAGTTGGGGGCAAGCGGCTTTCTGATGAATAGCGAATCCTTTGTCGTAATGTCGGGTTGTCGCGATGACCAGCTCTCACGTGAATTTTCACAGGAAGACAAGGGCCCGGAGTTTCGAAATGGTGCGCTGACCTACTTTCTTACCCGGGAACTGCTGCAGGCAAAACCCGGCACGACGTATCGCGACGTTTTCGAACCGGCACGACTCAATGTGATAGAGCGTTACAAGGGCGACCAGAATCCACAGATTGAGGGACGCCAGGATCGTGAAATTTTCGGTGTTCGCGATATCGAAGCCATACGTTTTATTGCGGTAGAGTCAGTTGACGGCGATTACGTGACACTTGCGGGCGGCGCGGCACATGGCTTGCACACACAGTCTCTCTGGAGTGTCTATCCGGCGGGCACAAAGACGATCGATGGTGCAACCAGTCTCGGCCTAATCGAAATTACCGAGGTTGACGCGCTCACAACTAAGGCAGTGATTCGGGAAACGCATGGCGAAATCACTGCTGGAGCGCGTTGCGTCGAGAAAGTGCCATCACAAACCCAGTTTCAGCTCAAAGTCGATCTGAGCGCACTGCCCGATGAACAGCGCACCGCAATCAAACCAGGAATCGAGGCATCACCACTGCTAGCGCTGAGCAAGAGTGCTGGTACTGCCGATATGGGTGTATACGTGTTGCGGCCACGAGAAGCGGCGACATCCGGTGATCCCGTACCCCAGGTCCAGCTGGTGCAAACATCATCCTGGGCCGTGGTGGATGCTGCAGGCGTGTTGGCAATGCCGCTGCATGCAACGAATGAAGAAAACGTCGTCGAGTTACTGATCAAAAACCTCGAGACACGGGCGCGGTTTAAAAACGCACTCAATCTGGACAATCCGGACAGTACGCTGGATGTGGAATTCAACATCTACAAGCAGGTAGGAAAGGACAAATGGGAGTTGGCTAATGGCGGCGATTGTGTTTTCCAGGACGGCGACCGGCTCTCTTTTGAGATCATCAACAGGGAAAAAGAAGCAGTCTATGTCAACTTGCTGGATTTCGAGCCAACCGGCGCTATCTCACACTTTTATCCGCCACGCGGTTCCAGCGAGATGATCGAGGCTGGCAGGACGCAGCGTGTAGGTCGTGGCAACCAGGTCTTGCGGTTAAGGCTCGATGATGCAGTTGCAGAGGACACGGGCCTGGAGACCCTCAAGGCTTTTATTACCAGTAATGAAACCGATTTCAGGTGGCTGGAACAAGGCGCCACGCGTTCGATGGGCCGATCGCAGTTGAGAAAGCAGTTCGAAGCGGCGTATAACGGCCCCTCCACCCGGGCAGTCGTATTCGAGATGGAGGAAGAAGAGGAATCAGACGACTGGAAGTCGATCAACCGATTTTTTCATTTACAACGGCGCTTGGTCTGAGAGCCATTCATGAAATACCACGATTTTAGAATACGTATCGAGGCAAAGCGGGGCAACGGCTATGACGTCAGTGTCAATTCGCCTGCCGGCAGTGCCAACGAGCATATCGTCTTGCCCTTCGACATTGACGAGGCGATGCAGCAGTTCCACGACATGGGGCGCGCGGTCCGGGGAGCGAGTGACCGGAAAGTGGTCATGGAAGGACCGGCCCCGGTCAAACCCTCGGAATTCGGCAATCAGCTTTTCAGAGCATTGTTCACCGGGCGGGTCGGCAAATTATACAACGCGATGTCCCGTGATTTGCAGGACCCCAATGTCGGCCTGCGCATCAATCTGCATCTGAATCTGAACGATCCCAGCGTGAGTGCACTGGCTGGTGTGCCATGGGAATTTGTCTACGACGCCGACACAATGGATTACCTCAATCTCAGCAAACAGACACCCATCATTCGTTATCTCGATGTACAACGCCCGAATACACTCCAACCGCTGAGCGCCGGAAAACTGAAAGTGCTCGCCGTGATGTCAAGCCCGAAGGGCATGCACGAATTGGATCTGGACAAGGAACGCAAGCTGATCGAAACCATCATGGCCCGTGACAAGGAAATCGAGCTGACGATTAAGGAGCATCCGACGCCAAACAAGCTGCGTCTGTGGCTCACGCAAGATGAGTATCACGTGTTGCACTACATGGGTCACGGCACCCATGACGATAAGACCGGCGTGGGAGCGCTCGTGCTCGAAGACGAAGACAACAATGCGGTACTGCTTGACGCGGAAACACTCGGGACTTTTCTGCGCAATGCGCCGACAGTGCGGCTGGCATTTTTGAACGCCTGTGACCTGGCCAAAACCGACGAGGACTCGCCGTTCTCCGGTGTCGCCAATCGTCTGGTAATGGCCGGGATGCCGGCGGTTGTCGCGATGCAGTTTCCGATTTCCGACGATGCCGCAATCGCCTTCGCTCGCTCCTTCTACGCACGCTTGGAAAGTGGCCACGCGGTTGACGAAGCCGTGGCGCATGGCCGTAACGCGATCCTCGCGGACAAGCCCGGTTCGATGGAATGGGGCACACCGGTGCTTTACATGCGGACACCGGACGGCCGGCTATTCGAAAAACCCCGAAAAGCTCGCGCGGAGCTAAGCGCACCGAAGCAGCCGGTGCCAGTACCCGTCGCAGACGGCACGGTGGCGGTGACAAAAAAGGCTATCGGTACGGTGGCCGGTATAGCTGCTGCCGTACTCGCAGTTGTTGCAGGCATTTTCTTTTGGACCAGTGGGCGGTCGGTGACGCTGGATTTCGATGTCACGGCGTCGGATGCGCTGACGGCATACATCGACGTGCCGAAAAGACTCATAGTCGGACCAAAAGAGGGCGATGGAGGCAGTCAGCATCTCGCGAGATACACGGTCGACATTGCCGCGCCCGCAGGTGTTACCGGCGTCACTGTTGGCGAAACCTCGATCATCAACGATGTATGGCAGGCGGACCTTACCGCCGGTAACGAAGGCGAATTCGAAATTCTGGCTACGATTTCGGATAAGAATAAGCCCAACGCGGACCCACTCAAGAAATCGGTAACAATGGGCGTAACCATCGAACCCGCCGTGCAAACTGATTACGATTCCGCGATCGCCAGTATAAAGGAGCCAGGCAACGATACGGAATCAATCGTCGCGGAACTGACACGCCTTGAAGCGCTGGGGCTCAGCGACGAGATGCGTGAGACACTTGTTTCGACAAAAGAGCAGCTCGATGGAGTTGTGCAGGCAAAGAGCCTTGCTCGAGGGACCTTTGATAGCGCGACGATAATGTTGACTGAAAAGATTGGAGCATACGACGATTGGTTCGAGGGTCTAAAATCGGTGCGTGGCTTCGAGCCAACGGCAACTGATTATCCAGAAGTCATCGAAGAATATGATGATGTGCGTAATGCGATTACCGTAACGGACTTCACGCTCTGCGCCAGCCGGCCTCCCTGCAGCGCGGGCGTCCGATTTCGTGCAGGCACGACAGTATTTGAAGTCATATCCCACACACCTGACGTCAAAACTCAGGGGGTTTTCGTAAGGTATCTATTGAAGCCGGATTTGGAGCTGATCAAACTGTCCCGCTTCAAACTCGCGGGCAATACAACCAGCATTGGCGGATCGGCGTTGTCAAAACGCGGCAGCTACGAGGTCCGTCTGTTCAATGACGATGGTGATCTGCTCAAGTCGCAGGAAATCGAGATTCACTGATAACAGCAACTCCGCGCGCTGTTGCCACCAGAGTACCCGACGACTTTCGCGGCCAGCGTCGGCATTCGCTAGAAGACCGACGAGGCCGCGTTGTCGGATCATTGACTAGTCGAAGTCGCAACCGCCTCCCGTTTCATTGGCGCAGACGTCAGATATTTCTGTGAAGGTTGCGTTATCTTCCGCCCCGATCGCACCGACTTCGACCTTTGCCGGCGTGTTGGGCGGTAGTGCGGTGAGATAATCCACGGGGACCGTTACGCTAGTCTGGCCTACCGGCAATCGGATGGTGAACTTCAGTTGTCCCAAATCGTCTACATCCGGTTCGAAAACAACTTCCCAGGCATCGACTGCCACGTCTTCCGGGTGTATCGGAAGAACATCAGCCGTGACGAGAGCGTGTAATTCCGCGTGTGACGCACAATTCCCTAAATCGGCGTCTTCATCTACATGTGTACCAGCCGTCCATGAAATTATGCCGCCGGAAAACATCAAGTCTTGCGGCGCTGCGGGAAGCTCGAGTGTGAGTTCCGTTTCGCCCGCCAACCGCTCTCCTCCATCTGAGGTGCCCGAAAAGAAGTAGGGTCCAGCCTCCCACGTCTCCAGGAATTCCTCCAGCGTGACAATGTCCTCCAGATCGTCAGGATCAGCTTCCGGATCAGCCCAACACAGCGGCTCAGCGCTCTCGGCAAAGGTCTCAGTAAGCTTTTGTTTCTGTAACGGACCTTTGGCCATATCCTCGAAGACTTTGGTGCCACTTGGGTCGCGCAGCCTGGTCGAACTCAGATCGTCGCCATCCACCAGGAAATGAAATCCTATATCCCCATCCGAGGAATTGATTTCGACAAGTACCTTGCATTCGCCAAAGTCGCCGCACGGCTCGGTTGCCGTTGCCACACTGGTGACCGTGCCCAGGGCGATGGCGGCCGCGGCCGCCGACAGGGCAGGCAATTGATGTATGTATCTTTTCATGTGGATGTTCTCCGCTTGATGGGTTAGTGGTAGCCGAAACTTTCTCGGGTATTCGGTATTGGGTTAGACGCTCCTTGCAGCCAAAATCTGTCGGATCGCCACACGCATCTGCATTGGCCACCCGTGAACCCTTCAATGCCCGTTCGATAATAAAAAACCTATGTTTTCAACCCATTAGCCGGCCAATCTCAGCGTTGCGCTAAACAGCATCTCCGCAGACAGCCAAAAACAAGCTCGTGTCTAAGTTTGATAAGCCAGATCTTGCATCTATGCAGATATGCGCATGTTTGAGTTTTCTAGCGCCGCTTTTCTGCTCACCTATACTCATCAAAAAGTGCTCGTTGTTGCTCAGGCTATCAACTTGCCGTCTTAGCCCGGGCGCCCAAAAGTAACTGGGGCCGGAAGATCAGGAGGTCGCTATGCTAAACCGTCATATTCAGATTCGGTGCTCTTGCAACTTCGTTTACGTCAAACTTCTGCTGATCGCATCACTGCTGGGTATTGGCTCGTGTGCCAGCGGTATTCAGGGTAACAATTGGTTGCCGATCGGCCCGGCGCCGATTGATGGATTCTTTGCCGGCGGGGTTACCGGTCGTGCTACTGCAATAGCACCCAACCCGTTCGATGCCGACGAAATCTGGCTGGGTACGGCAGCCGGTGGGGTTTGGCATACCGCAGATGCCGGTCTCAACTGGGAGCCTGTTTCGTCCAAGCAGAGGGCCCTGGCGATTGGTGCCATCGCCGTTGACGGCTGCTCCAGCCGCGGTTGTACGACGATCTATGCGGGGACCGGCGAAAACGCGCTCCGTCGCGACACATTTTATGGCTCCGGTTTGTTGGTGGGCACTGCAAAAGCGGGTACGTCACCCGAATACGACTGGCAGCTAAAAACCGGTGCGCCCTTCGATTTCACCGGTGGCTCGATCAATGACATCGTGCTCGTCGATCAGCCTTCGGGTCCGCCGCGGATTTTTGTCACTTTGTCCAGTGGTGTGACCGTTGCGGCATCCGAGGACACGATCACGGCAGCGGTTCCTGCTGGCGGCTACGGTATCTATCAGTCCGACGACAACGGCAACACCTGGAGCAAATTAACAGTAGACGGCTCGGCCGACGCCAGACCCACGGATCTGGAACTGCATCCGGGTAACGATCAAATCATGTACGCCGGGTTTCTGGGCCGCGGTGTGTTCAAAACAAAAAACGGCGGCGTCAAGTGGTGTCCGATGAACGAGGGCATTCCCAAGCCTGCGGGTTGTTCCAATACCAGTGGTCTGCCCGATATCAGCCTGCCGTTCGATTTTGTCGAGGTCGATATTTTCCGGGACGACCCGAAGGTAGTTTATGCAAGCTTCGGGCGCTGTGCCGACGGTCTTATTCAAAACTGTGTGCCTGCCGTACACAAAACCAGCAACAACGGCAATTCCTGGTCGCAACAGAGTGCGGGAAACCCCAACCACGATAGCCCCGGCGCCTTTGGCTACAGTCGATACACGCATGCTCTGGCGGTGCACCCAACCCAGGAAGACACCCTGTTTCTGGGTGGTGTGCAACTTTGGAAATCTATAAACGGTGGCCAGACGTTTGCGGCGTCGGATAACAACCTTGCCCCGGCACCGGCGGGCCACATTGGCGTGGTGCATTTCGATCACCGGGAAGTGCTTTTTCATCCGACCAGTTCGTCGATTGTCTACGATACGTCAGATGGTGGTTTCGCCGTCTCCACGGACGGTGGCAACAACTGGAACCCGCGTAATGATGACCTGCAGATAACGGGATTTCATGGACTTGGATCTTCACCCCTGGTTGGGGCGGTAATCGGGACGAGTCAGGACAATGGCGGTCAGCTGTGGACCGGCAGCCGGGTTTGGGAATGGTTGGAGTGCTGTGGCGACGGTGGTTTCAGTTTTATGGATTGGGATAATCCGATGAGATTGTACGCTGCCAGCAACTACGGCAACCTGAAGCGCTCCATAGACGGCGGCGCAAACTTCAGTTCGATCAACAACGGCATTGATGCGAACGATCAGCGACTCTTCTACGCGCCATTCATACAGGATCCGTCACCACCGCACCCGTTGTATTTCGGTACGACCCGTTTGTACAAAAGCACCAACGATGGCGGTTTGTGGAATGACGTAAGCCCCATACTCGCCACCGGTGCCGCGCCGGAAATCGTCACAGCCCCAAGCAATGCAGCACAAATCGCCGGCAATATCAGTGTCAATGCGATCACCGCGATCGCTGTGGCGCCTGGCAATCCGGCACGAGTATATGTTGGTTACTACGGTGGCGAGGTCTTCATGACCAATGGTGCCTGCAACACAGCGGCGTGCTGGAACAACGTGTCCGCGGGTTTGCCCGGTGGTTCGATCGCGAGCATCGCTGTTCACCCGACCCTGGCGGATACCGCCTACGTCACCGTGTCGGGCTTTGGTGGTAGTTCCCGAGTCTGGCGCACCACTACCGGCGGCAGCGCGTGGTCGGCAATAAACACCGGTTTGCCCTCAGGAGTTCCGGCCAATGCTATTGCCATTGAGCCAAGCACGCCCGATCACATGTGGCTGGGGCTCGACAGCGGCCCAAACGGTGCTTCTATGTTCAAAAGCACCAACGGTGGCAATAGCTGGTTTGAGTTTGCCAAGGGCCTGCCTAACGCGCCGGTGTTTCAGATTTCGGTCGATGAGACACACGGCAGACTGTATGCCGGAACGCACGGGCGTGGTGCCTATGTGCTGGGCAAACCGTTCATCAGTAACTTCGAGGGCTGGGTGGACGATTCTATCTGGGACATTCCCGTCTACGGCCAGAATTTCACAGGTGACCAGAGCTGTACGATGAAGCTATTGCAATCGAACGGCGATGTTTGCGCGGAATCTGGCATCGACGTGATGGGTGGCAGCATGGAAACTGACGGCGCCGGTGTGCTGACCACCAGCCTCGGTGGAATGTGGGGCGGCAAACCGGTGGTGTGGGCGTGTTACAACGGTAGTTGCCTCGACGGTGTTGCCATTGCGGATTGCAACGATGACGCCGACGGTGACGGCGATGATGATCCACTGAGCACAATAATCGTGGAGTGCGATGGTGAGTTGGCCTCGACGACAATACTTGGCTGTCCGACTCTCGACAATCCACCCAGTACGGAGCTTGCACTCGAGCTGATGGGACTGATGGCAGCAGCGGGCGAAGGCGGCGATGTCGCTACGCCCCGATTGATGCATCTCTCGGCCACCGTTCAATCACGCAAGCACGCCCGCTCTTTGTGTACGGTTGCGGTGCCCGCCAATGCCGGTGATAACGAAGAAGCCGTGCTCGCCCGGGCCGGGGACCTGATCAATGCAAGCCAAACGTGCGCCGACAATGGCGTGACCGCACATCTCAAGGTGACCAAGATGGGCTCCGAAGACGAGTTCCCGAGGCCGCCACGGCTTCGCCTTGCGACCAAGGGGGTCAGCGGCAACCAGGTCATTACCGCTCTCGCCACCGATCCCGGCGAAGGCACCGGGAGCTGTTTCGCGGTACGCGGGCTGGGCGTTCCCATCCTGGGTCAGTTACAGATACCCAAGATCTGGTTTACAACACCAGACGAGGGCAGCCACGGTGGCGTTATCCGCATCACCCAACAGACGAGTCTTGGTGCCTGCGAGATAGAAATCGAAACTGACCGCGGCATGCGGCCGAAAGAACTGGCCAAGACAATCGACCAGGCCGTTCATGCGCGTGGCATACCCGGTCCGCACCCGAATTGCCCGGCCAGCCGCAATTCCCGTGACATCGTTGCCCATGACGACGCTGTTGTGACGGTGGCATCCAGAGATATTGAGATTTGCACGAGCGATCCGGGAATCGGTTTCAGACTGCGTTCAGAAGAGTTGCCGAACCTGCACCCGGTGGCTCAGGCCCGCATAACCGACGAGCAGGGCGTTGTTATTCTGGATGCGTCTGCTTCCAGCGACCCGGACTCCAGTCCGGCAACTGAAGACGATATCGTCCGCTACGAATGGTTGGACACTTCCGGAAAAACCCCAGTCGAGCTGGGCCAGGGTCGTCAACTCAAACTGAAGCCGGGATACACGCCCGATCGGATCGGCCTGACCGTTACCGACAGGGCAGGGCTGACCGATACGGTCATGATCGATGCGATCGGCTATCAGAATACGGGAGATAGATGAAGTATCGGATCGAATCCGGAGAAGACCGGTTCGAGTTCGACGCCCAATGCATCTCCAAATTTGCTGATAGCGATGTATTGAGTAATGACGTACACCGCCTCGACAATCTGTGGTTCCGTAAAATGCTTGTGTAGGCGTTTCCACAAGGATTTTGATACCTGATTGGCGTCGTCACCAATCTGGATGGTCAAGTCCAACAAGGTTTTTTCGGCATCTGTGAAATGCGGGCTGGATTGGTAGCGGTCATCACCAATATCGGCAATCTTCTCCTCTGAAATGCCCAGCCGCTTGCTGACGGTTTCATGTTGCACAACGCAATAACGGCAGACGTTGCGATGCGTCGCTTTGAGTATGATCAGTTCTTTAGTGGCCCAATCGAGTTCGCCGTCCTTTAGCATTGCCATGACGGATTGGGTAAAAGCCTCGCCAAGCTCCGGCGTATGACCAAACACTTTAAAAATGTTTAGCAGCATCTCAAAACGATCAGCTGCCTGCTGATAAAACTTCTGGGTGCGCTCGTCAGCTTCGTTCAGTTCAACGTAGGAAACGCTCATGTGATTGTCCTCGTTTGCATTGATCACGCGATATCAGGATAGCTACCGCCGTTGTAGCATCCGATGGCAGAAAATAAAACCTTTTGCCGCATGGTGTTGCCGGGCAAGCGCACCAAGGGACCGGTTTCGGGAACGGCACTTACGGCGATGCGTCGATTCGAGCAAAAACCCGGCGCAGCGGGAGGAGGGTTTACGTGGCGCCGCGGTTACCATTCCCGCCCCTCCGCCTTGGGCGCAGCGTGGGGGCCGCCGACGCGCGGGACCTGGGGACTAAGTGACGGCGCTCTGTTAGATTGTGGGCTAACAAAGAATCACATCATTGGGGAAATGTGATGACTCCTGAGAACCGCGCCGGTTACTGGCGTGCCAATCTGCGTCTGCTGCTGGGTTGCATGATCGTCTGGTTCGTGTGCTCGTATGGATTTGGCATTCTTTTCGTTGATGCACTGAATAAAATTCAATTCGGGGGCTTTCGGCTGGGTTTCTGGTTCGCGCAACAGGGCTCGATCTATATCTTTGTCCTGCTGCTGTTCTTCTACGCCTGGCGCATGAACTACCTCGACCGCAAGTATGACGTGCACGAAGACTAGCCGGGCATGAGCTTACAGGCACTGACTTATTTGGTAGTGGGCGCGAGTTTCGCGCTTTACATCGGTATTGCTATCTGGTCACGGGCGCACAACACCGGCGACTTCTATATCGCAGGCAAAACGGTATCGCCTGTAGCCAATGGCATGGCGACCGCCGCGGACTGGATGAGTGCTGCATCGTTTATTTCCATGGCCGGTCTCATTGCTTTTCTCGGCTATGACGGTTCTGTCTATCTGATGGGCTGGACCGGCGGCTACGTGTTGCTCGCACTTTTTCTCGCACCGTATCTGCGCAAGTTTGGCAAGTTTACCGTGCCCCAATTTATTGGCGAACGTTATTACTCAAGAACAGCCCGAATCGTTGCAGTCATTTGTCTGATCTTTGTGTCCTTTACCTACATCGCCGGGCAAATGCGTGGCGTGGGCATCGTTTTTTCGCGCTTTCTCGAGGTCGAAATTGGCGTTGGCCTGGCCATAGGGATGGGAGTGGTATTCATCTACGCCGTGCTCGGTGGCATGAAGGGTATTACTTATACGCAGGTTGCCCAATATTGCGTGTTGATTTTTGCCTATACCGTGCCGGCAGTCTTTATCGCACTGCAGATTACCGGCAATGCGATACCACAGCTTGCATTTGGCAGCGAGGTAACCGGCACCGGAGTCAGTCTGCTCAGCAGACTCGATGGTATCGTCACCTCGCTTGGGTTTACCCAATACACCAACGGTACCAAAAGCACGATTGATGTATTTTGTATCACGCTGGCCTTGATGGTGGGCACAGCCGGATTGCCGCATGTAATCGTACGTTTTTTCACAGTGCCGACCGTACGTGATGCACGTCGCTCCGCCGGGTACGCGTTGTTGTTTATCGCCGTGCTGTACACAACCGCACCGGCGGTGGGCGCGATGGCCCGTTTCAATCTCATCAACACAATACAACCGGGTGCCGTGGGTACGGTCGATGGCAATCTCGTTTATGAAAACCGTCCTGACTGGATGCGTACATGGCAACGAACCGGGCTGGTGACATTCGATGACAAAAACGGCGATGGCAGGGTTCAGTACTATAACGACAAAAATGCCGATTTTACGGCCACCGCAAGGAGTTATGGCTGGCAGGGCAATGAGATCACAGTCGATCGCGACATCATGGTGCTGGCTAATCCCGAAATTGCCGGGTTGCCAAACTGGGTTATTGCGCTTGTTGCCGCCGGTGGTATTGCCGCGGCACTGTCGACGGCCGCCGGATTATTGTTGGTTATTTCGGCTGCGATCTCGCACGACCTGATCAAGGGCATTTTTGTGCCGCATATTTCGGAAAAAAATGAATTACTGGCCGGTCGCATTGCTGCCGCCTCGGCAATCATGATTGCCGGATATCTGGGATTCGATCCCCCCGGTTGGGTCGCGCAAGTCGTCGCATTTGCCTTTGGACTGGCGGCGGCATCCTTGTTTCCGGCCATACTGCTCGGTATTTTTTCCAAGCGGGCTAACAAGCAGGGCGCAATTGCCGGCATGTTGACGGGGTTGTTTTTCACCTATGGCTATATCGAGTACTTCAAAGGCCTGTTTCTCAAATGGGCCGGTGCACCCTGGGGTGAGAACGTGACAGAACACTGGCTGTTCGGGATATCACCAGAAGGTATCGGTGTGATCGGCATGCTGCTCAATTTTGCCGTGGCATTGACGGTGAGTCACTTGACCGCACCGCCACCGGAACGGATTCAGCACCTGGTTGAACACATTCGCGTGCCACGTGTTATCGAGGGTCACCCTGTAGATTGATCTCGCGGCGCAAGCATGGATGCATTCAGCTCGTTCGGCGCGCTGCATCCCATCAGTATCATGTCGCGTTCCATTTCGTCTTGGAGCAAACGCATGGCGCGTGCCACACCGGGCTCTCCGGCTGCTGCCAACGCATAAAGATACATGCGACCACCTGAGCAGGCCGTCGCGCCTCGGGCCAGGGCTTTTAGCACATGCGTCCCACGGCGAATGCCGCCGTCGAGGATAATTTCGATTTCACCACCAACGGCATCCGAGATCGCTGCCAGTTGATCGAATGGTGCGCGTGCCCCGTCGAGTTGTCTGCCACCATGGTTTGAAACGATAACTGCGGTTGCGCCGATGTCCACGCAGCGTCTGGCATCGGCGACCGACATTACGCCTTTTACGGCAAATGGCCCCTGCCATTGTTCAACCATTCTGGCTGCGTCCTCCCAGTTTATTGAGCGCTGCATTTGACTGTCGAGATAGTCGGTCACGGATGAGGCGATGCTCGAGCCCGCTGAAATGTACCGAGAAACATTGGGAAGATCGAATTTCTCTCTAAACAGATAGTTGAGTGACCAGCCCGGATGCAGGGCAAAGCTCAGCAGGCTCCTTGGCGTAAGTTTCGGTGGCGTGGTGAATCCGGTGAGATAATCGCGTTCGCGATTGCCGGCAACGATGGCATCCACGGTGAGTGTCAGTGCGTCAAAACCGGCCGTTTTGCAGCGTTCGATCAGATCTGTGGTTAGAGCCGGGTCCTTGTGCACGTAGATTTGAAAGAGTTTCGGAGCATTATGACGTCCTAACTCCTCGATGCTGCGTGTGCCGATTGTCGACACGCCAAAGAGCGTACCTATCTGTTCGGCGACATTGGCTATAGCTCGTTCGCCTTCATGGTGAAACAAGCGTTGCATTGCCGTTGGCGAGAAAAACAGGGGCAGCGCCAGCCGCTGGCCCAGCACTTCAACGGATAGATCAACCCTGTCGACACCGGTCAGGACATTGGGCACCAGGTCGACGGTTTCAAAAGCTGCCGTATTTCGTTTGAGCGTGCTCTCGTCGTCTGCGCCGCCATCAATGTAATGAAACACGGGAGCCGGCAGGCGTTGCATGGCCAATTTTCGAAAATCGTCGGTCTTGTAGCAGTTTTTCAGCAGCATGGCATGAATAGTCAGGTTGCCGGCTCAGGCGGATAGTGCGACCGGAACGCGGTCGGAATCAATACGTAGGGTTTTTCCTACCGGCACAGTCGACAAAATGTCAGGGGGTGTCCGCGTGACTCATGCTAGCCTGACGTAATGGGAAGGGGGAGATGGGATGCTCTGTCTCGCGCACGACTCGGCGGCCGACGACCATAATTTCACGCGATCAGCGCGTGAGGATTCGTTACGGTTCTTATCTGAGTCTCGTGAGCCCCATCCAACAAGCTCGTTTGTGTCTTTGGCAGGGTATTCGATTTGACGCCAAGAGACCGCGATTTCATTACGCGCTTGACGGCTGTCGACATCGCGGTGTTGAGCAAGCGCGAGGTGGAAGTGCTGCAGTTGATCTCTGAGGGCTGTTCGAATCAGGAAATTGCCACCAGACTTTTTTTGTCGTTACACACTATCAAGGCACATACCCGCAATATCTACGACAAACTTGACGTGAACAGTCGCACACAGGCCGTTGCCAGGGCGAGCCGTCTGGGTCTTTTCGAATCAGATAAGTGATGCAGGCATCCCTGAGGACGGTGGCCGACCGCGATCGACCACCGCTCGGCGCTTCCCTGCGGCGTCCGTGCATTTAACCTCGAGCTTGTCCATCGACACGTGTGGTCATCCTATCATCTCACAGTGTCACCCTATCTGGTGGGAACGAGTTTGTCGTACCCCTTTTGGGGTAAAACTGGCAAATAAATCTGTCGGGGTTACGCGGCGTTATCAGATGTTTTTGAAAACGGCGTCGATGCTTTCGCGGGCGTCACCAAAGAGCATGCGGGTATTGTCTTTGAAAAACAGCGGATTTTGCACACCGGCGTAACCGGTGGCCATGCTGCGTTTTAATACGACAGTGGTATGCGCCTTCCAGACTTCAAGTACCGGCATACCTGCGATGGGGCCTTCCGGATCTTCCAGCGCCGACGGATTTACAATGTCGTTGGCGCCGATGACCAGCACTACATCGGTGTTGGGCAGGTCTTCGTTGATTTCATCCATCTCGAGCACTATGTCATAAGGCACTTTGGCTTCTGCGAGCAGAACGTTCATATGACCGGGCATGCGGCCCGCAACCGGGTGAATAGCGAAGCGCACTTTGATGCCACGATTGCGCAGGGCCTGTGTCAATTCCGACACTGGGTGCTGCGCGTGTGCGACTGCCATGCCATAGCCCGGCACGATGACCACGCTTTGCGATGAAAGCAGCATATCGGCAACGTCATCGGCAGAGACCGGTTGTACCTCACCATCCTCGGCCATCGCCGTGGCCGTTCCGCCGCCACCAAATCCGCCCATGATGACGGCAAAAAAGTTCCGGTTCATGGCACGGCACATGATGTAGCTCAATATCGCGCCACTGGATCCGACCAGCGCACCGGTTACGATAAGTAGGTCATTCGACAGCATGAAACCAGCCGCAGCAGCTGCCCAGCCGGAATAACTGTTGAGCATGGAGATAACCACCGGCATGTCCGCACCACCAATGGCCATGACCATGTGTGCGCCAAAGCCAAATGCGAGAGCCGTCATGATCAATAACGGCACGATTCCCTGATTGACCCCGTGCGCACCTACAAATACAAAACCAAGCCAGATACAAACAATGCCGATGCCGGCATTGACGAAGTGGCGGCCGGGTAGCATCAGGGGTTTGCTGCCAATCACACCTTGTAGCTTGCCAAACGCGATGACCGATCCGGTAAAAGTCACCGCGCCGATCAAAACACCAATGTAAATCTCGGCTTCATGAATGGTTTTTTCCACGCCGCTCATTGACACATTCGGATCCAGGTAGTTGGCAAAACCAACCAGCACAGCAGCCAGACCGACAAAACTGTGCATGATTGCCACGAGCTGTGGCATGGCTGTCATCTCGACCTTAGACGCGACAGACCAGCCAATCGCACCGCCGACCAGCATCGCGACGGCGATCCAAGCATAACCACCGACCTGGTCGCTCAGAATGGTTGCGACCACGGCCAGTGTCATGCCGATCATGCCGTAGAGATTGCCGCGGCGCGCAGTCTCCTGGTTGCTTAAGCCCCCCAAGCTGAGAATGAAAAGAACGCTGGCGCCGATATAGCTTGCTGTCACCATGCCACTCATTCCACGTCCTCCCTGCGGAACATAGACAGCATGCGTTGCGTTACCAGAAATCCACCGGCGATATTGATGCTGGCGATCAGCACCGCGATAAATGACAAGGCGATGACCCAGGGTGCGTCTTCGCCGATTTGTAGCAGGGCGCCGAGCACAATGATGCCGCTGATCGCGTTGGTGACACTCATAAGGGGTGTGTGCAGGGCAGGGGTTACCGACCAAATCACCTGCCAGCCAACGAACACTGCCAGGACGAAAACCGTGAGATGGGCCATAAAAGACGCTGGCGCGACCGACCCGACGGACAGTAGCAAGCTCATGGCGATTGCCAGGCCGACCAGCGTGTAAAGACTACGCTTACGTGGATCGGGCGGAACAATCTTGGCAGGCTCCGCCGCCGCTGTAGTTTTGGTCGGTAGAACTGGCAGTTTCGGCACGGGGGGTGGCCAGGTGATTTCACCGTTGTGCACCACTGTCGTGCCGCGAATGACTTCGTCGTCCATGTCGATGATGGCCAGGCCATTCTTGTCCGGTGTCATTTCCGCTATTAAATTGTAGAGGTTGGTTGCATATAGCTGGCTGGATTGTGTTGCCAGGCGACTTGGCAGGTCGGTGTACCCGATGATGGTGACACCGTGCGCCTGCGTGACTTCGCCGGGTTGGGTCAGCTCACAGTTACCACCCTGTTCGGCTGCGAGATCGACGATCACGCTGCCTTCGCGCATCATCTCGACCATATCGGCCAAAATCAGTTTGGGTGATGGCTTACCAGGTATGAGCGCGGTCGTAATAATGATGTCGATCTCGGCCGCCTGTTCGCGGAACAATGCCATTTCTGCATCGATAAATTCCTGACTCATCACCTTGGCATAGCCGCCAGCACCGGTACCGTCTTCTTCGAAGTCGAGCTCGAGGAAATCGGCACCCATACTCAGAACTTGTTCACGTACTTCAGGGCGCGTATCGAAGGCCCGCACGATGGCACCCAGGCTACCGGCCGCACCAATCGCCGCCAGGCCGGCGACACCGGCACCGATCACCAGGATCTTGGCCGGTTGTACCTTGCCGGCTGCGGTAATTTGTCCGGTGAAAAACCGTCCGAAATACCACGAGGCTTCGACAACTGCGCGGTAGCCGGCAATATTTGCCATCGATGACAGCGCGTCAAGTTTTTGCGCACGGGAAATACGCGGCACCGAATCCATGGCCAGCGCACTGATATTGCGTGCCGCCAGTTGGCTGAGAAGTTCAGGATTCTGTCCCGGCCAGATAAAGCTGATGAGCGTAGTGCCCTCGCGCAACAACGTCAGCTCGTCCTGTCCGAGTATGGGATGGTGTTCGGGCGCCCGCACCTTCAACACGATATCGCTCTGCGACCAAAGCGTCTTAGGATCGGGGATTATGATTGCCCCGGCAGTGCGATAGGCCTGATCGGTGTAAGCGGCCGCCTCGCCGGCGCCTGTTTCTACACCAACTTCAAAACCCAGTTTGATCAAACGTTGTGCGACATCGGGTGTCGTGGCCACACGCTGTTCGTTAGGGTGGACCTCGCGAGGGACCCCGATTTTCATATTTCTGCTCTCCATGGGTTTCTTGTTCGGCGGGTGCGCCGGATTCGCTGCGCCAATCCTACCTCTGAACGCCGCTATAGGAAATGCTCTCGGGAATACACTTCAGATTCGGCCAGTGGTGCCGACAGAAAGGCTGGGGTGAGCATGCAAGAACGGCGTAACTATTATCGAATATTGGGCGTGCAGCCGGATGCTCCGACTGACGTCATTCAGGGTGCCTACCGTACGCTGATGCAGAAGCTGCAGATGCATCCTGATCTGGGCGGTGATGACAGGAATGCTGCTCTGATCAATGCGGCCTGGCATGTGCTGAGGGACCCGGAACGTCGCACGGAATATGACTGCCAATTACTAAGCGACTACGACATACAGGTACTTGCTTCATCCGGCAAGCCGCTGTGCCATCCCGCACACAATGGCTCCGCTAATCGGCGTAACTATTATCGGGTCCTTGGGGTTCAGGCAGACGCGCCGCAGGCACTCATCGACTCTGCCTATAAGGTATTGTCCGGTGCCGATGCAGAAGACGGGGCACTACTGAGAGAAGCCTATCGCGTACTCGGCAGCCCTGCCCGGCGACAGCAATACGATGTATCGCACACGACCGAGCCTGTTGTAGCCGAAGCCGCATACCGCCCGTTGATTCGTAACTTCTGTCTTTTTTGCAAGACGCCATACGACCAGTATCCTGGCTGTTTGCCAACCGGTATGTGTTGCGAGTGCGGCAGTCCACTGCGAGAGCATGAAGCGCAAGTAGATCAGGCTGACCGATACTACGAGCGCGCCCGATTTTCAGCGTGGGTGGAATTGCATGAATATTGGCCGGGCCAGGCACTGGACGGTACGTTAGAAGAGCTAACGCCTGTTGGCTTGTGCATTTCGATGCGATCAGGGCTTGAGCCGGGACAAATTGTGCGTGTCTCCAACGCGACCTTTACAGCCGTTGCAAGGATCGTTCATTGCGCGCAATCTGGTCCCGACTTTCGTTTCGGCATGCAGCTGCTGACGGTAAGCTTCAGCGTCGAGGGTGTGCTGGTCGATATTAAGACCTGAATTCAGAAGCGGCGTCTCAGACCCAGTGCGATTACCGGGTAGTACTCATAGTCCTCGATGTCTTTCTGAAATTCTGCCTGCTCGCTTGCCAACTCGGCCTGAAAGCCAGGGTCATCAGCCAGCAAGCCGTCTGCAGTCAACGACAATTGTGGTGCGCCCTGAAAAACGACACCCACATCAAAGGTCAGTGCTGTTTTTGGAAACACCGGAATGTTCCATCCCAAACCGACATAGGGAACGACATCATCAAATGAGGCGGCGCCTGTCAGTGCCCCGACATCTGCCGCATCGTATGACATACCACCGATAGCATACGTACCGGTTGCCGTCCCGGTTGCATTGATCTCATTACCGTTGAAAACCAATCCTGCTGTCACGTGCGTCACCTGACCCCAGGGGCGCCAGTCAACCAGTGCCGTGATTGAACTCAGATCCAGCTCGACATCGTAGGGAATGCCCTCGATTGTGTCGTCTGTGTCATAGCTGTAACCATTCCAGGCGATGCGTCCGGTGAGGTTGGCAATCGGCAGCGTGTGTGCCAGCTCCACACCCATGCCCAGCGTGCTGACGCGAAGCGCAAAACTGGTTTTACCGGGCAGGTCAGCCGCAAAAGCAGGTGCGGCGGCGACCGAAGTGAATATGATTAAACTTAGCAGGCGTCTCATTTGTCTCTCCATGACTGTGTTCAAGTGGCGAGACGATGACACGAAATCCCCCGATACGCTGAGAACCAGTTCGCAGCAGCAGAAAGCTTGCATCTTGCTTAAGTAAAGACGGCGATTATTGTTATAGTGTTTTCTGCTGGAAGCGAGAACGCTTGGAGACGGCAACTTGATATCCTGGATAGCTGACAACATCGTGACGTTGCAGAAACTGGGTGGTCTATGGCTTGCAATCGGCGCGATCAGTCTGCTATTAACGCTTATCGCGTTACCGATCATTATCATCCGGCTGCCGGCTGACTATTTTGTGCGTCAAGACCGGGTGACCGTGGCCAGTTCAAGTGCTCATCCTGCAGTGGTGATGATGGCCAATGCTTTCAAGAATTTTGTCGGCATAGTGCTGATTATTTTTGGGGCCATCATGCTCTTCATTCCCGGGCAGGGGATACTCACCATGTTAATCGGGTTGATGCTCACGAATTTTCCGGGCAAGTACCACCTTGAGCAAAAAATCGTCGCGCGTCCGGCCATCTTGCGAACACTAAACCGTATCCGGGAACGTGCCGGGCATGAACCGCTCGCGGTACGTTAAGGCACTGAATGATTTGTCCGGTCACTGTACTGATGCCGGTCAGGAATGCGCAGTCGACCCTGGACGAGTGCCTGCAATCAATCCGTGCACAAACGTTTGCCGATTTTGAGCTACTGATTGTTAACGACCATTCCACTGACGACTCAGCACAAATTGTCGCCGACTTTGCGAGTAATGATCACCGCTGTCGCGTGCTGAATAGCGCTGCGACTGGCATTGTTGCTGCATTAACTGCCGGTCTGGCGCAGGCACGCAGCGGTCTCATTGCCAGAATGGATGCTGATGACCTGATGATGCCGGACCGGCTCGCACGGCAATTTGAGCATATGAGCAGACATCCTGATACCGTCGTATTGGGCAGTTGTGTGTCTCAGTTTCCCACGCTGAGCGACGGTTACCGCGAGTACCTGAGTTGGCAAAACCAGTGTACGAGCGCCAAGGACATTCGCGACGAAATATTTGTAGAGTCACCATTTGCTCACCCATCTGTGATGTTTCGTCGCACACGCATAGTTGAAGCCGGTGGATATCGCCAGGGGGATTTTCCGGAGGACTATGAGTTGTGGCTCCGCTTACATGCGCTCGGCATACGCATGGAAAAGCTACCCGAAGTGCTTCTGCAATGGCGTGACACTCCGGAACGGTTGTCCAGGCAGGACCGGCGTTACCGGCGGGACGCCTTCGACAAGTTGCGTGCCGATTATCTGGCAAAGGATCTACGGTTTAGAAACGCGGGTAAATTTGTCATCTGGGGCGCGGGACGCCGAACGCGAAAGCGTTGTGCATGGTTATTGCAAAAGGGCTTTCGCCCCAGTGCATGGATCGACATTGATCCACGCAAAATCGGCAACCGGTTGGACGGTGTACCGGTAGTTGCGCCGGAATGGTTGCAGGAGAATCGCGTGTTTGTGCTGGGCTACGTCAGTAATCATGGTGCGCGTGAGGAAATTGCCGACTGGTTGGTGTCGCGCGGCTATCGCCGTGGTCGTGATTTTCTAATGGTGGGTTAATGGGTGCAGCGATAGCTGCAATTCGCTTAATGCCGCTGCGGCGAGCCTAGAAGCCGGCATTCACCGGCGGCTCCGACCAAGTCGCCGCCGGCAAACGACCGTCTTCTTTCTCGCCGCATTTTCATTATCTCGCGGTGCTTTCGTGTCAACGGCGATAGCCGCGATGGGGTGAGGGGGAAGAGAGAAGGAGTCTGTCTCCTGAAGGAGACAGACGGATTGATTATGGTTGCGGTGTTGAGCGGCTGCGTTGTTTTTCCGGCGTCGTCGCCAGCGCGGCGAAGCACGGACGCCCGAGCAAGCTGGCGCCGATTCGAGCGAGGCAGGACGCCGAGCGAGATTTAGCCGGAAAAATAGTGCGGCCGGTCAGCGACGTTTGTAAAAGTCGTGTTGGAAAGGAAAAAGAATGGGGCGCAGACGCTTTAGATCATGCTGGTTGGAGTACGCGCTCGCTGATTTGATGCAGGGTGTCGCCGCAGTTTAGGTTGACGCGATGGGTGAACAGTTCATCGGCGCGGGTACGACCCAGGTTGATCAGTGCGGTTGGAATTCCACGTTTGCTGGCTGCGCGTACATAGCGCAGGCCCGACCAGACCATTAATGAGGAGCCTGCAACTAGCAGCGTATCGGCGGCCGCCAATTCGTGTAATGATTCCGCGACGCGTTCAGACGGAACGTTCTCACCGAAAAACACGACGTCGGGTTTAAGAAAACCACCACAGCGTCCACAGTCGGGAACCCTGAAGCTACGAAAGTCTGTTTCCAGCCTGGCATCACCATCCGGCGCTGCCACGACGTTAAACCGCTGCCAGTCCGGATTGAGTGAAAGCAATTCCCGTTGCAGCGCTTTTCTGGTTTGCCGGCGGCCGCAGGCCAGGCAAAGCACGTTGGCCAGCCGCCCATGCAAGTCGATTACGTTGCGGCTACCGGCGAGTTGGTGCAGTCCATCTATGTTTTGGGTAATGAGATGCCGTATTTTTCCTGCGTGCTCAAGACGCGCGAGCGCCACGTGCGCGCGATTTGGCCGCGCGTCGGCAACTCGCTGCCAGCCGATCATGCTGCGGGCCCAATAGCGCTGGCGCGTTGCATGACTGCGGACAAAATCCGGATATTGAATTGGCCGCGAATGTTTCCATTCACCTTCGGCGTCGCGGTAATCGGGAATTCCGGATTCAGTGCTGCACCCGGCACCGGTCAACACGACCAGATGCCGGCTTATATCGATCAGGGAAATCAGCGCTTCGACGCTGTGATCGTTCTCAGGCATGGTGCCATCATCGCCGATTGCCGACGATGACAAAAGGCTATGCGAAAAGACCCGCCAGGTTGAGACCCGATTCTATCGGCGCGCTAATGCGATCGGGAAAAACGACCGAGCCGGAACCCGGTTGCATCCAGTCACAGACTGCGCCAAAAACATGGTCAATGGCCGTCTGGCCCGCTATTTGCGGGGATGGATCATCCAGCCTGGACAGTTCTGACTCGGGGTACATGTCACCGTAGACCCCGCCGTTCACGCCTTCTCCGATGAGTAATACATATGTTCCCTCGCCATGATCGGTACCGGCGTCACCGTTTGAACGAATCTGGCGCCCAAACTCGCCTGCGAGCACAAACACGGTATTAGCCCGTGCATCGGCAGGCAGATTCTGCCACAAGGCGTCCAGCGCCTTGCCGGTGCCAAACAGATCATTAAGCCGGGTCTCTAGCCCGTCGCGCTGACCTTCATGCGTATCAAAGCCAGTGTATTCCAGCGACGCAATGCGCATGTCGAAGATATCGTTGGCGGCGATGCTGTCATGGAGATTGCGTATTTGCTCGCCGAAGTAGCTGTTCTCAAGCGCTGGTTGCACGTCGTTATATAACGCTGCGATCTCAGCCGGGATCGGGACGTTTTGCATCCGCACGTCCAGGGGCTCACCAATTTCCCTAAGCTGCCGCTCCATGTTGGCGAAACGGCGATAGACCGAATCGGATGGCAGCTCATTGCTTGCTACGGCGTAGTAACTGCGCAGAGAGCGCGTTATAACGGGACGCGACCAACGCGGACTGTCGTCAGGCGATGCTTCAAACAGTCGCATGTCGCGGACGTCTTGTGCCGGTATCAGCCATTGACCCGAGCGATTTTCCGGGTCGTCGGGGTGCGGACCATAACAAAACGGTCGCGGGGTTCGAGTCACTGCCACAACATTAGTGTCACAAGCGGCTGCGAGACGGCCGCCCCAGCCGGAGCGCAGACTATTCGCCTGACCAGAGCTGCGATTCCCCTGGTCCATTATCAATTTGCTTTCTGCATGATCTCGCGACGAAGAACCAAAGACATTACTGACAATAGCCACATTGCCGGCGTCCCACATGGATTGTAACCAGCCAGAGTTATTCAAAATCCCAAATTCGTAACCCGCACTGCCGACCGGGTTGTAATCCTGGTTCCAGCGCTGTTCCCATGCATTGGCGTTACCGTCGATACTGTGCGCCGTGTTGTTGGCCTCCCAGTATCGATGGCCAAAACTGAGCGTGTCGGCGTCAAATGCCGGGGCAAACAGGTGACGGAAATCCGGGCCACCGTCCAGCATGATATTGACCAACATCCGGCTATTAATCGGCGCGAAGCCATTGGCCGCCGCAAGATTGCTGATGCCTGGAAGTCCGCCTGCTGAATACAATGCAGTGGTGGCCAGTGTGTTTCTCAGGAAGTCCCTGCGATTCATTCTAACGGCCCTCCTGGGCAAATATGTACGGGGTCCCGACGATGAAATTGATCGCCATGCCCACCTTGAGGTTTGACTTCAATCGATCATCGGCGACCGCAGTGCCCAGATCCATGCGCTGACCAGCCAGATTGTTGACCAGCGTAACCAGAGACGAGTCAGTTAACACATCATTGGTGGTGATGATGCGGTCGACATCGTCAGGATCACTCAAATAGGCCAGATCGCGATCTTCTGCGAGCAGGGAGTAGACTTGTGCCCGTTCGAGCGGACCAAAGTTTTTCAGACCATCGGCCAGAAAATGCTGCCATAGCCACTCGGCCACGTCTTTGACGACGTAGTTGCCGTCTGTGTTGGGTGTAATTCTTGCGGCCCAGTCTTTTTCCCAGTTCTGACCATAGTTAGTGCCATCAGCTTTGCGGAAGTGCCAATTGGTTTCGGTTACCAGGTTGAAATTTTTGCGGAACACCAGATCACTAGCTGCGGCTTCGATACCGGTCTGCGAGCCAAAAACATTGTGAGTCGGGAAGAATACCTGGACGGACTCAGCGGCGTATCTGGGCCAGTAGAGATCCAGATAATGCTCACGATTGCTGCCAGCGACCAGATTGCTGAGCATCACGTGACGATCAATACTGCTGTGATACTTGACTCTACTGGTGTCATGAAAAATGGTTGAGATCGCATAGCCGCGCAGGAAGGTCAGCAAATGTTTTTGGCCCATTGCGGCCCACGCGGCGCGAATGGCGCTGATCTTGGTGCTGTTCAGGTTGTCATCGGCTAGGTCTCGCACGATCATGACCGGCAGGTTGGCGAGACTCTCCGGATGATTGATGGAAATGTCGATCATCTCAGCGATCCGCTCCGCGGCATTGGAGCCGCCTACCATCGTACCGAGGATTTCCAGTTGCCCGGTGGGATGATAGAAAGTACCAAAATCGACAAAGTCTACCAATCCAGTCACGTCGTCACGATGGACTGTCATGTCGGTGAACGCTTTGGCGGTGTTCTTGATGGTTACGGATTCATGGTACTGGGGGTTGTTCACACCGAGAATGCCAAAAAACAACTGATGGTATTCGCGGGCAAAGTCCTCGTTACAGTCGCATATGCCGTTGCGATAGCGATTCGTGTGATGACCGTATTGCAGCGCGATGGCTGCCGATGACGCCGCAATACCCATGACTTCCTGGTAGGGCAGACCCTGCTCGTGTGCAGCCATAATGTCATCGTAATAACGCAGCAGTGGTACTTTAGCGACCGTCGACAGATTAACCGCCAGGTGATAATTGGTCTCCCACAGACCGATCTTCTGGCGAAATGGATTCAGACCTCTCGAAATTGCTGCGCGGGTCCATAAGATTCGCAACAATCCACTGTTGTTTGAAATATCGTAACGCGCGCGATTTTCGGGTGTGACTCCATTCACCGGGTTATTAGACGCCCAGAATTCACCCAGTTCGCGCAGCGTGCCACCGCGTGCGTACAAGCCATCTGTGTCGCCAAACGCGGGCGGCGACAATTTCAGGTTATGCTCGTCAAAGGTGAGCATTTCCGCTATCGCGAATTCTGGCGCCATACTCGCCCATGCTCCGATTTGCCCATCCGACGCCTGACCACCAAACGCAAACGCGTGCAACACTTTTCTGACTGCTGTCTCATCCCAGACTGCGTTGCTTACTTGTGTGAAAAGATTCTTGTGCGCCGGTGGCGGCTCCGGCGGTGGCGGCTCCGATGGTGGTGGCTCCGGCGGAGGTGGCTCCGACGGTGGTGGGTCCGATGGTGGTGGGTCCGACGGTGGTGGGTCTGACGGTGGTGGATCTGACGGTGGTGGATCTGACGGTGGTGGGTCCGATGGTGGTGGGTCGGATATTGGCGGTAAAGGATCACCGATTGGAATCGAACTGTTGCCGTCACCGTCACCACTGCCACAGCCGCCAATTATCAGTAGGGCACTAAGCAGGGCAAACGCTATCGGTCCTCTGTAGTTCGTTGCGTGCATCAAACAATCAACTCCACTAACAAAACGTGCCGGGGCATGGCCAGCAGTTTCGGATGGACATCGCGGTGGTTAGCAGGGGGCTGAACGGTCGGAATCGGTAGCTGACTCCAGTATCACTGTCACTCCCGGTAACCCCGCTGTCATAGGTATCACCCGTAGACCGGTGGCTTTGCGACCTTGCCTTTCAGCAAGTGTGCCCTTATCAGTTCATGTATAACCGGCAAGCCGGTTATTACTCTCCCTCAGTGCCAAATCCCCAAAACCGGATATTGTCTAATGCAATATCTCGGTGCGAAATCAATACTATCCGAGTTGTGAGCGGGCGTTTGTGAGTGTGGTCACAGTCCCGCCACTTTCGTGTTAGAAAAACGGCTGCAGTTTAACAGAACATAAAAAAACCCCCTATCAAAACAGGGGGTTTTTGATAATCCACCTCAATTGAGTCGTATAAGAACCCGAGACGCCTGGATTTCTTGGTTAGTATCAGACCATAGCCCGGATGCGTAAGCACTACGTACCGCTTTGCCTGCGCCGAGTTGATCGGCCAGATCGCGAGTAAACAGGTCGAAATCGGTATGCAGGCGTATTACCCGGCCATCCTTTATTCCATAAAGTCCCGGACGGTCATCGCGTGGCAGTATCGAGGCACCTGGCCGCGTTAACAAATTCGTTAGGATGCCGCCGCGTACGACATGGTGACGCGCACCTATGTCCGGATTCTCCAGATCGATCACGAGACCTTCAGGACCAATCGTCAGGAAGGGCGTGGCCGCGGCCGGATTCCAGCCGATAAAGAGCTGCGAACGTGTGTTGGAAAAGTCGGCAATCGTCGTTGCAACAAAATCGGGCGGCGCCAAACCGAATTCCGTAACGAATCCGGAAACCTTGACCGCGCTGCCGGCATTGAGTCCGGAAGTGTCCAGTACGCCAGTATCGATTTCGTATTCATCCGGGCTGGCATCCTGGCCGGGCATGCCGGTGCCGGCAAAGTTGTATATCCGCACATTCCGACCGGCAATTTCCTGCGCATCCAGATTGAGTAGCTGGTCACTGACATCATTCGCCGTACCGGTAACTAAAGTGCGAAGCATGCGAATCTTGCCGTCCGTTGCATCAAGGAGTAGATCTTCAGGCGTATCGTTCGCGATGCGACCAAAGGCGAAGATGCGTTGTCCGACGGATAAGACGGCGCTGCCACCATCGAAATCCGGATGACCAGCTTTGCGTACGATCGTTTCGGGTCCCACTATTACTTCAACGTCACCACGAAATACAACAGTCCCCTGTTCATGAATAACCGTGGCACCACGGACCACCAGCACGTCATCCACACGCGCCGTAATGACGCCTTTTACGACGTCGGCATCGTGACCCGGTACGCTGCTTCCTGCATATACTTCACGTGCAGTAAAGCGACGTTCTGCAACATTTAACACACCAAATGCAACAGTCGCCGTGCCGGTGGGCTTGTCGGCCAGGATCCTCAGACCTTCCGCACCTGTGTAGCTAATATCGTCTATCTCAAATGCAGTATCGTCAGTTGTATGGACGCGTGCCCGGCCAAAGTCACCTTGCCAGTGCCAAAAGGGGCGTACTGCAACGACATAGTTTGACTCGTCCAGGTTCACCGACACGAGGGGACCACGCAGCCGCATTTCCTTGGTGTCGACTGGATCAATATCAGCGACGAGAAACGGAGCAGCGGTCGCCGTGACAGGTATCGAGCTTAGATCGACTTCATGTGATGCGGCAAGATCGAAGTCGACGATCATAATCGAGGGCAGTCCGGGCGCCACGACCAGCGGCCGATCGTTGGCGAGTTGCAGCTCAAAAGTTTCGACACCGAGTGGCAGTCCATCGGTGTCGACCAGTTGTGCTTCTACGGACTCGCCGTTGAGTTCTACCGAGACTTTGGACGCCGCATAGTCAAGCCTTATCTCAGCAGCAACGTAGACACCAGATGGGACGGTGGCCGCCGTAAGGAACTCGGTCAGTTCGGTGTATTGTGAAAAATCGACGACTGCACTTTGTGGCAGCGTTTCAACTTCAACGCCATCTTGGCGCGTGAGACTCAACGAGTCTACTGTAACTAAATACTGCAGAAAGTCACCGTCGGCATCGGTGAGACCTACGAATACGGTGCCACAATCGATTGTGCATCCGGCGGTGTCCGCCGGTGGGGTGCCGCTATCGGGTGGGGTGTCCGGGGCGTTGCCTGACGATCCGGCACAGCCGGCGAGTGTCAATGTCAGTAGCAGACCGAACAGCCAGCCTTGCGTCTTGTAAGCAGTCATACCTGATCTCCATTCAATCGTGATTCCCATCAGTAAACGGGCGACCGTGGATTGCGTTGACGTCCGCGCAGGCTGTGACGCTGGTCAAGGCACAAAAAAAGCCTAGATATTAGTATATTGGCGAACTTAATCTCGGCCAAGGTTTCGATGTAGGGGCGGCAAAGGGTAATATGTCGCAAAAGGGCCAGGATGGCCGATTAACAGGTGGGAGGCACCCAGTGAGCGATAAGGCGCTTGAAAACAAAAATATGCAGCCGAGTGTCGGGCTCGATTTTGTTTACACCAAGATCGTCGTCGACTTCCAGAACGTTACGCCGTCAACGATCGAGGCAGTAACCGCTGGTGGTCTGGTCTCGTTACGCGAAGCCTTGCAGGTGGATGGGGTCTGCATTGCCCGTTTTGATCCGCAACGGGAAAAGATCGCTGATCTGGGCAGTTGCGTGGCGCCGGCTGCGGGTTGCAATCCTTCCTTTCTGAATGATATCGCGCTCGATGAGCTGCCCTGGTTCATGGCTAATCTGGACCATTTGCGGGTTCTGGAAATTCAGGACACGTGCTATGTCGGCGACGGAATGGAATTGGAAGGCGCGTTGCTACGTAAACACAATATTGGATCCGTGTTAATAATCGGTTTTGAAGTCCGTGGAAAACTCGCTGGTTTTATCATGCTGATGTCCGAAAGCTCACAGACGACGTGGGATGTGCAGCTGCGATTGTTGCTCAAGCTTATTGCCTCGAGTCTGGCCAGCGGCTTGGAGCGGATGTCGTCAGAGCAATTGCTGACCGACGAGCGCATGCGAAACAAACTGGCAATGTTGACCGCGAACGACGGAATGTGGGATTTCGATATTGAGGCCAACACAATTTGGTTCTCGCCACGATGGAAGACCATGCTCGGATACGAGGAATCCGATTTTGAAGATACGATGCCTGACTGGCGGCAGCTGGTGCATCCGGACGATTTGTCCCGTGTGCAATCGATGCTGCGCCAGCACTTGTCGGGCGAAACAGAACTATTTGAAAGCATTCATCGGATGCGTCACCGCAGCGGAGAATGGCGCTGGATGTTAAGCCGCGCAAAGGCGACGCCGGCAGAGGATGGACGGGCCAAACGACTCGTCGGCGTGGAACTGGATATCACAGAGCGAAAGTATTTTGAGGACCAGCTGCACCGTGAGAAAGAGCGGGCGCAGATTACATTGCAGTCAATCGGTGACGGAGTCATTACGACAGATCAGGAAGGGCGGATCGAGTATCTGAATCCCATTGCAGAGGGTCTGACAGGCTGGCAGTTGGAGGATGCTGCCGGCCGCCCGATTAACGACGTATTCCGTGGTTATCACGAAGAAACCTGCGAGCCTCTGGAGAATCCGCTGGCGGTCGCCATGCGCAGCCACAAACCGATCAAGTCCTTACGGCCGACACTACTGATTCGCCGTGACGGCAACGAAATGTATATCGAAAATACCGCCGCGCCAATACGTGATGGTGAGGGAAAAATTACCGGTGGCGTGCTGGTTTTCCACGATGTCAGCGAATCTCGCGAATTGAACCGGCGGCTTAGTTATCACACGAGCCATGATCTACTCACCGGGCTGGTCAATCGTACTGAATTTGAGAACCAGCTCGATCGCGCTCTAAAAAACGCCGAGAGCACTGAAGTCGACTACGCCTTGTGCTACCTCGATCTCGACCAGTTCAAGATGATTAACGATACTTGTGGACATGCTGCCGGCGATACCTTGTTGGGGCAACTCGGGCAGTTGTTAAAGTCAAAGATTCGCTGGCGCGACACGCTGGCGCGATTGGGTGGTGATGAGTTCGCATTATTGCTCGAGAGTTGTGGCCTGGACGAGGCGGTGGAAATTGCCGAAACGCTTCGCGAAACGGTCCAGGCATTCAAGTTTACTTGGGACGACCGCGTATTTCGACTTAGTACCAGTCTTGGAGTTGTACCCCTTTCGCCCACTGAGCATGATGTTGCGGGGCTGTTAACAGCGGCTGACAGCGCCTGTTCGGCGGCAAAAGAATCCGGGCGTAATCGTGTGCACGTTTTCCAGGTCAATGACATTGACCTGATGCGTCGCCGGCGCGAGATGCAGTGGGCCGCCCGAATTAGTAACGCGCTCGAAGAATCACGTTTCGAGTTATTCCGGCAAATTATCCAGCCCTTGAACGCCAGCGACGACGGCGAGCATTATGAGCTCCTGCTTCGGATGCGCGATGAGAAGGGCAAGCTGATATCGCCGGCTGAGTTTATATCGGCTTCCGAACGCTACGGATTAACTCCAAACATCGACCGGTGGGTTATCCGTAATGCCTTTAGTTGGTTGCTTGGCGATGACGAGGAACGAGAACGGTTGGCGGTTTGTTCGATCAATCTGTCTGGCCAGAGTCTGGGCGATGACAAGTTTCTGCCGTTTGTCATCGAGAGATTTGAAAACACCGGCATGGACCCGCGCAAGATTTGTTTCGAAATTACTGAGACCGCCGCTATTGCAAGCTATAGTCAGGCGAACAGGTTTATACACGCGTTACGCGAGCTGGGTTGCCGTTTTGCACTCGACGACTTTGGTACTGGTCTGTCATCGTTCGGTTACCTGAAGCATTTTCCGGTCGACTATCTCAAAATAGATGGTAGTTTCGTGAAGGGAATTCTGCACGATCCGATCGACCGCGAAATGGTACGTTCCATTAACGAGATCGGTCATCTCACCGGCAAAGAGACCATCGCGGAATTTGCCGAGAACGAAGAGATCATCACAATGCTAAAGAGCATGGGTGTCGATTATGCGCAGGGTTATGGGGTCTCCGAACCGCGTCTCATCGTTCGTGCCGCCTAGGGGTACTTGCGAGTCCAGCAAATAGCGCCCTACCGGCCGTTTTTTCAATTTCGCCGGCGGTAACCGATTCGGGCCCTATGATGCAGAGGTCTCCGTGGAAAACTGCAGAGACAGATCGAGTGCTCTCACGTGTTTGGTGAGACTGCCCACAGAAATGTAATCTACACCGGTTTCGGCATAAGCACGTATCGTTTCCAACGAGACATTTCCCGAGGCCTCCAGTTTTGCCGACCGGGCATGCACGCTATTGATTTTGACGGCTTCTTGCATGTCATTTGTGTCGAAATTGTCGAGCATAACCACATCGACTCCTGCATCCAGTGCTTCGGCCAATTGCGACAGCGATTCGATTTCAACTTCGATCGGCACCTGGGCACCCTGATCTGCCGCAGCCGCAACTGCCGCCTTTATAGTGCCTGCGCTTCGAATATGGTTTTCTTTGATTAGAATCGCGTCGTATAGACCCATGCGATGATTGAAGCAGCCACCGCAGCGCACCGCATATTTTTGCGCAATGCGCAGACCTGGCAGAGTCTTTCGCGTGTCGAGCACTTTCGCGCCGGTTCCCGCTATTGCGGCCGCGTAACGGTTTGCTGTGGTGGCCGTTCCCGACAGAGTCTGCAGAAAATTTAGCGCAGCACGCTCCGCGGTCAGTATAGATCTGGCCACCCCGTGGATTTGGCACAAGGTCGTATCGGCGCTGACCCGATCACCATCTTGTGCCAGCCAGTCGATAACCACGCCATCGTCTACCTGTCGAAAGACTTCCGCAAACCACGGGCCACCGCATAACACGCCATCCTCACGGGAAATGACGCGTGCGCGCGCCACGGCATCTGCGCTGACCAAACTCGCTGTCAGATCGCCGTGCCCCAGATCCTCTGACAAGGCTGCCCGGACATTTTTGCGAATTGTGGTATTAAGCTCATCCATGCCGACAGGATTATACGTGTGCGGGCCGCCGCCGATAGCTGCAGTGTTATACTTTTTGTCTCACGGAACGGAGCTTTTGACCCGACGGGTGGTCAAAACTCTGTATTCCAGTACTCGGTCGCGGAGACTATCTATGTCCAATACATTCAGGATAGCTGTAATCGTGCTGACAGCAGCGTTTGCCGGAGGATGCACCGCACTGGTCCTTGGTGGTGCCGCTGCCGGTGGTTATGCTGTTGGGAAAGACGACCGTCAGGTCGGAACGATTATCGACGACGGGACAATCACAGCGTCGGTAAAAACCAAATTAATTCGCAGCAATCATGTCAGTGCAGGAAAAGTAAATGTTGACACACATGATGGTGTGGTGACTCTCAATGGGATAGTAGAATCCTATGTCGCTCGCGAGCAGGCGGAGTTGCTGGCTACTGACACAAAGGGTGTGAAATCGGTTGTTAATAAACTGGAGGTAAAGCCCGAATCGGGCGGTTAAAGGCTATGGAACAACAAATTATCGAAAAGATAAAAACGACGCTGGCAGATCATCCTATCTTGCTGTTCATGAAAGGCACACCGGATTTTCCGATGTGCGGTTTCTCGGCGCAATCGGTTGCCGCGTTGCGCGCGTTGGACGCGAAATTCGAACATGTGAACATACTTGAGGAGCCGGAATTGCGCGAGGCACTCAAGACCTACTCAAGCTGGCCCACCTTTCCGCAGCTCTACATCAATGGTGAGTTGATTGGCGGATGTGATATCACTGTCGAAATGTACAACAACGGTGAACTCAAACAGATCGTTACGCAAGCATCCACATAGGCCCTAGGGTCTGACCCAGGTTTCATAGACCGGCTTGTAACGGTTAACGATGGCGCAGAATAGTTCTGCCGTTTTACCCGCGTCGTACGCTGCGGAATGCGCCTCGTCTGCATCGAACTCCAGTCCAGCCGCGTGCAAGGCGCGTGCCAGAACCGTCTGCCCTAGTGCAACACCAGCTAGTGTTGCGGTATCGAAACTGCTAAACGGATGAAACGGATTGCGTTTGATTCCGCATCGTTCAACGGCAGCGTTTAGAAAGTTCAGGTCAAAAAACGAGTTGTGACCGACCAGAATAGCGCGATTGCACTCCGTCGCCCGCAATTCCCGGCGCACCTCCCGAAAGACCCGCTGCAGGGCGTCTCGTTCTTCTATTGCGGGGCGTAGCGGGTGATCCGGGTCGATGCCAATCACTTCCAGGGATGACGATTCCATATTGGCGCCTTCGAACGGTTTCACGTGATAACGAAAAACCTCAACGGGTTCCAGTTCCTCCCCATCGTTCAATTTTAGTATTACAGCGGCTATTTCCAGCAGAGCATCGGTTGTGGCGTTGAACCCACCCGTTTCTACGTCGATTACAACAGGCAAGTAGCCACGAAAGCGTTTTGCGATGTTGCCATTGTTGGGTTCAGTCATCGCTCAGGTGCCATTTCAGCGTCTTACCCGCTCGCAACGGCACAAGACGGTCACCGGCAAAATCGTAATCCTCAGGTACGGTCCAGCGCTCTTTTTCCAGTGCAATCTTTTCAGTGTTGCGAGGCAGCCCGTAAAAATCTGCACCATTAAATGACGCAAAGGCTTCGAGCTGACCCAGGGCGCCGGCAGCTTCAAACACTTCGGCATAAAATTCCAGCGCCGCATGCGCTGAAAAGATACCGGCACATCCACAGGAGGCTTCTTTTTCATGTCGCGCATGGGGCGCACTGTCGGTTCCGAGAAAATACCTCGGATCGCCACTCGTTGCGGCCTCAACGAGCGCTTTTCGGTCGTTTCGAGATTTAAGCACCGGTACACAATAATGATGTGGTCTGAGACCGCCGGCCAACAGGTCATTGCACGTTAGCAACAGGTGTTGGGGTGTTATGGTGGCCGCGACATTCTCTTCCTGATCGTTAACAAAATGCACCGCCTCAGCGGTTGTAATGTGCTCAAGCACGATTCGTAACTCCGGTAGCAGCTCTCTTAGCGGCACCATGACGCGATCGATAAATGCAGCTTCGCGTTCGAATACGTCAACACGCGCTTCGGGAACTTCGCCATGCACCAGTAACGGCAGATTCTTGGTCGCCATATGCTGGAGAATCGGATAAATCGCTTTCAGCGAGCTGACACCGGCGTCTGAATTCGTCGTCGACCCGGCGGGATACAGTTTGCAGGCCACGACATGCTCACTTGCTGCTGCCTCATCAATGTCTGCCGGTGTGGTCGCGTCGGTCAGGTACAGTGTCATGAGAGGCTGGAAATCTGTGCCGGGTTCCACCGCGGCCAATATACGGTCGCGATATTCCAATGCCATTTCGGCAGTTCTAATTGGCGGGTTGAGGTTTGGCATGACGATGGCCCGCGCGAATTGTCGCGTCGTGTGCCGCAAAACTGCAGCCATCCGCTCACCGTCGCGCAAGTGCAAGTGCCAGTCGTCCGGCCGTGTCATGTCGATACGTGTGTGACTCACTAGCGGTTTGCCAGGCTGTGTTTCAACAGCTCCTGTTCGTGCAACAAGTTCATAGTGAAGCGCACGCCAAAACCCGTTACGTCGGTAGGAATATGAGCCAAACCGCCTTTATGGCGTCCGGAAGACAAATCGATATGGACCCAGGCGCCGGAGCCGGCAAAACGGCTCAAAAAACGTGCTGCCAGAATGTGATCGCCTATGCCATCCAGTGTGCACTGCTTAATATCGGCAATGCTGCTATTGAGTGCGGTATCGAAATCGTCGTCCATTGGGAACGGCCAAACGCGCTCACCACTTTGGTCGCCGGCCTTGATTAAATATGGATTCAGACTCTGCCGGTTGCTAAAGGCACCACTATATCGTTCTGTTACGGCGCCGACACAGGCTCCAGTCAGCGTCGCGTAGTCGATAATGACCGCGGGTTTTTTTTCTGCGGCAAGCGCCAGCGTGTCGGCCAGTGCCATTCGCCCTTCGGCATCAGTGTGAATGATTTCGATAGTTGTTCCATTGGATGCCGTTACGACATCCATGGGCTTATAGGCCCCGGGACCGATCAGGTTTTCAGTAATGGCCAGCCAGCAGTCGACGTTTAGTTTGCTATTCACTCGCGACAATGCCGTCAGGGTCCCCAGTGCGACCGCGCTGCCCTGCATATCGTCATGCATGTTTTGCATATGTTGAGCAGGTTTTAAATTAACACCACCGGTATCGAAACAAATCCCTTTGCCAACCAGTGCAACATCCGGCCGTTTTTTGCTGGCGTCTGGCGGCCGGTAACGCAAGTGCACAATGCCCGCATTGCTATCGCCACCCTGGGCGACTGCCAGAAACGCGCCGGCTTTCAGGCGAGCGAGACGTTTTCGGTCGAGAAAGCTCATTTCCCATCCGTGTTGCTTTGCCAGTGCCGCAATACGCTTTTTGTAACTGGCGGAATCCAGGTCGTTGGGTGGTAACGTGGTTAGCCATCGCGCCAGATGATTTCCTTCGTTTTCGGCACGCAGGCGGCGTAGTTGGGGTTTGCCGTCACCAAAGAGTTGTAGGGCGCGCAATCGAGGCGCGGGCGATGGCTTGCTCTTATGCGACGGCATTTCCGAGACGGCGGCAAGCGCTGCCACGGTTACTGCCTCGGCACTGGCGGTGGCATCGGAGTCATCGAAACCGGTAATCAGGGCGCCCAGTGTCCCCGGGTTGGACTTCATGGCGTGGCCGAGCAGTAGTCTGATCCGGTCCAGTCGTTTGAAGGGCGAGACACCGACAGGCAGCAGACCCAGGCTAATACCTGTTCGTTTGCTATTGTTTAGCCGCGTCTGGGCAGCAGGGATAGCGCTCTTGCTGCCGATTCGCTTTTGCAAGTCCTTCAGTTGTGTGCCGGAAGGCAGTTTTCTCCATTGTGCTGGTGATAAATTCTCCGGCGCCAGAATCAGCAAATGTTCCAGTTTTTGTAGCCTTTGCCGCGTAAGCGCAGCCGCAACACGGGACACCGACAGGCGAGGTGGGCGAGGTAGGAGGTCCGTCATAGTTGCTTTGCCTTGACCGAAAATTCCCGAAGCTCGATTATTACCGTCTCTTGGCCTGGAAACGCTCCGGTAGCGTGCCCGGGGCATCCTAGCAGGACCGAATGCTCGAATACACCTGTGCGGGTTCCGGGCCGCGCTAATATAAGGAACAGTATGTCTACGCATTCCAACCACGATGCTGATCCACTGGAAACCAGTGAGTGGCTCGAATCCATTGAATCGGTAATACGTACCCAGGGCCCTGATCGTGCCCGCTATCTGGTCGACCAGGTCATGGACCACATGCGCCGTGCGGGCGCGGACATGCCCTTTGGCGCCAACACGGCTTATCTCAATACCATCCCCACTGCCCAGATGCCGGCCTACCCGGGAAACGAAGCACTGGAGAAACGTATCTCCGCCTACATCCGGTGGAATGCCATGGCGATGGTACTGCAGGCAAATCGAGAGAGTTCCGAATACGGTGGCCACATTGCGACATACGGATCGGCGGCGACCCTTTACGAAGTTGGCTTCAATCACTTTTGGCGCGGGGCAGGAGGCAAGCATCGCGGCGATATGATCTTTGTCCAGGGTCATTCGTCGCCGGGTGTTTACGCCCGCTCATTCCTGGAAGGGCGCCTCAGCGAGGAACAACTGCGAAAGTTTCGTCGTGAAGTTGACGGTGGTGGTTTGTCGTCCTATCCGCATCCCTGGTTGATGCCGGAATACTGGCAGTTCCCGACCGTATCAATGGGTCTGGGCGCGATGATGGCCATCATGCAGGCGCGTTTCATGCGATATATGGAGCACCGCGAACTAATCGAAGCCTCGGATCGGCACGTCTGGTGTTTTCTCGGGGATGGTGAGATGGACGAGCCCGAATCGCTCGGTGCAATCGATGTACCGGTGCGTGAGAACCTGAGCAATCTCATTTTTGTCATCAACTGCAATTTGCAGCGCCTGGACGGTCCCGTACGTGGTAACGGCAAGATTATTCAAGAGCTGGAAGCAATCTTCCAGGGCGCGGGCTGGAATGTGCTGAAAGTGATCTGGGGGTCGCGCTGGGATGAGCTACTGGAACGCGACACGCAGGGTCTGTTGCAGCGACGCATGGAAGAAGCGGTTGACGGTGAGTACCAGGCATTCAAATCGCGTGACGGTGCCTACGTGCGCGAACATTTTTTCGGCAAGTATCCTGAGCTGGCCGAAATGGTTGCAAATATGAGTGACGACGAGATCTGGCGTCTCAACCGGGGCGGCCATGATTCGCACAAAGTCTACGCGGCCTACGATGCTGCGGTAAAAAATACCGACGGCCCGACTGTAATTTTGGCCAAGACCGTCAAGGGTTTTGGCATGGGCAAGGCGGGCGAGGGCCTGATGACCTCGCACCAGGCGAAGAAACTCGATCTGGACGCACTGCGTAGCTTTCGCGATCGTTTCGACATTCCGGTACCCGATGAGCAGCTTGCCGATGTGCCGTTTTGCCGCTTGCCAGAGGATAGCAACGAGGCCCATTACCTGGCTGAGCGGCGGGCATCGTTGAGTGGCCCCTTGCCGGTGCGTATAGCCGAAGCCCCGCCACTCAAGACGCCGCCACTGGAAACTTTTGCCGCGCAGCTCAAGAGCAGCGGTACGCGCGAAATATCGACGACAATGGCTCTTGTGCGCATCATTACGACTCTGTTGCGTGACAAGGAGATGGGCAAACGTCTCGTACCGATCGTTCCCGACGAGGCGCGAACTTTCGGTATGGAAGGATTATTTCGACAAATCGGTATCTATTCATCTAAGGGGCAGTTGTATACGCCGCAGGATGCGGATCAATTGATGTATTACCGGGAAGACATCAAGGGCCAGATTCTGCAGGAAGGCATCAATGAGGCCGGAGCATTTTGTTCTTGGATCGCGGCCGGCACCTCATATGCCAATCACGGCGTCAATATGATTCCGTTTTACATTTTTTACTCAATGTTCGGATTTCAGCGTATCGGCGACTTTGCCTGGGCGGCAGGTGATATGCAGTCGCGTGGTTTCTTGATTGGCGGCACAGCCGGGCGTACTACGCTCGCCGGTGAAGGTCTGCAGCATCAGGACGGCCACAGCCTGCTAAATGCATCGACCATTCCAAACTGTATTGCTTACGACCCAACCTATTCTTATGAACTGGCGGTCATCGTTCGTGACGGACTCTTGCGGATGTACGAGCAGCAGGAGAATGTGTACTACTACATTGCGTGCATGAATGAGAACTATGTCCAGCCAGCCATGCCAGAGGGCACTGAAGAGGGCATCTTGCGCGGTCTTTATCGTTTCCGTGAGGGCGGCCAGGGTAAAGTACGCGCACAGTTACTGGGGTCCGGTACGATTCTGCGTGAAGTCATCGCCGCCGCCGATCTGCTCGAGGCACATTTTGACGTGCCGGCGGACGTATGGAGCGTCACCAGTTTCAATCGATTGCGGCGTGAAGGATTGTCAAGCGAGCGCTGGAATCGCATGCACCCCGCAGATAAGCCGCGTCGCTGCTGGACTGAAGTTTGTCTGGACGGCGCGGACGGCCCGTTTATTGCGGCAACGGATTACATGAAAATCGTTGCCGATCAAATCCGCCCCTGGGTGCCCGGTTCCTATATCACGCTTGGCACCGACGGCTATGGCCGTAGCGATGGTCGTGAAGCGCTACGGCGGCACTTTGAGGTTGATCGTAACCACATTCTGGTTGCGACCCTAAAGGCGCTTTCTGACGCCGGCAGCATCGGGCCGGATGTTGTTCGCAAGGCGATGCGCAAATACGGAATCGATCCCGATCGGCCCAATCCGGTTGGGTTGTAGGGGCTGCCGTGGCGCTTAAGGAAATCAGGGTACCGGACATCGGTGATTTCACCGATGTAGAAGTGATCGAGGTGATGATCAACGCCGGTGATCAACTAGCGCCGGAAGAATCGATGATTACCCTTGAAACGGACAAGGCAGCGATGGATGTGCCGGCGCCTTTTGCCGGGGCGGTCAAAGAGGTGCGCGTGAAAGTCGGCGATCGAGTGTCACAGGATGATCTGATTGCCGTACTCGATGCTACTGGCGCGGACGACATCGCGGTTGCCATGACGGATGCCGCGTCGTCGGCGCAAACCATTGCTCTGGAAACAGTCGAAGTACCCGACATCGGTGACTTTGACAAAGTGGATGTCATCGAGGTGCATGTATCAACCGGTGATACTGTCGCACTGGAAGATCCGCTGATAACGCTGGAGACTGACAAAGCCGCGATGGACGTGCCGTCGACGGCAAGTGGCCAAATTACAGAAGTATATGTTTCTGTCGGAAACAAAGTATCGCAGGGTGATCGAATACTAACGCTGGATGCGATAGCTGCCGCTCCTACCACAGCACCAGCAACGAAGAAGACCGAGGCTGCCGCGCCTGCACCACCAGCGCGACCGCAACCAAAAGCTCCCGCTGTTACTTTGCCGGCTATCGATGAAGCAACTTTTGCATCCGCCCACGCAGGCCCGTCGATACGGAAATTTGCGCGCGAGCTTGGTGTCGACCTGGGCCGGGTCCGGGGCAGTGGTGAAAAGGGCCGCGTTATTCGTGATGACATCACGGCCTTTGTTAAGTCCGTGATGAGCGGCACGTCGGCTGGCGCTGGCGCAGCGTTGCCACAAGTAGCAAAAGTCGATTTCGCGAAATTCGGGCCGATCGAAGTACGCAAGTTATCGCGTATCCAGAAAATATCGGGGCCGCGCCTGCATGCCAGCTGGATAAATCTGCCACACGTGACACAACACGATCAGGCGGATATCACAGATCTGGAGGCACGCCGCAAGGCGCTCAAGCCGGCTGCTCAAGAAAAGGGTGTCAAACTCACGCCGCTGGCATTTTTTGTGATGGCGTGCGTGCGGGCCTTACATGAATTTCCGGGATTCAATGCATCACTTGATGCTGCCGGTGAAAATCTGGTTTTTAAAAAATATTTTCATATCGGCTTTGCCGCGGATACGCCAAACGGACTGGTGGTACCGGTAATACGCGACGCGGATAAAAAGGACCTGATAGAGGTTGCGGGCGAAGTTGTAGAGATGGCCGGCAAGGCCCGCGAAGGAAAATTGCCGGGTGAGGCCATGCGTGGTGGTTGTTTTACGATTTCGTCTCTGGGCGGCATTGGTGGCACGGCCTTTACGCCAATCATCAACGCACCGGAAGTTGCGATACTGGGCATTTCCAGATCGGCACTGCAACCGGTGTGGCAGGATGGCGAATTTGTGCCACGACTCATGGTGCCTTTGTCGTTGTCATACGACCATCGTGTAATCGATGGTGCCTCGGCCGTGCGGTTTACGACATTCCTCGGCCAGGTCCTGGCCGATCCCGATTCGCTTATTCCTGCAAGCCTCAAATGAGCGCGTCTGTTTCGATCCGCGTGCCGGATATTGGCGACTTCACCAATGTCGACGTCATTGAGGTTCACGTCCGCGCCGGGGACACCGTCGCGGTCGAAGATCCGCTCATTACCCTGGAGACCGACAAGGCCGCGATGGATGTGCCGGCACCGCAGGCGGGCGTAGTGGGTGAAATGGGTCTGGCGGTGGGTGACAAGGTCTCAGAAGGCTCGCTGATCTGTTTGCTTGAGCCCAGCGATGAAGCACCAGCAAAAGAAGCACCGGCTGCAGCGGCGGCTGCGGATTCTCCACCAGCACCCGCAACCGCGACCGGCTCAAGCTACGATGGAAAAGTCGACATAAAAACTCAACTGGTTGCGTTGGGCGCCGGTGTCGGTGGCTACGCGGCAGCGTTCCGTGCCGCTGATCTGGGCATGCAGGTCACGCTGGTCGATCGCTGGCCAACGTTGGGCGGTGTTTGTCTCAATGTCGGCTGTATTCCATCAAAGGCGTTATTGCATGCCGCAAAAGTCATCGAAGAGGCCGCAGCAATCGAAGCACATGGCGTTTCTTTTGGGAAACCTGAAATCGATATCGATAAGCTGCGTGGCTGGAAAGATAAGGTTGTCAGCAAGCTCACCGGCGGTCTGGCCGGTTTGGCCAAAAAACGCAAGGTCCAGGTCGTCCAGGGCGATGCGAAGTTTGTGTCCCCGCATCATCTGGAAATCGAAACGACCGACGGCAAGAAGGTTCTGCAGTTTGAACAATGCGTTATCGGCGCAGGATCGGAACCGGCGCGCCTGCCATTTCAGCCCGACGACGAACGCATTCTGGACTCAACCACCGCGTTGGAGATGAGTGAACTGCCAAAATCGATGCTGATAATTGGCGGTGGCATTATCGGGCTGGAAATGGCGACGGTTTACGCGGCGCTGGGCGTGAAGATTACCGTTGTCGAGTTGACCGATAAGTTGATTCCTGAGTGCGATCAGGATCTCGTGCGTCCTCTGCGAAAACGGATTACGCCACAATATGAGAATATTTTTCTAAGCACGAAAGTGACGGATATGAAGGCGCTGAAGAAAGGCATCGTCGTTTCTTTCGACGGCGCCGATGCGCCAGAGAAGGCAACCTTTGGACGCGTACTGGTTGCGATTGGTCGTCGGGCAAACGGCGATATGATTAATGCCGAGGCTGCAGGAGTCACGGTCGATGAGCAGAACTTTATTCCGGTCGACAAGACCCTGCGCACGAATGTGCCACACATATTTGCGGTCGGTGACATCGTCGGTCAGCCCATGTTGGCACACAAGGGTACGCATCAGGGCAGTGTTGCGGCTGAGGTGGCTGCTGGCCACAAAGCCGCGTTTGATGCCCGCGTAATACCCTCCGTTGCCTATACCGATCCGGAGATTGCCTGGGTGGGTATCACCGAAAACGAGGCCAAGGCATCGGGCATCACATACGGTAAGGGTGCTTTTCCCTGGGCTGCCAGCGGCCGTTCATTGGGGATGGGTCGTGACGAAGGCATGACCAAGCTGTTGTTCGACAAAACGACGGGCCGTGTTATCGGTGCTGGTATTGTGGGTCCACACGCGGGCGATTTGATCGCAGAGTGCGCGCTGGCCATCGAGATGGGTTGTGATGCCGCGGATATTGGATTGACCATTCATCCGCATCCGACGCTTTCCGAGACGGTCATGATGGCCGCCGAAATGTTCGAGGGCACCATCATCGATCTTTACGCCCCAAAAAAGAAATAGGTGTCTCGCACCGAAAGGAACATCGGGTCAAAGCCAATGACCCGCACCATCTGTCTTATGCATGCAAACAAGGCGAGAGGTGTCCTGCGCCCGAGTTTCCGGTACTTTATTTTCAGGCAGCGCGGGTACCGGTTGAGCTAGTCACTTCCGGGTAAAGCTCATCGAGTGGAGTCGACTTACCGTTTTCGCCGACGATACGGCAATGCATGCGACGCAGCCGACGTGGTTGTGGCACGCCGCAGGAATGTGCGATCACGCCAACCTCGTGAATCATGTTTTCAGCATAACGTTGCACCCGCTTTGCCTTGTCTTCCGGTACCAGACCGCTTTGTAGCCGTGGGTCGTGTGTGGTAATGCCGGTAGGGCACGTGTTCTTGTTGCATTGCATGGCCTGAATACAACCCAGCGCGAACATGAATCCGCGGGCGGAAACAATAAAGTCCGCACCGGTGCAAATCGCCCAGGCTACCTGCGCGGGCGTGATTAGTTTGCCGCTGGCGATAACCGGAATACGATCATTCAAGCCCTGCCGGTTAATGATGTCGATGACCATCGGCAGGCTTTCGCGTATCGGCAGACCCATAAAATCGATCAGACTCATGGGCGCGGCACCGGTACCACCATCAGCGCTGTCAACGGTGATGAAATCCGGTGCGCTTGCTATACTACGCCGATGGATTTCTTCGCACATGGTTTCTATCCAGCCATAAGCCCCAATAACGGCCTTGAAACCGACCGGTTTACCGGTGACACGCCGTACCCGGTCGATCATGTCCAGCAGATCTTCGGCGCTGTCGACTTCGACGTGTCGATTCGGGCTGATTGAATCTTCTCCTTCCGGTATGCCGCGAATAGCTGCGATTTCCGCCGTCACTTTTGCCCCGGGCAAAATGCCGCCCTTGCCGGGTTTGGCGCCCTGACTGAGTTTTATCTCAAACATACGCACCTGATCGTGTGCCGCAACTTCACGCAGCTTGTCGTCACTGAGGTTCCCCTGTGCGTCGCGCACACCGTACTTGGCGGTACCGATCTGAAAGACGATGTCACAACCTCCTTCCAGGTGGGCAGGCGCAAGACCGCCTTCACCGGTGTTCATCCAGATGTTTCCCGCCTTCGCACCGTGTGAAAGGGCAGTTGCCGCGGGTTTTGACAGCGCGCCATAGCTCATGGCAGACAGATTAAAAAACGAAGGTGCATCATAGGGTTTGTCGCAATACGGCCCGATGACCATGCTGGCGGGTTCTGCGGCGTCCTTGTCAAGTGTGGGGTAGGGGCAATTGACGAAGATAATCGAACCCACGGGTTTCATGTCGCGGGTCGATCCGAAGGCTACCGTGTTATCGACATTCTTGGCAGCTCTGTAGACCCACGAGCGTTCGGCACGATTAAACGGCATTTCTTCACGGTCAAGGGCAAAGAAATATTGGCGAAAAAATTCGCCCAGGTGCTCAAACCAGTACCGAAAGCGGCCAATGACCGGAAAATTCCGCCGAATCGCGTGCGTTTTCTGAGTCCGGTCGATTATGTAGATTACAATCACCGCCAGCAGACCCGTACCGAGAGCCAAAATAAACAGGCCCGCGAGGACCTGTAAGACTGTCATCAGAAAATCCATTGACTGCATAGTTCGCTCCGTTGTTGGCACACAGTGTCTGCTGGCACCAGATCCTAAGATCCGGCTATTCGCGGGTACCTCGGACCAACAGGTGGTCAAGGCTGACCCGCCCCGCACCTGTGAAAAACAACGCAAGGAGCATGACCAGGTAGGTTGCCGCCCACTCAACCCCGTTGTTCGAGACAATAAAATTGCCATGCTCGGTTAGCCAGTCATAGTTACCGTTATCTTTGAGAATTTCTTTGGCACGCGCCAAACGCTCACCGCCGGCTGCTGCATCTGCGGCCTCGATACCCAGCGTGTACTCGCTGGCAAACGGACTCTTGCCATCGTGTACGGCTTGCCAGCCGTTGTCCCAATGCACGCTTGTGATGGCAACGATCATCGTGACGATCAATGGCACAGTGACCCAGCGCGTCGCTACACCTAGCAACAGAAACGCGCCGCCCAAAAGTTCGGCCGCTGTAGCCAGAAACGCCATCAGGCCAGGCAACGGCAAACCCAGGCCCCAGTCGTCGTTGCCAAAATATGCGACGGTGTTTTTAAAACCGCTGGCTTTATTCATGCCTGCCACCCAGAACACCGGTGCCAGGTACAGGCGCAACGCCAGTGGCCCCAGCCAATCTATTTTTTTCGTCCAGCCAAACAGTGCGTTGTGTAATGTGTTGACGCTCGATGCGATAGACATGATCGTTCCCCGACGAGTAAGTGTGTTAGGACTTGGCGGTGCCGAGCACGACGTCGTGCCGGTGCAGCCGTTCGAGTATGTCGCGACCGGCGTTGACAACGACGGACGCGTCTGTGTGACCAATTTCTTCGGCAATCTGTTCGAGAATCTCGCGACCGGTGCGGCCCTCGTCTCTTTCGATCAACTCGATTAGTCGTGCGGTGACTGCGTTGATTTCGAGAAAGCCAACCTCGTCGTTCTGATTGCGATAGACAACCAGAAAAGTTGCCTCATCATTTGGTTCCGTAGGCTGAAAATCCGGTTTGATCATGTGCACCGGGTAGGTGTAAGCGAGCGACCAGCAAGTCGGTGAGATCACCGGAACGCCGTCTATGGGATCGCCTCGCGGATCGACGTTTTGCAGATCTGGATCGTCCTCCAGAATCGAAACCGCCAGTTCAGCCCATTCGTAATGCGCAAGTTCCAGCATGAAAGCCGGCTCGTCCTCCGCCAGCTCATGTTCTTCCTGTAAATAGCTGATGAACTCTTGAGGTATTTCCAGGAAAAGTGGCGTATGTGATTGATGTCTAGAGAAATACCTTCTTAGCAGACGATGCCATTGCGGGTCGGGCAGGACCTTGCGCAGGATCGGAAAAGTACCCGCCAGCAGACTTTGCACGTTGTTGTAAAACAACTCGCGATAGATCGCCAGTCGGCGATTTTCAATCCCCTCGGGCGCGTCAACATGGTCGGGGTCGCGGATGTGCGCCGCAAATTCGTACTGCAATTGTTGAAACGTACGTTTATCCGACATCGACAGGATTTTCCTTTGCGGCATCAGCTGGCTTTGCGCTCGCGCTGTGTTTTTCCTGCAGGCTATGAATCATGTCGACTTCTTTGAGCAGCTCCGGCAGTGGCGGAATATTGAAGTCGCGTTCGAGCAGCGTTGGAACCACGCCAAATTCTTCGTATGCCAGCTCCAGTAACGACCAGACCGGGTCGATAATGTCAGCCCCGTGTGTGTCGACCCGCAGGTCCTCTGCTTCGACGTAATGCCCGGCGACGTGGAAGTACATGACCCGATCGCCAGGCAAAGCCTTGAGAAACGTCTCAGCATCATATTGATGGTTAATGCTGTTGACATAGATATTGTTTACGTCCAGCAACAGGTCGCAATCGGCTGCCTCGAGGACTGCGTTGAGAAAATCAATCTCCTCGATCTCTTTGCCGGGTGCGGCGTAGTAAGACACGTTTTCGACCGCCATGCGTCTTTCCAGTATTTCCTGTGTGCGGGCGATCCGGTCAGCGACGTAGGTCACTGCTTCTTCGGTAAAAGGGATCGGCATCAAATCGTACAAGTGACCGTCGTCCGTGCAGTAGCTTAGGTGCTCGCTATAAGCACGAATCTCGTGATCGTCCAGAAAGCCCTTTAGCTTAAGCAGATAATCTTCGTCCAGCGGGGCAGGGCCGCCCAGCGACAGCGACAGACCATGCGCAAGAAACGGAAAACGCTCGGTGAAGTAGCGAAACTTTCGACCCAGGGCACCACCCACACCGATCCAGTTTTCCGGCGCGACTTCCATGAAGTCCACTTGCGACGGGGGATCTTCTCGCAGCGACGTCAGCATGGTGCGTCGCAGGCCAATACCAGCACCGCGGACCGGATATGTTCTTTCAGTCATTAGGACTCCATCGGCGCAGTCAGAGGCCGCAAGGTATTAGACCGGCCGTGCGCGCATTCTATTACATCTCACCCAGACGTCGCACGGCTTCCAGATAGGCCTGCTCGTCTGGGGGTGTGCTACTACGCTGCGCCTGCAGCAATGTCTCAGCCAGGCAGTCCAGCATTCTGTGCTCAGCCTTGTGGGCGTCCTCACGTAAAACGAGCTGGCGCCAGGCGGCAGCAATCCCGACAGGCCTGTCTATGCTCACCTGCTCGCGAATCGTAATATGCATGCCCATGTGCAAAAAGGGATTGGTTTCGCCGCGTTCAACGGTATAGTCGCCGGTGATTTCACCGAGACGCAATACCGCGTGGTATTCCGGATGCTCCTGAATGACATCGGCAATGATCTGCTCCATCGGTGAGAGCATTTCCCCGCTACTGACTTTGTGGAATGTATCCACAAACACCTGTCGCACATTGTCGCGATCACCGTACAACATGTGGGCAGTATGCCTCAGCGTGGTGAGGCGAACACGAAATCGTGTCAGCTCGTGGTTTTTTGCTTGTATTCGCAGAGATCGGCGATAAGGCAGTCGGGACATTCCGGTTTGCGCGCTTTGCAGACGTAGCGGCCGTGCAGAATAAGCCAGTGATGGCAATGCTGCCGGAATTCTTCTGGTACGAGTCGCAAAAGGCGTTTTTCAACCTCCAGCGGTGTTTTTCCCGTTGCAAGACCGGTGCGGTTCGAAACGCGAAAAATGTGAGTATCGACGGCGATTGTTGGCTGGCCGAAAGCGGTGTTGAGAATCACGTTAGCTGTCTTGCGACCTACGCCAGGCAGTGCTTCCAGATCCTTGCGATTGTCGGGCACCTGGCCATCGTGTGCTTTGAGTAGAATCTTGCAGGTTGCAATGATGTTCTTCGCTTTCGTGTTGTACAGACCGATGGTCTTGATGTATTTCTTAAGTCCAGTCAGTCTGAGCTGGATAATTTTTTTGGGCGTATTGGCCACCTTGTAAAGCTTCTTAGTCGCCTGGTTGACGCTGACGTCGGTGGCTTGTGCCGAGAGTATGACCGCAATCAGCAGCTCGAAGGGCGTGGCATAGCCGAGCTCCGTCGTCGGTTCCGGGTCGGCTTTTTGCAGACGCGAGAAGATTCTGGTCCGGACCTGGCGGTTCACCTAGCCGGCCGTCTCAGCTTTCATAATGGCTGGATATTTATCAGTGCTACGATGCGCGGCCATTACATTGCGCAGCGCGATAAGCAGACCCATTGCGAAAAAAGCGCCTGGCGGCAAAGTGGCGATCAGGAAACCGCCATCGAACACTGTGATGCTCGTATTCTGGCCGTTCGGACCGAACAACATTTCTGCCTGCGCCAATAACGTGCCCTGGCCGACCAGCTCGCGTGCAGCGCCGAGGGTAATCAATACCAGTGTGAAGCCAAGACCGGTCATCAAGCCGTCGATGGCTGCACGCAGGGGGTCATGCCTGGAGGCGAAGACCTCAGCGCGGGCGACGATTGCGCAGTTTGTCACGATAAGTGGGACAAAAATGCCCAGGCTGCGATGCAGATCAAAAAATCGGGCGTGCATGAACAAATCCACGACCGTAACCAAGGCAGCGATTATCAGCACAAAAACAATTATGCGTGTTTCGGGTCGCAGCAGTGGGCGTGCCAGCGATACAGCGGTGTTCGATAGAAACAACACTATCGTGGTTGCCACGCCCAGGCCAATCCCATTGACTAGAGTTGTAGTAACAGCGAGCAATGGGCACAGGCCAAGGAATTGAACCAGTCCGGTATTGTTGCGCCACAAGGCGTCGCGGCTGATATCCAGGAAGTCAGGACTCATTGCTGTTGCTTACTCCGCGAAGAGCAGTTCGCGATTGGCTTCGAAGTATAGCAGAGCATCGTGTATGGCCTTGACGATTGCTCGCGGCGTAATAGTTGCGCCCGAGATCTGGTCGAACTCGCCGCCGTCTTTGCGTACAAACCAGTTTGCGGGTAGTGGGTCGGCCAAGGAACGCCGGTCAAATACCGTAATCCAATTCGATTTTTCGATTTCAATCTGGTCACCCAAACCGGCGGTTTCGCGATGCATGCTGACCCGGACGCCGGCCAGCGTTCCGTCTGCATAGACGCCAACCAGCAAATGTATGGCACCGCTGAAGCCTTTAGGCGCCACTGCAGTCAGAATTGCTGCGACCGGGGCGCCGTCATTGCGGGCGCGATAAACTGTTACCGGGTCATCGCTGCCCAACAGTTCACGGTCGCGAATGCTGATGATGTCGTCAAACAGGTTGTTGTCGTATCGTGCCGGAGGCACGATTTCGTTCAGTGCGCGAAGCCGGTAACTCCGTTCATTGACTGCAATCTGGGTTGCTGTCTTGCTCCATACCCAGGTGCTCATTCCGCCTGCAACTACGCCAATGATCACCAAACCCAACGATGCCAGTAATGGGCCGCGATTAGTCATCGCGCGTTCCATAGGCCGTTGGAATAGTAAAGTAGTCGATCGCAGGCACGGTCATGTTCATTAGCAGGACAGCGAAAGCAATTCCGTCCGGGTAGGCGCCCCAGGTTCGTATAATGTAGGCTAGGGCGCCAATGCCAAAACCGTAAATCAGTCGCCCGCGCGTGCTGGTCGCTGCCGATACTGGATCAGTAGCGATGAAGAAGGCACCGAGCATGGCCGCGCCGGTGGTCAAGTGAAATATCGGTGACGGGTAGCGATCGACATCAACAAAATAGAACACGGTGGCTAACAGGCCTATCCCAAATACCACCGCAACCGGTATGTGCCAGCGTATAACACCGCGAAAAAGCAGGTAGAGGCCACCCAGTGCAACAGTAAGATTGATCCACAACCAGGCGCCGATGCTCATCATCGGTTCTGAGCTGATCTCGCTCATCGTCATGGCTTTGCTCAGGTCGCTTTGCACTCGACTCAACGGCGTCGCAGACGACAACGCATCCCAGGCGTCCGGCGGCGCAGCAGCCAAGATCGCAACCAGCGTCTGGCCCAGACCCAGACCATCGCCCATGCCCCGCGGGGCGATCCACAAGTCTGCCATTGCAGTCGGGAATGCAATGAGTACCAGGACGTAGCCGGCCATAGCCGGATTAAATAGATTAAAGCCAAGACCGCCGTAGAGATGTTTGGCAAATACGACGGCAAACAAAGTAGCAATAGCCGTGACGTACCACGGCGTTAGCGGCGGTAGCGAGAAGGCCAGGAGTATGGCAGTAACGATTGCGCTGTAGTCGCCAAGATACAAGGACAGGTTCTTGCCACGTAGACGCAGTATGAGCGCCTCGCTGGCAAGCGCCACTGCTGCCGCGATCACAGTGTTAATGACTATGCCGAAGCCGAAGTACCAGACGTAAACCAGTATGGCCGGGAACATCGCGATTAACACATCGCGCATGATTTCCGGAACCGGTTTCGAGCCGAAAGTATGTGGAGCAGGCTCGACCTGAAATTTCATCGTGTGTCGGTACTGTCCTGATTCCGCGACGCGCGCTCTTTGGCTTTCACGCGTTCCATCACTTCGTCGATGACCTGCCGTCGTTTGTGGATATCTAGTGCAGCTGCAGCCTGCCGCTTTTTCTCGGCCAGTTGTTCAGCACGCTCGTTTGCATCCAGCGTCTGCCGTTTGTCTCTGTTCTCAAATCGGTGCTTCGCCAATTGGGCCCGTTCTCGATCGGCGTCACGTACGGTGATCTCGGCTTTGGCATAACGAAAATGCTGTGCGAGACGTATATTGCTGGGGCAAACATAGTCACAACAGCCGCATTCGATGCAATCGAATATGTTGAAACGTTCAAGTCTCTCATGATCGTGGGAGCCGGCGTACCAGTACAGTTGCTGTGGCAGAAGTTTGGAAGGACAGACGCGGGCACACTCACCGCAACGTATGCATGGCCGGATATCTGTTGCCGGCCGCGACTCGGCCGCAGTCATCACAAGTACGGAATTACATGCTTTGACAACCGGTATGTTGTCGTGACCAACCGCAAAACCCATCATCGCGCCGCCAATGACCAGGCGTTCAGCGTCTTCCTTATAGCCGCCACAGACTTCAATGAGCGTGCTTAAGGGCGTACCCAACCGGGACACCACATTGGCCGGCTCCCTGACGCCTTGCCCGGTCACCGTGACGGTACGTTCGGTAAGTGCTCTGCCGTCAATAATGGCTGTCTTAACCGCAGCAGCAGTGGCTACATTGACACACACAAAACCAATATCCAGAGGCAAACCGTTGCTCGGTACCTCGTGGCCACTGAGCGCCTGTATGAGTTGGCGTTCAGAGCCTTCTGGATAGATGGCTGGCACACGGACTACTTCGAAACGGTCGTCATCAAACTCGCTAACTGCTGTGCGCAAGGCCTGCTCGCATTGGGGTTTGTCTTCTTCGATTCCGATGACGCAGCGATTGACCTGCAGGACATGCAGAATGATGCGGGCGCCCGCGATAATATCGTTTGGCCGCCAGTGCATCAGCGTTTCGTCGCAACTTATTTCCGGATCGCATTCGGCACCGTTGAGAATCAATGTATGCATATGGACGTCGGCACGAGCAGTCAGTTTTGTTGATGTTGGAAATACGGCGCCGCCCAAACCGGCAATGCCGGCATCGCGCACACGTTGTCTTACTCTCACCGGATCTTCGGTGTGGTAGGCGCCAATGACCGGGTCGGGTTCGCACCAGCGATCCTCCTGGTCGGGTCTGAGCACGATGCATGGAGCGTTGAGCCCTGAAGGGTGGGGGACCGTGCGATCTTCTATTGCAACGACTGTCCCGGACGTCGACGCGTGGACCGCAGCACTGATGAAACCGTCCGGGTCCGCGATACGCTCGCCACGCAATACCGCTTGTCCGACACGAACAGACGGAATTGCCGGTAAGCCGGCATGTTGCGAAAGTGGCAATACAATTTCGTCTGCCAGCGGAGCCTCGCGCAATGGTTGACCGGCAAGAGCGTGCTTGTCGGTGGGCAGACGAAGGCCACCATAGAAGCCAGACGGTTTTTTTGTCGGTGTTAGTTCGTCATCGACCTGACCCGGTATCTCTTCGGCTGTCCGTTTGTCCATCGAATCAGGTTCCCGCGCGCGCCTGTGGCTCACGAATTGGTTTCGAGACTGTCCACGCGCTGATACCGGTGACGGCGGGAATCATGTCGATACAATCCACCGGGCATGCCGGTGGGCATAAGTCACAGCCTGTGCATTCGTCCGAGATGACGGTATGCATGAGCTTTGGGGCGCCGAGAATCGCATCCACGGGACAAACCTGAATGCATTTCTTGCAGCCGATGCAGATGTCTTCATCAATGACAGCAATATCACGCGGTCTCTCGACACCAAAGGCCTCATCAAGTGGCTTGATTTGTGTGCCTAACAGCAAAGCCAACTCGCGAATGACGACCTCACCGCCCGGCGGGCATTGATTGATATCAGCTTCGCCGCGCGCGATCGCCTGGGCATAAGGCCGACAGCCAGCGTAGCCGCACTGTCCGCACTGTGTTTGCGGTAATGCATTATCGATCGCATCGATCATCGTTGTGCCTTTGGCTCTGAACATCGGTATCGACGCGAACAGCAGAACAGAGATCAGCAATGTCAGGCTAGCAAGCAGAATGAGTGCGGCTGCCATCTCAAGTCTTTATCAAGCCTGCAAAGCCCATGAACGCGAGTGACATCAGACCGGCGGTAATCATCGCAATGGCCGCGCCACGAAATGGTACTGGTACATCGGCTACGGCAACGCGTTCGCGCATCGCGCCAAAGAGCACGAGCACAAGCGAAAAACCGACAGCACCGCCGAATCCGTACATCAAGGATTCTAGAAAACTGTGCGCCTGCTGGACGTTCAACAGCGCGACGCCGAGCACGGCGCAGTTGCTGGCAATTAACGGCAGGAAAATGCCCAGCAGCTGATGCAGCAGCGGACTGATTCTCAATACCATTGATTCGGTAAACTTCGCGACCGTCGCTATGACCAAAATGAAGGTGATGATCTTGAGATAAACGAGATCAAATGGTTGTAGCAAATAATGATTAATCAAATAGGTCAGCGCCGATGACAATGTGAGCACAAAGGTTGTGGCAAGCGACATGCCAATCGCTGTTTCCAGTTTCCCCGAAACGCCGAGGAAGGGGCACAGTCCCAGAAATTTAGTCAGCACCAGGTTATTGATCAGTACGGTGCCGATCAATATCAGGAGCAGCTCACTCATCGGACACGCATGCCCGGTTTGGCTCCAGTGTCGGGGCTGATCAGAAAAATATCTTCGCCACCCGGTCCTGCGGCCAGAACCATGCCCTCGGATATGCCAAAACGCATCTTCCGTGGCTTGAGATTTGCCACCACCACCGTAAGCCGGTCCTGCAAGTCCTCAGGCTGGTAGGCCGAGCGTATGCCGGCGAACACTGAACGCTTTTCGTCACCCAGATCCAGTTGCAGCTCCAGTAACTTGTCCGCGCCCTCTACTGCTTGAGCCTTTACAATCCTGGCGACACGCAGTTCTACGTTCAGGAACTGATCGATATCGATCTCATTTTTTACACTTCGTTGTTCCGGTTTGGATTCAGACGGAGTAAGTAGCATGGCTTCGACCTTCTTGATATCAATACGTTGGATCAGTGGTTTGAACCGCTGCAACGATGTTGCGAGCAGTGGAGCCGAAACGTCATCCCAGTTCAGTGGGGGGCTGTTGAAAAAGTCTTCGCTGGCACTGGCGATGCCTGGCAGTACCGGTTTTAGATAAATTATTAGTGCGCGATAAAAATTGAGACCTTGTGTGCACACGCCATGCACTTCTGCATGTCGCGCCGGATCTTTGATGGCCTGCCACGGTTTGTGCTCATCAATGTAACGATTTGCCTGATCTGCCAACGCCATGATCTCTCGCATTGCACGAGAGTATTCACGGGACTCATACAACTCGGCCAGGCGATCACCGGCATCGGCAAATAGCTGATATAGATCCGGTTCAGGTAATTTCGGAGCAAGTTTCCCGTCAAACTGCTTGCTAATAAATCCGGCGCAGCGGCTGGCGATATTGACCAGCTTGCCGACAACATCAGAGTTAACGCGTTGGACGAAATCCTCAATATTCATATCGATGTCATCGATACCGGGCCCCAGTTTAGCGGCGTAGTAGTAACGCAAATACTCGGGTGAAAGATTGTCCAGGTATTGTCTGGCCGTGATAAATGTGCGCCGACGTTTGGACATTTTCTGGCCGTTGATCGTCAGAAAGCCGTGAGCAAAGACCGACGTCGGAACACGAAAGCCCGCGCCGTGCAACACGGCCGGCCAAAACAGGCAGTGGAAATACACGATGTCCTTACCGATAAAGTGATAGACCTCGGCGTCACTATCGGGCTTCCAGTAGGTATCAAAATCGAGACCATCGGTACGGTCGCACAGGTTCTTGAAGCTGGCCATGTAGCCGACAGGTGCGTCCAGCCAGACATAAAAGTAGTGTTTTGGCAGCCCCGGCACTTCGAAACCGAAATACGGTGCATCGCGGGAGATATCCCAGTCCCGCAAACCACTGTCAAACCACTCGTCCAATTTGCGGGCAATGCCTTCCTGTAAGCGACCGACCCACCCACGCAACATGGTTTCGAAACTGGCGAGTCGAAAAAACAGATGCTCCGACTTGCGTTCGACCGGTTTTGTACCGGAGATGACCGATATGGCGTCTTTCAGATCGGCCGGGTTGTACGTCGAGCCACAGACCTCACAACTATCGCCGTACTGGTCGGCAGCGCCACAGTCCGGATTCGGGCAGGTGCCACGCACGTAACGATCCGGCAAAAACATGCCTTCCTTCTCGTCGTAAGCTTGCACGATACTTTTTCGGTCGATATGACCGTTTTTATCGAGCATCCTATAGATGTGCTCCACAAGCTCGCGATTCTCGTCGGAATGTGTGCTGTGGTAATTGTCAAAGCTGATGTTGAAGTCGTCGAAGTCACGCCGGTGTTCGGCATAGAACCGGGCGATCAGCTCTTCTGGCGTGATTCCCTCATCGCGCGCCGCCAGCATGATAGGTGTGCCGTGGGCGTCGTCCGCGCAAACAGATATGCACTGATGCCCGCGTAGTCGCTGGAAACGCACCCAGATGTCACTCTGGATATGTTCGACCATATGCCCAATATGCAACGACCCATTGGCGTAGGGCAGGGCTGTGCTGACTAGGATTTTGCGGCTTTTTTCCATCAGATCACACAACTAACCGCATGATGCGGCGCAGCGATTATGCCATGCTGCGCTGCCTTGTGCTGACAGATCAGGCCGCGGCGGTCGGCGCGTAGTCTTTGAAGTTTTGCTTGTCGAAAGCCTTCTCGTAAGCCACTTCGCCGGTGATGATGCGCTTCTGCACCAGGCGCTTTAGTGCCCCATCCATAGTTTGCATGCCCGATTGGGCACCGGCCTGCATCGCCGAGCCCAACTGGTCCATTTTGCCCTGTCGGATCAGATTAGCGACCCCGGAATTATTCACGAGTATCTCCAGTGCGGCCACGCGTCCCTTGCCGTCCTTACGGCGTATTAGCTGCTGCGAGATCACGCCGCGTATCGACGTTGAGAGCATCGAGCGGATATGCGCCTGCTTGTCTGCCGGGAAAGTATTGACGATGCGGTCGACCGTCGGCGGCGCACCATTGGTGTGTAGTGTGCCCATCACCAGGATTCCGGTTTCTGCGGCCGTGACGGCAATGCTCATGGTCTCCAGATCGCGCATCTCGCCGACCAGAACCACATCAGGGTCTTCGCGAAGCGCGGAATGAAGTGCAGCGGCAAAACTGGGTGTATGCACTCCGACTTCCCGTTGACTGATCAGGCATTGTTTACGCTCGTGCGTGAACTCGATCGGGTCCTCGATCGTAATAATATGACCCTTCTGGTTCGCGTTAATGTGGTCGATCATCGCCGCGAGCGTGGTCGATTTGCCGGAGCCTGTTTTTCCGGTAACCAGAATCAGGCCCTGCGGGTGCTTGCATAGATCGCGAGCGACCCGTGGCATGTTTAATTGTTCGAGTGTGAGCGCTGTCTCGGGAATGGCGCGGAACACTGCACCCAGACCATTAAGTTGCCGCAACACGTTTACCCTGAAACGCCCCTTGCCAGCTAACTCGTAAGCGAAGTCCGCACCGTCTTTATCTTCCAACTCCTGGCGTGCCTTCGGCGTAATTATGGATTCAATCGATTGTCTGACTTTTTCCGCGTCGAGTTTTATGTTGGCTAACGGTAGCAACTCACCGTACTGACGTACTCGCGGCGGATCGCCGGCCATGTAATGCAGGTCCGACGCGTCCCGTTCCAGTGTCATGCTCAGAAAATCAGAAATCGTGGCCATGTCTTACTCTGCGTCAGATGTGGTTTGCTCAGCCATGGGTGCTGCCAGATCGCTGTCTGTAACAAATCGCCGGAATGGTTGCTTGTCCGCGGCATAGGCATACGCGTCGTTCGGGTCTATTTCTTTGCGCTGCACGGCTTCGAGCAATGCCTGATCGAGTTGTTGCATGCCGAGGTGACGACCGGTCTGTAACTGTGACGGGATCTGATGAGTTTGATCGGTAGAGATGAGTTTTCCGATCGCACGCGTCATGACCATTATTTCCAAAATGGCTTTTCTGTCCCGCCGATCAGCAGTTCTGCACAAGACCTGAGAGATTACGGCATTAAGATTAGTCGAAAGAAAACTCTTTGTTTGTTCTCGCAGATCGCTGGGTAAAGCATCTATGATGCGATCGATACTTTTTACTGCACCGGTGGTGTGCAGGGTACCCAGGACCAGATGACCTGTCTCAGCGGCAGTCAGAGCCATCGAGATGGTTTCTGCGTCACGCATTTCGCCGACCAGTATCACGTCCGGATCTTCACGCAGGGCCGCTCTCAATCCATCGGCAAAACTAGTCAGGTGAGTGCCCAATTCACGTTGTACAACTTGTGATTTTTTGCTCGGATGTACGAATTCGATAGGATCTTCCAGGCTAATGATGTTTAGCGCACGGGTCGTGTTGATGTGATCCATCATCGATGCCAGCGTCGTCGATTTACCGGTACCGGTAGCCCCCGTGACCAGGATCATTCCCTGATGATAGTCAGTGAGGTCACGAACGACCGATGGCAACCCCAGCTTGTCCATGTTGGGAATCTCGTTGGGAATATTGCGAAAAGTTGCACCGACACCGGTGGTTTTGCGATAGAGATTGACCCGAAATCTGGCGCCGTCGTCAGTAACGTAAGAGAAATCGATGTCGCGACCCTCGGCAAAGGTTTTTTGCTGATTTTGAGTCAGAATTTCCGTGACATAGCTTTCCAGCTCTGTTCCTGACAGATCGCGGAACTTAATGGGCAATAGGTCGCCGCTCATGCGCAGCATTGGCGGGATTCCGACAGCAAGGTGAACGTCGGAGCAACCTTGAGCCAGACCGAGTTTTAGAAAGGAGTCAATCCGCGCCAAGGTGTTTCTCCACCAGAGCTTCCAGTTCGTCGCGTAGTTCTTCCATGGAATGATAGCGTTGCATCTTGTCCACGGCCATTGTTTTGGTGGCCAGGGCCGCGACATCGGCAGGTATATTCGGGTTTGCTTCCGCAATCGGTTTGGCATTTCCCTGTACATGTTGATACATCACCGCCATGTGATCGCCGTCGGTATACGGCGGCAAACCGGTGAGTAGCTCGTACAGAATGACGCCCAGGCTGTAAATATCAGCGCGTTGATCGACTTTCTTGCCAAGAATTTGCTCGGGCGCCATGTATTTTGGCGAGCCGATTACGTAACCGGTTTTTGTCAATCCAGCATCGCCGCCGCCATGTGCCGCGGCAACACCGAAGTCAACGACCTTTACGACTTGCTCCTCGTTGACCAGAACGTTTGCCGGTTTTAGATCACGGTGCACGATGCCGACCTGGTGTGCAACCGACATGCCATTGGCGATATCAGCAGTGATTTGCAATGCGCGTCCAAGTTCCAGCGGTTTTCTTGCGTTCATTTCCGCGCTCAGCGCATGCGAAGGGAAATACTCCATAGATATGGCATATAAGCCCGAAAGATGGACGAAATCGTAAATACGAATCACATTACGATGGGTAATCTTGCGGGAAAAGCGCAGTTCGTGGACAAACCGCTGCAGCATTTCTTCGTCGTCGGCAATGGCCTTGTTGAGGAACTTGAGAATCAGGCGTTCGCCAACAACAGTATCTTCCACCAGGATGACAGTGCCAAAGGCGCCCTTGCCGATTTGCTGGATGTACTGGTACCGGCCCTCAATCAGATCTCCGGCTTGCAGCGAATTCAAATCAACGCCCACGGCTTGTTTTGCTGCGGCAATCGCTGCGTCGGCATCGACCAGCATGGTATGTGCCGGTTCCGCCATCTGCGCGGCCTTGAGATTTTCTGCGACTGCTGTGGCCGAAAAGCGTGCGTCAAGTTCTTCGCAGCCCCGTTGGGCGGCCGTCGCGACGTGGCCATCGGGATCAACGGTCATGCCGTGGACCTTTCCTATCACGCTTTCGGCACGTTTCTCGTCGGCTAATCGCACCATCGCCCGTATTGCCTCGATGCGGATATCGCGATCCGGTTTTCCGAGCATGACTGCGATCGCATCGAGTGCCGTGTGATCACCCAATACGGCCAGACCACGCAACGCCACGGGGATCGATTTTTCATTTTCATTAAGCATACGCATCAGGGCCGGAACGGCTTTTTTATCGCCCATCTCGGCCAGCGCATCCACCGCGCGCTCACGCACCCACCAGTCTTCATCGCGGGTGGCTTCGATCAGGAATTTGGCGGCACGCTCATCTTTTGTCGCGTTGAGAATTTCGATGGCTGCGCGTCGGATGTCCTCATCCGGATCCTTGATCAATTGAAGCACTGCATCGACCACGCGTGGCCCACCGATTTTTGACAACGCGTCGGTCACGCGTGTCCGCACCCACCAATCGTCATCTCTTAGTGCGTCGAGCAGAATTTTTACCGAGTTGCTGTCACCAACTTCATTTAGCACCTCAACTGCGGAGCGGCGTGAATATTCGTTTTCGCTTTTTAGCGCGCCGATCAGATGTTGCACCGTGTCGGGGTGGTTGATTCGAATCAGGACTTCCACGGCTTTGTTCTGCACTTCAATCTCGGGGTCTTCCAGTAGCTTTCCGAGAAGTGATAAATCGAGGCCTTCAGCCATCTTTGACAAAGCCGACAGCGCCGCTTGGCGTACCAGCTTGCTGCGATCGGTAAGCTGTTGTTGCAGGGCATTCTGAACATCCGGGCGGCGAAATCGGGCGAGGATCTGAATAATGTGTACCCGCATCATCGCGTCTTTGCCACTGAGTCGGCCCACAAGGTCCGGCACCATGGCATCGTTCGCCATTTCGCCGACGAGTTTCATACAGGCTTCTTTTTCGGTGGCGCCCAGTTCATAGGCGTGGCGTAACAGGACGCGCGCGTCCAGCTTATCCTTATGAGCGCCTAGCACCTGCATCAGAGTGGCTTTGGGAATTTCCGGGTCCTCCAACAAATCCAGCAGTTTGTTGGGATCGTAGGTGCTCCGACCGGCGAGTGCCCAGGCTACGCCGGAAACAACCCGCTGGCTATCGTTCTTCAGTCCCTCGACATATTGCGGAAGCGTTTTGGCGTCCAACAGCTGCGACAGGATCTCTACAAAAGTTAGCGTCTGAGTTTTGTCGGAGTGACCCAACGCATCTATAACATGGGACACTGCTGACGGCCCGAGCGCGATGATCTTGCCAGACACGTCTGTGATTTCATCAGACTGATCGTGATGCCGGACAGCGATGAGCTGCTTGACCAGTTTGTCGGCTTTCATGCCGCTAAAAAACTTCATCGCGGGGCGATCCTGGCATCTCCAATGTGCTTAGCTGCCTGTGCGCAGCGCCTGATCTCTGAACACCGCAGCCCTATCGGGGCAGCGTGGTCGCGAGTTTCAGCGAACCGTATTCTACATAGTAACGCAAGCGACTGTAGACGCTATTGTCTGACCGGCCGGGTGCTCAGATTGACAACAGCGCTCTGTAAGTCTCCAATCCGAGGACAATCCCGTTCCAGAGGCACCTGTGGGCACAACTCGCAAGCAAATAGAGGCCGCGCTAAGCGATCTCGTCGATCCCTATCTGGGCACCGATCTGGTGACAGGTGGCGTCATCGAGGACCTGCAGATTGACGGTCCGGTGGTCACGCTGCGCATCAAGCTCGGTTTTGCCGCGGACCGCTATCATCCCGCGCTCGTTGATGGCGTGAAAAGCCGACTGGAAACGTTACCTGATGTGAACGAAGTGTGCGTGGAGATCAAAACTGAAATTGTGTCGCATGCGGTACAGGGACAGCTAAAGCCTTTGCCCGGTGTAGGTAATATTATCGCGGTCGCTTCCGCCAAAGGCGGAGTCGGTAAATCCACGACGGCAGTCAACATTGCGTTGGCAATGGCCGCGGACGGTGCCCGCGTCGGTATCCTGGACGCCGATATTTATGGCCCCAGCCAGCCGCGGATGCTGGGTATTCCCGGTGCACGGCCAGAAAGCCGTGATGGCAAGAGTCTGGAACCACTGGAAGCGCACGGTGTTGTCTGCATGTCAGTCGGGTTTCTCATCAACGAAGATCAACCGATGGTTTGGCGTGGACCGATGGTGACCCAGGCCCTGAATCAGCTGATAAATGACACAAACTGGGGCCAATTGGATTATCTGATCGTCGACATGCCACCAGGTACGGGCGATACACAGCTGACATTATCGCAGCAGGTTCCCGTCAGCGGGGCGGTCATTGTAACGACACCACAGGACATCGCCTTGCTAGACGCGCGTAAGGGATTGCGCATGTTCGAAAAAGTCGAGGTCAACGTATTGGGTGTTGTGGAGAATATGTCGACCCACGTTTGTTCCCAGTGCGGCCATGAAGAACATGTGTTCGATGCCGGTGGTGGAGAGCGCATGGCTGCGGAGTATGACGTGCCATTCCTGGGAGCGTTGCCACTGGATATTCGTATTCGTCAGCAAGTGGACTCCGGTCAGCCAACGATTGTGTCGGATCCCGATAGTGATCTGGCTGCTGCGTATTTCGACATCGCGCGTGGAATCTCTGCCCGTCTCGCCGAAAAGACACGTGATTATAGCCAGCTATTTCCGAAGATCGTGGTAGAGGACTGAGTATGACTATCAAGTCAGACCGTTGGATCGAACGAATGGCCAAAGAGCATGGCCTGATCGAGCCGTTCGAATCACAACAAGTGCGAGAAACTACCGGCGGCAAGGCTATCTCCTTCGGTCTCTCCAGTTACGGATACGATGTACGTTGCGCGCCGGATTTCAAAGTTTTCACAAATATTCATACGGCAATGGTCGATCCGAAAGCATTCGACGAAAGAAGTTTTGTAGACATGTCCGGTGATATCTGTGTTATCCCACCGAATTCATTCGCGCTGGCGCATACGATTGAATACTTTCGTATTCCACGCAACGTTCTCACAATTTGCCTGGGCAAGAGTACCTATGCGCGCTGCGGAATTATCGTCAATGTGACGCCGTTGGAACCGGAGTGGGAAGGTCACGTCACGCTGGAGTTTTCCAATACCACGCCGCTACCGGCAAAAATCTATGCTAACGAAGGTGTCGCGCAGATGATCTTTATTGAGTCGGATGAGGACTGCAAGGTGTCGTACGGGGACCGGCAAGGAAAATACCAGGGCCAGACCGGCGTGACGCTGCCGCGATCCTGAGTTGAATTAGCTGATTTCTGTCAGCGACAGGGTGCCGATGACCTTGCCATCCTTGAGTTGTTGCATTTTTACTGTGACGTATCCCAGCGAGGGCGCACACCACAATATCGAAGAGCGACTTGATCCGGCACGCTCACGCCTAATCTTGACGACGTCATAGCTGCCTGCAGGCACTTCGATAGTTTCTCTTGCGAGCACTGAGATCGCGTAGGTTTTTGTGCTGTGCCGATCGATTACGGTATAGCTGGTATCCGTGACACCGTTGGAAAGATCGGACATCATGGCAATTTGCAGGAGCTGGCGATCGAGCATGCCGTCTTCCAGATTGAGTGTGCGTGTCTCGCCTTTGTATTGCGTGTTGGCACTACTTGCCGACCAGTCAAAATCGATACTGCTACCACGCTTATTGCGTTTAGTACCGTCTTTGGATAAGAACGACACCGGCTTCAATCGGTCAGTATCAACAACGAACTCGCTGCGCTCGATGGCATCACGCGGTCGCGCAAGACGTGCCAGTCCCTTCGCCCGAGTACGGTTTTCCAGGACAAAGCTGCCTTCGCCATCCTGACTCAATGTGGTAACCGCTACACCGGCGAGTCCGGAAAAGCGGAGATCGTAATGTGCCGTAAATGGCTCTATGTCAGCCGCCGCCACGTGCAATGGCAGTATCAGCAATGTCAGCAGCACTGTTCTCATCGAATCTCCTCGTCTTGAGCATAGACCACTGGTTTGGACAGGGGTTCGCCATCGAGCCAGGCCACCCCGTCATGCGTCCGTAGCCGTTCGGTGGCAAACCAGCTCACAACCAGCGGATACAGCTTATGCTCCCGCTGCTGAACCCGCGCTGAAAGGGTGGTTTCATCGTCCTGGGCCAGCACATCTATCTGGGCCTGCGCAATCAACGGGCCGCCGTCCAGTTCGTCTGTGACGAAATGTATGCTGCAGCCGTGCTGCCGGTCACCGGCCTCCAGGACGCGTCGGTGAGTGTGCAGGCCACGGTACCGTGGCAACAGCGAGGGATGGATATTCAATATGTGTCCGGCAAAATGATTGACGAATTGTGGGCTGAGGATGCGCATGAAACCGGCCAGCAGTAGCAATTGCGGTTCATAGGCATCGATCTGTCCCTGTAACTCGCGATCGAATTCCTCGCGGCCGGCGTACTGGCCAGGATCCACAAAATGTGCCGGCACATGCGCGGTCCGTGCTCGTTCCAGACCGTACGCCTCTGCCTGATCGCTGAACACGGCACGTATGTCCATTTTGCTCTGTTCTGAGGTGTCAATTAATGACTGCAAATTGCTGCCCGAGCCGGATATCAGGACGACCCCCCTCACCGCGTGAATTCCACACCGCTGTCGCCCGTGGTGATATCGCCTAGTCGCCAGGCCTGTTCGCCCTGCTGCGACAAGAGTGCCAGGGTGGCGTCCACAAGTTCCTCGGCGACAACGAGAATCATGCCGACGCCACAATTGAAAGTGAGCAACATTTCACTGTCTGCGATGCCACCGGTTTGTTGTATCCATTGAAAAACGGCGGGTTTGCTCCAGGTATTGGTGTCAACACGCGCGGTGAGCCCCTCCGGCAGAATGCGCGGCAGATTTTCGGTCAGTCCGCCACCGGTAATGTGTGCGATACCGTGTACCGGTATTTGGGTCAGTAGGGTGAGCATGGAGCGTACGTAAATTCGGGTAGGCTCCATGAGTTGTTCAACCAGTGCACGCTCGCCGCACTCTTGATTTAGGTCGGATCCGTTGTCGGCTATGACGCGTCGAATCAATGAGTAGCCGTTGGAGTGCGGACCGGACGAAGCCAGACCGATGAGTACATCACCTGAACGTATTTGTGCGCCATCAAGTAGCCTGTCGCGCTCGACGACACCGACGCAAAAGCCAGCCAGATCATAGTCGTCATCGTGGTACAGGCCAGGCATCTCGGCAGTTTCGCCGCCGATTAGTGCCGCACCCGCCAGTTCACAACCAGTCGCGATGCTTTTGATAACCGTGGCTGCGGTATCTACATCGAGTTTGCCGGTGGCGTAGTAGTCCAGAAAAAACAGTGGCTCGGCGCCCTGCACGATAATGTCGTTGACACACATCGCAACCAGATCGACGCCTATGCCGGTATGTATATTCGTTTGTAATGCCAGTTTGAGTTTTGTGCCGACGCCATCTGTGGCACCCACTAGCACGGGTTTGCGATAACGTGTCACATCGAGCTCAAACAATCCGCCAAAGCCACCCAGACCACCCAATACTTCGGGCCGGTTCGTGCGCGACACGCTGGCGCGGATACGCTCTACCAAGCGATTGCCCGCATCGATATCCACTCCCGCGTCGCGGTAGCTGAGGTTTGGTTTTCTGGCTGTCATGTTTGCGCGGCTGGTCGACTGCGATATGTGCTATTTTAACGGCGCCAAAGCGCTTCTGGCATGTCCCACACTAGAGACCCATAAGTTTTCAGTAGCACAATGATAACCCTGTACCGGCCACAAATCCTTGCCGTGTTGTGCTTTGGCCTTCATAGCCTCGCCGGGGCGGCCACTGTGCCCGATTTGTACGCCGCCGCCGTCCCCGTGAGTGACCGGTCCGAAGAAGTTCGCCAGCAGGCATTCAAGAATTGTCTGGCTGCCGTATTGGTTAAGGTCACCGGTGACCGCGCCGTGGCCAGCGACCCTGATGTGGTTGATTTGCTCGAGTCTGCGCCGGGCCTGCTGCAACAGTATCGCTACACAGCTGATAAGACGCTCTGGGCAGCATTTGACGGTGAGGCCGTTGAACGGATGGCTCGAGCCGCCGGGCTACCGGTGTGGGGCAGTAACCGGCCGGCTATCCTGATGTGGTTCGCCGTAGATTGGGGCAGTGGCAGCCGTGGCTTGATCACTGCCGATGAAGAAACCGACCTGCGGCGATCGATCGAACGGATCGCCGGCAGTCGCGGACTGGCCATCGTTTGGCCGTTGTTCGACAGCACTGACCGCGCAGCAATGTCATTTAGCGATCTGTGGGGCGGGTTTACGGAAAAAATCGAAGCGGCGTCCGTTCGTTACGATGTCAGTGGTGTTCTGGTCGGGCGAGCCAGTCGTGGTTCGAGCTCGCGTTTGCAAGTGCGTTGGAAACTGGACATGGGCGAGCTGACAGATGAATGGCGTGGTGGCCTAAGTGACGGTATTCACCAGGTTGCCGACAGACTAGGGCAACGTTTTGCCGTCAGCGATCTGGGTACCAGCAGCGGGACGACGCTTGCAGTGACGGGAATCAGCAGTCTCGGCGACTATGCGCGGGTATCGGATTATCTGGAGAGCCTGTCATTGGTGCGCCACCTCGGGATTCAGCGTATCGCCGGTGACACGGTCGTATTCGATTTGCAGTTACAGGGTGACCCTTCCAGATTGCCGCGTATAATCGATCTCAATGACACCTTGCGTAGGCTCGCCACAGAGGAAACACCGAGTATTGCTCTGAGCGCCGAGCAACGCTATCGCTACAATCCGTGAAACTAGCCTACATTCCGAACGCACTCTGCATCTTTCGAATTCTGCTGGTCGCCCCGGTTTTGTGGGCTATCACCGGCGGTCGCTACGATGTTGCGTTGTTGTTGTTCGTGATTGCCGGGTTCACTGACGGGCTGGACGGATTTCTCGCGCGCCAATTTGATTGGCGCAGCGAGCTGGGCGGTATTCTTGATCCTGTCGCCGACAAACTGCTGATGGTGACTGTATTGATCTCATTGACGCTGGCCGGACTGATACCATTTTGGCTGACAGCCGTACTGGTCGGTCGCGACACCATTATCGTCGTCGGCGCGATTAGTTATCGCTTGGTCGTAGGACCATTCCATGGGCAGGCATCAACTGTGAGCAAGCTGAACACCGCACTGCAACTCCTTTTTGTCACTGCCGTGCTCGCCAGCGCTGTTTTTTCGTTTCCCAACAGTTTGACGGTGTCTATACTCGGCAGCCTGGTATTCGTGACCGCTGTCGTCAGCGGCATGCACTATGTACGGGGATGGACGCTGCTGGCGCTTAGTGGTGGGGAAAAAGCATGATCGCCGACGATCGTCTGACGAATCTCCTAATTGTAGTTGCGGTTGGATGGCTGGTCTTCCTGCTGGCACCGATCCTCACGCCATTTGTTGCAGCCTTCCTGATCGCCTATATCGGTGATCCTTTGGTTGACAGTTTCGAAAAACTAAAACTGTCGCGCGCTCTTTCCGTCGTCTTATTTTTTATCCTTCTGACTATCGTACTAAGCGCCGTAGTCATATTGGTCGCGCCATTGGTGCGCACACAAGCCAGTGCCTTGTTCGAGCGTTTGCCCGGTTACGTGCAGTGGGTGGAAAGCCAGATATTACCGCTCGTGATGAAATGGACCGGTTTCGAAGTCGAGGGTGGAAATCTGGGATTGGGGCCGTTCTTGGCCGAGTATGGATCATCGGCGGCAACCTGGATCGGTGAGGCGCTGGCACGCGTAACGCGTTCGGGCGCCGCGCTGGTCGGCCTGTTTGTCAATCTGCTACTGCTCCCGGTGCTGACTTTTTATCTGTTGCGGGACTGGGATCGAATGATTGCTGCCATTGGCGAGCTCCTGCCGACACGTAGCAAGAAAAAAGTACTGGCGGTTGCCGCGGAGGCCGACAAGGCGCTGGGAGGTTTCTTGCGTGGTCAGGTGCTCGTTATGCTGGCGTTGGCGACGCTTTACTCGGTCGGATTGTGGGCAGTCGGTATAGATTACGCGCTGGCGATTGGCGTTGTGTCAGGTATCGTCAGCTTCGTTCCGTACCTGGGTTTGATTGTCGGTTTGTTGTTGGCTGGCCTGGCGGCCGTCGCACAGGTGCAGAGTCTTGCCGCGCTGATCGGTGTGGTAATAGTGTTTGTGGTAGCCCAGTTGATTGAAGCCATGTTTCTGACACCACGGTTGGTAGGCGATCGCATCGGTCTCCACCCGGTGCTCGTTATATTCGCGGTCATGGCAGGCGGACAGTTATTTGGTTTCTTTGGCGTGCTGCTGGCGTTACCGGCCGCAGCAGTGGGCTCGGTCGTTGCCCGTTTTGCTTATCAACATTATTTTTTTCCTCGACTGTACGATACTGAAACCGCACCCGACGTCTGATGGATCAATTGATACTAGATGTTCGCCTGCCCGATCAGGCTGAATTTTCAAATTTTGTCAGGGGTCGTAACAGCGAGACTTTGAACGCTGTGATTTCACATGCGCGCGACCGCGCCGACCCGGTATTCTGGCTACACGGTGCAGCCGCGGTGGGCAAGAGCCACTTGTTGCTTGCTGCCTGCCGTCACGTCATCGATTCCGGCGGTGAGGCGGCTTTTCTAGCGGCCAGCCGCACGCCTGACCTGTCCTCAGATGCTATCGCCGAGTGGGGAGGAAAAAACCTTATCGCGATAGATGATGTCGACCGCCTTGCCGGATCGGCGCGATGGGAAGCGGCGTTGTTCCAGCTTTTTAATACTATGCGTGACAATGGCAATGTGATGTTGGCGTCTGCCGCTTCGAGTCCGCGCGCGACTAATTTTGCTTTGCGCGATCTGGCGTCCCGCATGAGTTCCGGGCCGGTGTACAAACTAAAGTCACTCACAGACGAAGAAAGACTGGAAGCTCTGCGCGTGCGTTCTAGCGAGCGCGGTTTTGAATTGCCGGATGAAACAGGCCGATACCTGATGTCTCGTTATCCGCGGGACCTCAGTTCGCTATTCGCCGTGCTCGACAAACTGGACAATGCGTCCCTGCGTGCACAACGCCGCGTGACAGTTCCGTTTGTCAAACAGGTGCTTGAGCGATCGTCAGAGAATCTCGATAACTGATTCCGGCGGACGCCCGATGCGGGCTTTCCCATTCATCACAAGAATCGGGCGTTCCATCAATTTTGGGAACTTGTGTAGCGCTGCGATCAGTTCATCGTCGCCTAGTTTTGGATCGTCCAATCCTTGCTCGCGATATTCTTTTTCGCCCGTCCGCATGAGCTGGCGCGGCGACATATTCAACATCGCAATGAGTTTTCGTAACTGCTCGCATGACGGCGGGGTATCCAGATAGAACACGACGTCCAGATCGACCCCACGCGTCTGCAATAGCGCAAGCGTAGCGCGGGATTTCGAACAACGCGGGTTGTGATATAGCGTCGCAGACATGGTGGCTATTGTGATGTTCGTCAGCGGTTTTTTCCAGTTCATCCACATGTGCAACAGCTCTGTGCTTGACGGGGTACAGCCGCCTTGCTAGGTTCAATTTCGTCAAACAAATCCATATCTTAGGGTTATGTCTATGACCGTGGGGGTTGCGCCCAAAACCGTCTGGCGGTACGCCGTCATACTGACCGTGCTCGTGTCAGTTTTCGGCTGTGTTTCCGCGCCCGTACAGGAAATGAGCAACGCCCGTCAGGCCATAGCCGCGGCGCAAGACGCGGGTGCGGCAAACACAGCACCCGATGTACTCGAAAAAGCGCAACGTCTGCTCAGCATGGCGGAGCAGAGATTGCAACGAAAAGAATTTCGTGAGGCACGGCGAGCGGCGGTGGCGGCGAAGTTACAGGCTATACGTGCCTTGCAAACCACTGACGGAACACCCGACCCTGGATGAGTTTGCTTTGTTGCCGTTTTTGGGTGAGCGGTAGGGTTCAGGGCGTTTTCTTCCGTGCCAGCACGGCGCGCGTCGCACAAAGACTCGAACTGACTGGCTATGCAAGAAATCTTGCCGATGGTCGTGTCGAAGTTTTGGCGTGTGGACAACCGGACAATGTTGCTGAGATGGGTGCCTGGTTGCAGCATGGTCCGCCGGCCAGTTCGGTTTCCGAGCTGACTTCGGAAGAGGTCTCTGTCGAGCGACCCGCTCGTTTTACGACTGGCTAAGGATCAGGCGCTGGTATTGAGCATCGTGCCGCTGGCCACGGCAGCATCACCAAAATTGGCGTCATAGGAGGCCAAAGCACCGCGCAGCCCAGTAATCAGGCCGCCAAAATAATTTTGTGAGGCCCCGAGGTTGTTACGCAGGCTACGCGTGAGAGTCTGGCGATCAATAGACGCAAATCGATGTCCGACGGCAGAATCAACCGCAAAGCTAAGCCCTACAGCAGAATCGCCGGCCGGTGCGCCAATACGCACGGCGCTCAGGATACTGTCACGCAGACCATTCAGGGAGTCTGTGCCGGTGAGGTTGTCGGACGGATTAAAGATTTCATTGACGATATCAACCGCAGAAGCCGTTGCATCGGCGATTTGATACGTTCGTGAACGTGATAGTCCTGAACTGCCGACCGCACGATAGGTTTTTTCCGCGACCTCCAATGCGTCGAAAAACTGGCTGCCCTGATCGTCCAGCGAAATTGAGATTCCCTCAATTGCTCTGAGTATGAAACGCTGACCGTTAGACAGGCTGGCGGTCACGCCGATGTCGGCGTCGTTGATCATCGTTATGACGTCAGTCAGTGAATCTGTTGTTACATCGATATTGAAGTTGTAACCGTTTATCAGGACCCCACCACTTGTGACGCTACTGAAACGGCTCGTCTGGTCCAATGCTATCCCAGATTCTTTATCCAGCCCGGGAGTAGACGGGCCTGCCAGTTTGGCGGCAATCAGGAACCCTGAGTCGTCATTGTCGAGCACAATATCGTTTCCTGAACCCAAACTGCGTTGCGTCAGTTGCACTGTCTCGCTCGCGTTGTCGTAGACCGCATCGACACCGGCTGCCGATGCTGTAATTCTGTCAACCACCGTGTTGATCGTGTCATTGGCGTAGACATCGATGGTCTCACCGTTTACGTCGAAGGAGCCCGCTGTTACGGCCAGCCCGTGATCGAAGTTAGGCCGATCGTCACGTATGCCGTCGAAGGCTTTGTCTGGATCGACTGCGCTGGGCGTGTTGGCGTAGACATTCATATAGAAGTCGTCGTTTTTCACCAGCGTGCCCGCGCCCAGGGTGAAGATGAGACCGTTGCTGAGCGTATATTCTCTGTCCAGTGGGTGATTGGCATTGATCCTTATCGTGTCTAACCTGTCGCCGACTGAGTTGTATACCTTGACGTCGATCCGCGAGACCGTATGCGTGCCGGTGCGGGTGACTTTGAAGCGTAATGTGTCGTCGCCGTTGGAGCCGTCATACACTCCGGACAGTGTTGGCAGCGCGTCGGATCCGCCACCACCGGTGAACACCGGCCCGAATGGCGTATACGAGGTCGTTGCGGTGTTTATTTCCTCGGTCGAGTTGAGTGTCGCGGCGGTTTCAATAACACCCAGGTTCAGACCGGGCGAAATGACTGAGGCGGTACCCGAGCGCTGTTGAATTTTCGCTCGGGCCAACAAGTCATCAAGCTCGTTTAGTGCCTTGGTGGCGTGCTTGACCCGTTGACGGTTGAGGTTGAGTTGCGCGGCGTCTTGCGGATTAACTGGATTTTGCGGCAAGGCTGCCGTTAAGTCGCTTTGGGGAGCTCTGATCCGCACAAAGCGAACCAGGTTACTGACGTGAAATCCAACCTGCATTTATTCATCTATCCCTGATGCCTGCAGGTACTACTCTAACCCGCGATACAGACAATTGCTGCGAAGTAACGCACGTTAGCGCTTGTTTCTGCTTGACTTAATGAAGCTACAAGCACAAGCAGAGGGTTTATGTAATAGCCGGCCGCGGGAAACAGCTTTGGGCGCGATTGCGTCGCGTCTGGCGTGGAGCCGGCATTTACCAGCTATTTCTCGCCGTCAAACGAGACGGATACAGCACTGGTTAGTAACGAAACCACTTGCGCCGGAGTTTATCCAGCACCTTGTCAGAATAAATCCGGCGACCCAGGCTGCCGTTGTAACGCGCCAGCGCCCGAATCATGTCGCCCTGCTCGCGATCGAGGTAGTAACGCAAGATCGTGCAACCCATCCTCAGATTAGTGTTGATATGAAAGAGGTTGTCGTTCGGACGGCCGATTTCGTTTAACCAAAATGGCATCACTTGCATCAGCCCCAGTGCGCCGGCCCAGGAAATGGCGAAGCGATCAAAATTGCTCTCAACATCGATAACGGCAAGTACCAGCTCTGGTGGCAGATCGACACGGGCGGCTTCGTGGTGGACCTGGCGGAGTATGTGCAATCTCTCTTCAGATTCGGGCACCTGGCGGCTAAGTCGTGTGGACATGTCGGTTAGCCAGACCTCGGCGTCAAAGCGGTCCTGGAAGCTGGCCGATTCTGATACCGCATCGAGGAGCAGGGCGCGCAGCTCCGGGTCGGCCGAGCCGAAAGCCGTCGTAGCCGCCAGCATCAGTGTCGCAAAAACCAAACTGCGCAACGTCGTCATGATGTGATCTGTAACTTTTTCCGCAAGTAATCATCCAGCGCGGCCATCGCGATATTTTCATTGTCGCTGTCACGGCGTCCACGGCACTCGATTGTACCGGCATCCAGTCCACGCTCGCCGATGACCAGACGCACCGGAATTCCCAGCAGCTCGCAATCGGCAAACTTGACCCCGGGGCGGGCATCTCGATCGTCGAATAACACATCGTAACCCTGTGATGACAGGCGTTGGTAGAGTGCTTCGGCGGCTTCCCGCAGCTTCGCAGATTTTTGCAAATTCAGAGCTACTATCACGATTTGGAAAGGTGCTATCGCCGTCGGCCAAATGATTCCGCCCTCATCATGATTCTGTTCAATTGCCGCCGCCACGATGCGCGTCACACCTATGCCATAGCAGCCCATCGGCATGGCAACGTTTTTGCCGGTCCGGTCGAGCACGGTCGCCTTCATGGGCGCGCTGTACTTGGTGCCCAGCCCGAAGATATGACCGACCTCGATCCCACGGGCAATCTCCAGTGTGCCGCTGCCGTCGGGGCTGGCGTCGCCGGCGATGACGTTGCGCAGGTCCGCGGTTGCCGCTTCCGGCAGATCGCGCACCCAGTTGACGTTGCGCAGGTGAAAGCCATCTTCGTTAGCGCCACAGACAAAGTCGCTCAAATGCGCCGCGGAGTGATCCGCATAGACTTTGCACTGCAAACCGACCGGGCCCACCGAACCCGGATTGCTGTTGGCGATCTTGCGTATCTGTGCCGTGTTGGCCATTTGGAGTGGGTCGGCGACTTCTGGGAGTTTTGCAGCCTTTATTGCATTGAGTTCATGATCGCCACGTATGATTAGCGCAACAACGGTGTCCTTTTCATGGCCGCAAACAAACAGCGTTTTGGCACACGCGGAGGCTGGCACGTTTAACATTGCCGACACCTCTTCAATCGTATGCGTATCCGGCGTCGCAATTTTTTCCATAGTCGCGCCCGGAGCCGGGCGATGGCCCTCAGGCACCGGTGCCGGTGTGGCCTCAATGTTGGCCGCGTAATCGCTGCCGTTGGAAAAGACAATCGCGTCTTCGCCGGAGTCTGCAAGAACGTGAAATTCATGCGAGACATCGCCACCAATGGCCCCGCTATCAGCCATTACGGAGCGAAAGCGCAATCCGGTGCGTTCAAAAATCCGGCTATAGGCTTCGTACATCACCTGGTAGGTTTCTTGCAACGAGGCATCGTCAATGTGAAAGGAGTAGGCATCCTTCATCACGAATTCACGCGCTCGCATGACACCAAAGCGAGGGCGTATCTCGTCACGAAATTTCGTTTGTATCTGGTAAAAAATAACTGGCAGCTGACGATAACTGCGTAGCTCGCGGCGCGCGATATCCGTCATGACTTCTTCGTGCGTCGGTCCATAACAAAACTCGCGGTCGTGCCGGTCTTTGAAACGCAGCAGTTCTGGGCCATAGATATCCCAGCGCCCTGTTTCATGCCACAGGGCGCCCGGGTGCACGCTGGGAAGGATGACTTCCAGGCCACCGGCACGGTTCATTTCTTCTCGCACGATGCGTTCCACATTGCGCACGACCCGTAACCCGAGCGGCAGCCAGGAGTAAATGCCGGCTGCCAGTTTGCGGATCAGCCCGGCTCTCAACATCAGCTTATGACTGATGATCTCGGCGTCAGCCGGTGCTTCTTTTTGGGTAGCTATAGGCAGTGAAGAAAGGCGCATAAACGATAACCCTGGGTGTACGCCGGAATAGTATAGAAAACTTGTGCAACAGGTCGTTGATTTTCGTTTCCGGGACGAGTAGATTCGCGCTCCTTGCCAACGGTGGCTCGCCGGACACGACCGAAAATCAATGGCGACACTCTACGAAAACGACGTCAATCCAGCCTTGATCCTGGATCGAAAAGTGGCGGTGCTCGGCTTCGGCGCGCAGGGCAGGGCGCATGCGTTGAACCTGAAAGAGTCGGGTGTGGACGTCGTCGTAGGGCTGCGTGACGGTTCTGCCTCCGCAGCCGCATGCAGACATGCAGGCGTATCTGCCCGGCCAATCGCCGATGCGGTTTCCAGTGCGGACGTGGTCATGATGCTGGTTCCCGACGAGGCTCAGGCTGGGGTCCATGCCGTTGTCGTCGATCCGCTGTTGCGCCCCGGATCCGCGCTGCTTTTTGCGCACGGCTATAACGTCCACTTCGACTTGATCCATCCGCGCGCCGACCTGGATGTGCTGATGGTCGCCCCACTGGGCATCGGCGACCAGGTGCGTGAACGCTACGCTGACGGCGGTGGCGTGCCGGCGTTACTGGCAGTACACCACGACGCTACTGGCGATGCCGCCGCGATTGGCGCATCGTATGCCTGGGCGAATGGCCACGCGCGCGCCGGGATCATTGAGACTAGTTTCAGAGATGAAACCGAAACCGATCTGTTTGCAGAGCAGGTCGTGTTGTGCGGCGGTTTAACGCATCTGATTTCAAATGCCTTCGACACACTTGTTGATGCTGGATACCCGGAAGAGTTGGCATACTTTAGTTGTTTGCACGAAGTAAAATTGATAGCCGACCTGATTTATCGGCGTGGTATTGCCGGCATGCGTGAATCGATTTCCAGTACAGCCGAGTACGGTGACTACACGCGCGGGCCGCGGGTTATCGGTGCTGGATCCCGGCTGGCGATGAGTGAAATACTCAACGAAATTAGAAACGGCAGTTTCAGCCACGAACTGGCCGGGGAATTTCGCGACGGCATGCCCGTCCTAAAAAAGGGCAGAGCGGCTGCGCGTGGTCACAAGATTGAGCAAGTCGGTGCCCGCCTGCGTGACACGATGGTCGGGTTTCAGCCGGGCAAGGACGAGGATTGATCCATGCGGAGACCGACAGCGCGTTTGATATCACGTGAGGGCTGGTTGTTCATGTTGGGCTCGATACTGCTTTGTATTGTGGCCCTACGCATCGGTAGTGTGACGCTCGGCATAATATCGCTTGCTTTGCTGATCTTCTTTATTCTGATTTTTCGCGATCCGCCCCGAGAAATTCCATCTGTGCCGCTGGCAGTGTTGAGTCCGGTAGACGGCCGAGTACTCGCGGTGGAATACACCGACAAAGGTGCGTTGGAACGGGAATCAACCCGCATTACGATCCGGGTAGATAATTTCGGCGCGTACACCGCGCGCAGTCCAGTGGAAGGTAAGGTGCTCAATCTGCAAGATAATTATTCGGCCGGCTCGCGCCTGACCGGGGTTAGCGGGTTGTGGATACGCACCGACGAAAATGACGACGTCGTTGTACTGATGAATGCACCCCGACCGTTTCGGCCCAAGTCTTTTATCGGTTATGGCGAAAGGCTGGGGCAGGGCCAACCTTATGGTTTTATCCGTCTGACGCGCCGCGTCCAGGTTTTCATACCGCTCAATAGCAGCAGCAAGGTCGCTGCAGGCGATTATGTGCGTGCCGGCAACGATATACTCGCCCGTCTGATACATGACTAGAATCGGTTTTTGGCAGGCTTCTGTGACCCATGGCATCATGATCCGATGAGCACCGACAAAAAACATCGGTTTCGCCGACGCGGCATATATCTACTGCCAAACCTGCTTACGACAGCAGCGTTGTTCGCGGGTTTCTACTCCGTGGTAGCAGCCATGGATGGGGCGTTTATTCGGGCGTCGATCGCAATATTCGTGGCGATGATGCTTGACGGTGTGGACGGTCGTGTTGCCCGCATGACCGGTACCGACAGCGATTTTGGTAAAGAATACGACAGCCTTTGTGACATGGTGTCTTTTGGCCTGGCACCAGCGTTGGTCGTTTATCAGTGGGGGTTGGAACGGATCGCGGACAGTGCCATTGTCTGGGGCAAGCTAGGCTGGTTGGCGGCGTTTTTCTATTCGGTCGGTGCAGCGTTGCGACTGGCACGCTTTAATTCCCGTCCCGTGAAAGACAAACGTTTTTTCGAAGGTCTGCCTAGCCCATCCGGTGCCGGTTTTGTTGGTGGCTGGGTCTGGTTGGGAACCCAGTATGGTCTGACAGGCAACCAGGCATTGATTCCCGCTTTTCTGGTTACCGCGCTGGCCGGTCTGTTGATGGTCAGCAACTTTCGCTATTACAGCTTCAAGGAATTCAATCTCGGCGAACGCATCCCGTTTACGCAAGTTATTTTGATTCCTGCCGTGTTCGTTCTGATTTCACTGAACCCGCCCATCGTAATGTTTGTACTTTTTGCGTTTTACGCTACAACCGGACCCATTCTTGGCAGCTACCGGCTTCTGCGCCGCCGTCGCAATGCTAACGCTACACAAGCAGACAGCGCTAACGCAGACGCCAGCGAAACAGAGCGGGCGACGCATCACGACAAGACGGCCTGATCTTGACCGGAAAACAAACCGACAAGCTGTCGATGCTACAAGCCATGGGCGTGCGTGTCTGGCTGCCACGCCAACAAAGTGGCGCGCTCATCAGGAACGAGGCCCCCACTGAGACGCCAAAACAAACCGATGTCATTGCACCGGTCGTCGATGATGTTGCGCAGCTCGACTGGAGCACTCTTGCAGCAACCGTGTCGCGTTGTCGTGCTTGCGATCTGCATCGTGGCCGAACGCAAACGGTATTTGGTACCGGCGACCAAAACGCGCAATGGATGATCATCGGCGAGGCGCCCGGCGCCGAAGAGGATCGTCAGGGCGAGCCGTTTGTGGGACGGGCCGGGCAGTTATTGAATTCGATGTTGATCGCGGCCGGTTTCAAACGACATGAGGTATACATCGCCAACATTGTGAAATGTCGCCCACCGGATAATCGCGATCCGAGACCAGAAGAAGCCGTATCCTGCGGCGGCTTTCTGGCCAGACAAATCGAGTTGGTCAATCCCAAAATTATCCTGGCTGTGGGGCGGGTTGCCGCACAGCGGTTGCTCAAGAATGACACGCCGGTCGGTCGCATGCGTGGCAAGTTGCATCATTACGGCGACGATCCTGGCGTGCCTGTCGTAGTGACCTATCACCCGGCGTATTTGTTGCGTTCACCCAAAGAGAAACGCAAGGTCTGGCAGGATCTGCTTTTTGCGCTTGAGCAAAGCGAGTCTCATTCATGAGTGTTGCGGTAGAAAGTCTGCGGGTAAATGTCCGGCCGATGCGTCCGGCCGACGTCGTGCGGGTCGAGGAAATCGAGAAAGCGACTTATCCCTTTCCCTGGAGTCTGGGCATATTCAGAGATTGTCTACAGACTGGCTATATTTGTCGCGTCCTGGATACCAGCGGCGGTTTGGCGGGTTATGCGGTCGTGTCAGTGGCAGAGAGTGAAGCGCACATACTTAACCTCTGCATTGTGCCTGAGCGCAGACAGCAGCAACTTGGCGCTGCGTTCCTCCAACACCTTTTGGAAGAATTGGCAGAATTGCGTGTGGAACGCGTAATTCTGGAGGTGCGGCCCTCCAATACCGCCGCACAACGGCTGTATGGGCGGGCAGGATTTACTCAGCTCGGTGTGCGCCGGGGTTACTACCCAGCCGAGATCGGGCGTGAGGATGCTTTGGTCCTCGCGCGCAGCCTGCCTGTCGATCTCGCTTAGGCCAAGCGCATGCCACGAGTGCTGCTGCGCCGACCGGTTTTGTCATGGGCATTGTACGACTGGGCCAATTCTGCGTTCGCGACGACGGTACTGGCCGGGTTTTTTCCGATCTTTTTTAAACAATACTGGAACGTCGGTGTAGACGTTACCGTATCCACGTTTCGTTTAGGCCTGGCCAACAGTAGCGCCGCATTGCTAGTCGCCATACTCGCTCCGCTGCTGGGTGCCATCGCGGACCGCAGCGGGACGAGAAAAAAAGGGCTCATTATTTTTGCGATGACTGGTGCGCTGGCCACTGCGGCGCTTTATTTTGTCGGCGCCGGGCGCTGGCTTGAAGCAGCTGTAGTGTTCGCCGGCGGATCAGTCGGTTTTGCGTTATCGAATATGTTCAATGATTCGATGATCGTCGATGTGGCACAAGATGACGAAATGGATATCGTGTCCGGTTACGGCTATGCGATGGGTTATCTGGGGGGTGGTTTATTATTTGCCATTAACGTCGTGATGGTTTTGCAACCGGGTCTTTTTGGCCTGGAGGCCAAAGACGACGCGGTACGCTGGTCTTTCTTGTCAGTCGCGATTTGGTGGATGTTGTTTTCGATTCCCTTGCTGCTATACGTGCAAGAGAAACCGACCAAGGATCGCCAACCACTGCGTCTGGCGGTGGGTGCCGGTTTGCGGCAATTACGCGAGACCGTGCGTCACCTGAGCGCGTACCGGCCGGCCTTGTATTTCTTGCTGGCGTACTGGCTGTACATCGACGGCGTGTACACGGTGATCAAGCTGGCAGCGGATTACGGGTTAAGTCTGGGTTTTCAGGATACCGATCTGATCAAGGCCCTGTTGTTGACGCAGTTTGTGGGTTTTCCTTCAGCATTGGCGTTTGGCTGGCTCGGCCAACGTATTGGTGCCGATCGGGGAATCCTGTTGGGTTTGTTCGTTTATTTAATGACTTCGGTCTGGGCGTATTATCTGGAATCCGTTTGGCAGTTTTATGCGATGGCCGTTTTGATCGGTTTGGTACAAGGTGGTGTGCAGAGTCTCAGTCGCGCCTACTACGGTCGCCTTATCCCTCATGACATGTCGGGCGAGTTTTTTGGTCTGTTCAACATGGTCGGCCGTTTTGCTGCCGTTATAGGGCCGTTGCTGGCCGGCACAGTTGTGTTGATCAGCGGCAACGCACGCCTGGAGATTCTCGCCATCGTACCGTTGTTCCTTCTTGGTGGGGGCTTGCTTTTTCTTGTCCGCACCGAACAAGGTCGTGCGCACGTGGCCTGACTGCCGCGCTTGTCGTGTGCGAAACCGTACAAGTTATACTGTGCACACCACGCTGACGGGTATTCACGGCGGTGTTTGCTCCAGTTAACCGCCTGCTTGCCGGTTTCATCGGCGGCACTGTGGCATGGCTAAGTTGGCAAGTGTTTCGTACGAGTCGCGGCTAAAGCGCATTGCGTGGGGTCCGCCTCCCACCCTGACCAGGAGCTCGGCCTTCGGCCTCACGAAAGGTCGCTACGCGGCGTATTGATCTGCGTGTCTCGATACACGCAAATCGCCCCGAACGGGGAGGGAATAAGAGCGAGACGTCACGGAGGGCGGAGGGAAAAATGAGTCAACTAAACGCGGAGGGTGCGGACTGCGCGCTTGAAGCGAACGAGGTCGGTGTCTCGGGGTTCGGGCAGATAACGGAGGTTGAGGTATAGCCTCGTTATCGCGTTGACCGGACCGGCCAGGGCAGGTCGGACATCTGCGATTCGTCGCGCGTAGTCCAGCGGGCCTTCACTGTCCCTGCGTGCGTCGGCGATGCCGGCGAGCTTCTTACAAAAACGCCGGTAAGTACGACTCGACGGATCGGGTCGGACCGGGCGATATTGCCATAGCAGGTGTGCGGCGACACCGGCGAGCACCAGTATCATCAGGCCAATCATGGTAAACAGCATCTTGCGCAGACTTGGACTTTTCATACCCAATGCCTTGAGGACTGTGTTTTGTTTTTGCCCGTCAAAACCCAGCACCCATTGGTTCCAGCCATTGTTGACGGCGTCCAGGCCAAACTGTAGCTGACGCATCCAGGCATAAGCACGAAACAATCCCGGTAACGACTCGCCATCGCCCAATGCGCCTTCGACACCCAGTTCCACGCGTTCTGGCGCTACCGCGCCGGTCGGGTCGACGCGTACCCAGCCGCGTCCTAGCAACCAGACTTCGGACCAGGCGTGCGCATCGGATTGACGGACTGTCATGTGCTGGGCGTACGGATTTAATTCGCCACCCTGGTAGCCAAGGACCACACGTGCGGGGACGCCTGCGGCACGCATCATTAAAGTGAAAGCCGATGCATAGTGTTCACAAAAACCACGCTGGGTTGAAAACAGGAAATCGTCGACGGGATTATTCTGATCCAGAATGGGTGGTGTCAGCGTGTAAGTGAATTCCTGTTCGCGGAACAATCGCAATGCGCGATTGACGATTTCGACGGGTCTGTCAGTTTGTGCTGCCCAGCTCTGCGCCATTTCCTGTGCACGCTTGTTTCTGGTTCTACTAAACTGCGTATCGCGGCGCAGGGTCCATGCGGCGGCATTGGCGTCAGCGTAATGCTCGGGCCAGGATTCGAGACGATAACGGTATAGCTGCGTGATGGGGCTGTCGCGCTGTAATCGGCGGTCGCTAGTCATGTAGGAATTCAACGGTAGTTGCCGCGGATTAGCCTGTTCCAGTGCGAATAACCACTTGCGTTGATGGGGCTCCAGCGTAATTTCATAATCAACCCGGTTGCCAATACGATCCACACTTCTTGGATTGATAAAGCGATCGTCCTCCTGAAACAGTGACCACGTACTGCCATCAAAGTTACTGAGTACCGGTCCACGCCAATAACGTTGTTCCGGTGGCGGGACAACGTCGTCAAAACGCACGCGAAATGCGACCGCATCGGATTGCAGCAGACGGCTGATGCTGCCGGGGGTCATTTCATCGCTAATACCGCTCATCGCCGTGTTGTCACTGCGTGGAATGGACCAGAACGGTCCGGATAAGCGGGGAAACAACAGAAACGCAATTAGCATGAGTGGTAACGCATGGATCAGCAATACGCCGGAGCGCGCAAACGCCCTGCGCCAGGGCATCGGCGCTGCGCGACTGCTGACTTGCGACAATGCTGTTGTAATCAGCCAGATGACCGGGATCGAATAGATCGCGATCAGGATGGACTGGCCAAATAGAAATTGTGTGACGATCAAAAAGTAACTGATGAGCAACAACACGATCAGGTCGCGCACCGTGTGTGTTTCCATCAGTTTTAGCGCCGCCATGACGACCAGTAGCGCAGTGCCGGCATCCAGACCGGTGATGGTGCCGTAGTTCAGAAAAACACCTGCGAAACCTGTCAGTGCCAAAAGCCGGCGCGTATATTTGCCGGGCATGGGCAAAGCACCGCGTTGGACCATCCAGCGCCACAACACCGTCAACAAAATAAGCCCAACTGGCCATGCCGGCAGATGTATCAGATGTGGCAACGAGGCGGCGCCGAGACAACCGAGCGTCCAGTACAGTCTCGCTGCATCGATTCTGTCCGGGTATTTCATATTAGCGCCAGCGCGGTGAGACAGCGGTTGCGGTGCGCCGGACCCAGATCGGGTTCAATCGTCTCGGCTGGTAGTCTCAGGCCCCAGGCGTTGCCCTGCAGGTTGGCATCGACCACCCAGCGCGATAGCTGAGATAACCGCGTCTCCAGATCCATTTGTTTCAGGGAATCAAAGTCAAACCAGTGCGAAGTGACATCCGTGCCGGTGTATTGCTTGACCAGCATCTCCTGTCCGCGGGCATAGGCCTTCCAGGCAATGTGTCGCGGCGAGTCCCCGGAACGATACGTCCGCAGACCGGCAAAGTCCGCGTCGCCCTGACTGTCGTCGTGCGCGCCACCGGTATCGCTATGTTGTGGGGGCGGGCTAGAACCTGGCGGTGCCGGACGCGGGTAGGCAATGGTTTGCCACTGTGGGTGTATCCACGCCCAGCAATGAAAAAGGCCGAGCGGAAAAGTCGTATAGAGTCTGAACCGATCCAGTGCCAGATGGCCGCGTTTTACGGCGTCGACCTCCAGGGTCAGTGTGGCGTGTTCGCCCGGTTCCAGATGCAAGGTTTTGCTGACCTGTTCATCGCGTTTTAGCGTCAAGCCAAAGCGCGGTGCACTCGAATCGTTAATCAGCGTAATACGAAAGACAGCTTTCTGCCCGACAAAAGCCGGTTGATCGCCGCCATACCGGATCGACAGACCGGACAGGTTGCGTTGACAATGATGCATCGCTACCAAACCCACGCCGGTCATCAGAAAAGTAACGGCCAGACCGAGGCTGTTGTTGTAATTCATCGCGCCGACGAGCATGGCCAGTAGCAAAAAGCCAAATGCGATACCCTGTGCGTTTGGAAGTATGTAAATTCTGCCGCTGTGCAGACGCAGCTGTTCGCCGTCGGGCCCCTGTCTTCTTTTGGCCCAGACACCCAGCCGCGCCCGCAGCCCGCGCATATTTTTGTTTAATGGTGGCCGTTTATTTGCCACGGCGAGCCGTCAGGGAATCGAGACGCTCTCGAGCACGAATTGCCCGATCTCAGACGCCGTTTGCGGTGCAGTCTCGTCACGCGGCCGCAACCGATGCGCGATAACGGCGGTCGTAACCGCTTGAATATCCTCAGGTAATACGCCACGGTGACCGGCCATCAGGGCCCAGGCCTGGGCGCCGCGTAGCAAGACGATGGCCGCACGCGGTGAAAGACCCGACGCGAAGGCGGCCGATTCACGCGTGAACGCGACGATTTGCTGTAAGTATTGCACCAAGGCTTCGGAAACATGGATGCTGCTTACCTGCTTTTGTAACGCGACTAGTGTCTCGATGCTGATGCTGGGATTCAGGTCTGCCACGATGTCGCGTCGGTCACGCCCGGTCAGCAGTTCTTTTTCGACTGCAGGTCCGGGATAACCCAGTTCGATGCGCATAAGAAAACGATCCAGCTGCGATTCGGGAAGCGGGAAGGTTCCGATCTGATAGGCGGGGTTTTGTGTTGCGACAACAAAGAAGGGGACCGGTAGCGCATGTGTCTGACCATCGGCGGTAACCTGGTTTTCCTCCATCGCCTCAAGTAACGCACTTTGTGTCTTGGGTGTGGCGCGATTGATTTCGTCGGCTAGTACGAGTTGCGAAAATACCGGTCCGGGATGAAAGCGAAACTCGCCGCCTTCACGTTCGTAGATCGAAACACCGAGTATATCGGCCGGCAACAGGTCGCTGGTGAACTGGATGCGGTGATAACTCAAGCCTAACGTGTGGGCCAGCGCGTGCGCCAGCGTGGTTTTGCCGACACCGGGAATGTCTTCGATCAGCAAATGCCCACGTGCCAGCAGACAGGCGACACATAATCGAATCTGCTCTTCCTTGCCGAGGATGACCCCGTTTAGCTGTGCGACGATTTCACCGATTGCCGAACTGGACTCGGCGACGGTTTGCTGCGGCCACATGTGGGTCGTTGTCATTGTCGATGCGATTCCTTAGTGATGCTGCCAATCTCAAGGGAGTGACGATCGGGTCTTAGTCTAGACCCAGGCCACGCGCGTGAGTTTCACCGGGCGGGGTCATTGTCGTCCGGGAGCTGGCGAACCCGTGTGATCTGCGTCTCTATTTGGCTCAGGGCCTCCTGTAAATCCCGCACGCGGTCCCGCAAAGCACTCACGATCTCGACCGGGGCGTTACCCGAAAAACTCGGGTTTTCCAGTTTTTTCTCGCCTACCGCCAGGTCCCTGGCCGTTTTGTCGCGTTTGCGGCCAAGCCGCGCCAGTTCCGCGACCGGATCGATCAAGCCGGCCATGGGCACCAGGGCTTTCATCTTGCCGTGCAACGCGGTTGCTGCAGGCGGCGGTTCTGTACCGGCGTCCAGCAGGCTGATGTCAGATACGCGTGCAAGACTTTGCAGATAGACGCGATGTCGTTCCACATTGCGGCGATCATCCGGCTCCCAGTCCTGTAGTAAAACCGGAATTTGTTTGGCGGGGCTGATGTCCATCTCACCGCGGATCTGGCGTATGCCCAGGATGAAAGCCTGTATCCATTCGATTTCGTCTTCGGCGGCGACATCACGTTTAAAATTCGATGGCTCGGGATAGGCCTGCAACATGATCGTTGCACCACTGCGCTCCGCAATCGGGGCAACGCGTCGCCAGATTTCCTCGGTGATGTACGGCATCAGTGGATGCAGGGCGCGCAGCAGCGCCTCCAAACAACGCGCGAGCGTCTTACGCGCACCGCGTTGCAGAGCCGGGTCGGTATCGTCGGACTGTAAGACAGGTTTGGACAATTCCAAATACCAGTCACAAAACTCGTGCCAGGTGAATTCATACAACGCACGCGCGGCCCGGTCGAAACGGTAAATATCGAAATTCTCACGTGCGCTTGTAATGGCAGCCGACAGACGAGAGCGTATCCAGCGATCGGCCAACGAATATTCGACGTCACCGGCAAGCTCGGCTGATTCGGTATTCATCAGGACGTAACGTGAAGCATTCCACAGTTTGTTGCAGAAGTTCCGGTAACCTTCGATACGCCCCATGTCAAAACGGATATCACGACCGGTTGTGGCCAGCGAGGCATAGGTAAAGCGTAACGCGTCGGTGCCATATCCCGGTATTCCATTGCTAAATTGCTTGCGTGTCGCTTTCTCGACGCGTTTTTTCAGATGCGGTTGCATCATATTAGCCGTGCGTTTTTCTACCAGTGCTTCGAGATCGATGCCATCGATTAAATCCAGTGGGTCAAGCACGTTGCCTTTGGCCTTCGACATCTTTTGGCCGTCTTCATCGCGAATAAGCGCGTGAATGTAGATTTCGTGGAACGGCACGTCGCCGGTGAACTTCAGACCCATCATGATCATCCGGGCGACCCAGAAAAAGATAATGTCAAAACCGGTTACCAACACCGATGTGGGATAAAAGGTTTTTAAGGCATCAGTGTTTTCAGGCCATCCCAACGTTGAAAATGGCCACAACGCCGACGAAAACCAGGTGTCGAGCACATCTTCGTCCTGGCGGAGCTTTAAATCGGTATCGAGTCCGTTTTTGGCTCGAATCGCATCTTCATCGCGACCGACGTAACAGTTGCCTTTGTCGTCGTACCAGGCGGGAATACGATGACCCCACCACAACTGCCGGCTGATGCACCAGTCCTGGATATTGTGCATCCAGTCAAAATAGGTCCTGGACCAGTTCTCCGGAACAAAACGGATATCACCGTTTTCCACGGCGGCAATGGCCGGTTCTGCCAGTGGTCCAACCCGCACGTACCACTGGTCGGTTAGAAGCGGTTCGACCACCTCACCGCTGCGATCGCCACGCGGTACTTTTAGCTTGTGCGCCTCGGTTTTTTCCAGCAGACCCAGTTTTTCGAAATCCTCTACGATGCGCTTGCGGGCTTCGAAACGTCGCAGACCCCGATACGGTTCTGGCACGTCGTCATTGAGGCAGGCATCTTCAGTGAAAATGTTGATCAATGGCAATGAATGACGCAGACCGACTTCGTAGTCATTGAAATCGTGCGCCGGTGTGATTTTTACGCAGCCGCTGCCAAACTCAGGATCGACATAGTCGTCTGCGATAATCGGTATGGTGCGGCCGGTGAGGGGTAACTCCACGGTCTTGCCGACCAGGTCGCTATAACGATCATCATCGGGGTGTACGGCCACGGCCGTGTCACCCAGCATCGTTTCCGGTCGTGTTGTTGCCACGATCAGACTTTTTTTGCTGTCGGCGATCGGGTAATGAAAATGCCAAAGATGCCCGTCTTCTTCTTCGGACAACACTTCGAGATCGGACAATGCGGTATGCAGTACCGGGTCCCAATTGACCAGTCGCTTGCCACGATAGATCAGACCCTCATCGTAGAGTTGTACAAATACGTCGATGACTGCTTCGGATAAGCCCTCGTCCATCGTGAAGCGCTCGCGTGACCAGTCCAATGACGAGCCCAGACGACGTAACTGATATTGAATGGTGCCGCTGGAATGCTCTTTCCATTTCCAGACCCGTTCGAGAAAGGCTTCGCGACCGATTTCCTTTCGGGTCTTACCCTCGGCGTTGAGTTGTCTCTCGACCACCATCTGGGTCGCGATCCCGGCATGATCGGTGCCCGGTTGCCACAACGTATTGTGGCCGAGCATGCGGTGATAGCGGGTCAAGGCATCCATGATGGTCATTTGGAAAGCGTGGCCCATGTGCAAAGTGCCGGTCACATTCGGCGGCGGGATCATGATGCAGTAGGCGTCACCCACGCCAGATGGCTCGAAATAGCCGCCGTGCTCCCAGAATTGGTAGCAGTTTTGCTCGATTTGCGCTGGCTCGTAGGTTTTTTCCATGCCGCTTTTGTTATCCCGGGTTCGGCGCAGTATACAGGGCCGCTACCAGGTTGCTTAGCGGATGTTGTGCGACTCGAGGGGGTAACCGCGGTCGCGATAGAAGCGGAAACGTTCGCGTCCTGCCGTGCGTCGGCTTTCATCGTTGTCGACCAACTCGGCGACACGCTCGAAACGACTAAAGAAGGCTGGTACTTCCGGACTCAGGTTTATCAACACGTTGAGTTCGCCGGCTGGTTCCGTGCCGGTACCGATTACCGCGGCAAGTCGTTGGCTGTCTTCGGAGTTTGTTATGCCCTTTGCGTGCGGCAAGAAACTGATGTCACGAAAAGTCCAGAGCAGATCGTCGATGCGTTCGGCTTGTTCGGGCGTCGCCGTGTTGATGTGGCAACGCAGGCCGCGTTGCCAGGCTTTGTCGACAAGACGGCAGGCGAAGCGCTGCAATTGCGTGCCGCCGGCGTCTTGAAGTATGTAGAAATCGATCTGTGTCATTACAAGCGGGCGCGGTCAATAAGAAATTGCGTGAGTAGACCCACGGGCCGACCAGTTGCGCCTTTTGCCTTGCCTGATTTCCACGCAGAACCGGCGATGTCCAGGTGCGCCCAGCTAAGTCCTTCGGTAAATTTACCCAGGAAGCAACCGGCACTGATCGCGCTCCCGGATTTGCTTCCCACGTTGGCAAAATCAGCAAAATTGCTCTTCAGAGTCTTGGCATAGTCTTCAGTCAGCGGCAATTGCCACGCGAGGTCGGCCGCAGTGCGGCCGGCTGTCAGCAACTCTTCGGCCAGATCATTGTCGCGTGTCATTAACCCCGAGTGGAAATGTCCTAACGCAATGACACAGGCACCGGTCAACGTCGCTATATCGATAACTGTCTCGGGATCGTACTTGCGCGAGTAGGTGAGCGCATCGCAGAGTATCAAGCGGCCTTCAGCGTCCGTGTTGAGTATCTCAACCGTTTTTCCCGACATCGTAGTGACGATATCGCCCGGCCGGGTCGCAGTCCCACTGGGCATATTTTCACAGGTGGGTACGATGCCGACGACATTGAGTGGCAAACGCAGACGAGCAAGGGACAGCATGGTGCCCAGCACGCTTGCAGCGCCACACATGTCGAATTTCATTTCATCCATCGCACTTGCGGACTTTATTGAAATTCCACCCGTGTCAAAAGTAATCCCTTTGCCGACGAGTGCAATAGGCGATTCGTCCGTAGCACCGCCGCTGTACTCCATTACGATCAGGTGCGGTGGCTCAGCCGCACCGGCGGTGACTGACAAAAACGCACCCATGCCGAGTCGTTCTATTTCCGCACGGTTGACCACTTTTGTTTTTATGCTCTTGAAGCGCTTGGCCAGATCGCGGGCCTGGTCCGCCAGATGTCCCGGTGTGCAGACATTGGCTGGACGGTTACCCAGATCCCGGGCGAGCTTGACACCATCAATGATAGCGGCGGCATCTTTCAGGCCCGATTGCATCGCCGTTTGATCGTTACGGTTGGCGGCCGCGACTCCAAAACGCTTGAGCTTGGGTTTCTTAGCTTTTTCTGATTTCAGCTCGTCAAAACGATAGACGCTCAGCGCGGCTTCCGCGGCGGCCAAGCGGGCGACACCGTAGGCGTCGCGTTCCTTTAGTGTTTCACGCGACAGATAACTGACGGCACTGGCCGCGCCGGTGCCCGAGATCTTGGCCAGCGCTGCCGCCGTGGCTGTACGATATGCGCGTTCGTTAAACTCTTTCTTGCTGCCCAGTCCGACGACCAATATGCGTTTGCAGGCAACATGGTGGGTGTGGCCAATGAGCAGGGTGGAGCCCAGCTTGCCATCGATGTCGCCCTTGGCAATCGCTGCAGAGATCTGCTTGTCGCTGGCTTTGTCCAGTGTAGTGGCGTCTTCAGTCAGGCGTTTGGTCTGGTACAGGCCGACTATTGCGCAATCAGTGCGCTGGCGCGCGGCTGTGGCGCTGGTAGCGAAAAAGTCCATGTGAATCCCCTAGATTTATACGAGCCTGCCGGTGTCGGCCGTCGTATACAATGGCAGCGTAGTTTACAGTAAGCCATTGTTCAGGGGAATCGTCTTTAGTGCTCGCGATTATCAACAGGTACCTGACAAAAGAGGTCGTTTACGCGTGGTTCGCTGTAACTGCGGTATTGCTGTTTATCCTGCTGAGCAACCAGTTTGCACGTGTGTTAGGCGATGCGGCCGCCGGAAAACTACCCCGCGACGCAGTGTTGCAAATCATTGGGCTAACTTCCATCGGCTATCTGACTGTACTGGTTCCGGTCGGTCTTTTTCTTGCAGTAATGCTTGCCCTCGGTCGATTATTCATGGACAGCGAGATGGCAGCCATAAACGCGTGTGGGATCGGACCGTTTCGCGTTTACAAGCCAATCGCGGTTGTTTCAATCGTTTTGTCTGTTGTGCTGGCCTGGTTGTCCCTGTTTGTGTCCCCGTGGGCTGCCGGCAAAGCGCATGTCATCACAGAGGTTTCCAAGCAGCAGGCCGGGCTCGGTGCGTTGGAGGCGGGGCGTTTTCGTTCCGATAGCGGTGTAGTGTTCTATGCGGAGGGCACCAACGATCAAGGCATGCTGCTGAATGTTTTTCTGCAACGGCGGCGTGGCGACCAGATTGAACTGGCCGTTTCCGAGACTGGGGAGATTCGCAAAGACGCGGATGAAACCATGATCATTCTGCGTAACGGCCGTCGCTACGAGGGCGTGCCGGGTACTCTGGGTTTTCGCATCGTGCAATTCGCCGAGCATGGCATACCGGTTATGAGCAGGGACGGGCCCGCCAGGGTTCCTGACCGCGAGGCGACGCCCACTTTGCAATTACTGAAATCCAGGGCTCGCGCCGATGCGGCCGAATTGCATTGGCGCCTGTCTGCGCCGATTAGCGCAATGTTGCTGGGCTTTCTCGCCGTGCCTTTGGCACGTACCCGCCCACGTCAGGGTCGCTACGGCCGTTTGGGTATCGGGATTGCCATTTACCTGGTGTACGCCAATCTGCTCGGTGCGGCGCAGATTTGGATCCAGCAGGGTGTCTTATCGCCGCGTGTGGGCATGTGGCCGGTGCATGGCATCATGGTGGTGGCAGCGTCGTTTCTGCTCTGGCGCGAAACCCACCTGCGTAAACCGCGGGCGAATAAATCGTGACGCTGCTTGATCGATACATCCTGGCTGGAGTATTACGCGGCACGGTTCTGGTGTTGACGGTTTTGTTGGTCCTCAATGCCTTTGTCAGTTTTATCGGCCAAGTCGATAATGTGGGTCAGGGAACTTACACAACGGCTGATGCGGTCGCATTTGTGTTACTGACACTCCCGTCAATGGCGTATCAGTTATTGCCGATTGCCACCTTGCTGGGTGCACTACTCGGTTTGGGTAATCTGGCTTCACACAGTGAGTTGATCGTGATGCGTGCTGCCGGCATCTCGCCCTGGCGACTGACAAGTAGCGTCATTATTGCTGGCGGTCTGATTGCAGTAATCGGTACCGCCCTGGGTGAGTTCATTGCGCCACCGGCCGAACAGTATGCAAAGCGGCAGCGCACCATGGCTTTGCACAATCAACTCAGCATGGGTCAGGGCCAGAGTGGCTGGATTCGCGACGGCAACGTTGTGATAAACATCGAGCAACTCATGGCAGGTGATCGTGCCGGTGGTATTTATGTATTTACGTTTGATGAAAAGCGTGAGCTGCAAAGCATCGTCCAGGCGCGAACCGCGAGTTTTGATGACGATGGTGTCTGGGTACTGGACGATTCACGCAAGACAGAATTTCTTAATGAACGATTGGTGGCCACAAAAGGCTCCCAAATGGCGCAGTCGACCACATTGAGCCCGGAACTGCTCGGTCTTTCAGTTGTGGATCCGGATGTTTTGGCAAGTCATGGTTTGTTCGACTACATCAAGTATTTGCGTCGCAATGGTCTGGATGCGGATAGCTACATCATGGCTTTCTGGTCACGCATCGCCACGATCGTATCCATCGTCATCATGGCAGCACTCGCGCTACCTTTTGTATTTGGGCCGCTACGCAGTACCGGAACGGGTCAGCGGATGTTTGTGGGCATATTGCTGGGCGCGGCTTATTTTCTGGTTAATCGGCTCACCGCGAACAGTGGCGCAGTATTTGGATTGAACCCGGCGGTTACAGCCTGGTTACCGACGATCGCTTTATTTCTGGTTACCGTTGCTGCGCTGGCTCGCGTGCGCTGACGCCTGTTGCGATTTCCAGTACGAGTTCAGTGCCGGAGAGCAAATCGTGCCAGGCACGACCACGACGATCTATCAACACCCACAAAAAACCCAGTCCGAGAGCAAGCCAGGAGATTGTTGCGCTGAGTGCGCGCAGCACGCATTGAAACAAAGACGCGTTGGCATGCTCTGCTGTGCGCACTCGCAAGCGCCACGCAACCATGCCGATTGTTTGCCCACGTCGCCACCAGGAAACCGAAAAATAAATCAGCACAATAGTGCCGAGGTAGAACTGATACCACAGTGTGCCCGCCGACACCGGTTCACCGCGCGTAAACAGCAGTGTCGCGGCCGTTGCGGCGATCAGTAGGGCGGCAAGGATCAGCGTGTCGTAAGCAACAGCGGCAAGACGACGTAACAAACTGGGCGTCTGCCCTGTGCTCATCGACGGCGTGCGGCTAACAACATTAACGGTAACAACCATAAGCCACTGCCCCCACCGCCACCGCCTGCTGGTTGTGGCGGTGGCGGTGGTGGTGGTAATGGTGGCGGAGCGCCGGCCTGACATTCGGCTACTTTTGGCGGTGCCGTAGCGTTGGCGTCGTCGGCGAGGAATACTATGAAGGTGCAGTCAGCCCCGCCGGTATCGCCTCCGGCCAGCATCGAGTCTTCATAGCCGGTCCAGTGTCCGTTTTGCCAATCAACCGGCGTTGATGGGTCGGCATCGAGCGCCATTTCGGCAATATCAGTTAGTTCGATCTGTAGGGCTACCGATTTGGGTTCACCCACCGTCAGACCCATCTGTGACAACGGCATGTCCCGGGTGAAAGCGTCGCCGCGGTAGTTGAGATAACCATCGGGTGGGCCGCCCGGTACATCGAGCCAGTCCGGGTTAGGCGCAAGTTGCAAAGAGATACCAAACAGGCCATCCGGTTCGTTCAATTCGAGCTGCCCGGCAGTGCTGGACTGACCGGCATAGTTGGAAAGATTTCCATTTGCATCGTACCAACGCATCGGTTTGTTAAACGCGATATAAATACGGTGGTCATCGCTGGGCACGATCGCTCGATCGGTCGTGACTTCGAGCCTGCGGCCGACACCATCGGCCACCCACTGAGCTGCGTACACGACTTCGTCACGTGCCAGATTGGTAATATGAACTGCGGTAACATGGGGTGGCCCGCTTTGTCGATAAAAGCCCAGTAAAAGCGTGGCCGCAATTTCATCGCGTACTCGCGTGATTTCACTGTCCGGCAAAACGAAGCCACTGTGGGAAGCACCAGTGCCCCCGTAATCCTGGCCGCCATTTAGCGGTTCAATTTCTAACGTATACGAGGGGATCTGGAATTCGAATGCGTAATAGTTATCCAGTGAACCGATACCGGTACTGCCGATCGGTCCCGGCGAATAGCGATACTTGAAGTTGGTTACCGCACGCATGCGCGTCGCCAGGCCCAAAGTAATTGCATCGCGTCGGGTGTTGCCGGTGCGTGGTGTGAAATAGACAGAACTAAATGAATGCACGTCTATTCCGAGTCGCAATCTATCGGCAGGCCCGAGCCCCGTTGCGGCTTGCAGGGCAAGAATCTCCGATTCCGAGGAGTGGGCTGTACCACGATAGATCAGGCTGATCGGATTCGCGCTCGAGCCGCCGTTCAGGCCGTAACCGTGCACACTGTTGCGATTGAGGTCGACACCAAAAAAACTGTCATCAGTGGTATCCAATTGATTGTCGACTACACCCCCGGACGGATTGCGCAAGTTTTTGCGGCGCATTCGGCCGTCTCGCGGTTGGCGTTCGTCAGCGGTGGCGCGGGTCGGGAAAGTCTGGGTCTGTATGAAACCGTCTATGTTTATTACGGGCAACAGGACCACATTCAGATTGTCTCGCAGGTACTGGCCGATATGTGCGTCATCAGAACGCTCAACCAGTTGCTCGAAAATCTCAGTCAGCACTTCCGGTGACTGCCATTCGCGCGCGTGTATGCCGCCATTGATAATGACAGCGCCTTCCGGGCGTCCATCATTGGTCAGATTATCGACATCACCGATGCTGTATGCCCAGATGTCGCGATCGAGTTGGGTTTGTCCTACTACGCTGCCGCCAACCGTATCTCGTGTGAGCATCAGGTCCTGATGCTGTGCAAACAGTGATGAATAGGTGCGGAAGCCATCGACCGCCGTCAGTGTATCGACCGGTATTGGTGGCGGGTAACCCAACGCAATATTGTCGCCGCTGTCATCGTTTTCGGTATAAACCAGTTGTGTATCGCGACACAACGGATCGTCCGGGTTGCTGATCGTGCCGTTTTCGAACTCACACAAAGCCGAAGCAAACTGACTCACCAGCAAGCCGGCGATCACGAGAGTTAGAAATCGCATGTCAGCGGTCCGACTCGTTATCGGGACGTGACTGTGCGAGCCAATCTCTCGCGATTTGCTTCGCTCTTGCATCGCCGCTCAGCCGCAATGCCAGCAACGCGCGTTTTTGCACCAGGTTTTCGGTGCTATCTAGCAGCGTCGCAAGCCGGTTTACCGTGTTGCGGTCGGCATGTCGGGCCAGCACCGCTGCAGCGCTGCTGCCCAGACCGGGATCCGACAGGGATGTCCACAACAGGTTTTTTGCGACGGGGAGTGTTGCGCTGAGTCTGCCAACTTCGTAGAGACTTGCTGAAGCGATGTCTGGTCGGCGCAAAGCCAATTTCAAAAGCCTTAGAGCGGCATCGGCCCCGACAGTTTGTTCCAGTTCTCTGATCGCTGCCAGCGCGATCGCGGGTGTACCGGTGGTCAATACACTCTCGTACAACGCGATGTCTGCAAGTGCTGCCGCAGCGGCTGCGGCGAGTTTGTCCGCACCCGGTTCTTCGATGCGATCTATGATTTGATCGCGATAGAACACCAGGTATTGCACCTGCAGCTCACCGACGGCATCAATTGCACCCGCCTGGCCTGCGGCATCAGCCGAAAAATAATTCTGCAAAAATTGTGGGTCGCCAGCCCGGATCGCACGAAGAGCGTTCGTACGCGCTGCCGCACGCGTCCACCTACGTTGTGTCACGCGGGCAGCCGCGCCAACATCGACAAACGGAATCATCGTATTGCCTTCTTCGTGCGCAACCAGAATTTGTGGTTCTCGTTGTGATAGTTGTTCCACCAGGCCGCGCGCGTCTGGCGATGGAGCTCGCGACCCTAGGGTCAAAACAATTTGTTCCAATTGTTTTTCAGTTGCCCGGGTTACTTTTCCGAGGTCTAGCAACGTGCGGGCCTCAGCTACCAAGTCGGCAGTTTTCCGGGACTGCCAGCTCATGTCGGCGGCTTGCGCGCCGAACGCCATCGTAATGAGAAAAAGCAGCATGATCCGGAGAAACATATTTATTATCGCGTTGTTCGGCTGTATAGCTTTTGAGTACGAACCGGGCCACCAGTTCGGATTCATTGGCGCTCCCTACGGGACTCGAACCCGTGTTCCCGCCTTGAGAGGGCGGTGTCCTAACCGCTAGACGAAGGGAGCTTGCCTTGGCCGAGATTCAATGGTGCCACGTGGCGGGGATGCTATCATACGGGCGTTTTAGGCTGGCAACGACCAGATCCGCATTGAATCAGCAAACCGAGGGCAATCTGAAAGCGCCTCAAATCATCGCACGGTCAGCGCACCCGGTTTCGCGCGCCAACATCTCCGACAATGCCCTGAAAGTACTCAATCGGCTGCATCGGGCGGGTTACCAGGCTTTTCTGGTTGGCGGTGCGGTGCGTGACCTGCTGGTCGGACATGAACCCAAGGACTTCGATGTCGCAACCGATGCCCGGCCGGAAGATATCCGCGAGCTGTTTCGTAACTGTCGTCTTATCGGGCGACGTTTCCGTTTGGCACATGTGCACTTTGGCCGGGAAATTATAGAAGTTGCAACCTTTCGCGGGGACAGCACTGACGGTATCGAGACCGATGCGGCTGGCCGCATTCTAAGAGACAACATTTACGGCGCAATAGAACACGATGTGTGGCGGCGCGATTTCACTGCCAATGCTTTGTACTACAACATCGCAGATTTCAGTATTTGGGATTACACCGGCGGCATAAAAGACATCGAATCCGGCGTGCTGAGAATGATAGGCGACGCCGAGGCACGTTATCGTGAAGATCCTGTGCGAATGCTACGCGCCGTGAGATTCAGCGCAAAACTCGGGTTCAACCTGCATGCCGACACCAAGCGACCATTGACTGAGCTGGCGCCAATCATTGCCGACGTGCCGCCGGCACGACTCTTCGACGAAATACTCAAGCTATTTCTGACCGGACATGCACAGTCGTCATTCGACCTGCTGAGTCGTCATGAGTTGTTGCAATATCTGTTTCCGGCGACCGTAGATTGCGCGCAATTGTCCGGCGCTGCGAGTTTCCGGCAGTTGCTTAACCTGGCTTTGGAAAACACCGACGCACGTTGCGCAGTAAACAAGCCGGTGACACCGGTTTTTCTGTTTGCGGTTTTTCTTTGGGGCCCGATCACGCAGCGCGTTGCGGCAATTCGCAACAATAATCATGGCGCCGTGTTTTGGTTGCATCGGGCGACGGACGAAATTCTGGGCGAGCAACAGGCCCACGTGTCGATACCACGGCGTCTCGGCGCGCCGATGCGCGAAATTGTGTGTTTGCAAACTCGTTTTGCCAAGCGTTCGGGAAAGCGGGCGCTGGCGTTACTGGAGCACCCCCGTTTTCGTGCAGCCTATGATTTGATGTTGTTGCGTGTGAAGGCCGGCGAGGAGGATCCGGAGTTGGCTACCTTCTGGACTGACATACAAACCATGAGTCCTGAGCAGCAAGCCATCGCGGTGAATGTCAGCCCAGGCGCCGGTCCGCGCCGTCGTCGTCGTCGAGGTCCGCGTCAACGCCGCCCCGGTCCGGACCAGGTACCCGATGCCGGATAGGATCTGGAGCCCCGCCTTTATCGCAGTTGGCAGCAATCTCGATGGTCCGCGGGCCCAGGTGGAAGCAGCACTTGTGGCATTGGGCTCTATTGAGGACACGTGCTGTGTTGCTACTTCGCCGCTTTATCAGGGCCCGCCGATGGGGCCGCAGGACCAGCCGGATTATGTTAACGCTGTGGCGGCGCTGTTGACACAGTTGGAGCCAGCGGCTTTGTTCAGCGCACTTTTGGATGTCGAGCGGGCACTAGGCCGTGGCGGGACCGGCCGTAAATGGGGTCCCAGACGCATCGATCTGGACCTCTTGCTCCACGGTGATAACGTACGGGAAGGACGTGCGCTGACACTGCCTCATCCGGGGCTTGCCGAGCGTGCGTTCGTATTGCAGCCATTGGCTGATCTGGCGCCGACTTTGCGGCTGCCGGATGGCCGGCGGATTGCCGACTTATTGTATAGCGTTGACTGCTCAGAGCTGCGACGGCTTTGAGACGGGGAGAATTGTGAGTACCTGGCAGCCAAAATACATCGCCGTGGAAGGCCCGATCGGTGTGGGCAAAACCACACTGGCCAGCCGTCTGGCGGACAGTTTCGAGGCGGAGTTGGTCTTGGAAGGGCCACAGGACAATCCTTTTCTTGAACGCTTCTATCGTGACCCAAGACGATACGCGTTGCCAACGCAGCTCTATTTTATTTTTCAACGTGCGAGACAATATCAAGCTATGCGTCAGGCTGATATGTTTGAGCCGGTGCGAGTAACCGATTTCTTGCTGGAAAAAGACCGGTTGTTTGCACAGATCAATCTGGGCGACGATGAGCTGGCGCTTTACGATCTTGTTTATGAAAAACTCGCAATTGATGCGCCGGTCCCCGATCTGGTGGTTTATTTGCAGGCGCCGGCAGACGTATTACTAAAAAGGATCGCGATGCGTGGCATCGCTTATGAACAGGGTATAACCCGCGAATACATGGAACGGGTGAGTGAAGCATACGCGCGTTTTTTTCATCACTACAACAGAAGTTCGGTGCTGATTGTTAATACCGCACAGATCGATTTGGTCAATACTGATTCCGGCTATGCGACACTACTCGACCAGCTGCGTGGCCTGCGTCCCGGGCGTCATTTCTTTAACCCTGGCCCTATTGAATTGAACTGAATACGATGAGTCGATCGATGTACAAACACTTGGAAAATCGTGCGCGGGAAACCCCGCCCGTAACCTTGACCACGTTACAGAAAATGAAGGTTGAGCGTGAGCCGATCAGTTGCATTACGGCATACGATGCCAGTTTTGCGGCACTGGTCGACAATGCTGGCGTCGATGTAGTGCTGGTTGGCGATTCACTTGGGATGGTGATTCAGGGACATAGCACGACTGTGCCAGTCACTATGGATGACATCGTGTATCACTCGCGTGCTGTAGCACGTGGGCTGTACCGCCCGTTTCTGATTACAGACATGCCATTCATGAGTTATGCAACACGCGATCAGGCTTTGAGCAATGCGGCGCGATTGATGCAGGAAGGCGGCGCCAAAATGGTCAAGCTGGAAGGCGGTGTGAATCAGTTGAACGTCGTTCGCGCACTGGCCTCAAACGACATTCCAATATGCGCGCATATTGGACTGACGCCGCAGTCGGTACACAAGATCGGTGGCTTTCGTGTACAGGGCAGGGACAGCAACGCCGCTAACAGTATGATCGAGGAGGCGCGTGCACTTGAAGATGCCGGCGCGGATATTGTTTTGCTTGAATGCATTCCCACCGAACTCGGTCGGCAGATCACGGAGGCAGTCGAAGTGCCCGTAATCGGCATCGGTGCAGGGCCGTCTACTGACGGGCAGATTTTGGTGTTGTACGACATACTTGACATTACACTGGGGCGAACGCCGCGATTCGTTCAGAATTACATGGAAGGCGCGGCCAACTGTGCGGAAGCAGTCAATCGTTACGTTGCCGCAGTTAAAGACCGTAGCTATCCTGCGCCGGAACATTGCTTCGAGTAGAGCCTTGATCACCGAGTACACGATCGCATCTGCGCGGGCTCAGATCAGGCAGTGGCGCGCCGACGGTGCCCGGGTTGGGCTGGTTGCGACCATGGGGAATTTGCACGAGGGGCATTTGAGCCTGGCCCGTGCTGCCAGTTCTCAATCAGACAGAGTCGTCGCCAGCATTTTTGTGAACCCGCTGCAGTTTGGGCCGACAGAAGATTTTGCAGCTTATCCGCGTACGTTGGATGCAGATCGTGCTGCGCTGGAATCGGTCCAGTGTGATTTGCTTTTTGCGCCCACCACCGAAGAGATATATCCGGACGGGGAATCATCGACTCGGGTGACAGTAGGTGCGCTGGGCGGCGTGCTGTGTGGGGCGCATCGTGCCGGGCATTTCGATGGCATGGCAACAGTCGTGACGAAGTTGCTGAATATTATTCAACCCAACATTGCAGTATTTGGCGAAAAGGACTTTCAGCAACTGGTCGTGATTCGGCGCATTGTGCAAGATCTGAATCTGCCAGTGCAGATTCAAGGCGTATCGACGATGCGCGAAGCCGATGGACTTGCGATGAGTTCGCGCAACCGCTATCTGGAAGGCACCGAAAGGGACAAAGCGCCACAGCTCTATGCCACGCTGTCAGACATTGCGGAGCAAATACGCAATGGCGATCATGATTATCAACGATTGTGCAATGAGGGCGCCAAGCGCCTGGTTGGCGCGGGATTCAAACCGGATTACGTTGAAGTGCGTGATGCGGATACGCTGCATGATCCGGTCACAGGAACACGTTCAGTTGTGGTATTGGCCGCAGCAATCCTGGGACGGGCCCGGTTAATTGACAACATACGCCTGGAGTTGGAAGCGCTGTCGCAAAGCAGCCGGTCTGATCGCGCGTTAAGTTCTTAGTGTGCGACGCAGTTGCGACCGGCAAGCTTCGCACGATAGAGCGCAGCATCGGCATTGTTGATCAAAGATTCGAGCGTGTCGGATGCTTTGCGCTCGGCAACACCTATCGACACGGTTATGCCGGCGCCGTCATCGGGTCCGGTGCGTTCGCCGGGATTGCCACCGACGGCGGCACGTACCCGTTCAGCAATTTCCAATGCCTGGTCCATTAGTGTATCGGGTAACAGTACGGCGAATTCGTCACCGCCATAACGGGCGATCATATCTGTAGGCCGGAAATATTGACGCAAGGCATCGGCAACCGTACACAGCGCATGGTCGCCGGCTATGTGACCGTGTGCGTCGTTAAATTTCTTGAAGAAGTCAACGTCGAGCATCACCATACAGGCATCTTCACCATCGATCTCGCAACGTTGCAGCTTGCGCCGAAACATGTCCTCCAGCCAGTGACGGTTAAACAAATCAGTGAGGGCGTCGGTCATCGCATTGCGTTCATACTGCCGTAGTACGCCTTCACTGTCCGCAATCAACTCGTTATCGGCGCGCAGCCGTTCGGATAGTATGGATAAAAGGTTTCGGGCAAACGAATGGGAGGTGTTTATCATCTCCCAGACAGTTTCCTGATCGAGCACCAGCAATTGGGTTTTTTCGGCGGCCTTGACCCACGCCGATGGTGCGCTGTCTTCGATAATGGACATCTCACCGGCACACGATCCCTGCTTCAAGCTTATCAGCGGGGGCTCGTGTTCGCTGATCAGATGCACGGTCAGGCTGCCACTTAGAATCGCGTAGACGTTGATGTTGGGTGTGTCGGGCGCCAGTAGCAGATCACCGGCCTCGAGGCTGAGCTGCTCAGAATCTTCCAAGTGCAGCTCAATTGATTCTGGGCTGACGCCACGTAGCAGCCGCAACGCTGCGAAACGGGAATCCGCATAATACGGTTGCCGCATAGACTGTGTGTCCGAGGTCACGCTGTCTTTCACTGTTCGTCCTCGAGCAACTGGCGCATTTCTGCAAACCGATCACGCGTTTTATTATCAACTTCCGGATACCCCAGATTGAGCGTCTCGATACTGGCCAGCACGATTCTCGCGACAGCTAGTCTCATGTAGCGTTTATCGTCGGCGGGAATGGCGTACCAGGGCGCCCACGGTTTGGAAGTTGTATTGATTGCCTCCTCATAGGCGGCCATGTACTCGTCCCAGTGTCCGCGCTCACGCACGTCAGAGGTCGAAAACTTCCAGTTCTTGTCCGGTTCCTCCAGACGCGAAAGAAATCGGCGACGTTGTTCTTCCCGGGAGACATTGAGCCAGAATTTGAGCACGACCGTACCGTTGCGAGCCAGGTGACGCTCGTGCTGTTCAATAGACGCAAGACGTTCCGCCCACAGGTGATTCAGGTCAGGGATGTGCGGCAAATTTTGCGACTTCAGGTATTCAGGGTGTACCCGAACGACAAGTACTTCTTCGTAGTGACTTCGGTTGAACACGCCGACGCGGCCTCGTTCCGGCAGTTTTTTCGACGTGCGCCAGAGGAAGTCGTGCTCGAGCTCCTCCGTCGAGGGCTGTTTAAAAGAGAAGACTTGGCAGCCGGCGGGGTTGATACCGGACATTACGTGACGGATTGTGCCGTCTTTACCCGCGGCGTCCATCGCCTGAAAGACGAGTAATACTGCCCACTTGTTGTCCGCGTACAGCATGCGTTGCTGTTCACGCAGTTGGGCCACGCATGACGCCAGCTCTTCCTTCGCTGCCTTCTTGCCGAGCGAATAATCGTCAGGCGGCACGGTCGGATTCGACGCAACACGCAACGAACCATCGAATGGCGCCAAGTGACGGCTTTTGACCGCCTCAAATATTTCAATTCCAGAATTCGGCATACAGACCCGCATTATGGTTAAGTTTAGGGTTGCGGGCCAAAGACTCAGGTCTCATTTTGGCGGCAATACGGGATGTTTTGGCCCCAAATAGGGGCAGAGGCGGTCTACCCGGACCCGTGGCGGTCGAGGGCCCAGGCGACATGTTCGCGCACCAATGCGGACGGGTGTGCCGCTCTGGTGCGTAGTGCTGCCACAATGTCGGCGTCACCGGGCGCGTTTCCCAAGGCAACGGCAATGTTGCGCAGCCAGCACTCGTAGCCGATACGACGTATCGGACTACCGGCGGTGCGATCGAGAAACTCGGCTTCGCTCCAGGCGAATAACTCTGTTAGTGCGATGTCGTCCAAACCGTGTCGGGGCGAAAAATCTGCCTCGTCGGTCGGCTGAGCAAACTTGTTCCACGGGCACACCAGTTGACAGTCATCGCAGCCAAATATCCGGTTGCCTATGCCCGGACGCAGCGACTCCGGAATAGAACCGCGTAATTCTATAGTCAGATAGGACACACAACGTCGCGCGTCGAGTTTGAACGGCCCGACTATGGCGTTAGTCGGGCAGATGTCGATGCACGCGCAGCAACTGCCGCAATGCTCAGTGGCGGGTGTATCGGGTGGTAGTGGTAAATCCGTTAATAGCTCGCCGAGAAAAAAATATGAACCTGCGGTGCGATTGATTAAGTTGGTGTGTTTTCCGATCCAGCCTAAGCCCGCATTGCGGGCCAGTGGCTTTTCCAATACAGGACCGCTGTCGACAAAAACCCGGTAACCAAACTCACCGGTTTCGGCGCTGATACGACTGGCGAGTTTCTGGAGCCTGTTGCGTAACACCTTGTGGTAGTCGCGGCCCGTCGCATAGCGCGATACATAAGCACGGGTCGGCTCGTTGAGTATGGATTCGGCGTCGGCGGCCGCTGGCGGGAAGTAGTCCATTCTGACGGTAATGACGCTAAGTGTGCCGGGTCTCAATTCAGCCGGCCGGCTGCGACGCCTCCCATGCCGGTCCATGTAGGACATCTCGCCCTGATAACCTAGCGCAAGCCATTGCTCGAGTGCCTGCTCGTCTGCGGACAGATCAACACCGCTGATGCCGGTTTGCTGGAACCCCAGATCCCGCGCCCACTCCCGGATCTGATCCGGAAGGGTTGCCAAGTTGTCCAGTTTTTCCGACATTGCCTCCTCGAATCCGCGACTATAATGGCCGCTCATGAGTAAGAATCTGCCCGTAACAATATACCGCGCCGCCCAGGTCCGAGAACTCGATAGGCTGGCAATCGAGGAATTGGGCATCCCCGGCTATACGCTAATGTATCGCGCCGGCGAGGCCGCGTTCAGAGTGTTGCGTCGCCGCTGGCCCAGATCGCGCAGTTTGCTCGTGCTTTGTGGTGCCGGGAACAACGCTGGCGATGGTTATGTGCTGGCACGTGTTGCACGGTCCAAGGGCATGAACGTAACCGTTGCAGCACTGGTTGATCCGGCCAAATTATCCGGCGATGCCCAAATTGCCTGGGAGACCTACCAGGCTGCAGGCGGTTCAGTCACCGAATGGCAACCGGAAATGCTGGAACAAGCCGATGTCGTCGTGGATGCCATTTTGGGAACCGGTTTGGCCCGAACATTGGCCGACAAACCCAGGGAACTGGTCGAAGCCGTGAACGCCTCCGGCGCCGATGTACTGGCACTGGATATCCCGACCGGGCTGCACGCTGACACCGGGCGTGTAATGGGCGCAGCAATCATTGCTGACATGACGATTACATTTGTGGGTCTCAAATTGGGTTTGTATAGCGGTGACGCCTTGAATCACGTTGGCAAAATCGTTTTCGATGATCTCGGTATTCCATTGCAGCTCACCGAGCGCATGCACTGCGCCGGCCGACGACTTTCAGAATCACACGTCCATGAAACACTGCCGCCCCGACCGCGTACGACACACAAGGGCCAAAACGGTCATGTGCTGATAATAGGTGGCAACGTCGGAATGGGTGGCGCAGTGATACTCGCCGGTTCGGCTGCGTTGCGCAGTGGGGCAGGGCGCGTGAGTATCGCCACACGTGGCGAGCATGTGGCAGCAACAATTTCAGCACGACCGGAGTTGATGTGCCGCGGTGTGGAAAAACCGGCCGACCTGACGGCACTGCTGGAGGCCGTGGACATTGTTGCAATCGGGCCTGGTCTGGGTACGGATGTCTGGGCACAGCAATTGCTGGATGCCGTTCTACGAACTGACAAGCCCAAAATTCTGGACGCAGACGCGCTCAATTTGCTGGCAGCACATCCCGTCAAACGAAACGACTGGCTGTTGACACCACATCCTGGGGAAGCGGCTCGTCTAATCGGTGTCAAAACATCGGAGATACAGGAAGACCGGTTTGTCGCACTTGCACGGGTGTTGGAAAAGTATGGTGGGACTGCCGTACTCAAGGGCGCCGGCAGTCTCGTTGGTCATGTGGGTGAAGCGGCATGGATTTGCGATCGAGGTAATCCCGGCATGGCTACACCTGGCATGGGTGATGTACTCACCGGCATAATCGCGGCGATTGCAGCGCAATGTGGCGATCTCACGGCTGCGGCACGCAGTGGTGTGTTTGTTCACGCGGCCGCCGGCGACGATGCGGCCAGGCGCGGTGAGCGTGGTCTGATTGCAGACGATGTATTGAAGCACCTGGCGACATGGATCAACCTGAGCTAAGTCCGGTTGTTGTTCCCGACGAAGCAAGCTGTGCACAGGTCGCAGCACGCCTCTTGCCGGCGCTACTCGGTCATCTACCTGATGATCGTGCGTTTGTTGTGCATTTAAGTGGCGCACTTGGTGCGGGCAAGACGACTTTTGTACGAGGCGTGTTGCGCGCTGCCGGTGTTATGGGTCAGATTCCGAGCCCGACCTATACTCTGGTGGAAACCTATGAAACGCCCGTGGCATTTTTTGTCCACGTCGATTTCTATCGACTTAGTGGTGCGAGCGATGCCGAAGCACTCGGTCTGCGCGAGTATGATCGACCAGGTGCAATCTGGTTGGTTGAATGGCCCGAGCGTGTGACGGAGCGCGGGCGTAACAGGGACATCGGTATCGTCCTGGTCCATCGGGACACGGACCGACTGCTGCATGTCTCGGCAGCGACGGCAGTGGGTGCCAGTGTCGTGGCAGCATGGGCTCCGGCTGGCGAAGTCGATTGAGCTTTAGTTCATATCCCATTTATTTTGCTAAGAAAACTTGAAGTTTGACATATTCTAGGGGTAAATTAGACAAAGCTGACGAGGGACCAGACAGACCATGACCCGATCGATTCGAGCCATGCTGATATTTGTGTGCCTGCTGGCGCCGGTCGCCGCCGGGGCAGACGTACAGGTCCAGGGGCTGCGCTTGTGGGCAGGTCCGGACAGCACCCGGGTCGTCATGGATCTTAGCGAGCCGGCAGATCACCGTATTTTTACGCTAAGTGATCCCAGCCGTATCGTCGTTGACCTGACGCAATCCGAATTGGCGCATCGACGCCTGCCGGCCGGGGCCGGTGTGGTCAGCAAAATACGCAGCGGCAAACGCGACGGTGGTTTGTTACGTATCGTTCTGGATCTGACAGTGGATGCCGTACAACCGCGCAGTGTAGTTTTGCCACCCAATGACAAGTACGGACATCGATTGGTCATTGATTTGTTTCCTGAGGGCAGTAGTGCAACAAAGTCGGTTGCGGTTACCCCGCCAGAGAAACGCGATGTACTCATCGCAGTTGATCCGGGTCACGGTGGTATAGATCCCGGTGCCAGTGGGCGCAAGGGTACGCGGGAAAAAAATGTCGTTCTGAAAATCGCCCGTCGCCTCGCCCAGCAAATTGATGCGCAGCCCGGTATGCGCGCGATGTTGACCCGCACCGGCGATTCTTTTCTAACTCACCGCAATCGTATGAAAAAAGCCCGTGAAGAGCGTGCCGATTTTTTCATTTCTATCCACGCCGACGCCTTCAAAGATGCCCGCGCCTATGGTTCATCGGTCTACGCGTTATCTGAAAGTGCTGCAACGGACGAAGCCGCGCGTTGGCTGGCAGAACGTGAGAACGCTGCTGATCTGATTGGTGGCGTGTCATTGGACGATAAAGACGACTTGCTCGCCTCGGTGCTACTGGATCTGTCGCAAAACGCGGCGATCAGCGCCAGTCTCAGTGCGGGTGATCTTGTATTGAATGAGCTGGGTCAGATTACCCGCCTGCGCAGAAAACAAGTGCAACAAGCCAATTTTCTCGTGCTCAAGTCACCAGACATTCCGTCGATTCTGGTTGAGACCGCTTTTATCTCAAATCCGTCTGAAGAAAAACGGTTACTCGATCCGGCCTATCAGGAAAAACTGGCGGCCTCGCTGATGCGTGGCATACGTCACTACTTTGCGCAAAACGCCCCACCCGATACCCGGCTAGCACACACACGCTCTAATGACGGCGTGCCGGCCTATCAGCACACCATAGGCAGTGGTGAGACTTTGTCAGAGATTGCCGAGCGCTATCAGGTCAACGTGCAACGCTTGCGGGCGGCCAACGACCTGCGCAGTGATCGCATCAGAGTCGGTCAGGTACTGGCCATTCCGCTTGCACCCTGAGTTCTGACCATTGTGGCTTTAGCCGCGTATCCTTGTCGGTTATTCTACCGGCATGCCTATTCGTGAGTTACCTAAGACCCTGATCAATCAAATTGCGGCAGGCGAGGTCGTAGAGCGCCCGGCCTCGGTACTAAAAGAGCTGCTCGAAAACAGTCTCGATGCCGGCGCAAAACGAGTATCGGTTGATATCGAAGCTGGCGGCGCGCGACGTATATCGGTACGGGACGACGGTAGTGGTATTCCAGCCGGCGAGTTGCCGATGGCGCTTGCGCGACACGCAACCAGCAAGATCGCTTCATTGTCTGATCTCGATGCAGTGCGCACGCTCGGTTTTCGCGGTGAAGCCTTGCCGTCCATGGCATCGGTCTCACGCATGACGCTCACCTCCCGCAAAGTAGATGAAAACTCCGGTTGGAGGATGCGAACGGAGGGCGGCGAGGGGGACGATCCGGCGCCTGTGGCCCATCCACAGGGCACCACGGTTGAGGTGCGCGATTTGTTCTTCAACGTTCCGGCGCGGCGGAAATTCCTGCGTACCGAGAAAACGGAATTTGCTCATCTCGACAAAGTGTTCAAACGACTTGCCCTGAGTCGTTTTGATGTCGAGTGGTCGTTGAATCACAATCGGCGTGAGTTGCTACGGCTCCCTGTCGCGACCAGCCGGCTTGAACGTGAGCAACGCGTCGCGGCTATCTGTGGCGACGCATTTATCACTAATGCGATGCATCTGGACCATGCGGCGGCGGGACTGCGTGTGCATGGCTGGATTGCGGCGCCGACCTTTTCCCGCAGTCAACCGGATCTGCAGTACTTCTATCTTAATGGCCGCATGGTCTCAGACAAACTCGTGCGACACGCAGTTCGGCACGCCTATCGCGATGTGCTTTTTCATGGACGCCATCCTGCGTACCTGCTTTATTTGGAAATGGATCCCGCCCTGGTTGATGTTAATGCTCATCCGGCGAAATCCGAAGTGCGTTTTCGTGATGGCCGGACAGTGCACGACTTTATTAGTCATACGGTCGAACAAGCGTTGTCAACAACATGTCCCGGTACCAGTGATGCACCGCCAACCCATATTTCCAGCGGTTCATCGATGCCGGTTGCGAGTCAGGGGCGTCTTGCGGTCGCCGAGCAGATTGAAAGTTACCGCCGGTTGCACGAATCGGCTGACACGACGGTTGCCCCGGCGAATACGGCCGAAGCCGAACTTCCACTGGGTACGGCCGTGGCTCAAATACACGGTGTCTATATACTCGCGCAAACCCCGGATGGACTGATTATTGTCGACATGCATGCAGCACATGAGCGAGTTGTGTATGAACAGCTGAAGACCGCCGCCGAATCCGCCAGCCCGGATGCGCAACCGTTGCTGGTGCCGTTGCTGATATCCGTGTCAGAAAGCGAGGCTGATCTGGCCGTGCGCCATGCCGACAGTTTTTCTGCGTTGGGTCTGCAAGTAGACCGCACCGGGCCTGCCGCACTTGTGGTCAGAGAAATTCCCGCGGTCTTGGCCAACGCCGACGTCGAACAGTTGGTTCGCGATGTGCTGGCCGATGTCGCTGAGCACGGTCAATCGGCACGGTTGTCCGCGCATCGCGATCACCTGCTTGCAACGATGGCGTGTCATGGTTCTTTGCGTGCCAACCGGCATCTCACGTTACCCGAGATGAACGCTTTATTGCGTCAGATGGAGCAGACGCCACGGGCCGATCAGTGTAATCACGGACGGCCAACGTGGACGCGGCTAAGTCTCGCGGACCTGGACCGACTGTTCTTGCGCGGCCAGTAGACTCGCGGTTGTGACCATGCCGGCGGTTCTTTTCTTGATGGGGCCGACGGCTGCCGGCAAAACTGCTGCCGCTGTTGAGTTGGCGGACGAGTTTCCGTTCGAAATCGTCAGTGTCGATTCGGCACTTGTTTACCGTGGGCTGGATATCGGCACGGCTAAGCCAGGTAGCGATGTGCTATCGCGTGCACCCCACCGTTTGGTCGATATTGCAGACCCCATGGAAGCGTATTCGGCCGGCCGCTTCCGACGTGACGCACTCTGTGCCGCTGCGGAGATTCGCGCGGACGGTCGGGTGCCCCTGCTCGTTGGCGGGACATTGCTTTATTTCCGAGCGTATGCGCACGGGCTTGCAAATTTGCCACAATCTGACCCGGCAGTTCGCGCGGAAATCGATACCGAGGCCGCCGGGTCGGGCTGGCCGGCAATGCATTCCGAGCTGGCCGTTGTTGACCCAAAGGCGGCAGCTCGGATACACCCCAACGACGCGCAGCGGATTCAGCGGGCACTTGAGGTCTATCGGGTCACCGGGCAGGCGCTGAGCGACCTGCACCGTGCCGCCGCGCGATCCCATGCCCGCGAAACGATTTACCGGGTGGCCTGGTGTCCACCGCGCGAGACGTTGTATGAAAATTGCGAAAAACGGCTCAATTATATGATCGAAAACGGGTTTTTGGACGAGCTGCGGCAATTGCACGGACGTGGCGATCTGGATACGGGGCACCCGGCAGTGCGCGCCGTGGGGTACCGGCAATTCTGGGATCATCTGGAAGGCAAGATCTCATTTGAGGAGGCCGCGGGTCAGGCCCTGATCGCAACGCGGCGGCTGGTCAAGCGCCAGCTGACCTGGTTGCGGGCGGAGCCCGGGGTGGTCTGGATCGACCCATTGTCCCGAACGGCCCGAAATCGGCTCAATCAGTTGGCCCGGCGGGTGGTGCGGGCGTCTCTAGGCTAGTACTATCGAAGGGTTGTTGTCGCTCCGTTTCGGCGGTGGAGCCACGCTGGACGCTTGGTGTTGCCCCGCAAAAACGGACAAGAATAATCATCGCTAAAAAAAGGGGAACCCAGATGGCGAGAGGGCAGACCTTGCAGGACCCATTTCTTAATACGCTAAGGAAGGAAAAAGTCCCGGTATCGATATATCTCGTGAACGGGATAAAACTTCAGGGGCAAATCGATTCTTTTGATCAGTTTGTTGTGCTGTTGCGAAACAGTGTGAGTCAAATGGTCTATAAGCACGCAATATCCACAGTCGTTCCCGCACGTAACGTGCGGTTGCCGGTGCCGGAAGGCGAAGGCGGAGATGATGATGAAGGTGGCGGCGATGACTAGGCCGGGAGACTCGTAATTTGTTTGAACGGCCTCGCGCCGGCGAGCGCGCATTGCTGGTCAATGTCGGCTTTGGTACGGCGATTCCGTCTGATCATATAGCGGAGCTCGAAGAGCTTGCGGTTTCGGCAGGAGCCAAACCCGTCGCACAGCTGTGCGCGGTGCGCGACGCTCCGGATCCCAAATTTCTGATCGGTAGCGGAAAAGCCGACGAAATCGCCGGACTGATTGCAGTCAAGGCGGCCGAACTGGTCATTTTTGACTGGCGATTGTCACCCAGCCAGGAACGCAATCTGGAACGCCTGTTTCACTGCCGCGTTCTGGATCGAACGGGTCTGATACTCGACATCTTCGCGCAGCGTGCCAAGAGTCATGAGGGTAAGCTGCAAGTCGAGTTGGCGCAGCTACGTCATCTGTCAACCCGTCTGGTGCGTGGCTGGACTCATCTTGAACGTCAAAAAGGCGGTATCGGTCTGCGTGGCCCGGGTGAAACCCAGCTCGAAACCGATCGTCGTCTGCTGGCAAAGCGCATACGCACGCTCCGTACCGGTCTGGAGAAAATTTCGGTCCAACGCCATCAACAAAGGCGTAGCCGGGCTGCAACGCACTCAGTGTCGCTGGTCGGCTATACCAATGCCGGTAAGTCAACATTGTTCAGTGCCGTGACCGACGAAACGGCCTATGTCGCAGACAAGCTGTTTGCAACGCTCGATACGACATTGCGTAAGCTGGTATTGCCACAAGGTCGTGCCGCGGTCATTGCGGACACCGTGGGCTTTGTGCGTGATTTACCCCATGAACTTATTGCTGCTTTTCGAGCCACGCTGCAGGAGACGCGCGAAGCGAGTCTGTTATTGCACGTGGTCGATGCGAGCGACGAGAATCGCGGCGAACGCATCGCCCAGGTACAGGAAACCTTGCGGGAAATCGAGGCTGAACACGTGCAGCAAATTATGGTCTACAACAAGTGCGAACTCATTAACGAGTCGCCGCGCGTAGACCGGGACGCGGCCGGAGGCGTCAGGCGCGTCTGGTTGTCAGCATTGACCGGTGATGGCGTGGAGCTGTTACTTGCGGTCATCGCCGAGGCGTTATCGGTTGGGCAGTTGCGCGTGACTTTGCGCATTCCGCCATCCGCCGGGCGCTTGCGCGCCCGCTTGTTCGAAGAGGGCGTGGTCCGCGGCGAAGTGGTTTTGGATGATGGCGCACAGGAGGTAGACGTGCTCATCGCCGAGGATCGACTGCGCCATCTTTGCAGAATTGTCGATATTGACGCGGATGAGTTATTGGCGTCGTCTTGTACGGGCTCCGCGTGGTCACTACAATCCGACGCTGCAGCTGGTTAAGTATTACAAACGGATAGAGCATGGCTTGGAACGAACCTGGTAAAGGACGCGACCCCTGGGGTGGCAACGGTCAGAACAGCCCGCCCGATCTCGATGAGTTGGTTCGCAACTTGCAGAATCGACTGCGCGGGATTTTTGGCGGTCGTGGCGGCGGTCCTGGCGGCAATGCAACGGCCGGTGGCGGACCGAGCTTATTGCTGATCGGGGTCGCATTGCTAATTGGGGCAGTTATGCTCAGCGCGTATCGTATCGATGCACCGGAACAAGGCATCGTTCTGCGCCTGGGCGCTTACAACCGAACGTCTCCGCCGGGATTGCATTTTCGTATCCCGCTGGTGGAAACGATTGAGAAGGTCAACACGGCGCAAATCGAGATCTTCGATTATCGCAATCAGATGCTGACGAGTGACGAAAACATCGTATTCATCGAAGGCAACGTGCAGTTCAAACGGGGACAACCGCGTAATTATCTGTTCAGCGTACGTGACCCGATGCTGACCATCGAGGAAGTCGCTGAAAGTGCCATCCGTGAAATAGTCGGCAAGAACACTGCCGACTTCATACTTAATATCGGGCGCTCAGAAATAGCGGAGGATGCGACGACCCTGATGCAGGAGACGCTCGATTCCTATAACACCGGCATAATCGTGACGCAATTCAACCTGGTCCGGGCGCAACCACCACCCGAGGTGCAGGCCGCGGTGGACGATGCAACCAAGGCGCGCGAGGATAAGGACCGTTTCAAGCTGGCTGCCGAAGCCTATGCGAACGATGTTCTGCCACGGGCGCGTGGCGCGGCGGCGCGTCAGTTGCAGGAAGCTGAAGCCTACCGGGAGCGGGTCATTGCAGACGCCGATGGTGAAGCTGCCCGTTTTGAAGCACTACTCATAGAATATGAGAAAGCGCCCAAGGTGACCCGTCAGCGTCTTTATCTGGAGGCGATAGAAGATGTCTACCGGGCCAGTAGCAAGGTACTGATTGACGCCGAAGGCGGTGGCAACCTGATCTATCTGCCGGTCGATAAGTTGTTGGAACGACAACGCGACACTGCGGTGAGCGAAACCCCACTTGACCGCGGCGGCACTTCGGCAACGGCTCAGGATACGGGATCCCGTACGCGCGACAATAAGCGCACCAGGAGTCAACGATGAAAATATTGATTGCTGTCGCCATCATCGTCGGGATTATCACACAGTGCATATTCATCGTGGACGAGCGTGATCTTGCATTGCGATTCAAGTTTGGCGAGATCGTACAAACCGACTATGCACCCGGTCTTTACTTCAAGTGGCCCATGCCGATAAACAATGTGCTCAAGATGCCAGACCGTATCCTCACGTCTGACAACCAGCCGGAAAGATTTCTAACCGGCGAGACTAAATTCGTGCTCGTTGATTTTTTCATCAAGTGGAAGATTATCGACGCAGCGCAGTTCTATCGTTCGTTTAGAGGTCTGGAAGACACGGCCCACGCGCGGTTGGTTGAAATCGTTACCGACGGTATGAAGGATGAGTTTTCGCGCCGCACGATACCGGAAGTTGTATCCGCTGAAAGATCGGAATTGATGGATCGAATGCTGATCGCTTCGCAGCAGGTGGCGCAACAATTTGGCGTGGACATCATTGACGTACGTGTCAAGCGTATCGATCTGCCGGACGAGGTTTCGGGTTCGGTCTACGACCGCATGCGGCAGGAGCGTGCAAGAACCGCCAAGAAATTACGTGCCGAAGGCGAAGAGACTTCCGAGCGGATTCAGGCAGAAGCCGAGCGTGAGCGCACAGTGATTGTCGCTGAGGCCTATCGGGATGCCGAGCGTATCCGCGGTGAGGGCGACGCCCGGGCAGCCGAGATTTATGCCAACGCGTACAACAAAAATCAGGAGTTTTATAGTTTCCATCGCAGCATGCAGGCTTATCGCCGGTCATTGGGTGCCGGTAACGACATTCTCGTACTGGAGCCGGACAGCGAGTTCTTTCAGTACCTCAACGACTCCGGAATCAAGCCCTGAAAAAAAACCTGACTGACCGTCGTTCGAGAGTGGCGCGTGGCTAAGAATGTCGTCGTCATCGGCACCCAATGGGGTGACGAGGGCAAAGGCAAAATTGTCGATCTGCTGACCGAGCGGGTGGACGCAGTAGTGCGATTCCAGGGTGGCCACAATGCCGGTCATACGCTGGTGATAGACGGAAAAAAAACCGTCCTCCATCTCGTGCCCTCCGGCGTCCTGCGCAACGACGTTGAGTGCCTGATCGGTAACGGTGTTGTTTTGTCGCCACCGGCATTGATTGAAGAAATCGGCATGCTCGAGGATCGTGGTGTAGCGGTACGCGATCGGTTGCGAATCAGTCCTTCCTGCCCGGTAATTTTGCCGTCACATGTTTCATTGGACGCCGCGCGCGAGAACGCGCGTGGTGCGCAGGCGATCGGCACCACCGGCAGGGGAATCGGTCCGGCATACGAAGACAAGGTCGCGCGACGGGCTGTGCGGGTTGCCGATCTCTTTCATCGTGAGCAATTTGCGTCACGACTGGGCGAAACGCTCGACTATCACAATTTCATACTGAAGAAGTATTTTCGTGCTGATCCCGTCGATTTTCAGGAGATCCTGGAGCGCTATCTGGCGCTGGCGGTCGAGTTGGAACCGCTTTGTGCCGATGTGACAGCCCGCTTGTATCAGCACTACGTCGCCGGCCACAGCATACTCTATGAGGGTGCGCAGGGTGCCATGCTGGATATCGATCACGGCACTTATCCGTTTGTTACGTCATCGAACACCACCGCGGGTAGTGCTGCCACGGGCACCGGGATGGGTCCGGCTTATCTGGAATATGTGCTGGGGGTGGTGAAAGCCTACACTACGCGGGTCGGCAGCGGTCCATTCCCGACCGAACTGTCAGACGATACCGGAGCCCATCTGGCGCGAGTCGGTGCCGAGTTCGGTGCGACGACTGGAAGACCGCGTCGCTGCGGCTGGTTTGACGCAGTCAGCGTGCGCCGTGCGATCGTCAATAACGGCGTTGCAGGACTGGCGGTAACCAAGCTCGACGTACTAGACGGTCTGGATGTTGTGCGGATCTGCATAGGTTACCGTGTTGACGGCAAACTTAGTGAAACCCCACCGACCGGCGTTGAAAGCATTGCTGCGGTACAACCCGTGTACGAAGATATGCCCGGTTGGCGGAAATCGACAGCCGGCGCGACTCAATACGATGAGCTACCGGTCGACGCACGGCGTTACCTGGAAAGGTTGCAGGAAATTTGCGAAGTGCCAATTGCAGTAATATCGACCGGTGCCGATCGCAACGAGACCATAGTGTTGCAGGATGCGTTTACCTGAACAGTCTGCGTTAAGTGGTGCCCAGGAGAGGACTTGAACCTCCACCTACTTGCGTAGACATGGACCTGAACCATGCGCGTCTACCAATTCCGCCACCTGGGCGCGACCGCTTAGCCCGTAACCGTCGAAAGGCGCGCACTTTATCACACAATGGCGGCTTTTCAAGCGATCACGATGCCTGAAGCCATCAGCCTGAGTATTTGAATAGTATGAAGAAAAAACACGGCAAAAAGGCCGATTGGCGCAAACATGACCCGCATCACGCACGCGAGTCCAAACGTTACGATCGCCCATTGCCCAGTAGAGAGTATCTGCTTGAGGCGTTGCGCAGTCACGGCGTGCCGATGCGGCGCAAAGAACTGTACGCTCACTTTGAGATCGAAGATGAAGAAGATCGCGAGGCACTAAACAATCGTCTGGGTGCCATGACGCGTGACGGGCAGTTGATTCGCAATCGTGCCGGCCAGTTTTGTCTTATCGACAAGATGCCTCTGGTAACAGGTCGGGTGATCGGTCATCGGGATGGTTTCGGTTTTCTGAAACGTGACGATGGCGATCCGGAAGACCTTTATCTGTCATCCCGGCAGATGCGTGAAGTGATGCACGGTGATCACGTCGCCGTACGCGTTGCACCCTCGACACGTGGACGCACTGATGCCCGAGTGGTTGAGGTGCTTGAGAGAGCTAACCACGAAATAGTGGGGCGCTATTTTCGTGAAAGCGGTGTCGGTTTCGTGGTCCCGGACAATTCAGCTATTGCTCAGCAGGTTATCGTTGCAGAGGGGCGCGCGGGGCGGGCGAAATCCGGTCAGGTCGTTAACGTGCGTATTGATGAGCCGCCCACTCGGCATTCACAACCGATCGGGACGATCACCGATGTGCTGGGTGGCGATCACACGCCAGGCATAGAAACAGAAATAGCGGTTCGCACGCACAATCTGCCGCATGAATGGCCGGCTGCCGTAACGAGTGCAGCCGAGAAGTTTCCGGCTACGGTACCGGCTGCAGCAAAACGAGGGCGCGTTGATCTACGCGAACTGCCGTTGGTCACAATAGACGGTGCGGACGCAAGGGATTTTGACGACGCGGTGTTTGCCGAGTCGACCGACAAGGGGTGGCGATTGTATGTGGCCATCGCAGATGTTGCGCATTACGTGCGACCGGGCAAAGCCCTGGACGAGGAAGCTGCCAAACGAGGTACCTCAGTTTATTTTCCAACGCGCGTTATACCGATGCTACCCGAAGCACTGTCCAACGGTTTGTGCTCGCTCAACCCAAAAGTAGATCGTCTATGTATGGTCTGCGAAATGCTGGTCGACAAGGATGGGAAGATCGGTCGCTCGAAATTCTATGAAGGCATCATGCGTTCGCATGCGAGACTTACCTATAGCGAGGTTGCCGCAGCGCTGTATGACAACGACCGGACGGCCAGGAAGAAGATCGGTGATTTGCTCGATGATCTCCGGACGCTCGATATGCTTTATCGTGCTTTTGCAAAAGCGCGCCGGCGACGGGGTGCGATAGAGATTGAGACTCATGAAGTACGATTTCTGTTTAACAAGGACGGTCGAATTCAGGGCGTAGAGCCCTATCGGCGTAATGACGCCCACAAAATCATTGAGGAATGCATGATTGCCGCGAATGTGCAGGCGGCCAAGTTTTTGCTGCGCTCGAAATTGCCGACTTTGTTGCGTCGGCATGATGCGCCAGAAGAAGAACGTCGCGACAAGTTGCTGGGTTTTCTGAAACCGCTTGGTTTGAAAATGGCCCGTAAGGGCGCAATAACGCCGGCGGACTATGCTCGCGTCCTGCGTACGGCGCGTGATCGCCCGGACGCTGAATTGATTGAGACTGTCATGCTGCGTTCAATGCCACGGGCGGTTTACGAGCCGGACAGCGACGGTCATTTTGGACTGGCCCTGGATCACTATGCCCATTTCACTTCGCCGATACGCCGCTATCCGGATCTCATCGTGCATCGAGGCATCAAGCATGCCCTGGGCGATGGTCGTGCGAAGAGTTTTGGCTACTCCCGCAAGCACATGGATGAGCTGGGGCGGCGGTGTTCTGCTGCAGAGCGGCGCGCAGATGATGCAACGCGCGATGCGATTGATTGGCTCAAGTGTGAGTTTATGCAGGACAAGCTTGGTGAAGTATTTGACGGTACAGTCAGTTCCGTTACCAGTTTCGGTCTTTTTGTGCAGCTCGATGAAATCAATATCGAGGGGCTGGTCCACATATCTACACTGGGCAATGACTATTTCCAGCATGATCCGACGGCACACCGGCTGGTTGGCGACAGTACGGGTATCACTTATCAGCTTGCCGACCGAATACGCGTTCGCGTCAGCAAGGCCAATCTTGAAGACCGCAAGATCGATTTTGAACTCGTGGGTGATCGCAAAAGAAAGGCAGCTACCAGAAAGAAAGCGCCGACCAAGAGTAAAAACAAGAATAGATCAGCCAAACGAAAAGAAAAGCAGCCGAGACGACGGCGATGAAAAAAATGATCGATCCGGTGATTTTTGGCGTACACGCTGTCAGTCGCGTGATGAACGAAGAGCCGGGGCGAGTGAAAGTGCTATATGTTCAGATCGGGCGCTGTGATGCGACTGTCGAACGTTTGCGTGCAGCGGCCACATCCCATGGGCTGCCGATTGAAGACCTGCCCAGACATCGGCTGCAGCAAATCACCGGTAGCGGCAAACATCAGGGCGTCGCTGCAATCGTCGATACGATTCCGCCACTCGATGGCCGTGGTTTGGAACAGCTTCTGGCCGGTATCGACAATCCGTTGCTACTCGCGCTGGACGGCGTGCAGGATCCGCACAATCTGGGTGCCTGTTTGCGTAGCGCCGAAGCCGCGGGGGTGGATGCGATTCTGGTTCCGCGCGATCGTGCCGTCGGTGTAACCGGCGCAGTACGCAAAGTAGCCAGCGGAGCTGCCGATTCAGTGCCGGTGGCACAGGTCACCAATCTGGCGCGCACGCTGCGCATGCTGGCTGACAAAAATATCTGGCGTTTTGGGGCTGCCGCGGGCGAGGGTCGCGATCTGTATGAGCTGGATTTACGTGGTCCGCTTTGTCTGGTCTTTGGCGGTGAGTCACAGGGCATGCGCCGACTTACGCGAGAGCATTGCGACGTGTTGTTCAATATTCCCATGCATGGCAGCGCTGAGAGTCTCAATGTTTCCGTGGCGACTGGAGTTTGTTTGTTTGAGGCAGTGCGTCAGCGGCGCACCAGCTAATTACTGCCCTGATTCTGGACGGCGCTGGTTGCAAAATATACAGTTACAGCCGGTCCGCGCATCCTATGCACGGCCGGAGTTTCAATTTACTGCGCTAATCTGGGGGAGCTAAAGATGGAAGGTCTCATCGGGCTACTGATTCTCATAGCGGACATTTACGTAATCATAAAGATCGTGCAAAGTTCGGCCGACACGGTCAAAAAGGTAATTTGGGTATTGATCGTTTTCCTGCTTCCGCTTATTGGTCTGGTCGCCTGGTATTTTGCAGGGCCGGGCGGCAAATCCGGCTGAGACCCGGTTCTTACGCCGGCTAACTCCTCGGTTGACCGGTGCTCGGCTTCAGCTGATCTTTTTTTTCGAAAAAAAGTCACCGAGTCGCAGCTATAATCAGGCTATGGCCTTCGGGGTCTCGATAAACACTTTTCTGACCAGGTCGTTGCCGATCTGTCTGATAGCTGTTGCGATATTGAGCGGTTGCGCGGGAATCGAACGTAGGGTCGTGCCCGTCATGTACGAAGTCCCGGATCTGCAGACCACATTCGATGTCGTGCAGGTCTCCCAGCAACAGGCTCCCCTGACCGTCATCACGCTCAATGTTGCGCATGGGCGCGGAGGTGGTATCCACCAATTGTTTCAGAGCGCGGACAGGCATCGGCGAAATCTCGATGGCATCGGCACAGTATTGCGTCGCGAACGACCGCATGTGGTCGCGTTGCAGGAGGCGGATGGTCCCTCTGTGTGGAGTGGTCGTTTCAGTCACGTTGCGTACCTCGCCCAGACCGGAGGCTTCAGGTACTACCTTCGCGGGCAACACGACTACTTTCCGGGTCTTTCACACGGTACCGCGATAATTTCCAGACTGCCCCTGCGAGATCCGCTTGCTGTGACTTTCCGCCTGGCGACACCTGGGTTTCCGAAGGGCTTTGTAGTTTCGTCAATGGCCTGGCCCGGGCCGCCTGACGTCGAGGTCGATATCGTTTCCGTTCACCTGGACTTCGTCAACGTGCGCATCCGCGAACAGCAGATCGCTGAATTGATGGACGTTATCGAAACACGTACCCGTCCGCTGGTGCTCATGGGAGATTTCAACAGTGTGTGGAGTGGTCGCAAAAAGCTGCTACAAAAATTGATCGATGAATTCAGTCTGTCGACTTATGCGCCGGAGTCTGAAAGCCTTATTTCACATAGCTTGCTCGGCCGCCGCCTCGACTGGATATTCGTCTCACCAGAACTTGTCATCGAGAATTACGAGACGCTACCGGACCTAGTATCAGATCACCGCGCGGTAAAGGCCGAGATCTCGTTTCAGCCCGTTGCCCGAGCCCGCATTTCTGCGATTAGCTGGTAGGCGCCGGTCTAGCAGTCTGGCAGGGAGCCTGATATTCAATCGGGATTTTCGGGTGCCGTGTCGTCGGTCAGAGCCGAGAACGACAATACGTGCGCTGCAACTGTCTTTGACAAATCTTGTCGAAAAACTTTACATAATCGTGAGAGCGCGTCATCAGGGAGTCGCGCAAGTCACTAATAATAAACCCTTTTCTTCGAGTCGGCCCGATTCTTGCTTTATTATGGTAAACACCTCTACCTGACGAAGGATTAACAAGATGAATCGAAAAATATGGATAGGTCTGATCGGCGCTCTTTTTTGCGCGTATGGCACGGCTGCAAGCGCGGGGTTGATTACGGTGTCTGACGAGCACATCTCGTCGATTACGGACTGGACCGACACGCTCACAGTTGACCAGTTTGATTCGAGTCTGGGGACGCTCACCTCGGTCACGATTTCGTTTGACGCGACGATGCTGTCTGACATGACATTGGATAACGATAATGCGACCGCGACGACAGCTCAGGGGACGGTCGATGTACAAACGATCGGCTCGTTTCTCGGTTTGGGATCACTAGTCATCGCACTCTCGGCCCCTACCGGTTTTCAGGATCTGGGTGCTGACGATTCTGGCGATACTGATCTCCCCGGCGATGGTGGGCCCGACGAAATCACGATCTCCGGTCTAACCAGTACCGACATGCTGTCAGCCATTCTGACATCCGGCGATGCAGACTTCGCCAGCTTTATCGGACTGGGCAGCTTATCGACGACGGGTTTAGGGACCTTCGGTGGCTTTAGCGTGCTCGGTGGCGGCGGCAATGTCGATGTCAACCTCAATACGCAGGCCGGCGCGAGTCTGACCGTAGCATACGAATTCGAAGAGGTTGCTGTTCCCGAACCGACATCGCTGCTGTTGATCGGAGCTGGTTTGATCGGGATTTTTGGGGCACGAAGGCGCCTGTATTAAAGCTTGAAAGACAGCAATAAGAAAAAGACCCGCTCGTGGCGGGTCTTTTTTTGCGGCAGAAATAGTCACGCGTTCCTGCAAATTGTTCAAGCCCTCGGTCCAGGGCTTTCGCGCGGTAGTGGCCTGCGAGACCCTTTTCGAGTACCCTACGCGGCCTGCCTGAGAGGGCAGCGGTGGCTTCGGCCATCTGACTCCTTGCCTCACCGCTGATGCGGGAGGCTGTTAATCCACAAGGGGCACACAATGCGTCATTTCGAAATCGTGTTTCTGGTCCACCCGGATCAGAGCGAACAAGTTCCTGCCATGATCGAGCGTTACAAGGGGATGATCGAGTCCTCCGGTGGCGTCATTCACCGGTTGGAAGACTGGGGCCGGCGACAGCTCGCCTTTCCGATTGCCAAAGTCCATAAGGCCCACTATGTACTCGCCAACATAGAGGGATCCAAAGAGGTTCTCGATGAGTTGATCGCGGCTTTCCGTTTTAACGATGCGGTACTGCGTCATCTGGTCATGCGACGAAATGAAGCCGTTGCCGAGCCGTCGCCAATGGCCAAAGCCAAAGAAGATGAAAAAGATCGTGATCGTCCGCGACGCGACGACGGCGAGGGCTGGGACAAAGAGCCCCGTGGGCAGGCCGCTGAGCCAGTAGCCAAAGACGCTGGCCCGGTAGCCGACGCAGACGCTGACGCAGAAGCTGGCACCGACACTGACGCTGACGCAGAAGCTGGCACCGACACTGACGCTGATGAGCCGGCGTCTTAGAGCATTAAAGGAGATTTGGAATGTCCAGATTTTTTCGCAGGCGTAGATATTGCCGATTCACCGCTGAAGGCGTTAAGGAAATCGATTACAAGGACATCGGTATGTTAAAAAACTACATTACCGAGACGGGAAAAATTGTTCCCAGCCGTATTACCGGCACAAAATCGCATTACCAGCGTCAGTTATCGACCGCCGTCAAGCGTGCGCGTTACCTGGCGCTTTTACCCTATTGCGATCGTCACTGAATCGGTCATTACCTTGACAGGTTTTGTCGAGTGGTTGGTGGCCCGTCATTACCGCATGATTTTGATGGCGGCCGCGCTGGCATTGTTGCCACCGTTAGGCGTTGTCGGGCAAGCCGTTGTGGTGCTGGCAGTGCTAACGCAGGGTCTGGCAACGGGGATTTTTGTTGCGGCCGTGGCCACCGCATTGATGACGGTTCCGGCTTTCATATCCGGCACGCAACCGGCCGCATTGTTGGTACTTGCACTCGTAAATTGGTTACCGGCCCTGGGTCTGGCCGCAGTACTCGAGCGTACCCGCTCGTTGTCTTTGACGGTCCAGGTCGCGACGGTTGTAATGATGGCGGCAACGATTGTGTATTTCATGACAGGCTCCCCGGTCGATACCTGGCATGGCGTACTCAATGAGTATATTGCGGCGATGGGCGATCGAATTCCTGAAGTGCCGGCGGGTTTCGTGCCGGCAGTTAGTCGGATCATGACTGGATTACTGGCGGCCATGACGGTGTTATCTTCGATGCTGGCTGTTTTCATCGGTCGGTGGTGGCAATCCAGGCTGAGCAACCCGGGCGCCTTCGGTAGTGAATTCAGAGGATTGCGGATGGGAACCGTGATGGGTCTGGTGGCCGGTCTGGTGTTCATTGCCGCGGCGCTGACCAAGATCACGCTGCTGGAAAACCTGACGTTGGTGCTGATGACGGGGTTTCTGTTACATGGGCTGGCCGTAACGCATACGATTGCCGCTGCCGGGATTGGCAGTCTTTTTCTGCCTGCAATCTATGTGTTGATAGTCGTTGGGATGCCATACGCGGAAGTGGCGCTGGCCGGTTTGGGTTTTGTAGATAATTGGTTTGATTTACGGTCACGCGTCACACGACGCTGATCGTCCGAGCTAAAGGGTGTAAAGATGGAAGTTATTCTGCTAGAACAAGTCGAAAATTTAGGTGGCATTGGAGAGTGCGTAAAAGTCCGCTCCGGATACGCGCGAAATTTCTTGTTGCCCAAAGGTAAAGCCGCGCTGGCAACCAAAGAAAACATTGCTCGCATTGAGGCAATGCGAACGGAGCTGGAAAAGAAAGCCGCCGTCGATCTCGGGGTGGCTAGCGTACGTGCCGAACAGGTGCGGGAATTGGGCGGCGTAACTATCGCAGCGCGAGTTGGCGCGGAAGGCAAACTCTTCGGGTCAGTGGGTACCATTGATATTGCCGAAGCCTGTGGGCGCGCCGGGGTTACCGTTGCGCGCAGTGATGTGCGATTGCCCGATGGTCCATTGCGGGTGGTCGGCGAGCATAACGTAGACATTCACGTACATTCAGATATTTCGGTGCCCTTGACTGTTACTGTTGTTGAAGAAGAATAACCAGGCTCCCTGGGGCATGGTATTCTGGACTGAGTCGGGTTCGTTTCTTGCGGGCCCGGTATCTACACACAAAAATCAGCAGTGACAGAACTCGCGCATAACTTACACGATGCAGAAATGCAGAGACTCCGGGTGCCCCCACACTCGGTAGAGGCAGAGCAGGCCGTGCTCGGTGGTCTCATGCTCGATAATCGTGCGTGGGATACGATTGCCGACGTCATCACCGAAGACGATTTTTATCGTGCGGACCATCGCTTCATCTTCGGGGCGATACAGCATCTGGCTGATACGGGTCAGCCATACGATCCCGTTACAATTTCCGAGTTGCTGACCAACAACGACAAGCTAACTCAAGCCGGCGGACTGGAGTACCTGGGCGATCTGGCGCGCGAAACGCCCAGTGCGGCAAATATCCGTGCTTACGCAGAGATCGTGCGGGAGCGATCAATGCTCCGGGAACTCATCCGCGTCGGGGGAGAAATTGCCAGCAGTGCGCATGACACTGGCGGCAGTGCCGCGACGGAGCTGGTCGATGAGGCCGAACGCCGGGTTCTGGAGATCGCAGAGCGTGGCAAGCGCCGTGGCTCGGGATTTGTACCAATACGCCACATACTCTCGCCGACTATCGACCGGCTGGATACTCTGCACAACACGCCGGGCGATCTGACCGGCGTATCCAGCGGATTCAACGAACTGGATCGCATGACGGCCGGACTGCAACCGGGCGACCTGATAGTCGTCGCCGGGCGCCCCTCGATGGGCAAGACCAGTCTGGCAATGAACATTGCCGAGAATGCCGCTCTGGGAAAATCACCGACACCCGCTGCGATCTTTAGCATGGAAATGTCATCCGATCAGGTTGCGCTGCGGATGATCAGTTCCCTGGGACAACTCGATCAAAGCAAGCTGCGTACCGGTCGCTTTCGTGATGAAGACTGGCCAACCATTACCGGTGTCATCGCCCAGATGTCTGAGGCGCCTATTTTCATTGACGACACGCCGGCCCTGTCACCCACGGAAGTTCGGGCACGCGCACGCCGGCTCAAACGCGAACAGGGACTCGGTCTGATCGTACTCGACTACATTCAATTGATGGGGGTGGCCGGCAGCGTGGAGAATCGCGCCACCGAGATCTCTGAGATTTCGCGAGGGTTGAAAGCACTCGCGCGTGAGCTGGAAGTACCGGTTATCGCATTGTCCCAGCTCAATCGCAGCGTCGAGCAACGGTCCGACAAAAAGCCGGTGATGTCTGATCTGCGAGAATCAGGCGCGATCGAGCAGGATGCGGACCTGATATTGTTTATTTATCGCGATGAGGTCTACGACAAGGATACGCCCCGCAAGGGCGTTGCCGATATTATCGTGGCCAAGCAGCGAAATGGTCCCATCGGCGAGTTTCCGCTGACTTTTCGTGGTCAGTACACTCGGTTCGACGACTTTGTGCCCGACAGCTACGGCGTGAGTCCCTTTTGACGGCCGTATTCCCGGCCGCGCAAATTGACATCAGCGCGCTGCAGCACAACCTTGAGTGTGTGCGGGCTGCAGCTCCCGATTCCAAAGTGATGGCGGTGCTCAAGGCAAATGCCTACGGTCATGAACTTGCCCTGGTTGTTTCGGCATTGGCTGCCGCCGATGCGCTGGCCGTTGCCAGGGTTTCTGAAGGCGTCGAAATTCGCGCGCGTGGCTGCCAGCGACGTATTGTCGTGCTCGAAGGCGTCAATAACAGCGAGGAGCTTGCACTGGCCGAGCGCTACCGGGCTGAGCTGGTTATCCACCGGCAGGACCAGATAGACCTGTTGCAGGAACGCGAACGTAGCGCGAGCTTCGTAATTTGGTTGAAACTGGATACGGGCATGAACCGTCTTGGTTTCCCGCAAGCCGAGGCTGCCGTTGCGTTGAACCGCTTGCGAGAAATGCCACAGGTCGTGCAACCGGTCAACCTAATGACCCATCTGGCCAGTGCAGACCTGCGATCACACAAAATGTCAGAACAGCAGATCCATTCCTTCGATACGGTTTGCGCCAAAGAAACCGGCGAGCTCAGCATCGCCAACTCGGCCGGCTTACTGGCCTGGCCGGCGAGCCGTCGTGACTGGGTGCGACCGGGCATTATGCTTTATGGAATTTCTCCCTTTGCCGATCAGACTGGTGCCGATCTGGGGCTAAAGGCGGCGATGCACTTTCGAACACGGCTTATTGCGGTCAGGCTAGTCCGGGCAGGGGAGTGCGTTGGTTATGGCGCCACATGGACGGCAAAGCGGGATACCTGGATCGGCACCGCCGCGGCCGGCTATGGTGACGGTTACCCGGGTAACCTGCCTTCGGGTACACCCGTCGGGGTTAACGGTCAGCGTCGACCGCTGGCAGGTCGAGTATCGATGGACATGATCGCGATTGATCTGGGGCCGGACCCGGTGGGTCGTGTCGGCGACACGGTGACGTTGTGGGGTCCCGGAATACCCGTAGAGGAAATTGCCGGTCTCGCGGGGCGGCTGTCATATGAAGTGGTATGTGGCGTATCGCGGCGGGTCCCGCGACTCGCCGAAAAAGAAAAGCAGACGACTAGGTCGTAAAGAAACCCATTTTTACGCCAGCAAGTTCTATTACATCGTTGTCAGTCAATTTGCGCGCCTGCGGGCCGATTGGTGTGCCGTTGACCATGGGGTAGTTTCCGGCCTGACCACTTTCCACGTGCACTACGAAGTAGCCCTCGGCACGACGGGTGATAGCGGCAACCTGCACACCGGGACGACCCAATGTGGTCAGCGCCTTGACCAAGGACAGTTCCTTGCCCGCAAAGGCGCCACTGAGCACCTGCAGCTTTGCAGTTGGCAAAGCTTTGCGCTCGGCTGTTGTTGCCGTGGCACTGCGTAATGCCGGTTCAACTGTTGCAGTCGATCCATGGCTGACCTCCGGTGCGCTGCCAGGCAACGCGCCGAGCACGGGTGCGCTGACCTGAGCGACGGCGGCGTTTATCTCTTGCTCGCTGGGCCCGCCGGTCATTCCCGGACGAATAATCATGGTTTTTTCGAACTCATCAGCTCCTGCATCTTCGGTTTGTTCATCGACAAATCGAAGTTGGTGGTGGCCGATCGTAATCACGTCGCCATGCTGTAACGCATGTTTTTTGATCAGCTTGCCATTGACATAGGTGCCATTGGTGCTATTCAAGTCTTCGAGAAATGAATCGTTGAGGATATTAATCACCAGGGCATGGTGACCACTCACAGCGGGGTTATCGATACGCACGTCATTGTCCGGAAGCCGGCCAACCGTATATCGCTCCTTATTCATGTTGTACTCGGCGAGAACTTGCCCGTCGAGACTCAGCAGCAACCTAGCCATTTCGCTCTCTTCTAGTCGAAATTAGTTGAACAAACTGGAAATCTTGCCGAACAAGCCCTTCGATACCTCGAAGGATTTCAACACCCGCGCCAGCACCACAGACACGTTATCACGTCCGCCATTGTCGTTGGTGAGCTGGACCAGCTGTTTACCTATCATGTCAAGATTACCATTAAAAGTGCTGATAGTTAAGTGAATATCTTCGTCGTCCACCATATCGGAGAGACCATCGGAACATAGCACATAAAGGTCCTCCGGACGCACCGACTCCTCCTGAATTTCCACTTCTACCGTCGGCTCGATGCCCAGCGCCCGCGTGACGTAGTTCCGGTTCAACGAGCGCTGTGCTTCCTCGGGAGAGTAGAACCCACGGTCGACCAGCTCCTGTAGCAGCGAGTGGTCCTGCGTAATTTGTTGAAATTGGCGATTCCGCATCCTGTACACACGTGAGTCACCCACGTGTGCCACGGACACGCGATTATCGTGAAACAAGCAGGCCACAATCGTGGTACCCATGCCTTCGCACTGAGGCTGACTCTTTGAAGTCTGATATATGATCTTGTTGGCGCGAAGGATGGAGTCACGCAATATGATCGACTGTCTTCGCAGACCGGTGGACGTATCTATCGCACCGCGGTTCTCGCGCTTTAGCCCTTCGCGGACCATGTCGACAGTCGTCTTTACAGCCATGCCGCTGGCGACTTCACCAGCGTTGTAGCCACCCATGCCGTCTGCCAGAACCAACAGTCCGACGGTCATGTCAGCACCAACTGCATCTTCGTTGTGCTCACGTACCTTGCCTGTGTCGGTGAGTTCAATGAATTCAATTTTTCCTTTTAGGTTCGACATATCAAGCAGCTAACTCGGTGCAACATTCGCGCAGAGCCACCGCCATTTCAGCTCCCGTCTGAAACCGCGAATCCGGGTCCTTGTCCAGAATTCGCTCGATAATCTTGGCCAGTGTGTCAGGCAGATCGGGCCGCACAACGCCCAGCGGCGTTGGCGCCTCGTTCGAGATCTTGAACATCAACGTCGCCATTGAGTCTGCTCTGAAGGGCAATTGGCCGGTCAGTAACTGGTAAAGCGTAACACCCAGTGAGAACAGGTCTGAGCGGCCGGTCACATTTTGTCCGGACAGTTGTTCGGGCGACATATAAGAGGGTGTGCCCAAGACGATTCCCGTCTTGGTCTTGCTCGAGTCTGTGATGCGGGCAACGCCGAAATCCGTGATTTTTACGTCGTTGCCGTTGGGTTCATACATGATGTTGGCTGGTTTGATGTCGCGGTGCACCACCCCTTCTTTATGGGCGTAGTCCAGCGCATCGGCCGCCCGCGAGATAATCTGCAAAACATTGTTCGTCTCAAGCAGTGCATCCGGGCGCGTGTTCTTGTTGAGATGATCGCCTTTGAGAAACTCCATGGCGATATAGGCCAGGTCGTGTTCCTCGCCCGCGTCGTACACGGTTACGATGTCCGGATGGTTGAGACGACCGGCCGACTCGGCTTCGCGGAAAAAGCGGTCTTTGGCTGCCTGCAGTTCGTCATCGTCAAATTCTTCCGACAATGCAATAGTCTTGATGGCTACGACGCGATTGATTTTCGGATCGCGACCCAGATAGACAGTACCCATCGCACCCTTGCCTATTTCTTTTTCCACTACGTAACGGCCCAGCATTGGTTTTGTTACATCGTCTAACAGCAGACTCGGTGGTCGTGATCCAGGACCCATGCCAAGCATTACCGTGTTGCCCATCGTCTCACTGCGTTTGATGCGTGATGCAACATCGCGGAAAGCCGGGTCGTGTTGATGCACAAGCGAGTAGGCGGCACCGGCCTTGTTGAATTGGCGCTTGCGTTCGAAATCTAGCGCGAGGTTGTACAAGACTTCGGCCATACCGTCGTCCATCGGGCACTTGCTGAATTTCTCCAGGGCCATGTCCAACTGGCCCTGACCCTGAAGCGCCAGACCGAGCATCTTGTTGCTCTCGGCATTGTCGGCTTCGGAGTGCAGACGCAGGCGTTCGGTGACGCGTGAGCGCTTGATTGTCATAACCGCGTGACCAAGACCCAGAAACACAGCAGGCGCCATCAGCTGCAACCAGATGCCCTCGCCCAGCAAGAACAGGAACTCGCCACCCACCAGCACAACCAGCAGCAATGCGGTCATACCCGCAGCCATCCCGACACGCAACCGCGGCAAAACAAAAATCAGATAGGCCGCCAGCAACAGAAATAGTGCCAGCTCGGTTGTTCCGGCCCACGACGGCCGGGTGTAAAAATCACGTTGCAACAGACTGGAAACAGTATTGGCCAGGATCATAACCGGGGCCTCGGCGTCCGACACCGGCGTGGCCAGACTATCGCCCACACCGCGGGCCGACGGTCCAATCAGTACGATCTTGTCACGAAACTTATCGACCGGTACGAGACCAGTAAATACATCAAAAAACGAATCCCGGGTGAAGGCTGATCGACCGTCCGATCCGGCGTGAAAGCTGGTATACATCTTCAGATCTTCAGTCGTCGGAATGAAGGTATTGCCAAACCGTATGCCCTTGCCCAGCTGCACCTGAATATTTTCCGGTTGTACCTTGAGATAATGTGATGCGACGCTCAGTGCCAGTGATGGTAAGTAGGTGCCGTAGTGATCGACTATCAATGGTTCGTATCGTACGGCGCCGTCCTGATCTAGCAGGATAGTCAGCACGCCGGTACCCGCCGCCTCTTGCCCGAGTGATTGCAGAGGTGGTAACAGCGAGACGCTTTGTAGCGGGGCTATGCCACCGTTGTTATCCACGTGGCTAATAGCACTTTTCAAAACAAAATCGGGTAGCTCCTGCGGGTTGGACCCTACCGGCGCACCCGGTTGTATTTCGAGCGGCAGAAAAACGTTGCCTGCGGTTCGCAGGCTGTTCGCCAGCGCGACGTCATAATTTAGGCGAGAGACAGATTCGTCCATGCGGGCCTGTAGGGTCGCCAGGTCCTGACCAACGACGGAATCGGTGCCGGAGTTTTGCTGCAAGGAGGACTCTGCGAAAAACTCGGCCATCGATTCGATCTCCGCTACACCGGGATCGATCTGAGATTCCGAAAGAATTATCGGTACCGCGATCAGGCGGGCGCCGCCAAGTGCGAGTCGGTCGATGACTGAACCAAGTATGTCGCGCGACCAGGGCCAGCGGCCGATGTTGGCGATACTCTCGTCATCGATATCAACAACCGTAACCTGGTTGCTAGGCATCAACGGCGTCATGACCATTGCCTTGTCGTAGGCAGCAGTTTCCAGATCATAGAAAAACGCCCTGGCAAGCTGATAGACGCCCAGCAGGAAGATCAGGGTGAAGACTACGCCGGTAAACCAATCCGTAGCCCAAAAATTTTGGGTTTTGCTAGTCATTTCCGCCAGTCATTATGTCGCATGCAGTATAAAAGATAAGGGCTTGTAAAATCTGCCTTTATTCTGTGACGTAGTGCCCGTTTTAGACTATAAAAAGGGCCTCAGGAGGCATCAGCGCCGATGCCTGGTGAAAAATCGGCCTGACTGTCGGGCAATCGTGGGCAGGCCCGGACGTCCACCGGCGGCGGTTCTGCCGAGTGCTAAGATCGCCGTGCATGCCAAAAAACAAAACAGTGTACGTATGTGAGTCGTGTGGGGCCGAGAGTCTGCAGTGGCAAGGTCAGTGCGACGATTGTGGCGCCTGGAATTCATTGACGGGACAACGTGCTCTACAAGCGGGAAGAACGGCGACCGCGCCAAAAATGGGTTCTGAGACCGGTGTGCGACGGCTGGATCAAATTAGCGAACATCCTGAGGAACGCACACAGATCGGGTTGTCGGAACTCGATCGTGTGTTGGGTGGCGGTCTGGTTCCGGGCTCCGTCACGCTAATCGGCGGCGACCCGGGCATCGGAAAATCGACGCTTTTGATGCAAGCGGCATCACGACTCAGTGAAGATGTCAGGGTTTTGTATGTTACCGGTGAAGAGTCGTTGCGGCAGTTGTCACTACGCGCGCGGCGTCTACAGTTGCGCGATACTGGCGTGCAGGTCCTGGCCGAGACGCAGGTGGAGCAAGTTGTAGCGACTGCCGCCAAGCTCCGACCTGGGCTCCTTGTCATCGATTCGATTCAAACTATGGTGTCCGACGGGCTTACATCGGCAGCCGGTACCGTGTCACAGGTTCGTGAGTCTGCCGCCCAACTTGTCAGGTTGGCCAAGGAACAAGGTATTGCGGTCATCCTCGTCGGTCATGTGACCAAAGAGGGAAGCATCGCGGGCCCGCGTGTGTTGGAACACATGGTTGACACGGTGCTCTATTTTGAAAGTGATGCTGGCAGTCGCCTGCGACTGATTCGCGCGGTTAAAAATCGGTTTGGAGCGGCAAATGAGATCGGCGTCTTTGCAATGACAGGAGAAGGTCTGCGTGAGGTTCCCAATCCGTCAGCGATATTTATTTCCCGGCATGATTTGGCTGTGCCGGGCAGTGTGGTCATGGTGGCCCGTGAAGGCACACGGCCACTATTGGTCGAGGTACAGGCGCTTGTCGATGATGGCCAATCGGGACACGTGCGACGCCTGTCGGTTGGCTTGGAACAAAACCGGCTTGCCTTATTGTTGGCGGTTGCTCACCGGCATGGCGGCGTATCAGTGGCAGGGCAGGATGTGTTTGTTAATGTAGTCGGTGGCGTCAGAATTGGTGAAACCGCTGCCGATCTGCCTGCGCTACTTGCAGCCGTATCGAGTTTGCGGGATCAGCCTATCGCACGTGAACTGGTCTGTTTTGGAGAAGTCGGGCTTGCCGGCGAAATACGACCAGTGCCATTCGGTGAGGAGCGACTGCGTGAGGCCGCCAAGCACGGGTTTACCAAAGCAGTCGTGCCGGTGGCGAACAAACCGCGCAACGGCGTACCCGGACTGGAGATACTCGGTGTGCAACGCGTTGCCGAGGCACTGCACGCCATATCCTAATCGCGATTCTATTGCCTCCACCGTCGGAATCATCGCCAAAGCGGCGAGCCTGCTCGGCCTGGTGCCTAACAGATGTGTCGCTTCGTGACTTGTTCAATTTGCGTGTCTCGATACACGCAAATCGGGCATTTGCAGCTCCGGCGAGGAACACAGTCGCCGCAAACAAACTACCGCCTTCTTTCGCGCCGCATCTCGCGGTGCGCCCGTATGAGCTGCATCCTTGCCGCGATTCTCTTAATTCGATTTCGGCGTATGAACCCGAACCGTCTTGATGATGTTATCGGCGGTGTGCACGATGTCGACCGTATAGTCATCGATATTGAGACTGGTGCCGGGTTGTGGAATTGTTTCAAGATACTCCGTAATCAGGCCATTGATGGTCTTTGGTCCCTCGACGGGTAATGCCCAGTGCATGCTCCTGTTGAGCACCCGGATATTGGCGCTGCCGTGGACCAGAAACCCGCCGTCTTCTTCTTCGGTCACATCCCTGAGAAAGTCCACTGGATGATCAGCGGTAAATTCACCTACGATTTCTTCGAGTATGTCCTGCAACGTGATCAAACCCTGGATATCGCCGTACTCATCAACTACCAGCGCGACCCGTTCGCTTGCCGCCTGGAAATTCAACAACTGACGGTTCAGCGACGTCCCTTCCGGCACATAGTAGGGCTCATCGAGCAAGACTTTGAGACTGGCGTGATCCAGCTCGCCGGTACCGACGTGCCCGAGAATCTTGCGTAGGTGCAGTATGCCGATAGTGTTGTCCATGGTCGCGTCGAATACAGGCAATCGCGTGTGGGCACTGTTGTGCAGTTGTTTCTCGATGTCGCTCCAGTTGTCCTCCAGGTCGATCCCGACAATGTCTTGTCGTGGAATCATGATGTCATCTACGGTAGCTTTTTCCAGATCCAGTATTGCGGTCAACATGCGACGATGCCGGCTGGGCACCATAACGGCGGCTTCGTTTACGACCGTACGTAACTCGTCGCTACTAAGTGTATGCGTGCTTGCATCGCCCGGACGCACGCCGATGAGAAACAGCAGGGCGTTGGCAATACCGTTGATCAGCCAAACGATGGGATAAGCAATCTTTAGCAACGGGTAATAGATGAATGCTGCCGGTATTGCCAGACGCGCGGGGTTGAGTACGGCCAGCGTTTTTGGGGCCAGTTCGGCGAAGATCAGCACGACCAGTGTCAGCAGCACCACCGACGCCGCCACAGCCGCGCCACCAATCCTGAACGCTATCAGTGTGGCAATGGCCGAGGCTGACAGGTTTGTCAGTGTGTTACCGAGCAGGATCAGGCCAATCAGTCGATCGGGTCTTTGCAACAATTTGTCGGTGAGCTGCGCGCCACGGTGACCGGCTCGTGCCATATGACGCAGGCGATAGCGGTTGATGCTCATCAGCGCCGTTTCGGTGCCTGAAAAAAATGCGGAAAACATCAGGAGCACAACCAGGGCGCCCAGCAACCATTCCGTCGGCAGCGGGTCGTCTATCCCCATTGGCGGCCCAGCACGACCTCCAATACGAGGCGACTACCAAAATACGCCAGCGCCAGGACGACAAAACCAGCCAATGTCCAGTTGATCGCCTTGCGCCCGCGCCAACCAAACCGCCAACGACCCAGTAGCAACACGCCAAAGATCAGCCAGGCAAGGGCGGTGAGTATGGTCTTGTGTGCGAGATGTTGTGCCATCAGATCACGTACGAACACCAGGCCGCTGAACATCGCCAGAGACAAAAGCACAAAACCGATAGTTATGGCGCCAAACATGTGGCGTTCCATGTCATCCAACGGTGGCAGGATTGAAGTCCATCCAGCATCGCCGGTCTGATGCAGACGTCTGTCCTTAAAGCTGGTTGTAATGGCCAGCATGGCGGCCACCGCCAGCAGACTGTAGGAGAAAGTTGCCATAACCGCGTGGCTGACAAATTGCCATAACGGTTCACCACCGACCGGACCGGCCGCTGCTATGGAACCGGTGAACAAAACCGATATGCCGGCGCCAGCCAGAAACAATGCAGCCAGACCACGAAAGTTGGGACGCCAAACATAGACGCTGACCAACGCGGCCACCATCCAGCCACTCAGCGACAGGGTGTTACCCAGACTCAGATTAGCCGGCCCTAGGCTGAGTACGGCGCGCCATAACAACCAGCCGTGTGCGATCATGGCCAACAACGCGAGGAGGGGAGCAAGCCGTGCAAGCACACCCTCGCCGTTGGTGCGCGCGGATATGACAAGGAGCAGCGCCGCGACAGCGTATGCGCTAAAAACTGTGATCTCAGGCACAGAAAAAATGCCGTTAATACCGTAACTTGCCTACTAGTCGGAGAATCATCGCACACTGTGCCGTGGTTTAGAAGTCCGGTCGGATGGTGCAACAAAAAGGAAGGAAATGCGGGTCAGAATTCTGGGTTGCAGCGGTGGCATTGGCCAGGGATTGAGGACCTCCTCAATTCTGGTGGATGGGGACATCCTGATTGATGCCGGTACCGGCGTGGGAGACCTTGATCTGGCGGACTTGTCTCGTGTGCGTCATGTGTTCATCACGCATTCCCACCTCGACCACATCGTCTCACTACCAATGCTGGTTGACACCATTTTCGACCAACTCGTCGGCGAACCGCTCAAAGTGTATGCCAACAGCCAGACTATCGGGGCGTTGCGCAAACATATTTTTAATGACGTTATCTGGCCGGATTTTTGTAGCTTGCCCAGCGCGGAAAATCCTGTATTGGAGTTTGTTGAAATTCAGGCCGGCGATGTGGTGGAAATTGGCGCCCGCTCGATGCGTGCCATTGCTGTAGAGCATGCCGTTCCGACGCTGGGTTTCTGTGTCGCAAACGGCGCAAAGGTTTTCGCTTTCAGCGGCGATACCACGACCAATAAAACGCTATGGCCGGTTCTTAACAGCTACGAGCGACTCGACGTTTTGGTAATCGAGGTGTCGTTTCCCGACCGGCTCGCCGATCTGGCGCGGGAATCAGGTCATTACACGCCCAGCACCTTCGCTGCGGACCTGTTGAATCTTAAACACACGCCCGACGTGTGGGTGACCGCCATGAAACCTGGCGAAGAAGAGCTCATCTATGCCGAGGTGATGGCGGCGCTACCGGATCGTGGCGTCCAGTGCCTGCAGAGCGGGACCGTCTTCGAGCTATAATCGCGGCCCGTTTTCTATTGGGCTGATACATGTTTGACAGCTTGAGCGAACGGCTTGGCAAAGCCGTCAATTCCTTACGTGGCGGCGGCCGTCTGACCGAAGACAATATTCGTGACACATTGCGGCAGTTGCGCATGGCGCTGCTCGAAGCCGATGTAGCGTTACCGGTCGTCCGTGAATTCGTCGATGAGGTCAAGGAACGCGCGGTCGGTGTGGAAGTGCTCAAGAGTCTTACCCCAGGGCAGGCACTGATCCGCGTAGTCCACGAAGAACTAGTACGTATTATGGGTGAGCCGGCGCAGGGGCTGGATTTGCGCACGCAACCGCCGGCGGTGGTCATGGTTGCCGGGCTGCAAGGTTCCGGTAAAACTACAACGGTCGCAAAACTCGCCGACTGGCTGCAAAAACGCGAAAAAAAGAAAGTGCTGGTCGCAAGCGCCGACGTTTACCGACCGGCTGCCATATTGCAACTGGAGAAGCTGGCCGAATCCATCGGTGCCGGCTTTATGCCCAGCAATGTCCAGGACAAACCCACCGACATTGCGCGACGGGCAATAGCCGAAGGCCGCCGGCAACTGGCTGATGTGGTGTTGCTGGATACGGCCGGTCGACTGCATGTCGACGCGGAAATGATGCAGGAAGTAAGTGATGTACATGCTGCGGCGATGCCGGTTGAAACACTTTTTGTGCTCGATAGTATGGCGGGCCAGGATGCAGTAAATGCCGCGCGCGTTTTCGATGAGGCGTTGCCGCTGACTGGTATCGTGCTGACGAAGACAGATGGCGACGCGCGTGGTGGCGCAGCGTTATCAGCACGCAAGATTACCGGGAAGCCCATCAAGTTTATCGGCACCGGCGAAAAAGTTGACGCTTTTGATTTGTTTCATCCGGAGCGCGTTGCCTCTCGCATACTCGGCATGGGCGATGTGTTGTCTCTGGTGGAGCAGGTACAGGAAAAAGCAGACAAGGACAAAAGCGAAAAGCTGGCTCGTAAGCTGAAGAAAGGAAAGGGTTTCAATTTGGAAGACCTGCGCGACCAGCTCGAACAAATGCTAAGTATGGGCGGCATGAGTGGATTGCTGGACAAGCTTCCCGGGATGGGACAAGTACCGGATGCCGTGCGCCACCAAACTGACGATCTGCAGATTCGCAGGCAAATCGCGTTGATCAATTCCATGACTCCCGGAGAGCGCCGGCATCCCAGGATCATCAATGGCTCGCGCAAACGGCGCATTGCCGCGGGTTCAGGACAGGCGGTCCAGGACGTCAATCGTCTGGTCAAGCAGCATGGCCAGATGCAGAAAGTCATGAAGAAGATGTCCAAGGGCGGTCCTAAGGCACTGCTGCGGGCTATGAAAGGCCGTCTTCCGCCTGGTCTCTCATAGCACCAGACGGCATCTCTTTGCGGGGGTCGGCTCTTTAGGCCGCCCCACCCGGGGACGACTGAACGGAGACATTCACTTTTCGCGTATCTATACGTAGAATGCGCCTTCCGCCGGGTTCTGACCGGCCGGAAGGTGGGTCTGGACCAGCCAGCTGATTCCACTCTCCGGCGCTTTGGGCTACGGCACTTGTGAATCGAGGACAAAGTAATGGTGACAATCCGTCTGTCGCGAGGCGGCGCCAAAAAGCGGCCTTTTTATCATATCGTCGTGACTGATAGTCGGACGCGTCGGGATGGCCTTAGCATCGAGCGACTGGGTTTCTTTAACCCGGGTGCGAAGCCGACCGAGGAAAGGTTGCGCCTGAACGTTGAACGCGCCAATTACTGGATTGCCCAGGGTGCACAGCCTTCCGATCGTGTCCGCCACTTGCTGAAAGTTCAGCAGGCCGCGGCGAACAGCTAGCACCGGAGGCACCGCGCATGACTGCGCGGCACGACAAGCTGGTAGTCGGGCGCATATCCGGGCTGCATGGTGTGAACGGCTGGATCAAAGTTTTTTCCTACACCGACCCGCCGAACAATATTTTTGAATATCGTCCGTGGCTGCTTGACGGCCCAGATGGCCTGCGTGAGGCCACAGTCGTCGATACGAAACAACACGGTTCCGTATTGATTGCAAAACTCGACGGTGTTGCAGATCGGGATAATGCTGCATTGCTGGTGGACACCGACATTCTTGTTTTGCGTAAGCAATTGCCACCGCCGGATGCCGGTGAATATTACTGGGCAGACCTGGTGGGTCTGGACGTTATTACCACCGATGGTGAGTTACTGGGGACAGTCGAGCGAATGTTTGAAACCGGTGCCAACGATGTGATGGTGGTAACCGGTGTGCGTGAGCGATTAATCCCGTGGATAGTCGGCGACGTGATTGACGAAGTTGATTTGTCCAATCGACGCATTAAAGTTTCGTGGGATCCGGAGTTTTAGGCGGACCAATGCATTTGCATATGATTACGCTCTTTCCCGAGATGCTCGGTGACTGGACACGCCACGGTGTTTTTGGTCGTGCCGTACGCGACGGATTGCTGGTGCTGACCGTAAGCAATCCACGTGACTATACGGATGATGTGCACCGGACGGTTGACGATCGTCCCTATGGTGGTGGCCCGGGAATGGTAATGAAGGTGGACCCGCTACGACGCGCAATCGCGGCTGCGCGTGCGCAAACCCCGGCCGGATCACCGGTGGTGTATCTCAGCCCACAGGGCGACAGACTCACCCAGCCGGTGGCCCGGGAATTGGCCAAAATGCCGGGGATAGTGCTATTGGCAGGGCGTTATGAGGGCATTGACGAGCGTGTGATTGATGCGGATGTGGACCGGGAGTTGTCCGTCGGCGATTTCGTGCTCAGCGGTGGTGAATTGGCCGCCATGGTTGTGGCAGACTGCGTGGCCCGTTTGGTTCCTGGGGTGTTGGGTGACCCGGCATCGGCAGAGCAGGATTCATTTAGCGAAGGTCTGCTGGACTGCCCGCACTACACGCGGCCGGAGGAATTTGACGGCAGGGCCGTGCCCGCGGTGTTACTGAGCGGCGACCACGAAGCGATCCGGCGCTGGCGCCTTAAAGCGTCGCTGGGGCGAACCTGGGCACGCAGACCGGAGTTATTGGACGGCGTTGATTTGACGGATGAGCAGCAGGAGCTGCTCGCGGAATTTTTAGCTGAGAGCAAAAAAGACTCGGCATGACTGGTAAATGGAACGGTGACTGATCATGAGTAAGATCATTGAACAAATTGAAAAAGAACAAATGGGCCAGAAAATCCCGGAATTCAATCCTGGCGATACGGTCATTGTGCAAGTTAAGGTAAAAGAGGGCACCCGAGAACGACTGCAGGCCTATGAAGGCGTGGTCATTGCGAAACGCAATCGCGGACTCAACTCGGCCTTTACGGTACGCAAGGTTTCGCACGGCGAGGGCGTAGAGCGCGTGTTCCAGACTTACAGCCCGGCGATCGATTCGATTAAAGTCAAACGTCGCGGTGATGTGCGGCGAGCCAAGCTCTACTATCTGCGGGAGCGTTCCGGCAAATCGGCCAGGATCAAAGAAAAAATTTAGTTTGACGCGTGATTTAGAAAGGATCGGGTCGCAAGACCCGATTTTTTTGCCGCCCAGGTGCGAGCCACCAGCCAGGCCAGGCACACACCGGCAATGTGAACTGGTACACGAGCCGAATACCTCGCAAGCAAGTATCATATGAGCGGAACCCGGCACCGGCGCTGAGTTCCAAGACTGTGACCCACGTACCCAGGACTCCTATGCCAACCCGGAAACTGCAAATTTCGTTAGTGCTGTTGGTTGCGATGTTCGGCACAGGCTGTGGCGGATTGATCGCGACAGCGACGGATCGGTTCGCCACCAATCTGACAGCCGCCATACTCGAGCAGGACGATCCGGAGCTCGTTCGTGATGGCGTGCCCAGCTATTTGTTGTTGCTGGACAGCCTGATACTTTCAGATCCAGACAATGCCGGGGTGTTGGCCGCGGGCGCGCAATTGTATTCAGCGTATGCCGTGACCTTTACCAGCGACCCCGAGCGGGCAAAACGACTGAGCCAGCGTGGGCGTAACTATGGCGAACGGGCGTTGTGTATCAAGCACGATCCGGCGTGTGGCTGGGATGACAAGGATTATGACAGTTTTGTCGCCGCTCTAAACGGGGTCGATGACAAGCAATCGGAAGTCCTTTATGCCTACACCATCAGCTGGCTGGCATGGATACGGGCCAACAGTGATGACTGGAGCGCGCTGACTGATTTGCCACGCGTCGAAGCGGCGTTGCGGCGACTGCACGAGATGGACAATGAGAGCCAGCGAGCCAATGTGAATCTCTACCTCGGCGTGCTCAATACGCTGCGCCCGCCGGCGCTTGGTGGAAAACCGGACCTCGGCCAGCAATATTTTGAGCGTGCAATGTCCCTGACCGGGGAACGCGACCTCAGTATTAAGGTCGAATATGCACGAGGCTACGCCCGCATGGTCTATGATCGCGAGCTGCACGACAGGCTGCTCAGAGAGGTTGTGGCCGCAGAACCGCATTCACCGTCTATGACACTTTTGAATGTATTGGCACAGGAACAGGCCCGCAAGTTGCTGGACAGTGCCGATGAGTATTTTTGAGGGACACTTGATGACATCACGATTATGCGTTGCCGCTCTGGCGTTTTTGTGGCTCGTTCCGCTCCAGGCGGGGCCGGTGGAGCATACGCTCAAGATTGCGACTGTTTCACCAGAGGGGACCTATTGGATGACGCAGATGCGCAAGGGCGCAGACGAAATTGCGCAGCGTACAGACGGCCGCGTAAAACTGAAATTCTATGGCGGCGGTGTCATGGGTAATGACAAGAAGGTATTGCGCAAGATGCGTATCGGTCAGTTGCATGGCGGGACTTTTACCTCGGCTGGCCTGGCCGAACGCGATCCGGATCTGCAGCTCTATGGCTTGCCGCTGTTGTTCGAGTCCCGTGCAGAGATGCGTTATGTCAGAGAACGCATGGACGGTATCCTTATCAAGAGACTGGAAGAGCGGGCCGACCTGATCAGTTTCGGTCTGGCCAGCGGCGGTTTTGCAAAGCTGATGTCAAATAGACCGGTGCGGACGCTTGACGACCTGCGTGGTCAGAAAGTGTGGGTACCGGAGGGCGACAAGATAAGCTATGCAGCAATGGAGGCCCTGGGTCTGGCACCGGTAACGCTGCCCATCACTGATGTGCTTACCGGCCTGCAGACCGGTCTGATCGAAATAATCGGTTCACCTGCTGTCGGCGCGGTTGTTTTGCAGTGGCATACCAAGGTCAAATTTATCAGTGACCTGCCGGTGTCCTACGTGTATGCGACGCTAGCCGTCGACAAGCGGGCTTTCGGGCGTTTGTCGACAGAGGATCAGGCGGCGTTCCGCGAGGTGATGGAGAAAATCTATCGTGACTTCGACAACGTCAATGATCAGGATGACCTAAAGGCTACCGCGGCGCTGGGTAAAGCCGGCATCGAAACCGTGGGCGTCGATCAGTCGCAGTTGCCGAAATGGCGCGAACTCGTTCGTCGCGTGAATACGGAGCAGGCGGAAAAAGGGATCATCGATGCAGCTCTGTTGACGACATTACGACAGCATCTGCAGGACTTCAGAGCACAACAACAGCGGTCGGCGGAAGTTAATCAGTGACACAACCACAGCTACCCCGATCCCTGATCGGCCGGCTGGGCAAGTATCTGGAAGACTCACTACTCGTCGCGCTCCTTGTGGCGCTAATCGCTATCGCGACAGCGCAAATCGTGATGCGAAATATGTTCTCGACCGGGTTCACCTGGAGTGATGAGCTGCTGCGACTGCTGGTGTTGTGGCTTGCCATGGCCGCCGCAATTGCAGCGGCACGTGACGATCGTCATATCGCTATCGACGTGTTGTCGCGTTTTATGAGCGGCAGAGCGCTGGCAGGAATTCGAATTCTGATTGCCCTTTTTACAGCCGGCGTTTGTGGCGTGCTGGCCTGGCACGCGGGTCGCTTCGTGAATCAATCCCGCGTATTCGAAGATGTACTGCTGGGCGGTGCTCCGGCGTGGATTTTTCAAATTGTGATGCCGCTTGCCTTTGGTCTGATGACGTATCGCTATCTTGTGCACGCGGCCAGACACGCCCGTGTCCTGATCAAAGGGCCATAGCATGCTGATCATGCTTGCGCTCGTCGTGTTGGCGCTGTTTGGTGCGCCCCTGTTTGCGGTGATCGGTGCCAGTGCCTTGCTGGCATTTCATGGCGCCGACGTCGATCTTTCTGTCGTAGCGATCGAGATATTCGGTCTGGCGGAAATGCCGGTCTTATTGGCTATTCCGTTATTTACTTTTGCCGGCTACGTGTTGAGCGAAAGCCAGGCACCGCAACGCCTCGTGCGTCTGACCAACGCCCTGATGGGATGGTTACCCGGTGGTCTCGCGATCGTTTCCCTGGCCGCATGTGCGTTGTTTACCGCATTCACCGGCGCGTCCGGGGTGACGATCATCGCCCTAGGTGCGTTGCTGTATCCGGCGCTCAAACATGCTGGTTATTCGGACAAGTTCAATCTCGGTTTGATTACCTCATCGGGTAGTCTGGGACTGTTATTTGCACCGTCTTTACCATTAATTCTTTATGGCATAGTCGCCAAGACTTCGATTGATGATTTGTTTCTGGCCGGCATACTACCCGGCTTGCTTATGCTCGTGCTGCTTGCCGGTTGGAGCATCCTCAGCAATCCACATACCCGGGTGCCGGTTAGCGATTTTTCCACTGAAGAGGCGGTTGGCGCTTTAAAAGAAGCCGCCTGGGAATTGCCGCTGCCAATTGTGGTGCTGGGTGGAATCTATAGTGGTTATTTTGCAGTCTCGGAAGCAGCCGCCGTGACTGCGACTTATGTTTTCCTGGTCGAAGTCGTCATTCGTCGCGAAATTTCCTGGCGCGGCTTGCCTAATCTGATGCGTGAGTCGATGGTGCTGGTCGGTGGCATATTGCTGATTCTCGGTGTCTCACTAGCCTCTACTAATTTTGTCATCGATTCCGGTTTGCCGGAGCGCCTGTTCGATATGCTTGATCGTTTTGTTTCCGGTCAGGCCAGTTTTTTGGGTCTGCTGATTATTTTTCTGCTGATCCTGGGTGCTTTTCTGGATATCTTTTCTGCCCTGGTGCTGGTCGTGCCACTGATTCTTCCGGTGGCGATGCGGTACGATGTGGATCCTGTGCATCTGGGCATTATTTTTCTGGCCACCATGCAGCTTGGTTACATGACACCGCCGGTCGGGTTAAACCTGTTTATCGCAAGTTATCGCTTCGATAAGCCTATTATGCTGGTCTATGCTGCGAGTGTTCCGTTCCTGCTGATCCTGTTGGCCGCAGTGCTGGTGATTGCCTATTGGCCCGGTTTATCGTTATTTTTTCTTCGCTAATACTAGTAGATATATCAATGAGTTCTAGCAACATTTTCACACGACTTATCCGCGGAGCCTGGAACGGTCTGGATACCTTCAGACGTCTAATGCATCTGTTCCTGATGTTGGCGGTGTTTGCCGTCCTGCTGGCGGCATTTTTGTCCGGTGGCGGACCGGACATTCCCAAATCTGCCGCGCTGATGTTCTCACCGTCCGGCGCGATTGTGGAACAGCCGTACGGCGATGCAATAGAGCAGGCGTTCGAGGAGTTATCTGGTAGCGAACGCCCGCAAACTGGTATACGTGACCTGGTCGAGGCGTTGCGTGCGGCCCGGGATGACGAACGTATAAAAGTCGTAGCGCTGGATCTGGGTAATGTTGTCAGCGCCGATCTGAGCAAGTTGCAACGTTTGGGTAAAGAACTGGAAGCCGTCCGTGCGACGGGACGCACCGTTATTGCGTATGGTGACTTTTACTCACAAGCACAGTACTACCTTGCGGCGCACGCCGACGAGGTCTACCTGCACCCGTCTGGCGTCGTTTTCCTTGACGGTTATGGCCGCTTTCGCACTTTTTATCGCGAGGCTATCGACAAACTCAAAATCGACTGGCACGTATTCCGCGTGGGCGAGTTCAAGTCTTTCGTCGAACCTTATTTGCGTGACGATATGTCCCCAGAGGACCGATCGTCCAGTATGGTCTGGCTCAGCAAATTATGGGACCAGTATCAAGAAGACGTAGCCGCAGTCCGTGGCCTGGAACCGCGGCAAATCAACGAGTACGCGGCAAATTTTACAGCCGAGCTGGAGGCGCGCGGCGGTGATTTGGGACGCGTCGCGCTCGATGCCGGACTGGTAGACGAACTGCGCACACGTGACTATGTCCGTCAGCGGATGATTGAACTAGTTGGCGAGGATGCCGAGTCGCATAGTTTTAGCCAGATTGGCTTCCGTCCCTATCTGAAGGCCTCGCGGAAGCTGGAAAGACACCGCGGTGAAGTGGCTGTCGTGATGGCAGCCGGCGAAATTCTCGATGGCGAACAACCGCCTGGGCAAATCGGTGGCGATACGCTGGCCCGACTGCTGCGCAACACCCGTCATGACGACAGCATTAAAGCCGTTGTGCTGCGTATAGACAGCCCCGGCGGCAGTAAATTTGCGTCAGAGGTTATTCAGCGAGAAGTACAGTTGCTGCGTGAAGCGGGTAAACCGGTTATTGCGTCGATGGGTGGCGTGGCGGCTTCGGGAGGTTATTTCATTGCCATGGATGCGGACGAGATATGGGCAACACCGGTAACCATTACTGGGTCTATCGGAATTGGTGCCTACCTGCCGACTTTCAGTCGCAGCCTTGACGCATTGGGAGTGCACGTCGACGGCGTCGGAACGACACCCTGGAGTGGTCAGTTCAGACTGGATCGTGACCTCAGCGAGGGTGCGTCGAAAATCATACAACTTAGCGTCGAGTACGGTTATCGGGATTTCATCAACGGCGTGGCCAATGCACGAAATATGGCGGTCGAACAAGTGGACAAAATTGCGCGTGGCCGGGTTTGGACCGGCGAAACGGCCAAAGAGCTGGGTCTGGTCGACAAATTGGGTGGTCTGGATGCCGCAATAGAATCGGCCGCCTCACACGCTGCTCTGGGCGATGACTATAAAATTCGTTATATCGAAAAGGAGCTTAGTCTGAGAGAGAGTCTGGCATTAGGATTGGCGACACATGCCCGGTCATTGTTGGGGATCGAGTGGCGGACGAATGGCCTGAATAACGTGATATCGCAGATCGCGGACGATCTCGGCCGTTTGGCGAAACTCAATGACCCACAAAATCTTTATTATCATTGTCTTTGCGATATTCGCTAGGCCGAGATGGACTACGCCAAATACCATCAGGATCGCAGAAACCTCCTGATCCACATCATTGCCGTGCCGGTGTTTGTGCTGGGCACTGGCGGGCTAATTTGGGCACTGCTCACCGCTAATTTTTTGGTTGCTTTGGCTTTTCTGGCGGCGCCAATGTTATCGCTCGCGGCACAGGGCAGGGGGCACAGGCTGGAGCCGGTTCCACCGGAACCGTTTGCCGGGCCGGGCGACTTCATACGCCGTATTGTGGCCGAACAGTTTGGTCGCTTTTGGTTGTTCCTGGTTTCAGGCAAATGGTCAAAGGCGCTGCGCGGCGGCTAATTTTTATGAGTTTTACTTTTCGTCCGGCGTTGGCCGAAGATAGTGCCGCCATCCGCGCGTTGCTGCCGCGATTGGCGGCATTCGATATTCCTGCCCGACGCACGCCCGAAGATCTCTGGCGCAACGATGAAAAGGCACTGTTGGCTTGGCTGGATGGTGCCGACGCGAACGGGTTTGCGCATGTGGCGGTCAACGCTAATAAAACAATAGTCGGAATTATCTTTACCCGGTTAAGAAAGGAATTACTCAGTGGCGAACCCAGCGCACACATCGAGGCGCTCGCCGTTGCCGACGAGGCGGAGGGGCAGGGAATAGCAAGTCAACTAATTACTATCGCAGAGCGGGTGGCAGCAGAACGCGGCGCCAGGACATTGACTTTGCATGTTTTTGAATGCAACAAGCGCGCGCGCAGGCTGTACGAAAGACTGGGTTATGACGGCGAGTTGATACGGTTTATCAAAGACCTGCCATCTTCGTCTTAAGCGGCGACCTGTGAGGCAACGGGTTTAATAACAAACAGCAGATCGCCGGTGTTGACCTGAGCACCGTTGGCCTGGTTGATACGAACAACTTCGTAAAGATGACCAGCCGCATAGACCTCTTGTGAGCCGTTGTAACTGGCCAGGGCAATCGACGTAAACATCTTCATCGCTTCGACCTGGCACAGAGTCTGGTCGATCGCTATCGTGTCGCCAACAGCGACATAGGGCGCATCGGATGGCGAAGGTCGCGCATAGAATATTCCAGTCTGTGGTGACAACACCTTCAACTCATCGGAGTCTTCGATTTCGATCGATGTGTCCATATGAGTCGTTGATATACCTGTGCGCTCCATCTCATTCAATAACTGGTTGCCATCGATGCGACGAAGAAACTCAGGCAGGTACGACGTATCGAAACGCCCCTGCTGAAACTGTTCGTCGTGCAGAATTCGAACCAGTAGCGGAATATTGGTACAGATGCCCTCAATACGGATTGATTGCAGGTATTGAATCGCCTTGGCGATACCATCGACACGATCGTGGCCATAAACAATAACTTGGGCGACGAGGCTGTCATAGAAGGGCGATATGTTTTTGCCCTCGGAAATGGTGGCAATCACTTCGACATTGTCGGCACGAGGGAACTCACATTCGGCGACTTGTCCCGGTGTGGGGATGAAGTCGATATTGCCGTCGGCATCATAAGCGCCTCTTTCCGCTGTAATTCGTGCCTCGATGGCATAGCCATGCTGGTTGATGTCCAGGTGTTCAATACTGGCCGCTTCGGCTATACGAAACTGCTGCTCGACGATGGAAATGCCGGTCGTCAACTCGGTGACCGGATGTTCGACCTGTAGACGCGTATTCATTTCCATGAAGTAAAGGGCATTTGCCTGCAGGTCGTAGATGAACTCCACTGTCCCTGCACCCAGGTAGTCAATTGCATCGGCCAGGCCACGTGAGTAGCGGTAAGCATCCTCTTCGAGCTGTGCCGGTAGCATGGTCGATTCGGATTCCTCCAACAGCTTCTGGTTATTGCGTTGAACGCTACAATCACGCAGCCCGAGTATTTTTGTATTGCCATGTGCGTCGCGCAAAATCTGTACTTCAATATGGCGCAGCGACTCGATGTATTTTTCGAGATACAGATCGCCATTACCGAAAGCACTCTTGGCTTCAGCAAATACGGTCGCGAACGCTTCCTCTATTTGATCCGAACCACGCACGATCTTGATGCCTTTGCCGCCACCGCCATGCACGGCCTTGAGCAGAACCGGATAGCCTATGCGCTGTGCAACTTCTTGTGTGGCCGTGCCGCTGGTCAGAATACCGTGACTGCCGGGAACGACTGGCACGTTATTTTGCAATGCCGTGTTGATGGCGTTGGACTTATTCCCCATTACGGCCATGTTCTTCGCATACGGCCCGATAAAGTTCAGTCCGCGGTGGCGACAAGTGCGAGCAAAATCCTCGTTCTCCGACAAGAAACCTATGCCGGGGTGTAACGAGTCGACGCCTTCGCGTTTGGCGATCGCGAAGACACTCATCGCGTTGAGATAGCTTTCGTCGGGTGTCTGTCCGCCCAGGCTGACAACCTCGTCCGATCCGGTAAGCATGTCGGTAGCGACAGAGTCCATGTCAGGATCGGACTGCACCAGGACGACAGATACCCCAAGCCTTTTTGCAATACGTGTCAGCTTTACTGCCGTGCAGCCGCGGGCATGAATCAAGGTGCGTTTTACCGGGCCCATAAGCGCTTGCGCGGTAGGTGTACTCGTGTCCTCAGGTTGCTGGGTCTTCGGCAGGTAACTCCCCTCGAAAACCCGCGTTATAACTTCTTCGACGGATTCGCCAGGGACAGGAACGTCCGGGTCAATTTCACGCAAATCATCATCGAGTGTCGGAGCGAATGGGTGATGGACGAGTCCACGCATCGCTCCAGGGACTCTCGAAAGGTAATTGGAAACGATGCTTTGCGACGGCAGAAAAGACGGCACAACGACTCGGCCGGCAAATGGCATGTTGCAACCACTGAAATAGTAAGTTTGCACCATGGGATGCGTCACGAAACTGGCCTGCGAGCCACCGGTGCAATCACCAAAACCAAACACGATGATGGGTAGATCGTTATCGCGGATAAACCGGGTTATGCGGTCGTTGGAGATCGCCATGGCGAATAACGCAGCAGGGCCTTCTTTTGTTTGCATTCCCCCGGAGGAAACAAAACAAACTACTGGCAGACGTTGCTTTACGCATTCGGACAGCAGTCGTGACAGTTTCTCGCTACTAGCCATGTCGAACGCACCGGCCTGAAAATCGACGTTGGAAATCAGTACACCAACACGCGCACCCGAGCCAAAGCCCAACCGTGCGATACCGGTTATGACACCACACGGTTTAATACCCTTGTTTAGCGAACGTTCGATGGACAGACGAAGTCCAGGAAAATTTACCGGGTCCGCAGTCATCAGGTTGTCGTTCATTTCTTCGAAATCGACAAAAAAACGTTGTTTGATGGCCTCGGCTGACGTAAGTTTTTGTTTTTTGAGTTTGTCGAGAATGCGCTGCACGAGTACGTCGTTGTAAGCAATCTCGAGTTGATTCCAGAAATCCTTGCGTTTACCAATGCGCTTGGGTTTGATATTGCCGCTATATGCCTTCTTGCTGCTTTGCGATGTCAGAAATTCCGGGATTAATGTTTCGAATAGAAACGTGATCAATACCAGCAAGGCGTCCGATAGTCGCGTGAAGGCAACACGCTTCCATTCCTCCACCTCTTTGAGGAATGCACCACGGCCATTAAATTTGATGAAATATCGAATCCAGCTTGAGAACAGGTTCGAGTTTGCACGCAGAAATCGCCCCGTCTCGTCCATTTCTTCATCGCTTTGCACCTGCTTTGAAGCAATCTCAAGCGATTCCTCCAGCAGTTTCTGCAGCGAGGCCTCAGAAATCGTGTGACCCACACGGGCTTCTTCGGCAATGTCTGCGAATCCGTTGACGATGGAATCGTACAAGGCGTCAAATATCAGTAAATTGACAAAGTTGCGGGTCAGTGTTTCACGCAATTCAGAATCAAAGACGATGTCCCTTACAGTGACCTCAGCATCAGGGATATCAAAGATTTCGTCGCCACGACGGCGATTGTCCCGCGCTGCCAGCAAGTCGATAAGACGACGAAAGTTATAAGTCGACGCCATTTTCCAGCGATTGTACAAATACAGGGCCAGGTTGAAGCACAATGCCTCTCTGGCATTTTCGTAATTGCGTTGTGGTTCGCCGAGCAGCAGACTTGTTATCCGGCTCCGATCCTTGGCGAGTCCCTCACGTCGCTGCCGATACACTTTTAACGCTTTCGCCAATGGATCGCTGTAAACAATACGATCCGGATCCTCGAGCCACTCGCTAAAAGTCCTCTCGTGTGCCAGCCGTGTCCGCTCCGCCAGGTCACCAGCTGGAATCTCGGCATCGGCAAGACGGCCATACACTTCGAGCGTGGAGGTGCGTATGCGTCGTCGCAATCCTACATAGCGCAAGTGCCGCATGCTTTGGCCAAATACATCAGGAACGGCACGGCGCGCATCAGCAAAGGAGAATGCCGACAGTGACTTGATCTGTTCCAGTTGCGGTGGTGGATTCAGGTAGCGAGAAACTGCCCGCTGGTACTGTTGCAACACAATGGGCTCATGCGCGGCAAAGTTTCGCGAGGACTGCTCAATCGATTCGATTGCACTGCCGATTGCCGCCTGCAGACGCTGAACTTCTGATTCCTTATCTTCCGGTGCATAGTCGATGACACCATCGACCACGCCCTTGCCGAGTAATTCATAGGACGACAGCCCAACATAACGGGCACACTCCTGCCAGGACAGGTTGTATTGACGCGCGATACTGGCCAACCCCTTTGGCTGAATCGTGTTGAATACAGCAGTGCGCACGCAAAGCAAGACGTTTGTCGTGGCAAGGGGGATCGCACCACCCGAATAACCGAGACCATAAACAATGCCAACCGATGCGGTGGGCGCGTTGCACATTTCCGCTAACAGTCGCGAAATCGAGTGAGCCTGGTTGTTGCTGTTGGCTTCTGCGCTGGCATCGGCACCCGGCGTATCCATAAACGTAACGATTGGTATTGCCAGATCGCCATACTGACGGACTATCTCGGCGGCCTCCTTATGATGCTCGGGCGCCCAGACGCCATTGTTGCTGTCTCGATCCTGCGCGAGAATGCCAACGCGCCGTGGCCCGGAATCGAATTCCAGTTCCAGTTCGACGGCATACAAGGGACCGTTAGAGATTTCTTTGACAACCCCGCCACGTAACTGGCCGATTATTTTCTTCGCGCTGGGTCGCGATGGTGCCTCGGCCGGTTCCAGGACTTCAGTGATGTACTGATCAACTGCAAGGTGCCGTAGTTCCCACGCCTGGCGGTTGCAGAATTTCGTATCCAGTAGACCATCGATTGGCGTGCTGATACTGGGGGCACGGTTGCCGGGAAAAATAGAATAGTCCCGGGCATCGCGCTCGGCTCTCTCGAACAATTCGTCCGGGTGCCAAACGGGCTGGCTAACCATGTTATCCCCTGTCGTCCCGTACTTTATTGGAGGCTGCGTCTAAAGGATGATATTCGCTGCCCAAGCCGCTAAATTTAATAGTATTTTTGGGCTGATGTAAATCCTGCCATGGTTAATATGGTCTGAAACAGGCCGGCATGCATGACATACGTCCCCTCAGGCGAGGGGACGTTAAGCTGCGGGACTCAAAACTACATCATGCTGTGGCGACCTGCCACAGACTGAAAACGGCGGCAACGACAATGACCAGCGCAGTGCCGCCGGCACCGATGGCTCGCAGCGGATCGCCCATGTTGTCGGCCTTAAGGCCCAATGGGTGTGCAATCCGGGTAATAACGAGAACAACCCCAAGGACATGCAGAAACGTGCTGTTGGCGCCGTTGAGTTCCATTGTGCCAAGCAGAATCAGCGCGATAGGGACATATTCCGCAGCGTTCGCATGACCCCGCATGGCCTCGAGCATCTCAATATCACCGCCGTCACCGACAGAGATTTTTTTCTTGCCACGCAGGGAACCGGCCCTGAACGAAAGCCAGGTCAGCACCAGCGCAAGCAAACCAGCATACAAAGCAGTGATAGGTATGATCATTATCTGCCCTCCAACGAATGAGTTGGCAGACTATACCCCCCTGCGAGCAAAAATCACCGGCTGGAGCTATTCGGCCACTGCGGCCCGTCGCACCTGTACCTTGATGCGCTGCAACTGTGCCTGTTCAGTAACCGGGCCTAATCCGGTGTTAATCAGGATTTGCTGGCCTGGGCCGACGACCCTGCTGATTTGATACGGCTTGGATTGCTGCAGCTGTGTGCCGGTGGGGTCGAGTACGCCGACGACTATTTCAATATTGCGTATGGCCACGGGAGAGGAGTTGCCGACGGCCACTCCCACCTGACCTTGCGGATCCACCTGTAATCGTGTTTGCACGTACTGGCCCGGATTGCTTGGCAGATCCAGCCTGACCAATGCTTTGCTTGCGGCTTGACCGACATCGGATTGCGATTGAGAAGCCATCGCGTAGTGCTGTTTGGCTTCGTCTGTGCGGCCGCTGCGTTCAGCGATGCTGCCGAGGGCCATGTGTGCCGGCGCCGTGGGCAACAGTGCAATACTGCGTTTCAGATCCTCTTCGGCGCCGCGCAGATCGCCCATCGCTTCATAGGTCAGGCCACGACCGAGATAGGTTTGGAAGTATTGCGGATTGTAGGCCACGGCATCGTCGTAGTGACCAACTGCGGCACGATAGTTGTTACGGTGTGCCGCAATATCACCCATCAATGAATGGAATTTGCTTTCCCTCGGTTCTATGCGCAATGCCTCATGTACAAGTGTCAGCGCCTGGTCCACCTGGTTTTCGTTAGATAACTCAATGGCCTTGTCGTATTTTTCGTAGGCTTCTTTGTTGCGGGTGATGCCTGCGATTGCGTTCATGTAGCGCTCGCGCCCGAATTCACCGCCGTCCACTAGCTCCAGGATGGTTTCTTTGTTCTTGTCTACACGTGACTGCGAGGGTGGGTGGCTGGCAAATAAGCCCGATAACCAGTTAGTTCCCTTGCCCTCTGATAAACGCACAAACGTCTGCTGCAAATCGACCGCTGCATCTGGATCGTAGCCGGCTTCGGACATGTAGCGCATGCCGTAATAGTCCGAATCAAGTTCCGCGTTGCGGCCGTATTTTGTCGTCAGCAACATCGCGCCTACTTGTGCGCCACCGACGATAAAATTGGCATAACGGTTATCACGCGCAGATAGTTGCACCGCAAGCAGTGCACCCTGTAGCAGCAGACTACGTTCCATGGATTTTGCGCCATGTCGTGCTGCCGCGTGCACGATTTCATGACCGAGTACTGCTGCCAGCTCGGCCTCACTGCCCAGCTCCAGTAACAATCCCCGATTGAGGGCAATCTTGCCACCGGGTAGTGCCCAGGCATTGGGTACGGAGTTGTTGAGCACTGAGAATTCGTAGGGCAGATCCGGGCGATCGCTGACGGCAGCGAGTCGTTGACCGACTTGCTGCACGTAGGCGGCAAGGGCCGGGTCTAGCGTGTATTCGCCCCCCTGCATTTGTTGTGATGGCGAGTAGTTTTGAACGCCAAGCGCGATTTCCTGCGGCTCGCTTACGAATTGAAGCTCTCGTTTACCCGTGACCGGGTTGACAGCACAACCGCTGATCAAGGCTGCTATGAGCAGTACAGGTAACAGATACCTACGCATGGGAAATTCCTCTAAACACTAAATCAGGACCAATCGAGTATGACTTTGCCGGATTGGCCGGAGCGCATGACGTCAAAGCCGCTCTGAAACTCTGCTGCGGGATAGTGATGCGTGATTACCGGTGAGATATCCAGACCACTCTGAATCATGCTGGCCATCTTATACCAGGTCTCAAACATTTCCCGGCCGTAGATACCTTTTAACATGAGGCCTTTGAAAATCACCTGGTTCCAGTCAATGGCCGTGTCGTCAGGAGGTATACCGAGCAGGCCGACAGCACCGCCGTGATGCATAGTTTGTAACATTGTCCGTAAGGCTTCCGAGTTGCCGGACATTTCGAGTCCAACATCGAAGCCTTCCTGCATCTTAAGCTCCTGCATGACATCTTCTATGGGTGTATCGGTCACGTTGACGGTTCGCGTCGCGCCCATTTTTTTTGCCAGCCCCAGGCGGTAGTCGTTGACATCGCTGATGACGACATGCCTTGCGCCCACGTGTCGGCATATGGCCACCGCCATAATGCCGATCGGTCCGGCGCCGGTAATTAATATATCTTCACCGACCAAATCAAATGACAGCGCGCTGTGTGTCGCATTGCCCAATGGGTCGAGGATCGAGGCCATGTCGTCGGTAATCGCCTCGGGTAATACGAATGTGTTCATGGCCGGGAGGCTGAGATACTCGGCAAAGGAACCGGCGCGTTCTACGCCGATACCCTCAGTATTGCGACACAAATGACGGCGTCCCGCCCGGCAGTTGCGACAAAAACTGCAGGTGATGTGACCCTCACCGGATACCCGGTCGCCTGGCTTGAGTCCTTGTACTTCACTGCCGATCTCAACAATCTCGCCCATGAACTCGTGGCCAATTGCGATGGGGATCTTGACGTTTTGCTGCGACCATTTGTCCCAGTTGTAGATATGAATGTCGGTACCGCAAATGGCCGCCTTGGCAACGCGGATCAGTACATCGTTGTGGCCGACTTTGGGTACTGGCACCTCTTCCATCCAGATCCCGGGTTCAGCTGACTTCTTGACCAGTGCCTTCATCATCGAATGATGCCCAAATTGCGGCCGACACTGGCAAAGGCCGCGAGGGCTCGGTCAAGTTGATGGCTGTCCAGGGCAGCGGACATTTGTGTGCGGATGCGTGCCTGACCTTTGGGCACGACAGGAAAGGAAAATCCGATGACATACACACCCTCCGCAAGCAGCTCATCCGCCATGCGGGTGGCCAGGGATGCGTCGCCCAACATTACCGGAATGATCGGGTGATTTCCGGGTCGCACGTCGAACCCGAGTTCGATTAGCCCAGCCCGGAAAACCCTGGCGTTGTGCCAGAGTCTTTCGCGCAACTCGCTATCGGATTCGAGCAGATCCAGGGCGCGGATAGAAGTTGCCGCAATCACCGGTGCCAGCGTATTCGAAAACAGATATGGTCGTGAGCGTTGTCGCAGCCAGGCGATAATTTCCTTGCGGCCACTGGTAAAACCCCCAGAGGCCCCACCCAGGGCTTTGCCCAGCGTTCCCGTAATAATGTCGACGCGACCCATAACATTGTGATGTTCGTGCGTGCCACGACCGCCGGCACCCATAAACCCGGTCGAATGACAGTCGTCGATCATGACCGTAGCGTTGTGCCGGTCGGCCAGGTCGCATATGTCTGTTAGCTTTGCGATTGTGCCATCCATGGAAAACACACCGTCGGTGGCAATCAGCCGGGTACGCTGATTCGCCGCCGCGTTTAGTTGTGCTTCGAGGTCGGCCATGTCGTTGTGTTTAAAGCGCAAGCGTTTTGCCTTGCACAGTCGGATTCCATCGATAATGCTGGCATGATTGAGCTCATCAGAAATTACTGCGTCTTCGGCACCAAGGATGGTTTCGAACAATCCCGTGTTGGCATCAAAGGCTGCTGCATACAAAATGGTATCTTCGGTGCCCAGAAAACGACTGATCCGTGTTTCCAGTTCCTTGTGAACTGTTTGTGTGCCGCATATGAACCGCACCGAGGCCATGCCATATCCATATTGATCCAGCGCCTGGTGCGCTGCTTCAATCAAGGTGGGGTGATTGGCCAGCCCAAGGTAGTTATTGGCGCACAGGTTGATGACTTCTCCGCCGTCGGCGACCCGGATTTGCCCAGCCTGGGGCGAGGCGATTACGCGTTCGACCTTAAACAGCCCCTGTGACACCAGCTCGGCAGTATCGTTGTCCAGCCGTTGTAGCAGGGCATCGTCCACATTGTTCTCCCCCAATTTCAATCTGCGCAGTATATAACTATGATGTTTTGAGCGGTTGGCATCATGGACAGAATCTTGATTAGTAAACCTTATTTATTTCATACGCTTATGGATATTTCATTACCCATTCTCGCGAGAACTGTTTGCGGCCTGGCAGCTACGACGGCATTGCTCTCGGGTTGTGGGGGCGTGGAAATCAAGGCGCCGGTGAGCTGGGGCGGCACCAACATTGTGCAAGCAGACAATCTCTATTTCGCCGGCCAACCCGACCAGAAGACGCTGGAGGCAGCGCGTGATGCGGGTATCGATATAGTCATCAATATGCGTTTGCCAAACGAGCTGGAATGGGACGAGGCAGCCGCAGTGCGTGAGCTGGGCGTGCAGTATTTAAGTATGCCGGTTTCCAAAACGGGTCCGGGTTTTGATAGCGCGGTAATTGAAAGTCTCCATGATATTGTCACGCGTAATGCCGATCGAAATATCCTGCTGCATTGTTCGACCGGTAACCGCGTCAGCGCCTGGTATGCGCTTTACCTCGTGCAAAAACACGGCCTGTCGCAGGAGGAGGCGCTATCAATCGCAGCCCAGACGGGATTGACTCGTGCCGGGCTGGTTACCCGGGTTGAAGAATATCTGAGGTGACTGACGCGTGACCGAAGTTCGTATTGACCGGTGGTTGTGGGCGGCGAGACTGTTCAAGACCCGCAGTTTGGCAAGCGCCGCAGTAAAAGGCGGGCATGTCCAGGTGAACGGTCAAAAAGCCAAGACATCACGTCTGGTCCGCATCGGCGACATTGTTGAGATCAGTCGCAAAGAATGGCGCAAGGAGCTGGCGGTAACCGGGCTCAGTGATAAACGGGGTTCTGCCGGTTTCGCTGCAACGCTCTACGAGGAAACAACAGACAGTCAGGCGCGGCGTGCCGATGACAAAGAAGGGCGGCGTGCCGAACGAGCTGCCACGCCCGCAGGCAAACCTGACAAACGAGGACGCCGTTTGCTACGTCGTTTGCTCGGGCGCTGATATGCCACGACCACAAACTCCGCCTGTTACCGTAGATATCGTCATCGAGATGATCGACCGGCCAGACAACCCGATCGTCGTTATAGAACGCAAATATCCACCGCCGGGTTGGGCGCTGCCGGGCGGTTTTGTCGACGTTGGCGAAACCGTCGGTGCCGCCGCGTTCCGGGAAGCGCTGGAGGAAACGGGTCTTGCGGTCGAACTGACGGCACTGTTGGGATGTTATTCCAGACCGGATCGCGATCCCCGCGGTCAGACCGTAGCACTGGTTTTTGTCGCACAGGCCAGCGGTAGTCCGGTGGCGGCTGACGATGCCCGCAACCTGCAAATCATCGATCCGGCCAGGCCACCGGATCTGGCATTTGACCACGGCCAAATTCTTTCCGATTACCGCGAATTTCGTGCTAACGGCAAACGACCGTTGCCGGACTAGATCAAGCGGAACGCCTGTCCAGGGTTTGTGGCCCACGCTATACTTCGCACCCCACGGCACCCGTTAACAGGAGATCGCAGAGTGTCTCTTTCCGAACCTGCACCGTTCATCTTTGACGCAAAACCCTTGCCCTCTACACGGGCCGAAATCAATGCATATTACTTGCGTGATGAAACCGACGTAATTAATGAGTTGATACCGATAGCCAAATTGGACCGTGCCGCTAGCGATCGCGTACAGAAAAAGTCAGCTGAACTGGTAGAGGCGGTAAGAAAAAATCGCAAAGCCAGCGGGGGACTGGACGCTTTTCTGCAGGAATACGATTTGTCCTCGCAAGAGGGCATTGTATTGATGTGCCTGGCCGAGGCTTTGTTGCGGGTACCGGACGCAGAAACTCAGGACAAATTGATAGCTGACAAACTGGCCAGTGGCGACTGGCGCGGTCATCTCGGGAGTAGTCAGTCCTTGTTCGTTAACGCCTCGACCTGGGGATTGATGTTAACTGGCCAAATCGTAGGACCCGGTACGGATGCAGTCAAGGATGTCGGTCGATTCGTTCGCGATATGGTTTCGCGTGCTGGCGAACCGGTCGTCAGGACAGCATTGCGACAGGCGATGCGGATCATGGGTCACCAGTTTGTAATGGGACGCACGATTGGCGATGCGATGAAACGCGCCTCCAAGAAGGGCAATCGGGCGTATCGCTATTCTTTCGATATGCTGGGCGAGGCAGCATTGACTCGTGCTGATGCGAAGAATTATTTCGACGCATATTCCGCCGCAATCGACGTAATCGGCAGTGAACGTGATCCGGCATTGTCGATATTTGCTGCTCCCAGCATTTCCGTAAAATTATCTGCGTTGCATCCGCGTTTTGAGTTTGCCAGTTGGGCGCAAGTGATTGCCGAGCTGACACCCATGCTATTGGCCCTGGCAGAACGTGCAAAGAAACGAAATATTGCTTTAACGGTTGATTCCGAAGAGGCCGAACGACTGGACCTCACCCTGGAAATTATCGAGCGTGTTTATCGATCGCCTACGCTAAGCGATTGGGAGGGCTTCGGGCTAGCCGTGCAGGCTTACCAGAAGCGTGGTCTGCCACAAGTCGACTGGCTCGTGCGGCTGGCACGGGACGTCGGTCGCAAAATCCCGGTCAGATTGGTTAAGGGCGCCTATTGGGATACCGAAATTAAACGCGGACAGGAACGGGGTCTGGAAGGCTATCCGCTATTTACGCGTAAGGCCTCGACTGACGTGGCGTATCTGGCTTGCGCCAGCCGTTTGCTTGCCGCGCGCGATGTGATTTATCCGCAATTTGCGACCCACAATGCGCATACGCTGGCGAGTGTGTTGGAGATGGCCGGTGACGACCACGAACTGGAGTTTCAGCGTCTGCATGGAATGGGTGAGGAACTTTATGCAGAGGTGGTTGGCGCAGACAAGCTGAATTATCCCTGTCGAGTTTATGCGCCGGTGGGCGTGCACGAAGACTTATTACCCTATCTTGTTCGGCGTTTGCTGGAAAACGGTGCCAACACCTCGTTTGTTAACCGTATCGTCGATGAACAGGAACCTGTAGAGGACATTGTTGCCGACCCCGTGGCTATTATCGAGGGTGAAAAAAGCAAACCACATCCACGTATTCCCTTGCCAGTAAATCTTTTCGCAGAACGGGTCAATTCACGCGGCGTAAACTTGCACGATCCCGACGAGTTGTTGCCATTGGCCGCAACGATGCAATCGGCGATGAAGCAGGATTGGCATGTCGGGCCCGTGATAAACGGTGAGAAACTTTCCGGTCTGGCCGCCCCGAGCACTGACCCCAGCGATACGCGGCGCGTTGTCGGTATGGTTGAACAAGCTGATGAGATTATCGTGGACAAAGCAGTCGATGCTGCCGCGGCTGCGCGGCCGGCTTGGGTGCGATCCGACGCCGGGGTTCGCGCCAACATGCTCGAGCGTGCTGCGGCATTGTTCGAAGCAAACGCCGGCGAACTGATGGCCCTGTTGGTGCGTGAGGCTGGCAAAACAATACCAGATAGTGTTTCAGAGCTACGCGAGGCCGTGGATTTTCTGCGCTACTACGCGATGCAATGTCGCCGTGAGTTTTCCGCGCCCCGAAATTTGCCCGGACCGACCGGCGAGAGCAATCAGCTCAAGCTGCAGGGACGCGGTATTTTTGTTTGTGTTAGCCCGTGGAATTTTCCATTGGCAATTTTTACCGGGCAGGTGGCCGCAGCCTTGGCTGCGGGCAACGTCGTACTGGCAAAGCCGGCGGAGCAGACTACTTTAATCGGTGCACGCGCCGTGTCACTGTTGCACGAGGCGGGTATACCCGGCGAAGCCCTGCATTTCCTTCCAGGTCGTGGCTCTGTCATCGGCGCTCGTGCAATAGCCGACCCGCGTATTGATGGTGTTGCGTTTACCGGCTCCACAGATACGGCCCGCATCATCAATCGCACGCTGGCCGCCCGCGATGCGCCCATAGCCAGTCTCATAGCCGAGACCGGTGGACAAAATGCCATGGTTGTGGACAGCTCCGCTTTGCCGGAACAGGTCGTATTGGACGTCGTGCAGTCTTCATTCAATAGTGCGGGTCAGCGTTGCTCGGCATTGCGCGTTCTTTTCCTGCAGGAAGAAATTGCCTCACGCGTGTTGGAGCTACTGACCGGTTACACTGCCGAGCTACAAATGGGCGACCCCGGTTTGTTGCGGACCGATATTGGGCCGGTAATCGATGATGCGGCGCGCAGGCTATTGAGTGATCATGCTGATCGTATCAGTGCCGAAGGCAAACTGATTTGCCAGGCACAACTTCCTACAGAACTGACGCATGGCAGTTTTTTCGCGCCACGTGCCGTAGAGATAGAAGCGTTGTCACAACTGGAGGACGAAGTGTTCGGCCCGGTCTTGCACGTAATCCGCTATCGGGCCTCTGACATAGATAAGGTGCTTGAGGCCATCAGTGCGACGGGTTATGGGCTGACACTTGGTGTTCACAGTCGTATTGAGTCGAGTGCACGCTACATACATGAACGGATCGACGTGGGCAACATCTATGTCAACCGCAACATGATCGGTGCTGTTGTGGGTGTACAGCCATTTGGTGGCTGCGGGCTGTCCGGTACCGGTCCAAAGGCGGGTGGTCCGCACTACCTGCATCGTTTTGCCACCGAGCGCACTCTCACGATTAATACTTCTGCGGTGGGCGGTAACGCATCGCTTTTATCGCTGTCAGATTGATAGCCATGATCAGCATTTTTGACATCTTCAAAATCGGTATCGGACCGTCGAGTTCGCATACGGTGGGACCGATGCGAGCCGCGCGACGATTCCTGGCTGACATCGAAGCGCTGGAAAAGGTCGCACAAATCAAGATCGGTTTATTTGGCTCGCTTGCCCTAACCGGACGTGGGCACTGTACGGATCGGGCTATATTGTTGGGACTGGGCGGCGCTGAGCCCAGCACCGTCGACCCCGCTACCATTGACGCCATATTGCAGCGTATTGGCGATGAAAACCGTATTCGTTTGCTCGACACCCATGAGATTTCTTTCTCACCGGACACCGATCTGGTTTTGCATCTAAAGGAGTCTCTGCCACAGCATCCCAATGGTATGCGTTTCAGGGCATTGGCACAGGACGGCGAGTTGCTGGCCGAGCAGGAATTTTTTTCGGTTGGTGGCGGTTTTGTACTGCGTGGCGATGAAATGCAGGGCGACGTCGACAGCAGCGAGTCGATCACAGTCCCATTTCCATTCGATTCTGCCGCACAATTGTTGGCGCATGGGCAGGATGCCGGGCTGCGCATTGATGAGATTGTTTGGCGCAACGAGCAAACCTGGCGTAGCGATGACGAGATTCGTACTGATCTGTTGCACATCTGGCAGGTGATGCGCGAATGTATCGAGCGTGGCTTGCAGGCAAATGGCAAACTGCCTGGCCGCCTGGCGGTACCGCGGCGTGCGCCAAAACTTTGGGGAGACATCAATGCGGCGACCGGGGCTCTACCGATCGGCGGGCTCGATCATATCAATGCCTTTGCGTTCGCGGTTAACGAAGAAAATGCAGCCGGCGGACGCGTTGTGACAGCACCGACCAATGGTGCAGCAGGCATCGTGCCGGCGGTGCTGCGGTACTACAAGGAGTTTGTCGATGGGGCCGACGACGATGGCGTGTGCCGGATTCTGTTGACGGCCGGTGCAATCGCAATTTTGTACAAGAAGAACGCATCTATCTCAGGCGCCGAGATGGGTTGTCAGGGCGAAGTTGGTGTGGCCTGTTCAATGGCCGCCGGTGGGTTGGCAGCCGCGATGGGCGGCAGCAACGCTCAGATTGAAAACGCCGCAGAGATCGGCATGGAGCATAACCTGGGGCTGACCTGCGATCCGGTCGGAGGTCTGGTACAGATTCCGTGTATCGAGCGTAATGCGATGGGTGCGGTCAAGGCTATTAACGCCACACGCATGGCAATGCGGGGCGACGGGCAGCATAAGGTTTCACTCGATCAGGTAATTGCGACAATGCGGCAGACAGGTAGGGATATGTCGTCTATATACAAAGAGACCTCCGAAGGAGGTCTTGCCGTAAATGTAATTGAGTGTTGAAGACTGTTGGCTGACCCAGACTTCGTCTGGATGTCTAGAGTCGCGTGCCGTCGTGGGCCAGCACAAAACTTAAGATTTGTTCGGCCGGCGTATGTATAGACAAATCACGCATCGGAATCAGTTCATTACCCACGCGGTAGGCGCCGTAGCCGCGGATCAGACCCGCCAACTCAAAGGAACCATTCAGGCACCGTATCAGACCGCCACCCGAGGCACCGGCGTTTATCGGTGCGGAAGTGAAAATCCGACCTTGTGATTCGTTGCGGAAGAAACCATGTGTCGTTACCTGATCCAGCGCCAGTGGAAAACCAATGGCCCAGACCTCTTCGTAACTGTTCAGATCGTCGTGACTGAGTTGTACCGGCGTTAGATAACCCGTATCGACCGCTAACAAGGCCAGGTCAGAACTCTGGTCGATGGCCATGACCGAGGCCTTACGATACTCTTCATTGACCCGCACGAGTGTCATGCCAGCATCGACTACCACATGCGCCGCCGTCAGGACACGACCGTCGCTCACGACGACGCCACTGGCATCGCCACCATCGCCTGTGGCGACACGAACGACCGAAGAAAGAACAATGCTGTTTGGAGTTTGACAGCTCGTCGGTTCTTCGTAATGAAGGACATAGCTGGCGTGCTGTGTCTCAATCGCTATTGGCTGAAATGAGGTGCAGCCGAACAAAAGGGAGAGCGATACAATGGGCACAAAGCGTACGATCGCCGATACCCGGTTTGGTTTTACCGCGCTCACCAGTACCCCCGCAGGAACATTCCTTTTGCCGTGAACTTTTGTGACAACACTAACACTACCGAAGTTCATTTCACGTACCACTATTGACATTGCCATCCAATTGGCGTAAGCCCTAGTGTTAAGGGAATTTGGGAAGTTTTGTAGTGATCTGTTTCACAGATCAATGGTGGGTTTGCGCTAGTAATCCGCGCGATGTGCGCTGCGTCACAATTCCCGGATGCTTTTTGGATAATCAAAAAAAACCAATTCGCCACAGCCGCGCGCAATCCTAGACCAAGTCTCTATTTTTAGATTAAAAACAGCAATGCTGCAGGTTGGCATATGGTCGATGCTTGCATCACCGATTTCGTTTGCCAGCATTGTGAAGCCCGGGTTATGTCCGAAAAGCATCACTGTCTGGTGAGAGTCGTCCAGTTGCTGCATCACTTGATAGAGAGTCACGGGATCTGCGAGATATATATCCTCTTCAAGCTTGATTGCGGAACTACTGACACCGATTTTTTCCGCAATGGTTCGTGCTGTGACAGCGGCGCGAGTGGCGGGACTCGTTACTATGTAGTCGGCGACGAAGCCCATGTCGGCCAACCGCTGGCCCATCATAGGTGCGTCGCGCAATCCGCGGCGGTTTAGCGGCCGGTCGATATCGGCGAGCTCTGCATTATCCCAGCTCGATTTGGCGTGGCGCATTAAAGCGATTTGTTTCATAAATCCCTATCGTCAAGGACCTGTATGCGGCCGTTTTCTACCCGGACCGGGAATACAGTGACATCGTCATATGCCGGTGGCGTCAGTGCAGCACCGGTGCGCAGACAAAACCGTGCGCCGTGCCGGGGACAGATGATTTCGTCACCTTCTATTGGGCCACCGGTCAGTTCCTCGCCATCATGCGTGCAGATGTCTTCGATGGCATGCAGGTCGCCATTGACATTGAACACCGCGATCAGTGTGTTGCCCGATTCCACGACCTCAAATTCGCCCGGCCTGAGTCCATCCTCGGCGGACACGTCTATCCATTCACTCACAAGACGATCCTCAGTACATCATTCCGGTTTGCAGACGAGCCTCGTCTGACATCATCGAGTGGTTCCACGGCGGGTCGAATACAAGCTCGACCTTAACCGTAGCCACGGTGGGAATGATGGCCAATTTGCTTTGCACATCGTGAACAAGAATCTCACCCATGCCGCATCCAGGCGCTGTCAGAGTCATTTCGACCGCAATCGACCGCTGGTTGTCGTCCTCCCGCGCGATATCGCAACGATAGATCAGTCCCAGGTCGACTATGTTGATGGGAATCTCCGGGTCATAGCAGCTCCTGAGCTGTTTTTCGACAATCTTCTCGATGTCTTCGTCGGTGGCATTTTGTGGTGCTTCCGGTGCCGCTACGGGTTCTTTACCCAGCGCATCGGCATCCTGACCGGAGATCCGAAACAGATTACCGTCGATATACACAGTAAAACTGCCACCGAGTGCCTGGGTGATGTATCCATCAGTGCCTTCGTGTAATTGCACAGGCTCGCCTGCCGGGATGATGACGGCATCGACATCACGTCGCAGCGTTACAGGTTCACTTTCGGGATGAAACATGACTATTCTGTTTTTGCCGGTTGTTGTGCGCCATCGAGTGCTGCTATCAGAGCGTGCCATGCGAGGCTCGCGCATTTTACACGGGACGGAAACTGACGCACACCACCGAGCGCGGCCAGCTTGCCCAGCGCTTCTGCTTCTCCGGTCTCACCGGCCAGCAGTGCGTGCATTCGTTCAAATAATGTCCTTGCCTCTGCCTCGGTCTTGCCCCTGACCGCTTCGGTCATCAGTGACGACGAGGCAACCGATATGGCGCAGCCGCTGCCTTCAAAGGCGATATCGTCTACGCGATCGCCATCCATGACCAGATAGACCGTCAACTTGTCACCGCAAAGCGGATTAAAACCCTGTGCGGTGTTAGTCGGCGATTGCAGACGCCGGAAATTGCGTGGGCTGCGATTGTGATCCAGGATCACGTCACGATACAAGTCGGCCAGTTCCATCAGCTCAGCACCTGGCGCACTTTCATCAGTGCGGCTACCAAGGCGTCTATATCGTCACGCGTGTTGTATAGCGCCATTGATGCCCGTGCTGTTGCGGGGACGCCAAAGAAATTCATTACCGGCATTGCACAATGATGCCCAGTGCGTATGGCGACACCTTCGTGATCGACAATAGTCCCAATGTCATGTGGGTGGGCATTGGCGAGTGTAAATGATACGACCGACGCCTTGCTCTCCGCCTGACCAACTATTTCCAGACCGTCGATCTGGGACAGTGCCTGGGTCGCATAGGCGAGCAAGTCGTGTTCGTGGCCAGCGATGGCCTCAATGCCGAGTTTTTCGAGGTAATCAATTGTGGCGCCCAGTCCCACCGCCTCTGCAATCGCCGGCGTGCCGGCTTCAAACTTGTTTGGTAATGCGGCGTAGGTGGTCTTTTCAAAGCTCACTTCGAGAATCATCTCGCCACCGCCCTGCCAGGGTGGCATGGCATCCAGTAATGCCTCGCGACCATACAACACGCCAATGCCAGTGGGCCCAAACATCTTGTGACCGGAAAACGCATAAAAGTCACAGCCCAGCGCACTAACGTCAACGCGTGTGTGTGGCATGGCCTGTGCGCCGTCAATCAGCACCGGTATTTCTCGTTCGTGTGCGAATGCAACGATCTCCGCAACTGGATTGATAGTTCCCAAAGCATTAGATATATGGCCGATCGCAATAAGTCGTGTGTGGTCGCTGATCAGCTGTTTAAAAGCATCCATACGCAGTTGTCCATGCTGGTCAATCGGCGCGACACGCAAGGTGGCGCCAGTCTGTTCGCACGCCATTTGCCATGGGACTATATTCGAGTGGTGCTCCATCAGACTGATCAGGACCTCGTCACCCGGTTGTAACCGCGGACGCGCATAGCTTTGCGCAACCAGATTGATCGCCTCCGTGGTACCGCGTGTAAAGATGATCTCGGCTGTCGTCCGGGCGTTGATATAACGTCGGATTTTCTCTCGTGCGCCTTCATAAGCTTGGGTGGCGCGTTGGCTCAGCGTGTGCACCCCGCGATGAACATTGGCGTGATCGTGACGGTAGTAGGTGTCCATCGCGTCGAGCACAGCAACGGGTCTTTGAGCCGAGGCCGCGCTGTCCAGGTAAACCAGTGGCTTGCCATGTATGCGTTGGTGCAGGGCCGGGAAATCCTGCCGCACGCTTGCGACATCGAAATCAGCCGCATCGCGATGTTTCATTGTTACAGTCACGTTAGCTTTGCCAGGCGTTCGTGGTCAGGCAGGCGACGCGTAACGGTCTCTTCGACATACTTACGTAGCTCGGGGATCTCAATAGCGGCGAGTACTTCATCGGCAAAGGCGAATGTCAACAACGCGCGTGCTGTGCGTTCGCCGATTCCTCTCGTTCGCAGATAGAACAGCGCTTCATCGTCCAGTTGACCGACCGTTGCGCCATGACTGGCCTTGACGTCGTTTGCAAAAATTTCCAGTTCCGGTTTGGTATCGATCTCTGCCTTGCCGGAAAGTATAAGGTTGTTGTTGGATTGCCTGGCATCTGTCTTCTGTGCGTCTTTTGCGACAACCACCTTGCCATTGAATACGGCACGGGCACGGTCTGCCAGCACGCCGCGGTAGACTTCACGACTGGTCGTGTGGGGCGCGTTGTGGTTAATAACAGTGTGATTATCGACGTGCTGTGTCCGCACGGCCATATAAAACCCGGACAGGTGGGCTTCTGCACCTGGGCCGCATAGCCAGGTATGCAGATCGTTACGGACGAGCTTGCCACCGGTATCGACGCTATGCGTGTTGAGCCGGCTGTCTGCCGCCTGATGCACGGCCAATAACTGAGCGCAGGTATCGGTCGGCGTGGCTTCCTGCAGGCGGTAGTGGTCGAGGTGTGCACCGCTAGCCAGGTGCACTTCGGTTACAGCGTTGGTGAAATTCTCCGAATCCGGCAAACCAACATAGCGTTCGATTACCTGAAGTCGCGTATTGGCTTCGAGTACGATCAGGACGCGTGGGCAAATCAGCGCCGGTCCGGCTGCAGGCGCAGACACAAACTCAAGTAGCAACGGCTGGTCGAAATGCTGGCCGGCCTTGACCTCGATGACGACGCCGTCTGCGAAAAATGCGGTATTGAGTGCCGCCAGCGGATGACTTTCGTAGCTGACCAGAGCACTCAACCGACCGGCGAGCGCGTCTGGTTGCCGCTCGAACACCGTAGACATGAGTTGTGCCGGCGAGCCGGGGTGTATTTCCTGTGGCTGCCCGTTGACAAAACTGAGGGTATGGAAGCCGTTTGCGCCCAGTTGGGGTACGTCGTTGACATCGATCGTGACCGCCGCGGCCGGCGTGAACTGTTTGCGATGCAAGCTACGCAGATTGGTGTATTTCCAGTTTTCATACCGGGTCGTTGGCAAACCCCGTTCGGCCACATACGCCATCGCCGTCTTGCGTGTTGCCGTGAGCCAGTCCGGTTCAGAAACTACCCGCTCGGCGTGTCGCTCAGCAAGATAATCTATGGCGGGTTGCGCACTCATGCAGCGTTACCTGACTGCAGCCAGTCATAGCCACGTTCCTCAAGTTCCAGCGCCAGCTCCTTGCCACCACTACGCACAATCTTGCCATCAGCCAACACATGAACAACATCGGGCTCGATATAGTCGAGCAAACGCTGATAATGCGTGACCAGTAACATACTGCGGCTGGCATCACGCAGACTGTTCACCCCATTGGCCACCACTTTTAGCGCGTCGATATCCAGACCGGAATCGGTTTCATCCAGCACCGCCAGCGTCGGTTCCAGTATGGTCATTTGCAGAACTTCATTCCGTTTTTTCTCGCCACCAGAGAAATCTTCGTTTACACCACGATTCAGAAAGCTCTCGTCCATCTGCATCAGCTGCATTTTTTCGCGCACCAGTTGCAGAAATTCGAAAGCATCCAGCTCAGTTTCACCGCGGTGCCTGCGCTGAGCATTGAGCGCTGCTTTTAGCAGATACACATTATTTACGCCGGGAATCTCCACTGGATACTGGAAGGCAAGAAACACGCCTTCGTGGGCACGTTGTTCCGGTGTCAGCTCGAGCAAGTCGATATCGCGATATCGAACCTCGCCTGCCGTAACCTTGAAGTCTTCACGACCGGCGATGATCTGCGCAAGTGTGCTCTTGCCCGACCCATTCGGGCCCATGAGCGCGTGTACTTCACCCGCCGGGATTTCCAGGTTCACGCCTTTCAGAATCTCCATGTCGTCGGCACGCGCATGGAGATTTCGGATACTAAGCATGGGTTTGTTCCATTAGCCCACCGCGCCTTCGAGGCTTACGTTGAGCAGGTTTTGCGCCTCTACTGCGAATTCCATTGGCAATTCGCGGAACACGTCTTTGCAAAATCCATTAACGATCATGTTTACTGCATCTTCTTCCGATATACCGCGTTGGCGGCAGTAAAAAAGCTGGTCTTCACCAATTTTTGAAGTGGTGGCTTCGTGCTCTATTTTCGCCGTCGGATTGGCCACTTCAATATACGGAAAAGTGTGTGCGCCACAGCGATCACCCATCAACAGCGAATCACATTGTGCATGGTTACGTGCGTACTCGGCGCCAGGCAATACTTTCACGAGCCCACGATAGCTATTTTGTGCACGACCCGCTGAAATACCCTTCGATACAATAGTGCTACTGGTATTGCGGCCGATATGGATCATTTTGGTGCCTGTATCGGCCTGTTGCAGATTATTTGTCACTGCGACCGAATAGAATTCGCCCACCGAGTTATCGCCACGCAATATGCAACTGGGATACTTCCAGGTGATAGCAGAGCCGGTCTCGACCTGCGTCCAGGATATCTTGGCATTTTTGCCACGACATTCACCGCGCTTGGTGACAAAGTTATAGATACCGCCGACACCGTTCTCATCGCCGGGATACCAGTTCTGCACAGTCGAGTATTTGATTTCGGCATCGTCCAGCGCCACTAATTCGACCACAGCGGCGTGTAATTGATTCTCGTCCCGCATCGGCGCGGTGCAACCTTCCAGATAACTGACGTGACTGCCTTCCTCCGCTACGATCAGTGTGCGTTCGAATTGTCCGGTATTGGCCGCGTTGATGCGGAAATAAGTCGATAATTCCATGGGGCAGCGCACGCCTTTTGGTACAAACACAAACGAGCCGTCGGTAAACACGGCCGAGTTCAGCGTGGCAAAGAAGTTATCGGTGTAGGGCACAACCATGCCGAGGTGTTTCTCCACCAACTCAGGATGGTTTCGCACCGCTTCTGAAAATGAACAAAAAATGACGCCAGCGTCGGCAAGTTTCTCTTTGAATGTCGTTGCTACCGAGACGCTGTCAAATACGGCATCAACCGCAACACCGGCCAGTGCGGCACGTTCGTGTAGCGGGATACCGAGCTTGTCATAGGTTTCCAGTAGTTTGGGATCGACTTCGTCAAGGCTTTTAGGCCGGTCCTCGTCCGATTTTGGTGCTGAGTAGTAACTGATACCCTGGTAATCGATAGGAGCGATGTTGAGTTGCGCCCAATCTGGCTCTGTCATGGTTAGCCAGTGGCGGTACGCACGCAAGCGCCATTGCAACATGAAATCGGGTTCGCCTTTCATGTTGGAGATGTGACGGATTACGTCTTCGTCAATACCTGGTGGCAACGTGACTGATTCGATCTCAGTAACGAACCCATGTTCGTACTGACGGGCGACGAGTTGTTCGATGTCGCGATTACTCATTTCAGTGTGCTCGTCCTGCTCTCGTCGAAACGCCGGACAGATCAAATGGCGGCAGTTTTGTGCCCGGTTGTGCAAGCTGTTCAAGGGAGATGTCACCCAGACCTGTGCGGATGGCGACGTTAATGCGCTGCCACGCGTTACCGACGCCACACACCGTTACCAGGTCACAACTGTGGGTTTGCGCGCTGCACTCGGTAATCGACACGGGGCCTTCGAGTGCGTCGATGATCTGGGCGGCGCTGATTTCGCTTGCCGGCCGGGCCAGCCGGTAGCCTCCCGTTGCGCCGCGAAACGAGCTAATCAGACCGGCCCGCGTCAGCATCTTCAGTAACTTACTAACGGTAGTTGACGCCAGGTGTGTCTGCTCCGCCACGTGACTTGTGGTGTGCAAACCGTTGCTGTCGTCGCGAGCCAGATGGGCCAGGATGACGGTGCCGTAGTCTGTAAGCCGACTCATTCTCAACATGGCAAAACCTCCAATTAGGACTATTTTAGTCCTGTATCGACCAGTAGGCAAATCTCGCGTATATTTCCCTCGCCGGTGGTCGAGTATCCGCAGTATCTTCAGGGGAGAACACACATGAACGTCAAGCAACTCAATTCTGTGGCACGCGCAATGGTTGCGCCCGGAAAAGGAATACTCGCAGCCGATGAGAGTTCACCGACAATCAAGAAACGCTTTGATCAGATCAATACTGAATCAACTGAAGAAAACCGCCGTGTTTATCGCCAGATGTTGTTCACAACAGCGGGTGCGGAACAGTACATCGGTGGCGTTATCTTGTTTGAGGAAACCCTGGGCCAGTCCTCGGACGGCGAGGTCCGTTTTCCAAAGCTTCTCGCGAGCAAAGGAATGATTCCGGGTATCAAAGTCGATAAAGGTGCCAAAGCCCTGGCCGGCTACCCCGGCGAGACAGTTACCGAGGGTCTTGATGGTTTGCGTGAACGATTGGCGGGCTATCGGGAGCAGGGTGCCCAGTTCGCCAAGTGGCGCGCCGTGATCGACATCGATGAAGCCAAAGGTATCCCGTCGCGTTTCGCTATCGAAGCCAATGCACATGCGCTGGCCCGGTATGCCGCACTCTGTCAGGAAGCCGATATCGTACCGATCGTCGAACCCGAGGTATTGATGGATGGTGCTCACTCGATTGAAGTGTGCCAACGTGTCACTGAAGAAGTGCTAGTCGAAGTCTATCGTCAACTCGCATTACATCGTGTTGTACTCGAGGGAACATTGCTGAAACCCAATATGGTTATCTCGGGCAAAAAATGCTCGACTCAGGCAAGTGTTAGAGAAGTCGCCGCGGCAACTGCACAGACGCTGCTACGAACCGTACCCGGTGCCGTACCGGGCATCGTGTTCTTATCCGGTGGTCAAAGTTCCGAAGAGGCGACAGCGCATCTCAATGCGATCAATGCGATGGGCCGTTATCCATGGGAAGTGAGCTTTTCATATGGCCGTGCGTTGCAGGCATCGCCTTTACAGGCGTGGTCAGGAAGGCCTGACAATATTGAAGTCGCAAAGGACGCCTTTTTTAAACGCGCCAAGCTCAATGGCCTTGCTCGCAGCGGTGACTACGATGCGTCGATGGAGAGCGCCGCTTAAAGTTGGGGTGCGGCTTTAGCCGCCGTTTCTTGCATGTTTGTCTTCTTCCGGCTGAGCCGGACGGCGTTGTCGCCTTTTACGCGGGAGGTGTTCACGGATTTCGTCCAGTCGTGCCTGAAAGCGGGCTCGTTGAACGCCATCGAGTTTGGGGGAGGCAAGCGCCAGATCGAGTTGCCCCATAGCCAGCTGCAATTCGCCATTTAGCACATGCACTTCTGACATGTAGTAGTGCGCATCGGCGGTGTCGCCGGCCGCACTAGCCGCCAAAGCAAGCAATCGCACCTGTGACGGCGTGTAGTGAAGATTGTTCACCAGATCCAGCAACAGCTCATGCGCCTTCTTGGCCTGACCGGTTTGAATCAGCGCTTGACCGTAGTACATGGTCAGCGGCACATTACGTGGAAATAATTCGATGGCATCTTCATAAGTCACCATGGCCATGCTGGTGTCGCCTGCTGCCAATTGCGACCGGGCCATTCCAGTGTGGTAGGCAATAACGCTCTCCCGGCGTTCCAGCAGCCAGGCAAATTCTTTCCCGGCATTAACCGGCCGACCCGCTTGCAGCAAGGCGAGTGCGTAACCGTAACGATCAGCTTCTTTCCAGGTGTTTCGGTCAGCGGGAATATTAGATTCAAAAAAGTCCACCGCATCTTCGACCAGTTCGACCGTAACTACACGCAACCGGGCACGCGCCAGTTCCCACTCCAGTGAGGAGGGTGCATCGATTATCGGCATCAGTGCGGCACGATCGCGCGCCTCGGCAACACGCTCACTGCTAACCGGATGGGTCCGCAAGAACTCCGGCACACGCTGACTGGCCAGACCGGCGTAGCGTCCCATAGTTTCAAAAAATGCGGCCATTGCGCGCGGGTCGTACCCGGCGTCGGCCAGTAACGCGATTCCGATCCTGTCCGCTTCATACTCGTTGCTACGAGTGAAATTGATCTGACTTTGTATCGCTGTACCTTGTGCGACAGTCATCGCCGCCTGAATGGCGTCGGAACCGGCCCCGGTTGCGCTGCCCAGAATCACCGCGGCCAGTATCGCGGCAGTTGTCATCAGACTGGTCTGGCCTGACGACTCGATATAACGCGCGATGTGTTTTTGAGTAACGTGCGAGATTTCATGCGCCAATACGCCGGCCAGTTCGCTTTCCGTCTCAGTGGCAAGGATCAGCCCGTGATGCACACCGATAAATCCACCCGGTAGCGCAAAGGCGTTTATGCCTGGGTCATCGACGACAAAGAAGTTGAATTTGTGCTGACCCTCGTGCGCTCGTGATGCCAGCCTGCGGCCAATGGACTGGATATATTCTTCACTTGCCGGATCGTCGAGCAGGGCACCACTCTCACGCAACTGACGCATGATTAATCGTCCAAGCTGGTACTCTTCATCTCTGGAGATTGCTGCGCCGCCCGCATCGCCCAGTTCCGGCAGGTTTTCGCTGGCGGCGGCCCAGGTGGCCGGTGGCAGCGCCATGATGACACTGAGCAGCGTAGTCAGAAAATGTCGGGACATTGGTTTCTCCAGGCCTCGTTCCTCAGACAGTCATTCGGTGGCGGTGTTCCTGTAACTACAGGATATCCGATGCGTGATCGGCCAGACGCGAACGTTCGCCCCGCAGAAGTGTTACGTGGCCGGAATGGTCCCAGTCGCGAAACCGGTTAACCACATAGGTCAAACCTGAGGTCGTTTCGGTGAGGTAGGGCGTATCGATCTGGGCCACGTTACCCAGACAGATGAGCTTGGTACCGGGGCCGGCGCGCGTGATGATTGCTTTCATCTGTTTTGGCGTCAGGTTTTGCGCTTCATCGATAATCACGAATCGATTTAAGAAGGTGCGGCCACGCATAAAATTCAGCGAGCGGATCTTGATCCGGTTACGTAGCAAGTCGTTGGTCGCAGCACGTTCCCATTGGCTGCCATCCTGGCGTTGCGTCAGCACTTCCAGGTTATCCATCAGCGCGCCCATCCACGGCTCCATTTTTTCTTCTTCAGTGCCTGGCAGGAAACCGATGTCATCGCCCAATGGGACCGTCACGCGGGTCATAATGATCTCGGAGTAACGGTTGGTCTCCATTGTCTGAGTGAGACCGGCCGCGAGAGTAAGTAGTGTTTTTCCGGTGCCTGCGACGCCGAGAATTGTGACGAAATCGATGTCATCGCGCATCAGCAGATTCATGGCAAAATTCTGCTCGCGGTTTCGTGCAACGATACCCCAGATGTTGTTTTTTTCGGACCGGTAATCGTCCACTATTTCGACGACTGCTGACTGCGCATTGGTCTCCCGTGCGATTGCCTCAAAGCCCTGGTCTGCAGGCGTGTATAGAAACTGGTTCGGGTACCAGTCAACGACGCGCGGTCCGGCTATACGATAGTAAGTACGGCCGTTTTCCTGCCAGGAATCGACGTCCTTGCTGTGTAGTTCCCAGAAGTCGGTTGGTAGCTCATCGACACCGGTGAACAACAAGTCGACATCACTGAGCGTGCGGTCGCTGTAATAGTCCTCTGCGTGGATTCCAAGGACGGAGGCCTTGATGCGCAGGTTAATGTCTTTTGATACCAGCGTGACTACTACGTCGTCGTGTTCTTTTAGCAATGCCAGCGTGTTACCCAGGATCGCATTGTCCGGCCGATTGCCGGGCAGGTCTTCCGGCAGCAGGTAAGGCAACGAGCGTGTCTGAAAAAACAGACGGCCACTGCCGTTGCCCATGTCTTTGCCCGATTCGGACAGACGCGACGGCAGAGCCAGACCATGATCAATCTGGTCCTTGCTCATGTCGTGCATTAGCTCGTCTATGAATCGGCTGGCCTGGCGTGCATTTCTGGACGCCTCGGACATCCCTTTCTTGGCTGAATCCAGTTCCTCAAGCACTACCATAGGCAGATAGACATCGTGTTCTTCAAAACGAAACAGTGCTGTGGGATCGTGAATCAGGACGTTCGTGTCCAGAACAAAAATGCGTGTACCGGGCATTGGTGTCATTAACATTTCCTGACTCCATGCCGGGCACAGAGCAAAAGCGATTTTTGGCGGGCCTAGATTTCTTTTACGGCGCCGAGTACCTCTTCGACGTGCCCGTTGACTTTGACCTTGCGCCATTCCTTGCGCAACTTACCTTTTTCGTCAATCAAGAAAGTACTACGCTCGATTCCACGCACTTTTTTGCCATACATGTTCTTGTCCTTGATAACGTCAAAGAGCTGACAGACGCGTTCGTCTTCATCTGAGATCAAGTCAAAAGGAAATTCAAACTTGTCCCGAAATTTCTCATGCGATTTGAGGCTGTCGCGGGAGATACCGAGCACCACCGCTTTCTGGCGACGGAATTTTTGATGATGATCGCGAAAATCCTGGCTCTCGGTTGTGCAGCCGGGCGTATTGTCCCTGGGATAGAAATAGAGGACTACTTTTTTCCCGCGAAGATCCTTGAGCCTGACGGATTTATCACCTGTGACCGACGCTTTGAAGTCCGGTACTACGCGTCCCAGTTTTACTGTAGCCATAAGCGTCCTCTCAACCCTTGACCGGCTCCAGAATGGCATCCAGATTCAGCCGATCGCAAAACTCCATAAACTCTTCACGCAACCCGGCGATGTGAATACGACCGGGTACGTTGATGTTCATTTGTACGGCAAACATCGGTGCGCCGGTATGGGCGGCGGCGTAGCTGCGCGTATTCAATTCGGCGATATCGATTTCACGTTTCGCAAAGAAACCGGCCAGATTGTGCACGATGCCCGGTTCGTCCAGGCAAACGACATCGACGCCGTAAGGCAACATACTCTCGCGCACGGTTTGTGGTTCGGTGCGGCGGACCGAAACGCTCAGGTCATTACCGTCCGCGGCCCGTTTAAGTTTGCCTTCCAGCTTGCCCAGTGTGTGCCAGTTGCCCGAGACGAGCAGAAGCATGGCAAAATCCTGACCGAGAGCGGTCATGCGGCTTTCCACGATGTTGCCGCCACAATCGAGCACGGTGTGGGTCAATTCGTGTACGACACCGGGTCGGTCACGCCCAACCGCGGAGATCACGATCAATTCAGTCATTTTATGGGAATCGTTCGGGCTGCAAGTAGCACGCAGGCAGTGTACCGGTATGGGAGATCGTGGCAAGCATGCACGAGCTTCTTGCGTCGGGTATTGTGCCCGGCTACCATCGCGCCCGGTTTCGGGGGGAAGGGATGACGGCTCAGTTCCGCGGCAGTTACGTTGCGCTCGTTACGCCGATGGCGTTGGACGGGCGAGTTGATACAAAGGCTTACGAGCGTTTGTTGGAGTATCATCTCGAGCGCGGCACGGCTGGATTTATCATCGGCGGCACGACCGGCGAGTCGCCGACGCTAACACCCACGGAGCTCTGTGAGCTGATACGTCTTGCAGTGCACACCGTCGACGGGCGGGTGCCCGTGATTGGAGGCTGTGGTACCAACAACACGGCAACGACCGTCGCACTTACGCAACAGGTGTGCGAGGCCGGCGCCCAGGGTTGTCTGGTCGTAACGCCTTACTACAACAAGCCGACGCAGGAGGGTCTTTACCAGCATTTCACCGTTGTAGCGGATGCTGCAACGGTACCGGTGATTCTTTATAACGTGCCCAGTCGAACCGGTTGCGATCTGCTGCCGGAGACAGTGGCGCGATTGGCTGAACATCCACGCATTTGTGCGGTCAAGGAAGCAACGGGTGACGTGCAACGAACCAGGGACATTTTGAGCCGATGCGGTGGACAGCTTGATGTCCTCAGTGGTGATGATTCATCGGCGTTGGAGCTAATCTTCGCAGGCGCGGTTGGTGTGATCTCGGTGACTGCCAATGCCGCACCGGAAGCGATGGCAAAAATGTGTGCTGCAGCACTCGATGGCGACCGGGAGCGGGCGTTAGCGATCGATGAGGATTTGCGTGATTTGCATCAGGCCTTGTTTATCGAAGCTAACCCCATTCCGGTAAAATATGCGTTATATCGATTGGGGTTGATTGACGCCGGTCTGCGTTTGCCGATGACTGCGTTGTCGTCTGAATGTGAGAGTAGGGTGGTTGCCGCAATGCGGCGTGCAGGATTGGAGGTTTCGGACTAGATGAACAAGTGCTTGGTATTGTCGGCAGTGATAGTTATCGCATTGCAAGGTTGCGGATCGACCCAGCGTTGCGAAAAGCCCAGACCGTATCAGGAGACCGTCGCGATTGAGCCACTTTCCGTGCCTGACGATCTGTCTGAACCGCGGGTTCGCAGCCGGGCACCGGATGTCGAAGCCAACGCGCCGACTATGCGCCCGGATGGGGCCTGTCTGGAAGAGCCACCACCGTTTGAACGGGACACGGACGATGAGTCCGAGGCGGGTAATTGAAAGCGCTTTGGCCGGCGTGTACGCTGCGCCAGGTTTTACAATGAGGAGAGGTGGCCGAGTGGTCGAAGGCGCACGATTGGAATTCGTGTAAACGTTAATCCGTTTCGTGGGTTCGAATCCCACCCTCTCCGCCAGA